>JAESFG010000221.1_pt1 | contig 150580 bp, 143 predicted proteins | sample 9269371 | NCBI WGS metagenome assembly JAESFG01 (sample SAMN14506227, study PRJNA617093) | algae metagenome | isolation source: Aetokthonos hydrillicola CCALA 1050 (B3-Florida) and co-occurring... | place: USA: South Carolina | collected 2013-01-01 | reverse complement strand
TGTGTCTCTAACGAGCCGTTCAAGACCCAGACACATGAACGAGCGCCTCAGCCGCCAGAAGCAACCGCGCCGCCCCGTTCGATGAGCGGCGTTATAGGCCCATCATTTCTAAGTGTCAACGCGCTTTTTCGAGAAAATGCGCTTTTGTTCTAAGTCATTGAAAAAGCGTTCTTAAAACTGCTTTTTGAGCGCCAGAGGCGTGCGTATTTGATGTTTTTGGACGATATTGGCCGGGTTCGACGCCGTGCCGCCGCCGCTGCCGGTCCGATGGCGTGCAAGCCGGATCCTGAGCCTCCGCCTGACCCCTCCGGGGCCCCCTATCATGTGTGCGAGCGCGCGCGGATTCGACTTTTGCTCGCAAGCCGGATAGTGCGGATCGGCGGCGCTAGGCCTGCAGGAAACGAGTTCGACCATGCTGATCCTCGACGACAACGACACCCGCAATGCCCTTCCCTTTCCCGGTCTGATCGCGGCCCTTCGGTCGATGTTCATCTCGGGATGCGAGTCACCGCCGCGTCATCATCATGACGTGGCCGTTCCGGGCGAGCCGACCGGCACGCTCCTGCTGATGCCGGCCTGGCTGCCGGGCCGCTATATGGGGCTCAAGCAGGTATCCGTGTTCCCGGGCAATGCCACCCGCAGCCTGCCGTCGATCTTCGGCACCTATCTCCTGTCGTCGGCGGTGACCGGCGAGCTCCTGGCGATCGTCGATGGCGGCGAGCTTACGGCGCGGCGCACAGCGGCCGCCTCGGCGCTTGCCGCATCCTATCTCGCGCGGCGTGACGCAACCGTCATGCTCATGGTGGGAACGGGGCGGCTCTCGACCAACCTGATCGAAGCGCATCTCGCCGTGCGGCCGCTGCGGGAGGTGCTCGTCTGGGGCCGCGACGGGAGGAAGGCGGAGGCCATCGTTCAGCGTGCGGCAACGCTCGGGGTCGACGCTCGCGTCGTCTCCGACCTCGAAGGCGCCGCCCGCCAGGCCGATATCATCTCCTGCGCCACGCTCTCCACCGAGCCACTCATCCGCGGCGAATGGCTGAAGCCGGGGACGCATCTCGACCTCGTCGGCGCCTTCAAGTCTGACATGCGGGAGACAGACGACGGCTGCGTGACCCGCGCGCGCCTCTTCGTCGATACCCGCGCCGGAGCCCTCAGCGAGGGCGGCGACATCATGCAGCCGATCGCAGCCGGCCTGATCGGGCCCGACGCGATCGCGGCCGATCTCTCGGAACTCGCCCGGCAGGCGCATCCCGGTCGGGGCAGCGCAAGCGAGATCACGCTCTTCAAGTCCGTCGGCGCCAGCCTTGAGGATCTGGCCGGCGCAATATTCGCCTTCGAACAGACCAACCGCGTTTCGTCCGACGAGCTCTGATGGCCGCTGCACTGCCGCATTATCCGGTTTCGGAAACGCTCGGGGCGCTGGATGCGGCGCTCGACAGGCATGGCATCGCCGTGCTTTCGGCGCCACCCGGCGCGGGCAAGACCACGATCGTTCCGCTCCACCTGCTCGGCGCTCCGTGGCGGAAGGATGGCAAGATCATCCTGCTCGAGCCCCGCCGCCTCGCCGCGCGCGCGGCTGCCAACCGCATGGCGTCGCTGCTCGGCGAAAGGACCGGCGACACCGTCGGCTACCGCATGCGGCTCGATTCACGCATTTCGGCGAAGACGCGCATCGAGGTCGTGACCGAAGGCGTCTTCGCCCGGATGATTCTCAATGATCCGGAACTGGCTGGCGTGGCGCTGGTCATTTTCGACGAGTTCCACGAGCGGTCGCTCGATGCCGATGTCGGCCTGGCACTCGCGCTCGATGTGCGCGCCGGCCTGCGCGAGGATCTGCGCATTCTGGTCATGTCGGCGACGCTCGACGTCGCCCGGATCGCCGTCCTGATGGGCGGAGCGTCCACGATCGAGAGCCTGGGGCGAACCTATCCGGTCGAGATCCGCTATCAGGACCGCGACACCGGCCAGCCGATCGAGGACGCCATGGCGCGGGCCATCCTCGATATGCATGCACGGGAGGCGGGCTCGATCCTCGCCTTCCTGCCGGGGCAGCGGGAGATCCTTCGCACCGCCGAGCGGATCGCCGGTCGGCTCGGCGACGACACGATCGTCGCGCCGCTCTACGGCAATCTCGGACAGGCCGAGCAGGATCAGGCGATCCGGCCGGCGCAGGCCGGTCGCCGCAAGATCGTGCTCGCCACCTCGATCGCGGAGACCTCGATCACCATCGACGGCGTTCGCATCGTCATCGACAGCGGCCTGCAGCGGCTGCCGGTGTTCGAACCGTCGACCGGCATCACCCGGCTCGAGACGCGGCGGGCGTCGCGCGCCTCGGCAGACCAGCGGGCGGGCCGCGCCGGCCGTACCGAGCCGGGCATCGCGCTCCGGCTCTGGCACCAGGGCCAGACCGCCGCCCTTGCCGCCTTCACGCCGCCGGAAATCCTTGCCAGCGACCTTTCCGGCCTGGTGCTCGACCTTGCGCATTGGGGCGTGAGCGGGCCGGAAGCGCTCTCCTTCCTCGACCAGCCACCCGCCGCCGCCGTCAGGGAGGCGCGCGGCCTGCTGACCGCAGTCGGCGCGCTCGACGCCGGCGGCCGGCTGACGGACACCGGGCGGAAGATCCGGGACCTTGCGCTGCCGCCGCGGCTTGCGGCCATGGTCGTCACCGCTGCGGCCGACGGACAGGCCGTCGCGGCGGCGGAACTCGCCGTGCTGCTGACCGAGCAGGGGCTCGGTGGGCCCGCGATCGATCTCGACGACAGGCTCGGGCGGTTCCGCAGCGAGCGCGGCGAAAGGGCGGACTCCGCACGCCGGCTTGCACGCCGGCTCGCCGACCAAGCCGGCGGTTCGGGCACCCCTGCCGTCCGGGTCGCCGCAGGGCAACTGCTGCTGCATGCCTTTCCCGACCGGATCGCGCTCAACCGCGGCGGCCGCGGCCGATTCGTGCTGGCCAATGGACGCGGCGGCGAAATCGCCGAGACCGAACGGCTCGCCGGGGCGAAAATGCTCGTGGTCGCCGATCTCACCGGCCGGGCCGCCGCACAGCGCATCCTGGCGGCCGCGGAGATTTCCCGCGAGATGATCGAGCGTGAGCTGCCGGGAGCGATCGTCTCCGAAGACCAGAGTTTTTTCGACGCCACAAGCCGGCAGGTGCGGGCGCGGCGGGTGACGCGACTGGGGGCGATCGTCTTCGAGGAAATGCCGCTGCCGCGCCCGACGGGCCCCGGGGCCGTCGCGGCCCTCGCGGAGGGCGTCCGCCTGCTCGGGCCGGGCGAGCTGCCCTTCTCGAAATCCGCGCTGCAATTGCGGGAGCGGATCGGCTTCCTCCACCGAACGATCGGCAGTGGCTGGCCCGATGTCGGCGACGAGGCCCTGCTCGACCGTCTCGATGCTTGGTTCGTCCCGTTTCAGACCGATATCCGCGGATTGAATTCGGTCGATCCGGGATCGCTGCACGACGGGCTGATGTCGCTCGTGCCGCATGACCTTCGCCGCGACCTCGACCGGCTGGCGCCAACGCATTTCGAAACGCCTGCAGGCAACCGGCATCCCGTGGACTACAGTGGTGCGGAACCGCTGGTGTCCGTGCGGGTGCAAGAACTTTTCGGCCTCAAGACACATCCGGCGATCGGCGGCGGACGTATCCCGCTTACGCTGGAGCTGACGTCGCCCGCGCACCGGCCGATCCAGACCACGCGCGACCTGCCGGGCTTCTGGGCCGGCTCCTGGCGGGACGTGCGCGCCGACATGCGCGGGCGCTATCCGAAGCATCCCTGGCCGGAAAACCCGGCCGAGGCCCTGCCGACAAGCCGCGCCAAGCCGCGCGGAACGTGAGAGGACGCCTGCCATGGCGATCGAAACTGCCGCCGGAGAGGGGCCGGAGAGCCGCAAGCTGAGGCTCGAAACACTGGTGCGGCTGCGCTGGCTGGCAGTCGCTGGCCAGGCGGCGACGGTGGCAATCGTCGGCTTCTTCCTGCAGTTCTCGATGCCGGTCGACATTGCCATCCTGCTGATCGCGCTGCTGGCCGCCGTGAATGCGTGGCTGCAGTTCTCCTATCCGGCGACCCATCGGCTCGAGCCGTCTTCGGCGCTGGCGCTTCTCGCCTTCGATCTCCTACAGCTGACCGCGCTGCTCTATGTGACGGGCGGCATATCCAATCCCTTCGCCCCGCTGATTTCGGTCCCGGTGATCATCTCTAGCGCCTCGCAGCCGCTGCGCTACTCGCTGGCGCTGGTGCTGATCGCCATGCTCGCCATCACCGCACTGGTGTTCTCCCCCTTCCCGCTGCCCTGGTATCCGGGCAGCGTGGTGCCGTTCGAACCGATGCTGCTGGCCGGCATGTGGTTCGCGATCGTCTGCACGACATCCTTCGCCGCCTTCTATGCCTATCGCGTCTCGCACGAGGCGAACCAGTTGTCCGAGGCCTTGACCGCCACCGAGCTGGTGCTGCAGCGGGAAATGCATCTCTCGGAGCTCGACGGCCTGGCAGCCGCGGCGGCGCATGAACTTGGCACGCCGCTCGCCACGATTTCGCTCGTCGCAAAGGAGATGAGTCGCGAAATCGAGCCGGGACACCGGCTGGCGGACGACGTGCATCTGCTGATCTCGCAGGCGGAGCGTTGCCGCGACATCCTCAAGCGTTTGACGACGTTGTCCACGGGAAGCGAAGAGCACATGAAGCTCCTGCCGCTGTCGTCGCTGATCGAGGAAGTGGTGTCGCCGCACCGGGAGTTCGGCATCGCCATCGAGGTCCGCGAGTTGTCGCCACGGGCAGGCGAACCGCTGGGGCGGCGCAATGCCGGCATTATCTACGGGCTCGGCAACCTGATCGAAAACGCCGTGGACTATGCGCGTTCCAAGGTGACGATCTCGGTCAGCCACGATGACGCCCGCGTCACGATCATGATCGAGGACGACGGCGAGGGTTTCGCGCCCGACATCCTGCAGCGGATCGGCGATCCCTATGTCACCCGCCGCAATCCGCAGGCCAAGGCCGGCGGGCTCGGTCTCGGCCTGTTCATCGCCAAGACGCTGCTCGAACGGTCCGGGGCCGAACTCTCCTTCGAGAATTCACCGGGCGCGTGCATCACCGTCGCCTGGAAGCGGGAATTCATGGAGGTACGTTGAAACTCGCATTCGACGCCGCCCTTCTCTATATATGAGCGAAAATTGACAAACGAACAGCCGATCTCCGAAAGAACCGAGAGAATGACAGATTCCAAAGCTGCCGCCGAAGCCATCGGGCCCGACCCGTCCCTGCTGATCGTCGAGGACGATGCGCCGTTCCTCAAACGCCTGGCTCGCGCGATGGAGAGCCGCGGATTTGCCGTGGAAACGGCCGAAACGGTATCGGAGGGCATTGCCAAGGCCAAGGCGCGTCCGCCGAAATACGCCGTCGTGGACCTTCGGCTTGGCGACGGCAGCGGGCTCGACGTGATCGAGACGATCCGAACCAGGCGCGACGATTCCAATATGATCGTGTTGACCGGCTACGGCAACATCGCCACCGCCGTGACCGCGGTGAAGCTCGGCGCTGTCGATTATCTCTCAAAGCCCGCGGATGCCGACGAGGTATTTGCAGCGCTGACCCGCCGGCTCGGCGACAAGGTCGAGCCGCCGGAAAACCCGATGTCCGCCGACCGCGTCCGCTGGGAGCATATCCAGCGCGTCTACGAAATGTGCGAGCGCAACGTGTCGGAGACGGCGCGGCGGCTCAACATGCATCGCCGCACGCTGCAGCGGATATTGGCCAAGCGGGCGCCGAAGTAGCGGGGCCTGTCCTGCGGTCGCGTCCGACCGCATCCCTGCACGGACCCGGTACGGAGCGACGGGAGCCAGCCATGACCCAGCATCGGATCTATGCGACCAGCGTCGCCAGCGTCTATCCCTTCTATGTTGCCAAGGCAGAGAAGAAGGGGCGCACAGCTGCCGAGGTCGATGAGATCCTCTGCTGGCTGACCGGCCACAGCCCGGAAACGCTCGCAAAGGCGCTGGCCGACAAGACAAGCTTCGAGACGTTCTTCGCTGATGCTCCCGCCCTCAATCCCGCCCGCGCCGCGATCACCGGCGTGGTCTGCGGCATTCGTGTCGAAGAGATAGAGGAGCCGCTCATCCGCGAAATCCGCCATCTCGACAAGCTGATCGACGAACTCGCGAAGGGCAAGGCGATGAGCAAGATCCTCAGGCGCGGTTGATGGCCTGCCGAGACCGTCGACGAGCGTCGACGGAGCCAGCATTCAGACAATTGATGGCGACTTCAGAGAAGCGCAATGGATTGCGCGCCGAGGGACCGATAGGTTCGCCCGAACGCAATCCAGAGACGACACCCGCCCATGCCCCTGCTCGACGCCGAAGCCACGCACCCGATCACGCTGCCCGACGGCACGATCTACGCCGACACCGTCCATCTGAGGAATGCCATCGACCATCCCCGCATCGAAGTGGGCGCGTATAGCTACTACACCCATTCCGGCCGACCGGAAGATACGGCCGCAATCCTTGCGCCCTATCTCGGGCATGGCGTCCGGGAGCGCCTTGTGATCGGCAAATTCGTCCAGATCGCGCGCGGGGCCTCGTTCATCACGAGCTCGGCCAACCACCCGATGTCGGGCTTTACCACCTATCCGTTCCGCATCTTCAAGCCAGAAACTTTCGGGTACAAGGATCTGCCGGTCAAGGACACGATCGTGGGCCACGATGTGTGGATCGGGTACGACGCAGCGATCATGCCGGGCGTGACGATCGGCTCGGGGTCGATCGTCGCGGCTTCGGCCGTCGTCACTCGCGACGTGCCGCCCTATGCGGTCGTGGGCGGCAACCCCGCTTCGATCATCCGGATGCGGTTTGCGGCCGAAATCGTCGATCAGTTGCTGGAGATCTGTTGGTGGGACTGGCCGCTCGGCACGATCGAGGCCAATCTCGCGCTATTGGAAAGCAACGACATCGAGGCCTTGCGCACGGCCTCGCCGTGACGTCTTCGTCGGGAAGCCTCAAAACTCCGAGGATTCCGCTTCACCCGGCGCGTTCGGGTTGGGAATGCCGAGCCGGTCGGCCGCCCATTCGGCATGCATCAGGCGGGCGGCGGCGATGCGGGAGAAGTTGAGCGTCATCGCCTTGCGGGCCGGCGGAGGCAGCCGGTGTTCCGGCGCGTCGCGCAGCAGCTCCGCGCCATAGGCGTCGGCGACGAAGAGGCCGGCGTCGAGCGGGAAAATGTCCGCCGGCACGCCCGCATGCGTCGCGAAGAACAGCCGATCACAATAGGCGCGGTATTCCGGCCACTTCCGGTCGACGCGGAAATCCTCGATCGACGACTTGATCTCGATGATCCAGATCTCGCCCTTGGCGGAAAGGGTGACGAGATCGGCGCGGCGACCGCTCCGGAGCGACAGTTCCGGCAGCGTGACATGGCGCATGTCGATGAGCTGGCGCTGCATACCGCGCCGGATCTGCAGCGCACGCGCCGATTGCCGGCCGTCCTTCAAAGGGTTGTCGCCATGCAGCGAGAGGATGGCCATTCGCTTATCCGTCCTGTTGCAAAAAAGTCATCAGGTTTCCGTTTGCATATTCGGGGCAAGCCCGGCGCAATCCCGACCCTTGCAAATCAGCATGTATTGGCCTTTACCATGACTCACGGACTGCTCGCGGGGAGCTGTCCGCCCCCAAGACATATAAGAGAATAAGATGCGCGTCCGCACACTTGTCACGGCAATCGGCATCATGCTCAGCCTGGGCGTGGCCTCCTGCTCCACCACGACGTCCTCCGATTCGGCAGCGGTCGAGACGTCTCAGATCTTCTCCGATTCCTATGGCAAAGTCACGGACGCGGGCTACGCGCTGCCGGCGATCCCGATCAAGCGACTGGACACCAGGTTCCACCGCCAGATCGTGTCCTACCAGACCTTGCAGAAGCGCGGCACCATCGTCGTCGACACCAAGAACCGCTTCCTCTACTACGTGCTCGGCGGCGGCAAAGCCGTCCGCTACGGCATCGGCGTCGGAAAGCAGGGCTTTGCGTGGAAGGGCGAGGCCTATATCGCCTGGAAGCAGGAATGGCCGACTTGGCACCCGCCGGCGGAAATGGCCGAGCGCAAGCCGGAAGTTGCCAAATATGTCGAGAAGGGGCAGGAGCCCTCGATCAGCAACCCGCTCGGGGCGCGCGCGATGTATCTCTTCGACGACAAGGGCCGCGACACCCTCTTCCGCATCCACGGCACGCCGCAGTGGAACTCGATCGGCACCGCCGCCTCGTCCGGCTGCATCCGCATGATCAATCAGGATATCATCGACCTCTATTCGCGCGTCCGCCCCGGCAAGAACGCCCGGGTGCTCGTTCTCTGAGACCGACAGAATACGATCCTTTTGAATTGCCGACTATGGAGGCCGCTGGACATGTCCAGCGGCCTTTCGCATTTCGGAGGACGTGATGGGGCGTATGCATGCCGACGAGCTCGAGATCGATGCGGACCTCGTCCGGGCGCTGATCGCTGCACAGTTTCCGGCTTTGTCGTCGCTGCCGATCCGGCCCTTGGAAACCGAGGGCACGGAGAATGCAATCTTTCGTCTGGGTCGCGATCTCGCGATCCGGCTTCCGCGGGTGGCAAACGCCTCGCGGCAGGCGGAGCGAGAGTCGCTCTGGCTGCCCAAACTGGCGCCGTACCTGAAAAGCCTTGCCGTTCCCGAGCCGATCTGTCTCGGCCAGCCGACGGCTGCCTTTCCGCATCCTTGGGCGATCTGCCGGTGGCTCGACGGCGAGAACGCCTGGCTTGAGCCGCCTCGGGACCTCCGGCAGGCAGCCCGCCAGCTGGCGCGGTTCCTCACGGAGCTTCGGTCGGCGCCTGTTGCCGGAAATACATCCGTACTCGCACGAAGGTCAGGCCGCGGGGTCGCCCTCGTTTATAGCGACGCGGCAACCCGTGCAGCGATCGCCGAATGCGAGGGCCTCGCCGATACCGAAACGCTTTCCGCGATCTGGGACAATGCGCTCGCCACGCCTGTCTGGCAGGGCGCACCGGTCTGGCTGCACGGCGACCTCCATGTCGGCAATCTGCTGACGACGAACGGCGCCCTCTCGGGCGTTATCGACTGGGGTTCGTTCGGCATGGGCGATCCCGCCGCCGACCTGACCGTCGCCTGGTCCATGCTCGATGCCGACTGCCGTGCGATCTTCCGCGCCGAACTCGATGTCGACGACGACAGCTGGATCCGCGGACGCGCCTGGGCGATTTCCGTCGCGGTCATCGCCTTGCCCTATTACATCGAGACCAATCCCCTGCTGATCGCACTATCAAGGCATTCGATCGAAGAGGCGGTCGCGGATTTTAAGAAGGGGAGATAGACGGCACGGGGTGTCAGGACCCGATTAGTCTCATCAATTCGTCTTCGCCTTCTTCTCCAGCCGTCGCCTGTGCAGCACGGGTTCGGTATAGCCGTTGGGCTGGGTGCGGCCCTTGAGCACGAGGTCCAGCGCCGCCTGAAAGGCCACCGAACCGTCGAAGTCGCGGCCCATCGGCTGGTAGAGCGGATCGCCGGCATTCTGGCCATCGACGACGAGGGCCATGCGCTTCATCGTCTCCATGACCTGCGCTTCCGAAATCACGCCGTGATGCAGCCAGTTGGCCATGTGCTGGGCGGAGATCCGGAGCGTGGCGCGGTCTTCCATCAAGCCGACATCGTGGATGTCTGGCACCTTGGAGCAGCCGACGCCCTGGTCGATCCATCGTACGACGTAACCGAGGATGCCCTGGCAGTTGTTGTCGATCTCCTGCTGGATCTCCTCCGGCGTCCAGTTCGGACGCGGCGCGACGGGCACGCTAAGGATATCGGAGAGCTTCGCCCGCTCCCGGCTCTTGAGCCCGGCCTGAACGGCAGTGACGTCGACCTTGTGATAGTGTGTGGCGTGCAGAGTCGCCGCCGTCGGCGACGGAACCCATGCGGTGTTGGCGCCCGCCTTGGGATGGGCGATCTTCTGGGCGAGCATCGCCGCCATCAGGTCGGGCATCGCCCACATGCCCTTGCCGATCTGCGCCCGGCCCGAGAGGCCGCAGGCAAGGCCAACATCGACGTTCCAGTTCTCGTAGGCTGAGATCCAGGCCGCCTGCTTCATGTCACCCTTGCGAATCATCGGTCCGGCTTCCATCGAGGTGTGGATCTCGTCGCCGGTGCGGTCGAGGAAGCCGGTATTGATGAAAACGACCCGGCCGGCTGCTGCGCGGATGCATTCCTTGAGGTTGACCGTGGTGCGGCGCTCCTCGTCCATGATGCCCATCTTGATCGTATCGAGCGGCATACCGAGCGCCTGTTCGACGCGGGTGAAGATCTCGGTGGCGAAGGCGACTTCCTCGGGCCCGTGCATCTTCGGCTTGACGACGTAGAGGGAGCCTTCGCGGGAATTCATGTGCCGTCCGCCGGCGCCGATGTCGTGCAGCGCGATCAGGGCGGTGATCATGGCGTCCATGATGCCTTCGGGCACTTCGTTGCCATGCCGGTCGCGGATGGCGGGATTGGTCATGAGGTGGCCGACATTGCGGACCAGCATCAGTGACCGGCCCTTGAGCTCCGCCTCGCCTCCATCGGAGAGGATGATTCGGATGTCTGGATTGAGCTTGCGTGTAAAGGTACGGCCGCCCTTGCTGACCTCTTCGGTCAGGTCACCCTTCATCAGGCCGAGCCAGTTGCGGTAGACAGTGATCTTGTCCTCGGCATCCACGGCGGCGACCGAGTCCTCGCAGTCCATGATGGCGGTGATCGCCGACTCGACCCAAACGTCGGCAATTCCTGCAGGATCGGTCCGGCCGATCTCGCTCGCGCGATCGATTCGGATCTCGATCATCAGGTTGTTGTGATTGAGGAAAATGCCCTCGACGCCATCACCCGTCGCCCGGCGGCCGGAGAAGCGGGCGGGATCGCGGAGTCCGGTCTCGCCGGCGTCATTGGTCACATGCAGCACACCCTCGCGAATGCCAAGGCCGGTGACAGTCGCCCAGCTGCCGCCGGCAAGCGGCACCGCCTGATCGAGAAAGTCGCGAACCCAGGCGATGACCCTCTCGCCACGAATCGGATTGTAGCCCTTCCCCTTCGTCGCGCCGTCGTCCTCGGGAATGGCATCGGTGCCATAGAGGGCATCGTAGAGCGAACCCCAGCGCGCGTTGGCGGCATTGAGCGCATAGCGGGCGTTCATCACGGGAACGACGAGCTGAGGTCCGGCGATGGTGGCGATCTCCGGATCGACATTGCTCGTGGTTACCGAGAAATCCGGCCCTTCGGGCACGATGTAGCCGATCTCGCGCAGAAATGCCTCGTAGACGGCGAGATCGGAAGGCGGACCGTTCCTGCGGTGCCAGTCGTCGATCTTCAGCTGCAGCGCATCGCGCTTCTGGAGCAGGGCACGGTTCTTCGAGGCAAGCTCGTGGACGATCTCCGAAAAGCCGGCAAAGAAGGCCTCCGGCGTGACTGCGGTGCCTGGGAGCGCCTCCTCGACCAAGAACCGGTAGAGCGACTCGTCAACATGCAGGCCATTCGCCTCGATCGTCGCCATAAGTCCTCCTGCCGTCACCCGAATTCAGGTGGCGGACACTGCGTCAGGAGGCTGCATCCGTCAATAGCACCTTAGGGGGAAGCGATCATGCCGGGGACGACGACCGGCACGGGGGGTGCGAAGTCGATCGGGACAAAGAGACGAAGATTTCCGCTGAAATAGCGGAAAATTAAGGATAACGGATGCATAAGCAGCATAGTTAGCATCGCGTAAATGATGTCGACCCGGTCGGCATGAGTAAAGAGTAGAGTATGTCGAGTATCATGACCAATGGCGGCGCCATCGCCGCCCTGGACACGTTGCGCACGGTCGGGCGCAACATGTCGCACACACAGGCCCAGGTGGCCACCGGGCTCCGGGTTGCCAATTCGACCGACAACGCGGCCTATTGGTCGATATCGAAGACGATGAAGTCCGACGATCGCGCGATGTCGGCGGTGCAGGACGCGCTGGCACTCGGTGCCGCCTCCGTCGACGTCGCCTATATCGGCATGACCAACGCCATCGACATCATGGACGAATTCAAGTCGAAGCTGGTTGCCGCGAGGGAGCCCGGCATAGACCGGACGAAGATCAGTTCGGAGATGACGGAACTGCGCGCCCAGATGCGCACGATCGCCGAAAGCTCGAGCTTCAACGGACAGAACTGGCTGCTGACCGAAGACGGCGCCGCCGAGCCGGACCGCAGTCTCGTCACCGCCTTCATCCGCAATTCGGACAACACGGTGCGGGTCGGCGCCACGACCTATTCCAACAGCTTCGCCGAAACCAACCGGCTGATCGACGAGACCAGCCCCGGCATGTACGGCATCCTGACCCAACCGGCCGTCGCCGCTGGCTATGACGTGACGCCGCCGCTCTACTATGTCTTCATGAAAGGTGAGGATCCCTGGTCGCTCGCCGAGGAGATGACCGTCTCGGCCGCCACGACCGACGAGGAGTTCGAGCAGATGATCTCCTACTCGGACTATATGCTGTCGTTGATGGAGAATGCGGCCAGCAGGCTCGGCACCATGCAGTCGCATTTCGACCGACAAGCCGAACTCGTGCAGGATCTTCGCGATGCCGCAACGCGCGGCGTCGGCCGCCTGCAGGATGCCGACATGAATGCCCAGTCGGCGAAGCTGAAAGCGCTGCAGACGCAGGAACAGCTCGGCATCCAGGCGCTCGCCATCGCCAATTCCAATCCGGACAACATCGTCTCGCTGTTCCGGTAAGGGAAAAGGGCGCGGCCGGAACTCCGGGATCAGGTGATTCGCGGCCGTCCCGAGGCGGTGGCGGAGAAGCGCGCTTCGACGAGCTTGCGGCTGCCCTCGATCTCGGGCGCATCGATCTGTTCGATCATCCTGACAACCGGATCTTCGGCGCCGTTTTCGACGGCGAGCCGGATCGCCGTCTCGCGGGCGCGGGTGCGGGCGAGATCAAAGGTACGATCTTCGCCGGTCATGCGCTCGGTCGCGCCGCCGCCGGAGACGATATAGACCCCCTCCTCCGGCGAGGTGACGGTCACCAGCACGGTCTGGCTGATCTCGCCCGCCACCGCACCGATCGCATTGGCGACCCCGGCATCGGCCGGGATGACCGATTCGGCACCCAGCATCGCGGATATCGCGGGATAGTAGACATGGGCGGAGGCGCCCAGCCCGATCAGCGGCCGGTCGAGCGACAGGCTGAAGCGCACCACACCGGCCGTGCGATTGAGCGCCCGGTCGATGGAGACCGATTTTGCCGGATCGACGCTTTCGACACCGTCTTCGCCGAGGGCTGCCGCCAGGATGACCTCGGAGGATTGGCGCGTCATCCGCGCCTCGATCTTGTGGGCGAGCTCGATCGCCGAAGCGGCGATCGGCTTGCCCGACCCGTCGCGGGTGCGGCAGGCGAGTTCGAGCCCGAGTCGCGCCGCATCCTTGTCCCACTGGCCCTGCCGGCCGAGAATATGCATGGCGTCCGACGGCGTGACCGCCGCAATATGAACTAGGCCGCGGGCGACGAGACGGTCGAGCGAGGCCTTCTGCATCGAGGAGACGAGGAGGTCGTTGAGCGCCACCGGACTGTCGGTCACGCGCTCGTAGAGCGCCTGGTCGGCGGCGGTAAGGCCGCTGGCGAACCGATCGGGCAGGCCCGAGCGCAGCGCGAAGCGGCCGTCATGCCGTCCCGCGTGCGTGGCCTTGATCTGGCGTTCGAGCGTGTCGCGCACCGTGGTTCCGTGCAGCCTGGCGATCAGGCTCAAAGGCAGGACCCGCCGCGGGCCGAGTGTGAGCGCACCTTCGAGGCCGCGGGTGTTCACATGGACCTCAGAATCACCGCCCAGGCCGTAGGTCCGCATGGCGACCGCCTGAACCATGGTCCGATAGCCGCCGACGACGGCACCGTTCTCGTCGAGTCGCGGCCGGCCCTCGTCGAGGATGGCGACATCTGTCGTCGTGCCGCCGATATCGGAGACGACGGCGTCATCGAGACCGGTCAGGAAGCGGGCGCCGACGAGACTCGCCGCCGGGCCGGACAGGATCGTCTCGATCGGCCGGAGCCGCGCCTCGGCGGCCGAGATCAGGGCACCGTCGCCGCGCACGACCATCAGCGGCGCCTCGATACCGCGCGCGGCAAGAAAGTCTTCCGAAGAGCCGATCAGCCGGTCGATCATCGACACAAGCCGAGCATTAAGCAGCGTCGTCAGCGCGCGCCGGGGGCCCCCGAGCTTGGAGGAGAGTTCGTGGCTGCAGGTGACGGGCAGATGGGTTCGCTCGCGGATCAGGTCGCGGACGCGAAGCTCGTGATCGGGATTACGGACGGCGAAATAACCGGCGATGGCGAAGGCGGTGACGGCACCGGCGAGTTCGTCCATACGCTCGGTGAGCGGCCCGGTGTCGAGCGGCGTCTCGTGGCCATGAACATTGTGGCCGCCCGGTAGGAACAGGACGGGATCGGTTCCCAGCGCCTGGCCGAGTCCGTCGCGCTCGAGATCCTCCAGACCGAAGCCGATCATGACGAGGCAGACGCGCCCACCCTGCCCCTCGACCAGCGCGTTGGTGGCGAGGGTGGTGGAAAGCGAGGCGAGACGGATCGCCGAGGGATCGGTCCCGGTCTCAGAAAGCACGTTCTCGACGGCGCCCCTGATGCCCTCGGACAGATCGTGCCGGGTGGTCAGCGCCTTGGCGCGCGCCTTTACGCCTTCGCCGGGATTGAAGAGTACTGCATCAGTATAGGTGCCGCCCGTATCGATGCCGAGAAGAAATCGCGATGTCACGCCGTCATACCGTCAGGAAAGAGTGATTCGCCGCAGGCCTCATGGCCTCCGCACGGTTTTGCGTTCGGAATGCCCGCAAGTATGGCATAAGCGACGGATTATCCAGTGCGGCCTGCGACACGGGCGTGCAAAAATATGTTGGCCAATGACCATCCGAGAAAAGCGATGATGAGACCCCTCCGCCTGTTCGCCACGATTGCCGCGCTCGCCGCCGTGACCGCCCATGCCGTCGCCCAGGAGAGCGACGAGGACGAGTACAAGCCGGAACTGCCCGATATGCAGATCTACAAATCGATGCTGGATGCCAACAAGCAGCCCGGCTGGATCCAGTTCCGGGATTTCGCCGGCAAGCAGCTCATCTATTTCACCGCCTTGCAGACCATGCGCTGCCGGCTGTCGGAAATCCGCTATTCGATCAATTCGGATGCGCTGGACCAGCGCTTCCCGCTCGGCACCTGCGACATACAGCAGCCCTTCAACATGCCGGCCGAGGATACGGACGGGCGCTATACCTATCTGTCACTGCCGCCGGGCAAGGCCAAGACGCTGACGATCCAGGTCGTCTGGGCAGACGGCTCCGGCAGCGAGATCGTCACGTACCGGCCGTGCGACAACGTGGCGGAATCGACCTGCGCCCGGATCAAGAAGATCGCCAGGCCGAAGAACAAGCTCAGCGCGCCGACACCCGAAGCACAATCCCGTTGAGCGGCTGGGTGGTCAGGCGCTGCACCGGCCAGGCCCTGGTGTTTTCGGTCACGTCGAAACGGTAGCGCTTCATCAGAACAGCAAGCGCGATGACGGCTTCCTGCAGCGCAAATGTCGCTCCGATACAGGTCCGCGGCCCGGCACCGAAGGGCAGGTACTGGAAGCGGTGAATGCGGTCGCGGTTCTCGGGCAGGAATCTCTCGGGCATGAAATGCCGGGGCCGGTCCCAGTAGAGTTCATGGCGATGGAGCGTCCAGGGCATGACCAGCACCGACTCGCCCTTCGGCAGGCGGAGAACCGTTCCGTCCTCGGCGGTCCAGGTGTCGTCATCGATCGGCGCGCGGTTGATGGAGGGCGCAGGCGGATAGAGCCGCATCGCCTCCTCGAAGGCTGCCCGGACATGGGGCATGAGATCCAGCCAGTCGACGGGATCGGCACCATCCGCAATAGCCCTGTCGATCTCTTCTTCCATCAAGATCCGGAAATGCGGGCTTTCGGCGACGCAATAGAGCGTCCAGGCGAGTGCGCGGGCCGTGGTCTCGTGACCCGCTCCGATGAATGTCAGGATGTTGTCCTCGATCTCGTCGCGGGTCAGTCCATCGGGTCCTTCGATCCGGAGGAGCAGCGTCAGGAAATCGTCCGGAACCGCTTCGCCCCGGTCCATCCGGGCGCGACGTGCATCCATGGTATCGGCAACGATGCCGCGGAAGGCCTTGAGCGCCTTCACGCCCCGCAGCCGAGTGATTCGCGGGATCCAGGCAGGCGCGAGCAGCAGGTCGAGGGGATCGATGCGGCCCATATTGCGCAGGAGCGAATCCACCCGATCAGCGAAGCCTTCGGTGCCGGTGGCGATCTCGCCAGAAAACAGCGTCTCGGCGAGAATTTCATAGGTCAGTTCCGTCATGCCGACGGCAACATTGACTTCTGCACCGTTCTTAGCCGGCTCACGATAGCGCTCGGCGAAGGTTTCCGAACAGGCCAGCATCTGGCCGGCAAATCCACGGGCGTGGCGCGGGGTGAAGACCGGCGCCATGGCCTTGCGCGAACGCTTCCAGACGTCGCCCTCGGCGGTCAGCAGACCGTCGCGCAGGATCGGCCGGAGGACGAGCTGGCGGATGGGCTGCATCGCGTAGTTCTGGGCATTGTCCACCAGGACGTGGCGGATGAGCGACGGGTCATGGCAGATCGTGGTCAGCTGGCCGAAGAACTTCACCTGCAGCCAGGGCAACGTGTAGCTCGGGCGCCCCCAAAGCTCGAGCGGGTTGCGGAACATGACCCTGAGGATCTCGAGCCGCGAGGGCGGGATCGTTCGCGGGATGGGCGCCGGAGGCTCGAAGGGATCCGGCCGTGCGTCCATCAGAGCAAGCCTTCGAGTTCGGCGAGCTTGTCGTTGATCAGCCAGCCGTAATAGTTTTCCTCGGGGAGCACCCCGGGGCCACGGGCCTTGAGCTCATAGGCGCGCTCGCGCGGATTGCCGACATTGTAGAGCGTGGCGGTGATGCCAGGATTCTTGGAAATGTCGACGCCCGCGATCTTGCGGTACTCTTCGATCGACATCTTGATAGAGGCCGCCATATAGGCCAGCGACTTGTCGGGATCCATGATCGCGTCATAAACCTTGCCGGCATCGTTCTCGTCGAGCTTCGGATAGCCGGAAACCCGGGCGACGAGGTCGGAAAGCTCAAGCGCCGTCAGCGGGTTGATTTGGCCGAGGCCGAAGGTTTGGCCTGCGAAGAAGGGCTGGAAGAAGACCGCCGAGAAGCGGTTGCGCGGATAGCTCTTGCCACCCACCGTCTTGCCGCTGAAAGCCTTGTTCCAGACCCGCTCGCGGCAGGTCCAGAGTTCATAGGAACCGGATTTTCCGTCGCATTCGGAAAATTGCGGCATGGCCAGCAGCTCGCCGATCGACTGCCCCTCATAGGCGAAGCGGAACTGGTCGCCGGAATAGGCAGCGGCCTTCACATAGTAGGATTGTAACCGGTCATAGGCGTCGACATTATAGGTGTGTTCGCCAACCAGCGCCCCCACCATGTGGATCGGCGCGATACCATACTGACCGGCGACTGATTTTATCTTGCCGATCAACGCCTTGTCGTGCGCAAGAAGCTTCACGACCTTTTCGTATTTGCGGTCGAAAGTCGTCTTTCCCGCCTTGGTCCGACGCTTGGAAGCTCCCGGCACCGGCGGCTGTTCGGCATGCCTGTTGCCCGCCGGAACCAATGTCACCGCGCCGGCCGGCACGAGGGACGCAGCAGTGAAGGCCAGCAGGGCGGCGAATGTCACGATGAGGCGGCGCACGGGCGAATTCCGGTTGTTCGTGGGAGAGCTTATACCGGATCGGGCGCTTGCCCCGCAATGATGGCGAAATCAAGAGAGGGTGATGGCCGTGGCACCCTCTCCAAAAGCGCCGTTCCCTGCCGCCTGGTGCTCCGCGCCTGTGCCGACGTGCCTGAGCATCGATCGGCGCAGACCTTGAGGCGGCAGAGCGGCGCGTTCGGATCCCGCCTCAACGGCAGATTCGCACCCGCTTGATATAGAGATTGCCCCAGGCGTCGTAGCGGCGGATCTTCTTGACGAAGCAGAAATCCTCGCGCCAATGCGGGCGATAGACGTAGCGGGGATGATGGAAGCGCCAGCCGTCGCCATCGTCGCGCCAGCGCCAGCCGTCCCGGTCGCGCTCGTCCCAGGCGTGTCGGTCGTCGTCCCGGCGTCCGTCCCAGTCGCCGCCGTCGTGCTGGCCGTGGCGACGCCACTGGTCGTCGTCATCTCCATAACGGGAATCGGCCTTTGCGGTGGTCATCAGCCCGCCGGCAGCGATCGCGGCGGCAAGGGCGGTCAATGCAATCTTCTTCATCGGACTTCCTCCAGAGAGCCTCTGCTCTGAAGAAGACCTTAGGGAAGCGGCGTTGAACCGGTGCTGAAGCCACCGTTCATCCAGCCGACAGGCTTGCGGCAAAAGCGCGGCGGAACCACGGCTTTGCGGTGCCCAGACCGCCGTCAGTTGCAGACCCAGGCATTCCGGACAACGAGGTTTCCAGACTGGTCGCGGACCTTCACGGCACGGGTTTCGCAATCACCACGGCCGCGGAACAGGAAGAACGGCCGTTCATGCTTGTCACGATAGCGCCAGATCACCTTGTCGTCCTTGCGGTCGCGGTGGGCGTCCCGGCCCTTGCCGCCATCGTTGCGGCCACCGTCGTTGCCGCCCTTGCCGCCGCGATCCGCGACCTGAACGCCCTGATTCAGATGCAGGACCGTGCCGTCGCGATCCGAAAGGGTTGCCGAGGCGCTCGAGGCTGCGGCCGTAGCGGCGACGATTGCCGCAAGGGTGATTGCCGAAAATCTCTTCATGATGTCGTACTCCGCTGTCGTCCCGGTCGGGACAGAATGGGGCCGTCCCGTCGGGCGGGGCGGTCCGTTGTCTCAGAGAATGTAACGCGACAGGTCGGTATTGGCCGCCAGTTCGCCGACATGGCCTTCAACATAGGCCGAATCGACCTGGAAGTCGCGGCCACCCTGGTCCGGCGCATCGAAGGACAATTCGTCCAGCACGCGCTCCATCACTGTCTGCAGCCGGCGGGCGCCGATGTTTTCCACGGTCGCGTTGAGCTTCACGGCAACGTCGGCCAGGGCATCGATCGCGTCTTCGGTGAAATTCAGTGTTACGCCTTCCGTCGCCATCAGGGCGATGTACTGGCGGATCAGGCTCGCCTCGGTCTCCGTCAGGATGCGACGGAAGTCTTCCTTCGTCAGCGCCTTGAGCTCGACACGGATGGGAAGGCGGCCTTGCAGTTCCGGCAGGAGATCCGACGGCTTGGAGACGTGGAAGGCGCCCGAGGCGATGAACAGGATGTGGTCGGTCTTGACCGGTCCGTATTTCGTCGAAACGGTCGTGCCTTCGACCAGCGGCAGAAGGTCACGCTGCACGCCCTCGCGGGACACGCCTGCGCCGACGCCGCCTTCGCGGGCCGCGATCTTGTCGATTTCGTCGAGGAAGACGATCCCATCGTTCTCCACCGAGCGGACCGCCTCACGCTGGATCTGCTCGCTGTCGATCAGCTTGTCGCTTTCGTCGGCGATCAGCAGGCCATAGCTGTCCTTGACGGTCGTCTTGACCTTCTTGGTGCGCCCGCCCATCGCCTTGCCGAGCAGATCATTGAGGTTGAGCACGCCGACGGAACCGCCCTGCATGCCGGGAATCTCGAAGCCCTGGCCGCTCGACGTGTCCGAAACCTCGATGTCGATCTCCTTGTCGTCGAGCTCGTTGGCGCGGAGCTTCTTGCGGAAAGAATCGCGCGTCGCCGGCGAGGCCGTCGCGCCGACCAGCGCATCGAGGACTCGTTCCTCGGCATTGAGATGCGCCTTGGCCTTGACCTCGGCGCGCTTCTTCTCGCGCACCAGGGTGATTCCGACCTCGACCAGATCGCGGATGATCTGCTCGACGTCACGGCCGACATAGCCGACCTCGGTGAACTTGGTGGCCTCGACCTTGATAAAGGGCGCGCCGGCGAGCTTGGCGAGCCGGCGGGAGATTTCCGTCTTGCCGACACCGGTCGGCCCTATCATCAGGATGTTCTTCGGCATGACCTCGTCCTTGAGGTCGCCGGTCAGCTGCTGGCGGCGCCAGCGGTTGCGGAGCGCGATGGCGACGGCCCGCTTGGCGTCCTTCTGGCCGATGATGAAGCGATCGAGTTCGGAAACGATCTCGCGGGGGGTGAAGGTAGTCATTCTGTTGCTTTCAAGTGATGTTGCAAGATCATCATATCGTCTCCGGTGCGGCCCTCGAGCTCCGGAATGGGCCGGAAGCCGGCCTTCTCGTAGGCACGCACGGCGCGGAGATTGGCTGGATCGGGATCGATGATGATGGTGTGGTAGCCCCGGTCCCGGAGCATGGCGACGAACTTGCCGAGCGCTGCCGAACCGATGCCCTTCGAAAGATTTCCCGGATCGCCGATGGAGAGATCGATCCCGACCGTATCCGCCGGCAGCTCGGCGAGCCAGGGATTGTCCCTGATCCACGCCGCGTTCTGATGGTCGCCGACGGACCAGTACTGGATATAGCCGACCGGCTCGCCATCGAGCGTCATGATGAAGGGACGGGTCGTATCCCTGCCTTCCACCATGTCCCTGATGGAGCCGAGTTCCTCCTCGGGATCGCCCCACCATTCGCGCATATGCGGCGCCGACAGCCATTCGCCGAGCAGCGCGTAATGCGACGGATCGACTGGGACAAAGCCGATCCTGACAGCCTCAGGCGGCATCCAGCTTCTCCACCACGACATTGTGGTTGGTATAGACGCAGATGTCGGCGGCGATATGCATGGCGGTGCGCGCGACGTCCTCGGCGGACTTGTCGCTGTCCATCAGCGCGCGGGCCGCAGCATAGGCATAATTGCCGCCGGAGCCGATCGCCATGGTGCCGTGTTCGGGCTCCAGCACGTCGCCGTTTCCGGTTACGGCCAGGGTAATGGACTTGTCGGCCACCAGCATCATGGCCTCGAGCCGGCGCAGATACTTGTCGGTGCGCCAGTCCTTGGCGAGCTCGACGCAGGCGCGCTGCAACTGGCCGGGATACTGCTCGAGCTTGGCTTCCAGCCGCTCGAGCAGGGTGAAGGCGTCGGCGGTGGCGCCGGCGAAACCGGCGATCACCTCGCCCTTGGCGAGGCGGCGGACCTTCCGGGCATTGCCCTTCATCACCGTCTGGCCGAGCGAGACCTGACCGTCGCCGGCCATTACGACATGGCCGCCCTTGCGAACCGTGATGATGGTGGTCGCATGCATGTCGCCGAAAGGATTGTGTTCACTCATGACTAAACTCGGTTTTGCGGGCGGCTTTCCGCCCTCTTGTCCGTCCTTATGTAGGGGGGCACGGGGGAAATGCAAATCCGGTCCACACAGGAAGGGCTGACCCATCATCCGCATGCCGAGACCTTCTCCCCGCACGCGGGAAGAAGGGGATGTGGCACCGTCGGAGGTGCAGTTCACCTCGCCCCGCTTACGGAGAGACGGTGGCGGCAGCCGGGTGACGGGCGGAAGCAGCGTTAGACTTCTGCCCGAGAAAAGCTGGATATTTCACCCCGCCCCTGTTAAGGACCGCCGAATTATACGTCCAGACAGGATGAGCCTCATGGCAGAGACGAGCGCGCCGCGCCAGGCGACGATTTCCCGCAAGACCAATGAGACCCAGGTCTCCGTAAGCGTCAATATCGACGGCACCGGAACAAACAGGATCTCGACCGGCGTGGGCTTCTTCGACCATATGCTGGACCAGCTGTCGCGCCATTCGCTTATCGACATGGAGATCGAGGCCAAGGGCGATCTCCATGTCGACGACCACCATACGGTCGAGGATACGGGCATTGCAATCGGGCTCGCCATCGCCAAGGCGCTCGGCGACCGTCGCGGCATAGCGCGCTATGCATCGCTTGATCTCGCTATGGACGAAACCATGACACGCGCGGCGGTGGACGTATCCGGCCGACCGTTCCTGGTCTGGAACGTCGCCTTCTCCGCGCCGAAAATCGGCACGTTCGACACCGAACTGGTGCGGGAATTCTTCCAGGCGCTGGCGATGAATGCCGGTATTACGCTGCATATCCAGAACATCTATGGCGCCAACAACCATCACATCGCCGAGACCTGCTTCAAGGCAGTGGCGCGGGTGCTGCGCGCCGCAACCGAAATCGATCCGCGCCAGGCCGGGCGCATCCCCTCGACCAAGGGAACGCTCTGATGCGGAGCTTTGTCGTTCTTACCGCGCCGGCGGCCACCGATCCCGACCGCGACACGGTGTTTATCCGTGACGGCTTTTCCTGGTTTGCCTTCCTGCTGCCGCTGCCCTGGCTCCTGGTCAAGCGCCTGTGGCTGATCGCACTCGCGGCGCTGGCGCTCTATGTGCTCAGCATCCTGCTGGCTGAACAATTCCGACTCGACGCGTTGCCGGCCGCCTTTTCCTTCGTGCTGTCGCTTTGGGCCGCCCTTGAAGGTGGCGACGCGCAGGTGCGCCGGCTCGAGCGCCTGGGATGGCGCGTCGAACGCGTGATCGCGGCCGACCGCCTGTCGGACGCGGAACAGATTCATTTCGCAGAGAGGGCCGCAAGCGCGCGCAAGCAGCCCACCGAGCCGTTGCCGGCGCTGCCGGCCCGGCCGGTGCCCTCAAGCACCGCCGTTGCGCTCGGCCTCATCGGGCCGCAGGGGAGCCGGTGATGCGGGTCGCCATCATCGACTACGGCTCCGGCAATCTGCGCTCCGCGGTGAAGGCCTTCGAGCGTGCTTCACGTGAAACCGGTCTCGATGCGGAGATAGAACTGACGGACAAGGCCGAGCGCGTCGCGACCGCCGACCGCATCGTCCTGCCCGGCGTTGGCGCCTATGCCGATTGCCGCCGCGGCCTCGACGCCGTGCCGGGCATGGTGGAGGCGCTGCGCGACGCGGTGGAAACGAAGGCGCGCCCCTTCCTCGGCATCTGCGTCGGGATGCAGCTTATGAGTTCACGCGGCCTCGAAAAGAAGGTCACCGCCGGGCTTGGCTGGATTCCGGGCGACGTGACGCTGATCCGCCCCGACGATCCGCATCTCAAGATTCCCCAGATCGGCTGGAATACGCTGGAACTTCGTCACCCGCACAGGCTTTTCGACGGCATCCCGACAGGTGAAGGCGGACTGCATGCCTATTTCGTGCATTCCTATCACCTCGCGGCGACCGATCCGGACACAGTGGTCGCGACGACGGACTATGGTGGCCCGGTCACGGCCTTCGTCGCCCGCGCCAACATGGCCGGCGCCCAGTTCCATCCGGAGAAGAGCCAGGCACTGGGGCTCCGGCTGATCGGCAACTTCCTGCGCTGGGCGCCGTGATCACCGGCCACCGATCCCGCAAGCGCCGCGCTCTTCTGCACAAGGTCCGCCCGACATGATCCTCTTTCCCGCCATCGACCTCAAAGACGGCCAGTGCGTGCGCCTCAAACTGGGCGACATGGACCAGGCGACGGTTTACAATCCCGATCCCGCCGCTCAGGCCAGGGCCTTCGAGGACCAGGGCTTCGACTGGCTGCACGTGGTCGACCTCAATGGCGCCTTTGCCGGCGAGAGCGTGAACGGCGGAGCCGTGGAAGCGATCCTCGCGGCCACGAAGAACCCAGTCCAGCTCGGCGGCGGCATCCGAACCATTGCCCATATCGAGAGCTGGCTAAGCAAAGGCCTGTCCCGAGTGATCCTCGGCACGATCGCCGTGCGCGATCCCGCGCTGGTCATCGAAGCCTGCAAGCTCTTTCCCGGCAAGGTCGCTGTCGGCATCGATGCCAAGGGCGGCAAGGTGGCCGTCGAGGGCTGGGCGGAAGCATCCGAACTCGGCATCATCGAGCTGGCCAAGCGTTTCGAGGGCGCAGGCGTCGCCGCGATCATTTATACCGACATCGACCGCGACGGCATTCTCGCCGGCATCAACTGGGCCTCGACGCTGGAGCTGGCGCGCTCGACCTCTATTCCCGTTATCGCCTCGGGCGGGCTGGCGTCGCTCGACGACATCAGGCGCCTGGCCGAACCGGATGCGGCAATTCTGGAGGGCGCGATCTCCGGTCGGGCGCTCTATGACGGCCGGATCGATCCGGCGGAGGCGCTGCGGATTTTGAAGAGGTAGGGTCGGAGCCAGTATCCACCCCTCACCAGCTCCGGCCATGCGATCAGCTGCGCTTCTCGCGGCCTGCGTATCCTCTCCCACAGGGGGAGAGGTGGACCCCCTCCGACGACGGTGCCACAAGCAAGGCCAGCGAGCGTGGCACGCTACCTCTCCCCTTGTGGGAGAGGATAGCAATCCCGCATGAGACTGAAAGTCGAATGCCTGGGCGCGCTTGGTGAGGGTTTGTCGGCCCTACCCCTCAAATCCCTTGATCACCGCCAGGAACGCCTCGCCGAAGCGCTCCATCTTGGACGGCCCCACGCCTGAAATATCGAGCATCTCGCCTTCGTCGATCGGCCGCTCCCTGGCGAAAGCCACCAGCGTCGTGTCGGGGAATACGACATAGGGCGGCACGGCGAGCTCCTTGGCGATCTCGCTGCGTCTGCGGCGCAGCGCCTCGAACAGGTCGACGTCCGAGCCCTGCAGCGCCGCTTTCGCATTGGCCGAACTCGCCGAGGATCCCTTCGCCGCCTTGCCCTTGGTCGGGCGGTCGTGGCGGAAGCGGATTTCGCGCTCGCGCTTGAAGACGGCGCGGGCGTCGGCGGTCAGCTTGAGCGCCCCGAAGGCAGCGTGATCGACGGAGACCAGGCCGGCGGCGAGGAGCTGGCGGTAGACCGACTGCCAAGTCCGCGAGGCGAGGTCCTTGCCGGCGCCGAAGACCGGCATGGTCGTGTGCCCGAAGCGGCTGGTCTTCTCGTTTTCGATGCCGAGCAGGACGTCGATGAGATGGCCGGTGCCGAAACGCTCGCCGGTGCGGTAGATCGCGGCCAGCGCCTTGATCGCGGCATCCGTGCCGTCCCAGGTCTCGACAGGTTTCAGGCAGGTGTCGCAATTGCCGCAGGCGCCCGGATGGCTCTCGCCGAAATGGGCGAGGATCGCCTGGCGGCGGCAGCCTGCCGTCTCGCAGATGGCAAGGAGCGCGTTGAGCTTGGCGCGTTCGACACGCTTGACCTCGTCGGCCGACCCGCCCTCGTCGATCATCCGGCCGCGCTGGATGACATCCGCCATGCCGTAGGCCATCCAGACGTCGGACGGCAGGCCATCGCGCCCGGCGCGGCCGGTTTCCTGGTAGTAGGCCTCGACCGAACCCGGCAGGTCGAGATGGGCGACATAACGGACATTGGGCTTGTCGATGCCCATGCCGAAGGCGACGGTGGCGACGAGGCATAGATCCTCCTCCTTGAGGAAGGCATCCTGGTGCGCGTCCCTGAGCGCCCGGTCCATGCCGGCGTGATAGGGCAGGGCGCGCACGCCCTGGCCGTTCAGCCAGTCGGCTGTGTCCTCCACCTTCGCGCGGGAGAGGCAATAGACGATGCCGCTCGAGCCCTTGTGGCGCTCCAGGAAGCGGAGCAGCTGCTGGCGCGGCTGGTCGCGCTCGACGATCTCGTAGGCGATGTTGGGGCGGTCGAAGGACGTGGTGAAGACGGCGGCGTCCTCGAGCCGCAGCCGTTCGATAATGTCGTCGCGGGTGTGCGGATCGGCCGTGGCGGTCAGCGCCAGGCGCGGCACGCCGGGATAGAGGTCGGCAAGCTGGCCGAGCTCGCGGTATTCCGGGCGGAAGTCGTGGCCCCATTGCGAGACGCAATGCGCCTCGTCGATGGCGAAGAGGGCGATCCGGGCGTCGCCGATCGTCTCGCGGAAACCTGATGTGACGATGCGCTCGGGCGTGACGTAGAGAAGGTCGAGCGTGCCGGCCGACACGGCTCGCCTTATGTCGAGGAACTCCTCGCGGCTGAGCGAGGAATTGAGCGCGGCGGCGCGCACGCCGAGCTGCTTCAGCGCCTCGACCTGGTCGCGCATCAGGGCGATCAGCGGCGAGACCACGATGCCGATGCCATCCCGGCAGAGCGCGGGGATCTGGAAGCACAGCGACTTTCCGGCGCCCGTCGGAAAGAGGACCACGGCGTCTCCGCCGGCTACGACCTGCCGCACCACTTCGGCCTGCTTGCCGCGGAAGCTCGGATAGCCGTAGACCCGCTTGAGGATATCGAGCGGGTCTTTTGCGCTCTCGAAGAGTGGGTCGGTTGCGGTCTGTCGTTCGGGCATGGAATCACGGCTTTCGGTTCGTTCCCTTATGGCATGGTCGAGGGTTTTTTCGCGAGGGTGTTGTCGATATCAAGACCCCTCCCCATCCCTCCCCACAAGGGGGAGGGCTAACCCGGAGCATGCTCCCCGTCCCGAGCACCCTCGACACATGCGGCAGCGTCGCGAGAGGAGTGATGGGCCGCCACAGATTAGCCCTCCCCCTTGTGGGGAGGGATGGGGAGGGGTTCTTTTCATGCCTACCTCGGGATACACCATCCCCACTTAGTCCAATGTCCAAAGAATCCCCTCGCCATTTGCCGCACCGCCCGCTATGAAGCCGCCAATGGCAAGCCGTTGAGCGTGTGAGGACAAGGTTTGACTCTCAAGGCCCGCGTGATCCCCTGCCTCGACGTCAAGGACGGCCGTGTCGTCAAGGGGGTTTCCTTCGTCGATCTCGTCGATGCCGGCGACCCGGTCGAGGCGGCGATCGCCTATGACGCGGCGGGCGCCGACGAACTCTGCTTCCTCGACATTACCGCCTCGTCCGACAACCGCGAAACGATCTTCGACGTGGTGGCCCGGACGGCCGAACAGTGCTTCATGCCGGTCACCGTCGGCGGCGGGGTGCGCACGCTGGCCGATATCCGCAAGCTCCTGCTCTGCGGCGCGGACAAGGTGTCGATCAATTCCGCCGCGGTGAAGGACCCCGATTTCGTCGCTCAGGCGGCCGCCAAGTTCGGCGACCAGTGCATCGTCGTCTCGCTCGACTGCAAGAAGGTCTCGGCCGATGGTGGAAGCGATCGCTGGGAGATCTTCACCCATGGCGGCCGCAATCCGACCGGCATCGACGCGCTCGAATTCGCCGGCGCAATGGTCCAGCGCGGGGCGGGCGAGCTGCTCGTCACTTCGATGGACCAGGACGGCCGCAAGTCCGGCTACGACATCGCGCTCACCCGGGCGATCGCCGACGCGGTGCCGGTGCCGGTGATCGCCTCGGGCGGTGTCGGCACGCTGGATCACATGGTCGAGGGCATTCGCGACGGCCATGCCACCGCCGTGCTCGCCGCCTCGATATTCCATTTCGGCACCTACACTGTGGGGCAAGCCAAGCGCTATATGTCGGATCACGGCATCGCCATGCGGCTGGACTGAGGAGGAGGTCTCGATGGGCGGATTCTCGCTTGCCGATCTCGAAAGAATCGTGGCGTCTCGCGCCGAGGCCTCGCCCGAGGAGTCCTGGACCGCAAAACTTGTGGCCGGGGGCCAGAGAAAGGCGGCGAAAAAGCTCGGCGAGGAAGCGATCGAGACCGTGATCGCGGCAATTGCCGAGGATCGCAAGAACCTCACCGATGAAGCCGCCGACCTGATCTTCCACCTTATGGTGGTGCTGAAGATCGCCGACATCCCCTTCGACGAGGTCCTGGCCGAACTCGAACGGCGAACATCGCAATCCGGCATCGCCGAGAAGGCAGCGAGGACGGGCTGATGAACCACAAGCCCCGGATCGGCAAGGATGCGGTGACGATCGATCACCTGCGCGACGCCGACTATTCGCCCTACCGCTTCTTCACCACGGATGAATGGGCGAAGTTCCGCGCCGACACGCCGCTGACGCTGACGGCGGACGAGGTGCAGCGCTTGCGTTCGCTCAACGACCCGATCGATATCGAGGAAGTGCGCCGGATCTACCTGTCGCTCTCGCGGCTTCTCTCGGCCCATGTCGAGTCGTCGCAGATGCTGTTCGCCCAGCGCAAGCGCTTCCTCAATCTCGCCTTTGACCAGAAGACGCCGTTCATCATCGGCATCGCCGGCTCGGTGGCGGTGGGCAAGTCGACCACCGCCCGCGTGCTGAAGGAACTCCTGTCGCGCTGGCCGTCGAGCCCGAAGGTCGATCTCATCACGACCGACGGCTTCCTGCAGCCCAACGCCTATCTCGAACAGCACCACCTAATGGAGCGCAAGGGCTTTCCCGAGAGCTACAACATGCCGTCGCTGCTCAAATTCCTGTCGGCGATCAAGGCCGGGCAGGCTAAGGTACCGGCGCCGCTCTATTCGCATCTGAGCTACGACGTGGTGCCGGACCAGTTCCAGGTGGTGGACCGGCCGGACATCCTGATCTTCGAGGGGATCAACGTGCTGCAGTCACGCGACCTGCCGGCGGACGGCAAGATCGTGCCGATGGTTTCGGACTTTTTCGACTTCTCGATCTATATCGATGCCGACGAGGCCTTGATCCACAAATGGTATGTCGACCGCTTCATGCGTCTCCGGAAGACCGCCTTCGTTGATCCGAAATCCTACTTCCACCGCTATTCCGAGATCACCGACGAGCAGGCGCTTGAGCGGGCCGAGCAGCTCTGGAAGAATATCAATCTCAAGAATCTCCGCCAGAACATCCTGCCGACGCGGCCGCGGGCGGATCTGATCCTTCGCAAGGGCAGGGATCATCTGGTCGAGCAGGTCTCGCTCCGCAAGCTCTGACTTCTCAGGGCGGGCCAAGGCTCAGGCGGGGTTGACCCGTCGGAGCGTCAGATTGATTCGCCCCTTGCGCTTCAACAGCATCGACGTGCCGGGATAGATCCTGTCGACGCCATGGAAGGCGAGGCGACTTTCGCCGCCTATGACCAGAACATCACCGCTCGTCAGGCGCAGTGACATGGTCGGGTCTTCGCGCTTGACGCCGCCGATCCGGAACAGGCAGTCATCGCCGAGCGAGATCGAGAGCACGGGGGCGGAGAATTCCTGCTCGTCGCGATCCTGATGCATCCCCATTTTCGCCGCCGGATCATAGTGGTTGACCAGACAGGCCTCGGGCGGGAGCGGGCAGTCCGCCGTCTGCTGCCAGATCTCGATCAACATGTCGGGAATGGGGGGCCAGGGATTGCCAGTGTCGGGATGGGTCGCCTGGTAACGGTAGCCGCGCGCCTTGTCCGTCACCCAGCCGAGCGGGCCGCAATTGGTCATCCGCACTGACATTTCCTTCCCGGTGCGCGGCATGGCGGGGGTGAAGAGCGGCGCTTCGGCGACGATGCCGCGCACGATCTCCACGAGACGCTCCTGCGCGGCGCGATCGAGATGTCCGGGAAAATGGCGAATGCCGGGAGGCAGGGGCTTGCGGTCGGGCATCGCTTTCTTTCGCCCATAAGCATGGCCGCCGCAAGCGGTGCGGAGATATGTCGCGGGAATAGAGCCGAATTCTGCCGCGTCATGACCGCGAGCGTTGCGGTGTATCGGGCGCGATGGACTGCATCGAAGGCTATGAAAGGATTGCAGTATGAAGCGTCTGTTCGTACTCGTGATGCTGGCGCTCGCGCCTTTTCCGGCATGGGCGGTCGAGGTGCAGAAAGCATGCGACATCGCAATGCTCCGGCACTATCCGATGCGTGAAGCGCTCAAGCGGAAAGCCGCGCGTCTGACCATGCCGGAGATTTTCTTTGCGGACCCTACCGAGAGGAAGAAGCCCTGGGAGCCTGCGGACGATGCGGCACGACGCGATGCGCTGGCCCGCGGTCTGGCAACCTTCCCGGCGGACGAACGGCCCGTGCTCCTGCTGGCGGCGCTTTCGGACTGGACCATGGGCGACAAGCCGATGCTCAATTTCTTCGTCCTGTCAGCCGGCGCGCATTACGACAGGGTCATCGAAACGCTCGATGCGTTCGGCCTCACCGAGCACGCCGCCCTCTTCCGCGAGGGGCGCGCGCTGTTCGGGCCCGACTACGGCACCACCGACCAGCGCTACGACCGCTGGAGCGACGGACACGGCACGATCCGCGACCTCGTGCTCGACGCGCATCTTGCCTCACTGTCGGCGCGCTTCCGCGCGCTCAGGGACCCAATCGACATTGCAGCCGACAAAGTTGCGCAGTCTCCTACTCTCACGACGGTCTTTGAGCCCCTGCGCAGGTCTGCATCGGACGACGACCGGCTGTCCTTCCTTACATCGGGTCTCTGGGCCTGTGTGGATGCCTACGGTCCGACCGAAGGCGTTCTCGCGCGGCTCGCAACCCTGCCGGACGCCCACCGGCACATCATCGTCGCTTCGATCTTCCAGGAGGAGATGCTGAACGGGTCGGTCGAGCAGTTCTTCTACAACTCCTCGGGCGCGCTCGCCCCCGAGGTGTTGGAGGCCCTGACGGCGATGGGCCTGCCGAAACACGCGGCGGCGGTGCAGAAGGGTATCGATCTCTTCATCAAGCCCTATCCGCGGGATACGGAACTCAGGCGCGCGATGATGGAGGTCGTTCGCCCGCTGATCAGCGACCCGCTGAACGCGCTCACCGCGGAGGTCGATGACGGTGAAATTCAGGTAGGCATGATCCGGATGGCGAGAGCCGCGGGCATAATGCCGGAGTAGCGGGTGTCCGTGACATGCCGCAGGAGAAAACGACCCGGCCGGGACACGCCGGAATGCGGAACCGTCGCTCCACCCGGATCAGGTCTCGTCCTCGATCTTGCTGCGCCCCTTCTTGACCTCGCTCCGTCCCGCCTTCGCCTTCAGGCGCCGCTCGATCGAGCCGCGGGTCGGCTTCGTCTTGCGGCGTGGCGGCGGCGGCGGCTGGTTGGCTTCGAGAATGAGCGCCTTCAGCCGTTCACGCGCCTCCTCGCGATTCCGGTCCTGCGAACGATAGGTGTCAGCGAGAATGACGACGACGCCATCCTTGGTCAGGCGGCGGCCGAAGACACGGCGCGCGTTCAGCTTCACGCGCTCGGGGAGAGAGGGCGAGTGGAGGAGGTCGAAGCGCAGTTCGACGGCGGTCGCGACCTTGTTGACATTCTGGCCACCCGGGCCCGATGCCAGCACGAAGCTCTCGGTCATTTCCCAGCCGGCAATCGCGATCTGATCATCGATATAGAGCGTGTCGGCGGGCATGGCGTTCTCCTGCCCGTCTCATGCCACGGCCGGGGCGACCGCGCCAGCCCGGCAATGCAACGGGGCGGCGCCCGTGCGCCGCCCCGATGGTTTCACGTGAATCCTGACCCGGCCCATGCGGCCGGGGCGATGGTCCCTACTCGGCGGCCACGCGGATGCCCGGCGCCGCTTCACGGACCGAACCTTCGACATGGTCCTCGAACTTGGCGAAATTGGCGACGAACATGTCGACCAGCTTCCTTGCCTGCGCGTCGTAAGCCTTGCCGTCGAGCCAGGTCGAACGCGGATCGAGCAGCTTGGTCGACACGCCCTCGACGGCGACCGGCACCTCGAAGCCGAAATGGGCATCGCGACGGAAGACGGCGTTGGCGAGCTGGCCGGAGAGCGCGGCGGTCAGCAGCGCGCGCGTGTCCTTGATCGGCATGCGGCGGCCGGTGCCATAGGCGCCACCGGTCCAGCCGGTATTGACGAGCCAGCAGGACACGCCGTGGCGGGCGATCAGTTCCTTGAGCAGGTTGCCATATTCGGCGGGGTGACGCGGCATGAACGGCGCGCCGAAGCAGGTCGAGAAGGTGGCTTCCGGCTCGGTCACGCCCTTTTCGGTGCCCGCGACCTTGGCGGTGTAGCCGGACAGGAAGTGGTACATGGCCTGGTCGGGGGTCAGCCGGGCGATCGGCGGCATCACGCCGAAGGCATCGGCCGTCAGCATGATGATGGTGCGCGGATGATTGCCGCGGCCGGTTTCCGACGCATTCGGGATGAAGTGCAGCGGATAGGCGGCGCGGGTGTTCTCGGTCAGCGAACCGTCGTTAAAGTCCGGCTTGCGATCGGCATCGAGCACGACGTTCTCGAGCACTGTCCCGAAGCGCTGGGTGGTCGCGAAGATCTCGGGCTCGGATTCCGCCGAGAGCTTGATGGTCTTGGCATAGCAGCCGCCCTCGAAATTGAAGACGCCGTTTTCGCCCCAGCCGTGCTCGTCGTCGCCGATCAGCGTGCGGTTCGGGTCTGCCGAGAGCGTCGTCTTGCCGGTGCCAGAGAGACCGAAGAACACCGCGGTGTCTCCGTCCTTGCCCATATTGGCCGAGCAGTGCATCGGCATGACGCCTTTGGCCGGCAGGAGATAGTTGAGAACGGTGAAGACCGACTTCTTCATTTCTCCGGCGTAGGATGTGCCGCCGATGAGGACGAGGCCGTTGGTCAGGTCGCAGGCGATGACCGTTTCCGACCGCGTGCCGTGACGCGAAGGATCGGCCTTGAAGTCGGGCAGGTCGATGATGGTGAGCCTGGGGACGAAGGTCTCCAGCGCCTCCCGCTCCGGACGGATCAGCAGGTTGCGGATGAAGAGCGAATGCCAGGCGAATTCGGTGATCACCCGGGTCGGCAGGGCGTTTTCAGCGTCGGCGCCGCCGATCAGGTCCTGGACATAGAGCGACTTGCCTCTCGCATGGGCGAGCATGTCGGCCTTGAGCACGGCAAAATGCTCCGGCGACATCGGACGGTTGTTGTCCCACCAGATGGTGTGTTCGGTATTGGCATCGCGGACGACGTGCTTGTCCTTGGGTGAGCGGCCGGTGTGCTGCCCCGTCAGTGCCCGGAGCGCCCCTTCCGCAGTCAGGACAGCCTCGCCATTGCGGATCGCATCTTCATAGAGCTCCGGCTCGGAATAGTTATAACGAACCGAGATCAGGCCGCCAAAACCGAAAGCTTCCAGGCGATTCTCAGGGTTCGTCATTCCGAGGTCTGTCATGGCTCTATCCTCTCATATGAGCGCAGTCGTTGTTCGACGCGGACAGATAGCGCACAGGGAATTTAAAAAGACAAGGGGCAACAGTGATAAAACGCTAATCCTATCAATGCTTTAATCGATTTAAAGAAAAGTCGTATTTTTTAAATCGTTTGTATTTCACCTTAGTAAGCCGCGATGCGTCACAAAACCGTCCCGGAACCCGACGGCGGCAAAAAACAACCTCCGGACTCTTTGCCACAATTTGTTCCACCTTTATACTCATGAACTGCGTCGCCGCGGCAGCGGCAGGACTGCAATCCGGAGATCTTTATGCTGACAATCGCGCTGGTTGACGATGACCGCAACATCCTGACCTCCGTCTCGATCGCGCTCGAAGCCGAGGGCTACAAGGTGGAGACCTATACGGACGGCGCCTCCGCGCTCGACGGTCTCCTGCAGCGGCCGCCGCAGCTCGCGATCTTCGACATCAAGATGCCGCGAATGGACGGGATGGAACTCCTGCGGCGCCTGCGACAGAAGTCCGACCTGCCCGTGATCTTCCTGACCTCCAAGGACGAGGAAATCGACGAGCTCTTCGGGCTGAAGATGGGCGCCGACGATTTCATTACAAAGCCCTTCTCGCAGCGCCTGCTCGTCGAACGCGTCAAGGCGGTTCTGCGCCGCGGCGCCTCCCGCGAGGCGGCCAATGCGGCCCCGGGGACGGTCGCCAAGCCGGGGACCACGCAGTCGAAGTCGCTCGAGCGCGGGCAACTGGTCATGGACCAGGAGCGCCATACCTGCACCTGGAAGGGCCTGCCCGTGACCCTGACCGTCACCGAGTTCCTCATCCTGCATGCGCTGGCGCTGCGGCCCGGCGTGGTCAAGAGCCGCGACGCATTGATGGACGCGGCCTATGACGAGCAGGTCTATGTCGACGACCGCACCATCGACAGCCATATCAAGCGGCTTCGCAAGAAGTTCAAAATGGCGGATAATGACTTCGACATGATCGAGACCCTCTACGGTGTCGGCTATCGCTTCCGCGAGGCGGCCGCAGCCTGAGGGCCCGCGCCGGGCGAGACGGAATGGCCGTTGCAGATGCAGACCTGGTGAAGGAAGTCGCCGCGCCACCGCGCGGGCGGACGCGGCGTCGCAGCCGCTGGAGTCGGCCGTTCACGGTGGTGCGCCGGATACTTGGCCATGCGGTCTTTTCGAGCCTCACCCGCCAGATCCTGTTCTTCAACCTCGTCGCGCTCGTGGTGCTGGTCGGCGGCATCATGTATCTCAACCAGTTCCGGGAGGGCCTGATCGACGCCAAGGTCGAGAGCCTCTTGACCCAGGGCGAAATCATCGCCTCCGCCGTGTCGGCCCAGGCGTCGATCGACACAAACTCGATCACCATCGATCCGCAGAAACTCCTGGAGCTGCAGGCCGGCCAGTCGATCACGCCGGTACCGAACGACGAGGACCTCGAGTTTCCGATCGACCCTGAAAAGGTCGCACCGGTGCTCAGGCGCCTGATCTCGCCGACCCATACCCGGGCGCGGATCTTCGACCCCGACGCCAACCTGATCCTCGACACGCGCTTCCTCTATTCCCGCGGCCAGGTCCTGCGCTTCGACCTGCCGCCCGTCACCAGCGAGGCGACGCCCTGGTCGGACCGGATCAGCGGCCTCGTCAACCGGATGCTGCAGCCCTCGAACCTGCCGGTCTACAAGGAAAGCCCCGGCGGCGATGGCCAGATCTATCCCGAGGTCAAAAATGCGCTGACGGGCGTGCGCGGCGCGGTGGTTCGGGTCACCGAGCAGGGCGAGCTCATCGTCTCCGTCGCCGTGCCAATCCAGCGGTTCCGTGCGGTCGTCGGCGTGCTCTTGCTGTCCACGCAGGCGGGCGACATCGACCAGATCGTGCATGCCGAGCGGCTCGCCATCATGCGGGTCTTCGGCGTGGCGACGATGGTCACCGTCATCCTGTCGCTGTTGCTTTCCTCCACCATCGCCAATCCGCTCCGGCGCCTGTCGGCCGCCGCGATCCGCGTGCGGCGCGGCGTGAAGAGCCGCGAGGAAATTCCGGACTTCTCGTTCCGTCAGGACGAAATCGGCAATCTTTCCTCGGCGATCCGGGAGATGACGAATGCCCTCTATGACCGAATCGCGGCGATCGAGAGCTTTGCAGCCGATGTCAGCCACGAGCTCAAGAACCCGCTGACCTCGCTGCGCAGTGCCGTCGAGACGTTGCCGCTCGCCAGGACCGACGAGTCGAAGAAGCGACTGATGGATGTCATTCAGCACGACGTGCGCCGGCTCGACCGGCTGATCTCCGACATTTCCGACGCGTCCCGGCTCGATGCCGAACTGGCCCGCGCCGACGCCAAGCCCGTGGACCTCGAAAAGCTCCTGGTGGGGCTATGCGAGATTTCCAGCGAGGTGCGCGCGCGCGGAAAGACGGTTGCCGTGACCTTCCAGGCGGACCGGAAGACGGCCGGCAAGACGGGTTTCAAAGTCAACGGGCACGAATCGCGGCTCGGCCAGATCGTCTCCAACCTGATCGAGAACGCGCGCTCCTTCGTGCCCGCCGACGGCGGCCGGATCGATGTCAAGCTCTCCCGCAAGGACGGCAAATGTACCGTCGTGATCGAGGACAACGGTCCGGGGATCGAGGCCGAGAATATCGACCGGATCTTCGAGCGCTTCTACACCGACCGGCCGGGGGCCGAGGACTTCGGCCAGAATTCCGGGCTCGGCCTATCGATCAGCCGGCAGATCGCCGAGGCGCATGGCGGCACGCTGGTCGCCGAGAACGTGCTCGGGCCGGGCGGCGAGCGCCGCGGGGCGCGCTTCATCCTGGTCCTTCCCGAGAAAGGCTCGTCGTGACCGGCGTGCTCGCGCATGGCACCGCGATCCAGGTGGGTGCGACCGGGCTTATCTTCGTGGGGGCGCCGGGTTCGGGGAAGTCGTCGCTCGCGCTCCAGACCATGTTTTCGGCCCGGCTCGCGGGGCAATTCGCCGCGCTTGTGAGCGATGATCAGGTCTTTCTCGACGTCGTTAACGGGGCAGTCGTAGCGACGGCACCCGCCAGCATCGCCGGCATGATCGAACTTCGGGGCAGCGGCATCGGTCGCGTGGCAGCCGTCGAGTCCGCCGTTCTGCATCACGCCGTCCGGCTGGTCGAGGTTCATGCTGGAAACCGGATTCCCGAGGAAAATCAAGAATGGCGCGCCGAGGGCGGCGTCGTCCTCCCGCTCGTCTGCCTCGACCGCCGAGTGCGAGACCCCTATCCCTGGCTTGAAGCGTTGCTGTCGGGATTTCCGGCGCGCGCGCCCACACGGCATGGTGAATGAAACCGGCCAAACTGTCGCTTTTTGGGCTTGAACTTCCGGGTTTCCTCGTCATGATGGCCGCCCACAGAGTGGACGCGGCAGGTCAATTCCGCTAACAGCACCGCCCGAGACAAAGAAGATCCGAAAAGACCGCATATGGAGCTCTCTTCAGAATGATCGGACTGGTGCTTGTCACGCATGGACATCTGGCCGATGAGTTCCGGCTGGCGCTCGAGCACGTGGTGGGGCCGCAGAAGGCGCTGGAGACCATTCCGATCGGTCCCGAAGACGACATGGACAACCGCCGTCAGGACATCATGGACGCAGTCACGCGCACCGACGATGGCCATGGCGTCATCATCTTGACGGACATGTTCGGCGGCACACCGTCGAATCTCTCGATTTCGGTGATGTCGCGCGGCAATACCGAGGTCATTGCCGGCATGAACCTGCCGATGCTGATCAAGCTCGCGGGCGTCAGAGGCGAAAACAACATGCAGAAGGCGCTCGCCGAAGCGTCCGAGGCCGGCCGGAAATACATCTATGTCGCGAGCCGGGTTCTTTCTGGGAAATAGGGACTAAGATGGCGGACGCCGGCCTGGAACGCGAGCTTCTCATCGTCAACAAAAGGGGCCTTCATGCCCGCGCGTCGGCAAAGTTCGTCCAGGTCGTCGAGGGCTTCGACGCCGAGATTCACGTGTCCAAGGACGGCATGACGGTCGGCGGTACCTCGATCATGGGCCTGATGATGCTGGCCGCCTCTCCGGGCTCGACCATCGTGGTCTCCGCGTCCGGCGCCCAGGCCGAACAGGCCCTCGACACGATCGAGCAACTGATATCGGACAAGTTCGGCGAGGAGATGTAGGGGGGACCGCCCCTACCGGCCCACCAGCTTGCCCTCCCTGACAGCCTCCTCCACGGTGGCCGCGAAGCGCACCAGCGGCGGGTCGATCGCGTGGGCGTGCAGCTCTTTCCGAACATCGGCATTGGCGCCGGCCAGATAGACGGTGACCGACTTGCGCCCCGCCTTATGGGCCAAACTCTCGATCGTATTGGCCGCCGTCGAATCGAGGAAGGGCACGGCGGCGAGGTCGACGATCAGCAGCCGGTGTGTGTCGGCGATGCGATCGAGCACGGAGCCGATGGACGCGGCAGCGCCGAAGAAGAATGCGCCCGATATGCGATAGATCACCACTTCCGGATCGTTGGCGATCGCCTCGTCATAGGGCGGCCTGCCGCCGTCAACACCATCGGCGCGGTCATCCGCGACGAAGGGTGTCCGGGTCTCGATCGCCGTGGTCTTGGACATGCGGTGGATGAACAGCACCGAACCGAGCGCGAAGCCGACGACGATCGCCTCCGTCAGGTCGCGGAAGATGGTGAGAAGGAAGGTGGTCAGCAGCACCGCGGCATCGCCCCGCGAGGCGCGAATGAGGGTCGCGAAGGCGTGCTTCTCGACCATGTTCCAGGAGACGATGGCCAGGACGCCCGCGAGGCCAGCGAGCGGGATGTAGCTGGCCAGAGGCGCGGCGACCAGCATGAAGGCGAGCAGAAAGGCCGAATGCAGCATGCCCGAGACAGGGCCGTGCGCGCCGGCCCGGACATTGGTGGCGGTGCGGGCGATGGTGCCCGTGACGCAGAAGCCGCCGAACAGCGCCGAACCCATATTGGCAAAGCCCTGCGCGACGAGTTCGCAGTTGGAGCGATGACGGCGTCCCGTCATGCCGTCGGCGACGACTGCCGAGAGCAGTGATTCGATCGAGCCGAGCAACGCGAAGGCGACGGCAGTCGGGAACACCGCCTGGATTTTGGCCGGGCTGAAATCCGGAAGAGCGGGCATGGGCAGGCTCGATGGGATGCCACCGAAGCGTGTGCCGATGGTGGCGACCGGCAACGCGAGCAGGGCCGTGGCGAGTGCCGAAGCCGCCGCGGCGATCAGCATGCCCGGCCAGTGGGGGCGAACCTTCTTGAGGCCGGCGATGATCAGGATGGTCATGGCAGCGAGGAAGATCGAGGCGGGCTCCGCACTCGGCAGGTCGTGCCAAAGCACGGGCAGCTTGGCGAGCAGCGGGCCGGGCTCGGGTACCGTCAGGGTGAGGCCGAGCAGTTCCTTGACCTGGCTTGAGAAAATGATGACGGCGATGCCGGCCGTGAAGCCGACCGTCACCGGATAGGGGATGAACTTGATATAGGTGCCGAGCCTCAGATAGCCGATCAGGAGCAGAATGAGGCCGGACAGAAAGGTGGCGAGGATCAGGCCGTCCATGCCGTGCTGGGCGACCGCTGCCGAGACCAGGACAATGAAGGCCCCGGCCGGCCCGCCGATCTGGAAGCGGCTGCCGCCGAGCGCCGAGACCAGGAAGCCGCCGATAATGGAGGTGAGCAGGCCCTGGGCGGGCGTGGCCCCCGAGGCGATGGCAATCGCCATCGAGAGCGGCAGGGCGACGATGGCGACGGTCAGGCCGGCAATCGCATCGGCCCGAAGATTGGAAAGGCCGTAGCCTTCCCTGAGCACGGTGACGAGCTTGGGCGTATAGAGCTCGGCGAAGGTCGGGGAGGGGGGCGCGGCGGGAGCCGGCCGCGTGGATGCTGTCGTAACGGACATGAACGCCTGCAACCTTCAACAGGCGGCGGGATCGTCGGCTAAGTGTCGGCGGTCGCCGTCGCGGACGGACAATGATTTCTCGAAGCAACCCACCGCTGCCGGCGGAGCCATTCCTTGTTCCCGGGTGCCGCGTCCTCGTCAGCTCTCGCGGTGCGGCGTCTCCTTCAGCCGCACGCCGCGCCCGCCGGAGAGGCTTTGCGCCCCCTCTCCGATCAGCTCGACCCCTGCCGCGCTCAGCGCGTCGACCACCTTGGACAGGCTGTCGACCACGCCACGGACATTGCCCTGGCTCGCTTCCATGCGCTGGATCGTCGGCACCGAAACGCCGGCCCTGTCGGCCAGCGTCTTCTGGTCGATGCCGAGAAGCGCCCGGGCGGCTCTCAGCTGGGCGGAAGTCATCATGTCGGACACCCCAGACTTTCAAATGGAAGTATGAGGCATCGTAAGTGATGCGTCAAGCATCAGCATGCATGCCTGGTATCGCAGGGGCACGTTAAAACAGGCGTAACCATCATATAAAGACTTCTTTATATCCTTATTGCCTTTTGCGGCGAAGCCTGCTACATCGCCGCCACTGTCGGCGTGCTGCGGTTCGCGGCCCGGCAAGCGCCATTGTCCGGCGCATCGTTTCAATCTGGAGATTCCCATGACCGCTGCGAAGGATTACCTGGTCGCCGACATCTCGCTGGCCGACTATGGCCGCAAGGAGCTGACCATCGCCGAAACCGAGATGCCGGGCCTGATGGCCGCCCGCAAGGAGTTCGGAGAAAAGAAGCCGCTCAAGGGCGCCCGCATCACCGGCTCGCTACATATGACGATCCAGACCGGCGTGCTGATCGAGACGCTGGTGGCGCTCGGCGCCGAGGTCCGCTGGGCGTCGTGCAACATCTTCTCGACGCAGGACCATGCGGCCGCCGCGATCGCAGCCGCCGGCATTCCGGTCTTTGCCGTCAAGGGCGAGACGCTCGAGGAATACTGGACCTATACCGACCAGATCTTCCAGTGGCCGGACGGCGGCTTCTCCAACATGATTCTCGATGATGGCGGCGACGCCACCATGTATATCCTGCTCGGCGCCCGCGCCGAGGCCGGCGAGAACGTACTGTCCAATCCGGGCTCGGAAGAAGAGGAAGTGCTCTTCGCCCAGATCAAGAAGCGCATGAAGGCGTCTCCGGGCTGGTTCACCAAGCAGCGCGACGCCATCAAGGGCGTGACCGAGGAGACTACGACAGGCGTTCACCGCCTCTACCAGCTCCAGGAAAAGGGCCTGCTGCCCTTCCCGGCGATCAACGTCAACGACAGCGTCACCAAGTCGAAGTTCGATAACAAGTATGGCTGCAAGGAATCGCTGGTGGACGGCATCCGCCGCGGCACCGACGTCATGCTCGCCGGCAAGGTCGCGGTGGTCTGCGGCTATGGCGATGTCGGCAAGGGGTCTGCGGCCTCGCTCGCCGGCGCCGGCGCCCGCGTCAAGGTCACCGAGATCGATCCGATCTGCGCGCTGCAGGCCGCCATGGACGGCTACGAGGTCGTGCAGCTTGAGGACGTCGTCAAGACGGCAGACATATTCATCACCGCGACCGGCAACAAGGATGTCATCCGCATCGACCATATGCGCGAGATGAAGGACATGGCCATCGTCGGCAATATCGGCCATTTCGACAATGAGATCCAGGTTTCGGCGCTCCGGAACCTCAAGTGGAACAATATCAAGCCGCAGGTCGACATGATCGAGTTCCCCAAGGGCAACCGCATGATCCTTCTGTCGGAAGGCCGCCTGCTCAATCTCGGCAACGCGACCGGCCACCCGTCCTTCGTGATGAGCGCCTCCTTCACCAACCAGGTGCTCGGCCAGATCGAGCTCTTTGCCAACAACAAGGGCCAGTACAAGAACGAGGTCTATGTGTTGCCGAAGCATCTCGACGAGAAGGTCGCGCGCCTGCATCTCGAGAAGCTTGGCGTCCGGCTCACCGAGCTGAGCGACCAGCAGGCCGAATATATCAGCGTCGAAAAGACCGGCCCGTTCAAGGCGGAACACTACCGGTATTAATTGTTTCTTAACCATTATACCAAATCTTGTAGCCACGGCCTTAACTCATGGCCGTGGCTTCTTTTTTCCGGGGGATCGCTTCCGTGGTCAGGCCCGCGATAGTATCGTTTTCTACGTTGATTCGACCGCGTGACTGTCCCACCCCAAGGCGGCGGTGGAGGGATGGTGGCACGGTGTCGCCGGCCTATGCCGGCCGATATCGACGGGCTTCGCATGAGGCAAGCCTTCGCCGGCGACGTATGTCGCCGCAAGGGTCCGGACCAGAGACTGTCCGATAGCGGCGTGACCGGCCGCATAAGACGAGACTATGTGGCGGAAGAGCGGGGACTGCCTGATGCGTTCGGGAATCGAGGATATTGCGGCGTTGGCGCAGGAGACGGCGCTCTACGCCCGGCACGCGGAAGAAAAGCCGGGTGTCCCTTCGCATCCGCCAAGGAACTCGGCTCGGAAGCCGGGGCGCAAGCGCCAGGCTCGTCCGGCGCCCCGCCCGGCACGCTTGCTGCGAAACCTGCTTTCCACGGCCACCGTCCTGATACCGGCCACCGCCCTCGCCGCGCCGGAAGCCGGACGGCTGCTCACCGGGGCCAACATGATCGGGCTTGCGGCCGCAGCCGGCCTGGTCTCGGTCTCGCTGGCCGGCGCCTTCGTGCTGATGAAGCGCCGCAACGTCGTCGAGAGCGAAAACCGCGAGATCCGGTCCGCCCTGTCGGACGCCCAAAGCAAGATTTCCCGCTACGAAGCGCTGATCGCGGACAAGAATCGCCGAATCGTCATCTGGGAAGGCATGAAGGGCAGCCCCGAGCTCCTGGGGCAGCTGCCGCCGGAGATCGGCGCGCCGCTCAACGACCGGGATTTTCTCGCTTTCGGCCGCTGGCTGAAGCCGCGTTCGGCTTCAGCCCTCGAGAAGGCGATCGATGCGCTGCGCAGCGATGCCCAGATTTTCGACATCGTCATCGAGACCTCGCGAGACGAAGTACTGGAGGCGCAGGGCCGCGTCTCCGGCGGCCGCGCCTTCGTGCGCTTCGTCTCGCTCAACAACCTCCGCGCCCAGCTCGCCGAGCTGCAGATCGAGCGGGATCGGCTGCAGGGCTCGATCAGCACGTTCCAGACGCTGCTCGATGCGGTCGACATGCCGAGCTGGCAACGCGCGCCCGACGGCAAGCTCACCTGGGTGAACGACGCCTATGGCGAGGCGGTGCAGGCGCCGAGCAAGGCGGCCGCCCTGTCGGAGGGACGCGAACTGCTGGAAACGGTGAGCCGGGAAAAGATTCGCGCCATCGCCACGCTCGACACCCCGTTCCGCGACAAGGTTGCCACTGTCGTCAACGGCAGCCGTACTTTCTACGAGGTGGTCGACATCAAGACGCCGAACGGCACGGCGGGCATCGCCACCGATATCAGCCGCCAGGAAGCCGTGCGCGACGAGCTGAACCGCACCATCAAGAGCCATGCCGAGACGCTCGACATGCTGGCGACCCCTGTGGCGATCTTCGACGACCGGCAGAAACTGCAATACTACAACCAGGCCTTCCGCCAGCTCTGGAGCCTCGACATTCCGTTTCTCGAGAGCCAGCCCGATCATGGCGAGCTGCTCGAGCGGCTGCGTGCCGCCGGCCGGGTCCCCGAGCAGCTTAACTGGAAGACCTGGAAGGACTCGATCCTCTCGGTCTACCGGTCGCTCGACACCCATACCGATGTCTGGCACCTGCCGAACCGCCAGACGCTGCGCGTTTTCGCCACGGCCCGTCCGCAGGGCGGCGCCACCTGGGTCTTCGAGAACCTGACCGAGCAGGTCGACCTCGAAACCCGCTACAACACGCTGCTCAAGGTGCAGGGCGAAACGATCGACCATCTCTCCGAAGGCGTCGCGGTCTTCGCGCCGGATGGCCGCATCACGCTGTCCAACCCCGCCTTCCGCGCGCTCTGGGGCATCACGGCCCAGGAGGCGGAACCCGGCACCCATATCAAGGCGATCGAGACTGCCTGCATGTCGAGCCATGACGGGCCGGACGGCTGGAAGACCTTCACGCGCGCCATCACCTCCTTCGAGGACAAGCGCGAGCAGATGTCGGGCAAGCTCGAACTCAAGACCGGTCTGGTGCTCGATTTCGCGGTCATTCCGCTCCCCGACGCCCAGACGATGCTGACCTTCGTCAATGTCACCGACAGCGAGCTCGCCGAACGCGCGCTCAAGGACAAGAACGAAGCGCTCCGCAAGGCCGACGAACTCAAGAACGACTTCGTCAAGCACGTGTCCTACGAGCTTCGTTCACCGCTGACGAATATCATCGGCTTCACCGATCTCCTGCGGACGCCGGGCATGGACCCGCTGACCGGCAGGCAGGCTGAGTATCTCGATCACATTTCCAATTCCTCGTCGGTGCTGCTGACGCTGGTCAACGACATTCTTGACCTCGCGACCGTCGATGCCGGCATCATGGCGTTGAACTACGAGCCGCTCGACATCAACGAGCTGCTGGACGAAGTGGCGCTACAGATCGCCCACCGGCTGCAGGAGGGCAATCTGACGCTCAAGATCACCGCCGACAACGATCTCGGCACCGTCGTCGCGGACCACCAGCGGCTCAAGCAGATCTTCGTCAAGCTGCTCTCGAACGCCGCCAATTTCGCGCCCGAGGGCAGTGCGATCGGGCTTAGGTGCTGGCGCGAGGGCCAGGATTTCCTGTTCACCGTCTCCGACAGCGGTCCCGGCATGGCAGCCGAGACGATCGCCAAGGTGTTCAACCGCTTCGAAAGCGACGGCCGCGGCGGCCGCCGGTCCGGGGCCGGGCTGGGTCTGGCGATTGTCGAAAGCTTCGTCAGCCTGCATCATGGCGCGATTTCGGTCGATTCGGCACCGGGCAAGGGAACCCGGATCACCTGCCGCATTCCGGCCGGGGAGGCTCTGCGGCTCACCGCCGCCGAATGATACGCCGACAACAATTGGAACTCGATGCCTACCTTTAGTTATTTTCTCGAAAACGAGGCTGCCACGAACGCCCTGGGCGAAGACCTTGCGCTGACTGTCAGGCCCGGCGACTGCCTGGCACTAAGCGGCGATCTCGGCGCTGGCAAGTCGGCGCTGTCGCGAGCCCTGATCCGCGCCGTCGCCGGCGACGATGCGCTCGAGGTGCCGAGCCCGACCTTCACACTCGTTCAGGCTTACGAGCTGCGCCATCCGATCTTCCATTTCGACCTCTACCGGCTGGCCGACGAAACCGAACTCGCCGAACTCGGCCTCGACGAGGCGCTTGCCCGCGGGGTGGTGCTGGTCGAATGGCCGGAAAAGGCCGGTGCTTCACTGCCGAAGGACGCCGTTTGCATCGCGATCGCGCATGAGGGGGATGGCCGGCGGCTGACGATCACCTGTCCCGACGGAAGGTTTGCCGACCGCCTGACCCGCGTCAGGGCGATCCGCTCCTTCATGGACGCCAATGGCTATGCGGGGGCGCATCGGCGCTTCCTGATCGGCGATTCCTCCTTCCGTGCCTACGAGCGCATCCGCACGACCGATGGCAGGCCCTTCGTGCTGATGGATTCCGCCGCACGTCCGAACGGCCCGCCGATCCGCGACGGCAAGCCCTATTCGCAGCTCGTGCATCTCGCCGAAAACGTCCGTCCCTTCATCGCCGTCGGCCGCTACCTCAAGGGCATGGGGCTCTCGGCCCCCGAAATCCATGAGACGGACATCGATCAGGGCATCCTGGTCATCGAGGACCTCGGCTCGGAGGGGGTGCTGGACCCGGCGGGCAAGCCGATCCCGGAGCGCTACGAGGAAGCCATGCGCGGCCTCGCCGACATGCACCGCCAGCAGCCGCCGCTCAGCCTGCCGATCGGCAATGGCGAGCACCACGCCATTCCCGCCTTCGACCGAGAGACGCTGAAATTCGAGGCCGAGGTGCTGCTCGACTGGCACATTCCCTGGCTCAGAGGCGGGGAGAAGGCGAGTGCTGCCGAGGCGCGCGACTATCTCGAGATCTGGGACCATCTGATCGACGAGCTCCAAGGTCTCGAAACCAACCTCGTCCTGCGCGACTACCATTCGCCCAACATCCTATGGCTGGCGGAGCGCCGAGGCTTCGACCGCGTGGGTATCATTGACTTCCAGGACGCGATCATCGGCCCGACCTCCTATGATGTGGTTTCGCTGGCGCAAGACGCCCGCGTCACCGTCGCGCGGCCGCTGATGGAGCGGCTGATCGAGATCTACATGCAGGCCCGCGAGGCGCAGGGGCCGTTCGACCGGACTGCCTTCGCCAAGAGCTTCGCCATCATGTCGGCCGAGCGCGCCTGCCGCCTCAACGGGCTCTGGGTGCGCCTCTGGCAACGCGACGGCATGGAGAGCTACATGCGCCACATGCCGCGCACCCTCTGGCACCTGTCCATGGCCTTCGAGCACCCCGTCAATGCCCCGCTTCGCGACTGGTGCCGACGAATGGGCGTGAAGTTCGAGGATGCTCCGCGGGCGCTCACGGCATGAAGAGGCATAGGTCGGGCCCCCTGCCGCATGCCCTGCGATGCAGCGGGCGGGCTGATTCCCGCCAGACCCGGCCAACCGGGATGCCGCAATGACCCGCCCCATCCGACAGGCGATGGTCCTCGCTGCCGGGCTCGGCACACGGATGCGGCCGATCACCGAGACGATCCCGAAGCCTCTGGTGAAGATCGCGGGCAAGCCGCTCATCGATTATGCGCTCGATGCGCTCAAGGCGGCCGGTTGCGAGCGGGTGGTGGTCAATGTTCACTGGCTCGCCGACCAGATGGAGGCGCATCTTGCGGCCTATCGCGGCCTCGACATCGTGATCTCGGACGAGAGGGCGGAACTGCTGAATTCCGGAGGCGGCCTTGCCAAGGGCCTCAAGCGACTGGAGCCCGGCCCTGTCCTGGTGATGAATGCCGATCTCTTCTGGATCGGCGAACGCTGGGACGAACTCAGCAACCTCGAACGCTTAGCCGGATTCTTCGATCCCGTGGCGATGGACATGGCGCTGCTCTGCGTTCGTCTCGAGGATACGACCGGCCATGACGGCAGAATTGATTTCGCGATGGGAGCCAAGGGCCAACTCGTGCGCTACCGTTCCGTCGATGGCAAGTTGCCCGAGGGGGAGGGCGTGGTCTATGCCGGCGCCATCGCGATGAACCGGGATCTCCTGTCCGATGCCCCCGAGGGACCCTTCAATCTCAACATCTATTTCGACCGCGCAATCGCCGCCGGCCGGCTCTATGGCCTCATACTCGACGGTCACTGGGTCACCGCCGGCACGCCCGAGGCCATTACGGAGGCGGAAGAGGCGGTTCGGCTTCATAGCGGCGACGCCGGCTAGCCCCTCCGCGATCCGTCCTGATCGCCAAGTCGACACAACTGCCAGCCAAGATGACAAACGGTCCTGTCAGAGAACAACCGCTCGCCTCTCCGCTTGTGGCACGCGCAAGGATGGATAGAAGTGAGTCGTCGCCAGCGGCATGATCGGGAGGAGCGATGCGAAAGAACAACGTCTTCACCATTCCGCCCGCAGCACCCTTCCTGAAGGTCCTCGCTCGCTCGATTGCCGAGGGAACACTGGTAGAGGGCTTCCGCTACGATCCTGCCGATCCGCTCAGCCTCGCTGCGGCGACGATCTATCTTCCGACTCGGCGGGCGGCGCGAGTTCTGCGCTCCGAATTCGTCGATCTCCTGGGCGGCCGGTCGGCGATCCTGCCGGTCATCCGGGCACTCGGCGAAGTGGACGACGATGCCGGCTATTTCGACGAGGCACTGGAGGGCGACCTCGATCTGCTGCCGCCAGTCGCCGGCATGACGCGGCTTCTTGAGCTCGCGCGGCTGGTGCTCGCCTGGCGCAACCGGCTCCCGCAGCATCTTCTGTCGATCCACGACGATTCGCCGCTCGTGGCACCGGCAAGCCCGGCCGACGCCATCTGGCTGGCCCGAAGCCTGGTCGAGCTGATCGACGCGGTCGAAACCGAAGAGACCGGCTGGGCCGGCGTGGATCGATTCCAGGAGGCCGATAGGGCACTCTGGTGGGAGCTCTCGGGTGCCTTCATCAAAGTGGCGAGCACCTACTGGCCGGAGCGCCTCGCCGAGCTCGGCCGATCGTCGCCCACCCTGCACCGCAACCTTGCACTTCGCGCCGAGGCCGAGCGAATGGGCCGGAACGGCAGCCTCGGCCCCGTCATCGTCGCCGGCTCCACCGGCTCGATCCCGGCGACCGCCGCGCTGATCGGTGCAATCCATCGGCTGGACCACGGCGCGGTAGTCCTGCCGGGGCTGGACCTCTTCCTTTCGGAGCCGGAGTGGCGCCTTGCCGGCGCGCTCCGGGCTGACGGCCTGCGCGACACCGATCCGGCAAGCCGCAGTCATCCGCAATACGGTCTCCACCATCTTCTCGCGCGGCTGGGCGTGGCGCGGAACGAGGTGATCGCGCTGGGCAGCATCGCGCCGGCAGACGAATTGCGCGCCGAGGCTGTCTCCACAGCCTTCCTGCCGGCCGGAGCGGAGGTTCAGCATCATGCCTTCCGCACCGCCCATGGGGAGGCGCTGGCCGAAGCCTTCGAAGACATGGCGCTGGTCGAGGCGCTGAACGAGCGCGAGGAGGCGCTGGCGATCGCCATCGCACTCAAATGCGCGCTCGACCGGGGTGGGCCGCATGTTCAGTCGGCACTGATCACGCCCGACAGGACGCTGGCCCGGCGTGTTTCGGCGGAGCTTCTCCGCTTCGGCATCGAGGCCGATGATTCGGCGGGCCGGCCTCTCGCGACCTCGGAGCATGGCAGCCTCCTGACGCTGACCCTCGACTGCGTTCTCAGGCCCGGCGATCCCGTGGCGCTGGCAAGCCTCCTCAAACATCCGCTGGTGCGGCTGGGACGCAACCGGGAGACACTCGACCCGGTGACGCATGCGCTTGAACTCCTGGCTCTCAGGGGCGGAACGGCCCGCGTCGACATCGCCACGCTGACTGCCACCGTGACCGAGGCCGTCCGGGCGCTCGCCGCCGAGGAGCGCTATCCCAAGATCTGGCAACGCCGCATCCGCACGATCGAATGCAAGGCGGAGGTGCTGGAACTCGCCCGCGATCTCGAAACCGCGGTCGAGCCGCTGGCCCGGCTTCTGATTCGGGACGCGGCGACCGGGCTGCGGCGCGAGCACCCGGCCGGCGAGTGGGCGGCGGCCACGGGCCGCGTCCTGGAGGCACTCTCCGCCGACGAGCGCGGCAATCTCGCGCTTCTCTGGTCCGGCGATGCGGGCGATGCCCTGGCCCGGCTGCTGCAGGATCTCATCGAGGCCGGAAATGCGCTTTCGGCGACCGCACCGCAATGGGCAGACATGGCGAGCGCCCTGATGGCCGGCATCGGCATCAAGCCGCGCTCCATGGGGCATGCGCGCGTCTTCATCTGGGGGACGCTGGAAGCACGGCTGCAAAGCGTGGACACGCTGGTTCTGGGGGGCCTCAACGAGAGCGTCTGGCCGGCCGCGACGACCAACAATCCCTTCCTCTCGCGCGCCATGAAGACCGAGATGGGGCTCGAGCCGCCGGAACGACGGATCGGCCAGTCGGCGCATGATTTCGTCATGGGGCTCGGCACGCGAAAGGTCATCCTGACCCGGGCGCTCCGGCAAGGCGGGGCTCCCTCGGTTGCGTCGCGGTTCCTGCAGCGGCTGCTCGCCGTGACGGGTGCCGAAATCGCCGGTTCCATGCGCGCGCGCGGGGCAGACTATCTTGCCTTCGCAGCCGAAATCGATGCGACAACAGCGGCCGAGCGACAGGCCTTTTCCGCCCGCCCCGCGCCGAAGCCGGAGCCGGAGCGTCAGCCGAGCCGCTACAGCTTCAGCGAGGTGACGAAGCTGCGACGCGATCCCTACGCGGTCTATGCCCGTCGCGTGCTGCGGCTCGATCCGCTGGATCCGTTCAACCACGATCCGGGTGCCACAGACCGGGGCACCATCTACCACGCCATCGTTCAGCGCTTCATCGAGCAGGGGATCGAGCCGCGCAGCGCCGGCGCCGACGCTGCGCTCGCCGCCATCGTGCACCGGGTCTTTGCCGAATCAGCGCTGCCGCCGCATGTCGATGCCGTCTGGCGGCCCCGCGCACTCGACATGGCCAAACGATTCCTCGCATGGGAGGCCGAACGGCGGCCACTCGTGGCCCGCAGCGAGGTGGAGAAGACGGCGCGGATGGAGATCGCCGACGGCCTGGCACTCGGCGGCCGTGCGGACCGCATCGACATCCTGCGCGACGGGCGCGCCGATATCATCGACTACAAGACCGGCGCCGGGCCGTCTGCCAAAGTCGCGCGGACGCTGCTCGACCCGCAGCTCGCGCTCGAGGCGGCGGCGCTCGTCGGGGGCGGCTTTGCCGGTGTCGAGCCACGCGAGGTCCGCGACCTCTCCTATGTCCGGCTGCGCCCCGGCAGCCGTTTCGCGGTGGACCGGGTCAACAACGAGGGCGGCAAGGGGGACGACGCGCGTTCGTCGACGGAACTCGCCGGCGAAGCGCTGAGCCAGCTCATCAAGCTCGCAACCGCGTTGCGTGAAAGGAAAGCCGGATTCAAGAGCCGCGTTGCTCCCGTCAAGGACGGCGACCACGGCGGCGAATATGATCATCTCGCGCGCGTGGCCGAATGGTCCGTTGCGGAAGCAGAGGGAGGCGAAGGCGATGACTGACTCCCTGCCGCCGGCCGGCCTCGACGAAACGCGACGCAAGCAGGCGACTGCCTCAGATCCGCGGCATTCCGCCTGGGTATCGGCCAATGCCGGCTCCGGCAAGACGCATGTCCTGACGCAGCGGGTCATCCGGCTGATGCTCGACGGCGCGCGTCCGTCCTCCATCCTTTGCCTGACCTATACCAAGGCCGCCGCCAGCGAAATGTCGAACCGCGTCTTCGAACGGCTGGCGCGCTGGACGGCCATGGACGATGCGGCACTGGCCGCTGAAATCACCGATGTCGAGGGCGCTCCGCCCGACCGGATCAAGCTCGCGGATGCGCGCCGGCTCTTCGCCCGTGCGCTCGAGACGCCGGGCGGCCTCAAGATCCAGACCATCCACGCCTTCTGCGAGGCGCTGCTGCACCAGTTTCCGCTCGAGGCGAATGTGGCAGGCCATTTCACGGTTCTGGACGACAAGGCCGCCGCCGCCCTGCTGTCGGAGGCGCGGCGAAGCCTGCTCACCGAGACCCAGGCCGGGCACGATGCCGAACTCGCCGCCGCCTTCGAGGATGTGCTGACGCTGGCGGACGAAGCCGGTCTCGACCGGTTGCTGGCCGATGTGGTCACCAACCGATCGGCGCTGCAGCGCTTCTTCGAGGCAGCACAGCGCGAGGGCGTCGACCGGATGCTGAAGCGCGGGCTCGGCATCCCCGTCTCGGCCGATGCGGCGACGATCGCCGCCCGGGCCTGGCCGATCCCTGGCCTCGGCGAAAGCCGCATGCAGGACTATGTGGCGCTCGCCAATTCCAGGGGAGGCGCGAACGCCCAGGAACGGGCCTTCGCGCTCGGTCTCGCCCGCACCGAAAGCGATCCGGTGGGGCGTCTCGAACTGCTCCGCGCAGCTCTACTCAAGAAAAGCGACGAGCAGCCCTATGCCGCGACCGGCTACTATACGGCTGTCATGAACAAGGCCGATCCCGAGCTCTGCGCCACGGTCCTGCGAGCGGCGGGCGCCCTTGCCGAGGTGTGGCAGGACTTCAAGGTCTACCGCATGTTCGAGGCAACGCGCTCAGCTCTGGTGATCGCACGGCGGTTCCTATCCGCCTACGAAGCGCTGAAGAAGGAGCGCAGCTTTCTCGATTTCGAGGATTTCATCACCCGCACCGACACCCTCCTGCGCAAGAGTGCGATCGGACCCTGGGTGCATTACAAGCTGGACCAGGGGATCGATCACCTCCTGCTCGACGAGGCGCAGGACACGAGCCCGACGCAGTGGTCGATCATCATGTCGCTGACGGAGGAGTTCTTCACCGTTGGATCTGCCCGGAGCGGAAACCGGACACTCTTCACCGTCGGCGACGAGAAACAGTCCATCTATTCATTCCAGGGCGCGCGGCCGGAACGCTTCGCCGGCGAAAGACGTCGCGCGGAAGCACGCGCCGAGGCCGGCGGCAAGCAGTTCGAGTCGCTGATGCTGCATCTCTCCTTCCGTTCCACCGAGGATGTTCTGAGCGCGGTCGACCAGGTCTTCTCGCTGTCGGACAATGTTCGCGGCCTGTCGGCGGAAGGCGAGGCGGTGGTGCATGCCTCCAACCGGACGGGCCAGGCGGGGGCCGTCGATCTCTGGGACGTAATCGCTGATGACAGCGAGGAAGAGGACGACGAGGACTGGCTCGCCCCGTTCGACCGTCCGGCAGAGAAATCGCCCGTCATGCAGCTCGCGACCCGCATGGCGATCGTCATCGACGGCATGATCGGCCGCGAGATGCTGGAAGCCAAGGACGGAGTGCGGGCGGTGCGGCCGGGGGATGTCCTCGTGCTGGTCCGCAAGCGCGATGCCTTTGCCGGCGCCCTGGCCCGCGAGCTCAAGCGACGGACGAATGTGCCCGTCGCGGGCACCGACCGGCTGGTGCTCGCAAGCCATATCGCCATCCAGGATCTGATGGCGCTCGGCCGCTTTGCCCTCCTCAACGAAGACGATCTGTCGCTCGCAGCCCTGATCAAGAGCCCGCTTTTCGACATGGACGAGGACGATGTCGATCAGCTCTGCGGGCGCCGTGCGGAGGACGAGCGCGTCTGGGAGCGGCTCAAGGCACTCGCGGCGGCAGATCCCCGCTGGAAGTCGGTGGAGATCCGGCTTGTCCACTGGGTGCAAATGGCCTGTTCGCTCCGCGTCCACGACTTTTATGCCACGCTGCTCGGCCGCGAGGGGGGCAGACGGCGGTTCCTGTCGCGCTTCGGCCACGAGGTCTCGGATGTGCTGGACGAATTCCTCGGCTTCGCACTGGCGCATGAAGAAGCGGGGTTGCCGGGCCTGACGAGCTTCATCGCCACGCTGGAGACGGATTCGCCCGAGATCAAGCGGGAGCAGGACAAAGGTCGTGACGAGGTGCGGATCATGACGGTGCATGCGTCCAAGGGACTGGAAGCACCTGTGGTGTTCCTTGTCGACGGCGGGTCGAAACCCTTCGACAAGAGCCTGCTGCCGCGACTGCGGCTAAAGCCGGGCAACGAGCCTGAGCCGGAGATCCCGTTCTGGGTGCCGGTCAAGGACGTGCAGAGCCGGATTTCGGCAGCCGACGACGAAAGGCTCGGCCGGGCGGCCGAGGAGGAGTATCGACGATTGCTCTATGTCGGCATGACCAGGGCGTCGGACCGGCTGATCATCTGCGGCTACCGGCGAAAGCGTGACGTGCCCGACAGCTGGGCACAGCTTGTCCGCACCGCACTCGTCCAGGACGAGCGGCGCTGCCAGCCGGCTCGCTTCTCGGCGGGCGGCGCCGACTGGGAAGGGCTGCGGTGGCGCCACCCCGACCGCGAGGCGCCAAGTACGGCAGCGGTTTCGGCAGAGCAAGCGGATCGGCCGGTAGCGAAACTCCCGGACATGTTGCTGCAGCCCCTGCCGCCGATGGCTGCGTTGCCGCGGCCATTGCAGCCGTCCGGCGTCACCGCCGTCATCGACGACGAGGACGGCGACACGATCGTCACCTCGGCGCTGTTCGCCGATAGGCCGGCCGGAAGCAGCGCCCAGCTGCGCGGCAAGATCGTCCACCGGCTGCTGCAGGCGCTGCCGGACCTCGCGCCCGCCGAGCGGGTGGACGCCGCACGGCGATATCTTGACCGCGCGGCCGCGCACTGGTCGGCGGGGGAGCGACAGGATCTGGCTCGCAACGTGCTCGACATCGTCGAAGCGCCCGATTTCGCCGGGCTCTTCGCGCCCGGCTCGCGAGCCGAGGTGTCCGTCATGGGCACGATCGAGGTGCGTGGCCGGCCCTATGCGATATCGGGCCGGATCGACCGGATGGGTGTTGCGGGCAGCACGGTCTTCATAGCAGACTACAAGACCAACCGCCTGCCGCCGGCACGACGCGAAGATATCCCCTTCGCCCACCGCGCCCAGCTCGCGCTTTATCGGGCGGTGCTTTCTCCTCTTTTTCCGGGAAAAGCCGTGGACTGCATGCTGATCTACACCGAAGGTCCACATCTTTATTCCCTGACCGACGCGGAACTTGAAAAAGCCCTGCTTGCTATTTCGACCGGATGATTTAGGCCATTGAAACAGCGAGCGCCGATGCTCACATTAGCCGCAAGCGATGAAGAGGCGCCTGCCCGCGCCGTTGAGAAAGGAAGACTGCGATGGCCACCGTGAAGGTCGACAACAACAATTTCGCGAGCGAAGTGCTCAATTCCGCCGAGCCCGTCGTTGTGGATTTCTGGGCGGAATGGTGCGGCCCGTGCAAGATGATCGCGCCAGCGCTCGAGGAAATCTCGACCGAGCTTTCGGGCAAGGTCAAGGTCGCCAAGCTCAACATCGACGACAATCCCGAACTCGCCGCGCAATTCGGCGTGCGATCGATCCCGACGCTCGCGATCTTCAAGGGCGGCAAGGTTGCCGACATCAAGGTCGGCGCCGCGCCGAAGACGGCACTGTCGGCCTGGATTTCCGGCGCCGCGTGATTCACGTGAAACCATGCGGTGACTTGGTCGCCGCTGCCTGACTTCCGAAGGCCGCCGTCTCAGGACGCGCGGCCTTCTGTTTTGCCGGGACAGGCCGCTGCAGAAACAAGACAACCCGCGCCGTTTCCGGCGCGGGCCGAGATTTCGCTGGATGCTGGCGCGTCAGCCGGAGAAACCGTTCTGGTCGTTGGTGGGCGTCTGGCGGTTCTGCCGGTCGCGCATGAAGCGGTCGAACTCTTCCTGGTCCTTGGCGCGGCGCAGTTCACGCAGGTAAGAGTCGAACTCTTCGCGCATCGCGTCGAGCTTGCGGCGCTCTTCCTCGATGCGTTCGAGCTCGGCCTTCCGCCAGTCGTCGAAGGCGACATTGCCGGTTTCGTGATGCCAGCCGCCACGGGCCCGGCCCTGCCAGCCACCGCGGCGGCAGCTCTTGAACATTCCGTCCATCTTGTCATTTGCCTCGCGTTTGAAGGCGTGCAGCCGGTCGCCGAAGAGGATATAGGCCAGCATCGCCAGGCCAAGCGGCCAGAAGACGATGAAGCCGAGCACCATCAGCGCGATGGTGGCCGGCGTCCAGTCGGGCCGTATGAGTGGTGCAGTGCGGTACATCTTTCCAGTTCCTTTGATCCGGGTTCACGGAAGCGTGAACCGGTACAATCGATGTGGGAAGGAAAAGACCGCCTTCAAGAACGCCATGTTCCGGAATCGGACAGGTGCTTGATATTCAAGCCCAATTTATGCTCGAAAAAATGCCGCCTGAAGCGTTTCGATGCTTCAGGCGGCTTCACAATACTTAACGATTCCAGAGTGTTACTTACTTTCCGGAAGCAGCACTCCGGCGTTTACCGCCCGTGATGACCCGCATGTCGGGCCGCGTCGAGGCGCGCGCGTCGCGGCCGTTGGCCAGCATGAAGTTGACGATGCGCGGCGCGATCTCACGTCGGAATCGCGAACCATTGAACACGCCGTAGTGGCCGACATCCGGCTGAACGTAATGCAGGCGCATCGCGTCGGGCAGGCTGGAGCAGAGCCGCTGAGCAGCCTGGGTCTGGCCCAGGCCGGAGATGTCGTCGTTCTCGCCTTCCACCGTCATCAGCGCCGTGTTGACGATGCGGGAGGGATCGACGGGCTTGCCCCGGTGCGTCATCTCGCCCTTCGGAAGCGCGTGGTTGATGAAGACGGTGTCGATGGTCTGGAGATAGAACTCGGCATCGAGATCCATCACCGCCAGATATTCGTCATAGAAGTCGCGGTGCTTGTCGGCGGAATCGCCGTCGTTCTTCACCAGATGGACGAAAAAGTCCTTGTGGGCGATCATATGCCGGTCGAGATTCATCGACATGAAGCCCGAGAGCTGAAGGAAGCCGGGATAGACCGGCCGCATGAAGCCCGGCTGTGGCCAGGGCACGTTCATGATCACATTCTCTTCGAACCAGGAGAGCGGCCGTGTCGTGGCGAGCTGGTTGACCGCTGTCGGGTTCACGCGGGTGTCGATCGGCCCGCCCATCAGGGTCATGCTGGAAGGGGCGAAGGGATCGTTCTCCGCCTCCATCCGGGCGACCGCCGCGAGAACGGGTACGGCCGGTTGACAGACGGCGACGACATGGGTGTCTTCGCCGAGATGGTGCAGGATCTCGATCACATAGTCGACATAGTCGTCGAGATCGAACCGGCCCTCGGAGAGCGGAACCATCCGCGCATCCTTCCAGTCGGTGATGTAGATACCCGCCGACGGCAGCAGCGTCTCGACCGTGCCGCGGAGCAATGTCGCATAGTGTCCCGACATCGGGGCGACGATCAGCACGCGGGGATCCTTGCGGTGGCCCGGCGGCAGGCAGCGCTCGAAATGCAGGAGATCGCAAAACGGCTTCGACCAGGTGACCGCCTCATGCACCGAGACCGGCTTGCCGTCGATCACCGTCTGCGAAAGACCGAATCCCGGCTTGCCATAGCGTCGGGTGGCCCTTTCGAAGACTTCGAGTCCCGCGGCGACCGTGCGGCCGATGCTCGTATAGGCGAGAGGATTGAAGGGATTGCGATAGGCGACCTTCAGGGATTCCGCTGCAGCACGCCAGGGCGCCATTGCGGCATGGTTCATTTCATAGAGCTGGTAGAACATTCACACGCCTTACTTTTTGCAGGCACGGCGGATCCCGTCTTCCGTCTCTTGTGCCCTTGCACTGCGGGAACTTAGCAGGTTTCCCTTAACCGGCAACAAATCGGGTTGTTCCAATTGCGGTCAACCTATCAATTCGTATGACAATCATCCTGAACCCGCTGGCCTGCGCCGGCCTGATCATGCCGCAACGGAGATCACCGCCTTGATCAGGCCGTCCTTGGCGTGCGCCCAGCGCGGCAGATCGCTCACGGCACCTTCGAGCGACGTCCTGTGGGTGATCAGGCTGCCGGTGGCTATCGCCCCGGAGCGGATGCAGTCGACGACATGCACGAAATCCTCGCCGAGCGCGTTTCGGCTGCCGATGATCGACATTTCCCGCTTGTGGAATTCCGGATCGGGGAAGACGATGTCGTCCTTGACGACGCTGACGAAGACCAGCACGCCGCCATGCGCCACGAAGGGGAGGGCGGCGTTCATCGAACGGCCATTGCCCGTCGCGTCGAAGACGGCGTCGAAGCCATCGCCCCCGGTGAGCGCAGCCGCCGCCACCGCGGCGCCCTCGCCCGCCATGATCGCGGAGGCGAAGCCGAAGCGGTCGCGCGCCGCATCGAGCCGTTCCGGGCTCATGTCGGCCAGCGTCACCTCGTAGCCGGCGATCCGGGCAAAGAGCGCGGTGCCGAGCCCGATCGGGCCGGCGCCGATCACCAGGGCGCGCCCGTCCCGGATCACGCCGGCCCGGCGCACTGCATGGGCGCCGATCGCAAGGAATTCCACCGTGGCGGCCTGTTCCGCCGTCAGGCCGGTGGCAGGGTAGACATTGGATGCCGGCACGACGATCTCGTCGCAGAAGGCGCCATCCGTGTGCACACCGAGAACACTGATCGCCATGCAGCAGTTCGGTTTGCCGCGGCGGCAGGCAATACAGCGGCCACAGGCGATATAGGGATTGACGATCACGAGATCACCGGACTTGACACCGACCCCGTCGCCGCCTTCGACGACGCGGGCGGAAATCTCGTGTCCCATGACGCGCGGATATTGCAGGAACGGATGTTTGCCTTCGAAAATGTGATAGTCGGTGCCGCAAATGCCGACATGGCTGACCGAGAGGCGCACGGCGCCGGCGGACGGGATTGCGGGCGCGGGACGCTCGATGAGGGAGAGTTGGCCCGGCTCCGGGCAGATCAGCGCACGCATGACAATCCTGAACGCGATGCAGACGACAATTTGTCTTTTATCGACAATGGACAGATTGCCGTCAATGGATATTATTCCGCGAGCTTCACAAGCAGGTCTGAGCGATGGCGCGGCACAATACGGTCTTCAAGGAAGCCTACAACCGGTGTCTCGATGCGCTTTCGGGTGAAGATGCGCTGCCCTCGGAACCCGAGCTCGGTGAGCGGCTCGGGATCAGCCGCACCACCGTGCGTGCCATTCTCGGTCGCATGCACGACAAGGGGCTGATCTCGTGGGAAAAGCGGGTCAAGAAGGTGTTGCGCCCGCCCCGTCGCGACGATTTTTTCCCGGAGGAGGAGACCAATTCGCTCAACGAGGTCATCGAGCGCAATTTCATGCGCCGCATCCTCACCGGCGAGATCGAACCCGGCGCCCAGATCAACGAAGCCGAACTGGCCCGCGATATCGGCACCGGCACGACGAGCGTCCGCGAGTTCCTGATCCGCTTCTCGCGCTTCGGCCTAATCGAAAAACGGCCGAACAGCCACTGGATCCTCAAGGGTTTCACCCTCGACTTCGCCCTCGAGCTCAGCGAGGTCAGGGATATGTTCGAGCTGCGTTCCGCCGTCGCTTTCGGCTGTCTCGCAGAGGACCACCCGGCCTGGGCCGAACTCGAAGGCATCGAGCGCGAGCACAGGGCGCTGCTTGCGGACATAGACGTCCGGTTCAAGGACTTCTCGGCGCTCGACGAGGCCTTCCATCTTCTCGTCCACAGGGCGAGCGGCAATCGCTTCGTCGTCGATTTCTACGACGTCATCGCCTTCATCTTCCACTACCACTATCAATGGAACAAGAGTTTCGCCCGGGCGCGCAACGAACGCGCGCTCCTGGAGCATCTCGACTACATCGCGGCGCTGCGCAGCCGCGACCCGGCGCGGATCGAGGCTGCCTGCCGAAACCACCTCGGTTCGGCACGCGAAACACTCCTACAATCCGTGCCCGCTTGAACTCGTTGTGGATGCGAGGAAAGAATTGCGCAAAAGCAATTGTCGGGGAGGTTCTTTCTTCCCATATCTCACCGGCTTGATGGAGATTGTAATGACGAAATCGACCGCCGATGTTCCTACCGAGCATGCGAGCAAATATCTGCAGCAGCTCTGCAAACACTGGTCGCACAAGATGACCACGGAATTTGATGCGGCGCGCGGGCGTGTCGAGTTTCCGTCCGGCGGTATTCTCCTTCTTGCGGCCGACGGCTCCCTACTCAGCCTCTCCCTCGACACTGCCGAGGAGACGCTCGATCGCATGGAGCATGTCGTCGCCGACCATCTCAAGCGCTTCGCCTTCCGCGAGGAGCTGGTTTTCGACTGGAAAAGAGCCTCCTGAGGCCGGGAAGAGATCATGAACGACATACGCCAGCCGAGCCACAAAGTGGATCCGGTCTTCACCAATCGCTGGTCGGCACGCTCCTTCACGGGCGAAACCATGCCGGAAAGCGACATCCTGTCGATGTTCGAAGCAGCACGCTGGGCGCATTCGGCGAGCAACCGCCAGCCCTGGCGTTTCGTCTATGCCCTCAGGGGCGACGCCGAGTTCGAGCGCTTCGTCCAGTTCCTCGACGGCGGCAATCGCGAATGGGGCCACAAGGCGGCCGCGATCGTGATCCTGCTCTCACAGCGCCACACGATGCCCACGGACGGCAGTGCGGCCCGGCCGATCGGCACGCATTCTCTCGATTCGGGCTGCGCGCTGCAGAGCTTCACCCTGCAAGCATCCATGCTGGATTACATAGCTCATCCGATGGCCGGCTTCGTCGCCGAGACGATCAGCGAGACGCTCGGGATCAGCGAGGAGGACTACAAGATCGAGGCGGCTGTCGCCGTCGGACGGCTGGCACCCAAGGAAGAACTGCCGGAGCGCTTCCGTGAGCGGGAGAAGAAGAGCGACCGGCGGCCTCTGGCTGAGACGGTATTTCGCGGCGCCTTTGTCCCGTGATCCCGGGGTTAAGCCTTCAATCCGTTCTTCTCCTGCGCGCGTCGGCCACGCCTCTCGCATCCGCGTCGAATTTGGTCTAGTGATCAACCCATGCAGACTCCCCCATTCGACTTCGGTGCGATCTTTGACAAGGCGCCGAATCCCTATGTCATCCTCGATCGTGGATTCACGATCGTCGGGATGAACCAGGCCTATCTCGACGTCACGATGCGGCGGCGCGAGGACATTATCGGCCGCAATATGTTCGACGCCTTTCCGAGCGAGCCCGGCTCCGAATCCGAACAGATGCTGCGGCGGTCGCTGGAGCGCGTGGTCAAGCGCGAGGAGATCGACGTCCTGCCGCTGATCCCCTATCCCATCGCGCGACCGGACGGCAGTCTGGAAGACCGCTATTGGAGCGCGACCCATACGCCCCTGTGGTTCGAGGGCGCGCTCTACATCCTGCAGCACACTGTCGATGTCACCGAGCTCACCCGGCTCCGGCAGGCGGCGCAGTCGGGGAACCTGCAGATCGAGAGCGACATCATCCAGAGGGCCGGCAAGGTCGCCGACCAGAACCTGGCCCTGTCGCGGGAACAGGATTATCTCCGCTCGCTGTTTGCCCAGGCTCCGAGCTTCATGGCGGTCCTGCGCGGTCCCGACCATGTCTTCGAACTCACCAACAAGGCCTATATCGAAATCGTCGGACGCGAGGATATCCTCGGCAAACCGGTCGCGGTGGCTCTTCCGGAAGTGGTGGAACAAGGCTTCGTGGCCGTGCTCGACCAGGTCTTTGCGACGGGCGAACCGTTCATCGCGAGCGGCGCCGCGGTCAAGCTCAACCGCGGTCCGGGCGGAGCCCCCGAAGCGCGCTACCTCGACTTCGTCTACCAGCCGATCACCGATGCCGCCGGCACCACCATCGGCATCTTCGTGCAGGGCCATGACGTCAGCGAGCAGAAGATAGCCCAGTCGCGGCTGGAGGAGCTCGCCACCACGCTCGAAAGCCGGGTCGATGCCCGGACCAGGGAGCTCCTTCAGGTCCAGGAAGTGCTGCGCCAGTCGCAGAAGATGGAGGCCATCGGCAACCTTGCCGGCGGCATCGCCCACGACTTCAACAACCTCCTGCAGGTCATGCAGGGCAGCCTGCAGCTGCTCGAGAAGCAGGTGAAGGACGAAAGGGGCCAGACCTATCTCGGCAATGCGCTGTCGGCCACCCGGCGCGGTGCGCAGCTCGCCTCGCAACTCCTGGCCTTCGGCCGCCGTCAGCCGCTCGAGCCGAAGGTGATCAATCTCGGCCGGCTGGTGCGTGACATGAACGAGCTGCTCCGGCGCAGCATCGGCGAGGGAATCGATATCAATACGGTTGTCGCAGCCGACCTCTGGAACACGCTTGCGGACCCGACCAATGTCGAGACGGCGCTGCTCAATCTCGCGATCAACGCCCGCGACGCCATGGGGGGCCACGGCAAGCTGACGATCGAGCTCGGCAATGCCGATCTCGACGACGACTACATCCGCAAGGCCTTCGATATCGCGCCCGGCCAGTATGTGATGCTCGCCGTCACCGACACCGGCAGCGGCATCCCTGCGGAGATCCTCGACAAGGTGTTCGAGCCGTTCTTTTCCACCAAGCCGGAAGGCAAGGGCACCGGCCTCGGCCTCTCCATGGTCTATGGCTTCGCACGCCAGTCCGGCGGCCATGTGAAGATCTATTCCGAAATCGGCAGCGGCACGACCGTTCGGCTCTATCTGCCGCGGGCGCTGTCGGAGGAGCAGATCATCGAACGGCCCGTGGAGCCGGTGACCGGGGGCGCCGAGACCATCCTCGTCGTCGAGGATGACGACGCGGTGCGCGAGACCTCTGCCGAACTGCTGCGCGATCTCGGCTACCGCGTGCTGATGGCGCGCGACGGCCAGAGCGGGCTCGCGGTGGTCGAGAGCGGCGTCGACATCGACCTCGTCTTTACCGACGTCGTGATGCCGGGACCGGTCAAGAGCCTCGATCTCGCCGCCCGCGTCCAGGCCAATCGACCGTCGACCGCCGTGCTCTTCTGCTCCGGCTATACCGAGAATTCCATCGTTCATGACGGTCGGCTCGACAAGGGCGTCAACCTGTTGAGCAAGCCCTACAGCCGCGAGCAGCTCGCCCGGAAGATCCGCCAGGTGCTCGACAAGCGGCGCAGCGGCGAGGCGGGCCTGCGCGAGATCCGCAAGGTCCTGCTCTGCGAGGACGAGCCGCTGATCCGGATGATGGGCGTCGAGATGCTGCAGACGATGGGTCTGTCGGTCGTCGAAGCCGGCAGCATGCGCGAGGCACTGGCCGCGCTCGGCGATGACATCGACGCCCTGATCTGCGATGTGGGGCTGCCCGACGGTTCGGGAATCGAGCTTGCGCAGCAGATCCGCGCCGCGCGTCCCGCCCTGCCCGTCATCTTCGCCACCGGCCACCGGATGAAGCCGCCGATGGAGGCGAGCGTGGTGCTCGACAAACCCTTCGACGAAACCGACCTGGCGCAAGCGATCGACCGATTGCGGAAGACGTGAGCGGTCGCAACATCAGCCGAATCTGCTAAAGAGGGACATGCTCTCACGCCTCTCCTTTCTTCAGAAACCGCAGCGCGCCTCCGAACCGAGGGCCCGCACGGTCGAGGTCGCGGGCCGCAGCCTGCCGCTCACCATCCGTCCCGATGCCCGGGCGCGCCGGATCACGCTTCGCATCGAGCCGGGAGGCCAGGCCCTGCGGCTCACCGTGCCGAAGGGGCTGCGAGAACGGGAGATCTCTGATTTCCTCGCCCGCCACCAGGGCTGGTTGATGACCAAGCTCGCGCGCTTTCCCACGTCGAGCACGCTCACGGAAGGCCGCTATCTCAGGATCCGCGGCGAGGCCCACCGGATCGTCCGCACCGGAAAGCTGCGGGGCCTGACCGAGACCGCCGAGATCGACGGCGAGAAGGTCCTGCTCGTGGGTGGCGGAGAGGATCACCTGCTCAGACGCATCCGCGACTTTCTCAAACAAGAAGCCCGCCGTGACCTCGAAGTCCGCGCCCGTCGGCATGCCGAGCGGATCGGCCGGCGTGTCACAACGGTCTCGATGAAGGACACCAAGAGCCGCTGGGGAAGCTGCTCTCACGACGGCAATCTCAGTTTTTCCTGGCGGATCGTCATGGCGCCGCCGCATGTCATCGACTATCTCGCCGCCCATGAAGTGGCCCATCTCGCGGAAATGAACCATTCCCCGCGGTTCTGGGCGATCTGCGAGGACCTCTGCCCGGAAACGGAGGAGGCGAAACGCTGGCTGAAGCGCAACGGGGCGATGCTGCATGTGGTGGACTTCGGCTGACCCCACGAGGACGGCGTGGGGACGGCGATGCTGCTGATCGCCTTCTATGTCTGGCTGCTCGGCGCGACCATCGTCTTCGTCGCCGTGGCAATGGCCGGCGACGCCTCCGATCGCACCGAGCCGCTGTGGCTTCTCGTGCTGGCCGCGGTGTGGCCACTCGTGGTGCTGGTCTTCCTTGTCGGCCTCGGGGTCGCCATGGCCGGCAGGCTCGGAGCGAAGGATCGCTGAACCGGGCTCAGGCGCCCAGCGGCAGCGGCCCGAACGCTTGCAAATGCCGCAATTTGGCCTCGACTCGACCGTCAATTCATGCCAGTGGCAATGCCGATGAAACTCGATATCAAAATCTGCGGGCTGAAGACTCCGGAAGCGGTCGACCACGCGGTGGCGCTCGGAGCGACCCATGTCGGCTTCATCTTCTTTGCGAAGAGCCCGCGGCATATCGAACCCGCCGATGCCGGACGGCTCGCCGACCGGGTGCGAGGCCGGGCCAGGATCGTGTCGGTCTCGGTCAATGCCGACGACGACGATCTCGACGAGATCGTGGCCATGATCCGCCCCGACATCCTGCAGTTGCACGGAAAAGAGACGCCTGACCGGGTGCTGACGATCAAGGCGATGACCGGCTTGCCGGTCTGGAAGGCCCTCTCCGTGTCGGAGCCGTCTGATTTCGCCGGCATCGACGCCTATGATGGCCTTGCAAACCGGTTCCTGTTCGATGCCAAGGCACCGAAGACCTCGGACCTGCCCGGCGGCAACGGCGTCAGCTTCGACTGGCGGCTGCTGTCGGGGATCGGCGAGCGCGTCGATTACATGCTGTCGGGCGGGCTCGACAAGACCAATGTCGGCGAGGCACTCCGCATCGCACGGCCCACCGGGATCGATCTTTCGTCGGGCGTGGAATCGAGCCCCGGGGTAAAGGATCTCGGCAAGATGGACGAATTTTTTGCGGCGGTGCGACAGGCGCGCCTCGCCGCGTGAGGGAGAGACACGTGAACGAGATGGCGACACCCAATTCCTTCAAGGCCGGCCCGGACGAGGACGGACGCTTCGGTATTTTCGGCGGACGATTCGTGGCCGAAACCCTGATGCCGCTGATCCTGGATCTCGAGGAGCAATGGAACCACGCCAAGACCGATCCGGTGTTCCAGGCAGAGCTCCAGTCGCTCAATACCCATTATACCGGCCGGCCGAGCCCGCTCTATTTCGCCGAACGGCTGACGGCGCATCTCGGCGGTGCCAAGATCTATTTCAAGCGCGACGAGCTCAACCATACCGGGTCGCACAAGATCAACAACTGTCTCGGCCAGATCCTTCTCGCCAAGCGCATGGGCAAGACGCGGATCATCGCCGAAACCGGCGCCGGCCAGCACGGCGTCGCCTCGGCCACGGTGGCGGCGCGGTTCGGTTATCCCTGCATCGTCTATATGGGCGCAACCGACGTCGAACGGCAGGCGCCGAACGTTTTCCGCATGAAGCTTCTGGGCGCCGAAGTGAGGCCCGTGACATCCGGCCACGGCACGCTGAAAGACGCGATGAACGAGGCCCTGCGCGACTGGGTGACCAATGTCGAAGACACCTACTACATGATCGGCACGGCGGCCGGCCCGCATCCCTATCCGGAAATGGTCCGCGAGTTCCAGTCGGTCATCGGCAAGGAAACCAAGGAGCAGCTGATGGCGGCCGAGGGCCGTCTGCCCGACATGCTGGTCGCGGCGGTCGGCGGCGGATCGAACGCGATCGGACTCTTCCATCCCTTCCTCGATGATCCGTCGGTGCGGATTGTCGGCGTGGAGGCCGGTGGCAAGGGCCTCGATGGCGAGGAACATTGCGCTTCGCTGACTGCCGGTGCGCCGGGCGTGTTGCATGGCAACCGCACCTACCTGCTCCAGGACCACGACGGTCAGATCAAGGAAGGCCATTCCATCTCGGCCGGCCTCGACTATCCCGGCATCGGCCCGGAGCACAGCTGGCTGCGTGATGCCGGCCGGGTCGAATATGTTCCGATCATGGACAACGAGGCACTGGAAGCCTTCCAGCTCTTGACCCGTACCGAGGGCATCATCCCGGCGCTCGAGCCGAGCCATGCTCTGGCCGAGGTGATCAAGCGCGCGCCCAAGATGGGCAAGGACCAGATCATCGTCATGAATCTCTGCGGCCGCGGCGACAAGGACATCTTCACCGTCGGCAAGATCCTGGGTATGGGGCTCTGAGAATGACCAAGCGTATGGATGACAAGTTCGCCGCGTTGAAGGCCGAGGGCCGTCCGGCCCTCGTGACCTATTTCATGGCGGGCGACCCCGACTACGACACGGCGCTCGAGATCATGAAGGGGCTTCCCTCGGCGGGCGCCGACATCATCGAGCTCGGGGCGCCCTTCTCCGATCCGATGGCGGACGGCCCGGCGATCCAGATGGCCGGTCAGCGGGCCCTCAAGGCGGGCCAGACGCTCGCCAAGACGCTCGCCATGCTCACCGAATTCCGGAAGGTCGACCAGACCACGCCGGTGGTGATCATGGGCTACTACAACCCGATCTATGTCTACGGCGTCGACCGCTTCCTGAACGATGCGCTGGCGGCCGGCCTCGATGGCCTGATCGTCGTCGACCTGCCGCCGGAAATGGATGACGAGCTTTGCCTGCCGGCGCTTGCCAAGGGCATCAATTTCATCCGGCTCGCGACGCCCACCACCGACGACAAGCGCCTGCCGGCGGTGCTCCGCAACACGTCCGGCTTCGTCTATTACGTCTCGATGACCGGCATTACCGGTTCGGCGCTGCCGGACCCGTCGAAGATCGGCGCGGCGGTGGCCCGGATCAAGGGGCATACGGATCTGCCGGTCTGCGTCGGCTTCGGCGTCAAGACCGCCGAGCACGCCCGCCTGATCGGGGCTTCTGCCGATGGTGTCGTGGTCGGGACCGCGATCGTCAACGAACTCGCGTTCTCGCTCGACAAGGACGGCAAGGCAACCGCCACTACGGTCTCGTCGGTGACGCAATTCGTGCGTAGCCTTTCGGAAGGCGCCCGCGCGTCGCGACTTGCAGCGGCCGAGTAAGCGGACCATATCTGCCCGGAAAAGGAGTTCGAGATGAACTGGATTACCAATTTCGTTCGCCCGAAAATCAATTCGATGCTGGGCCGCCCTGCCGTCGATACGCCCGAGAACCTCTGGATCAAGTGCCCCGAGACCGGGGAAATGGTGTTCCACAAGGAACTCGAGGCCAACAAGTGGGTGATCCCCAATTCCGGCTACCATATGAAAATGCCGGCCAGGGAGCGGCTCCGCGATCTCTTCGACGACGGTGCCTACGAGGCGCTGCCGCAGCCGAAGGTGGCCCAGGATCCGCTGCGCTTCCGGGACTCCAAGAAATACACCGACCGCATCCGCGACTCCAAGGCCAAGACCGGGCAGGAAGATACGATCCTCTCGGGTGTGGGTCGCGTTCGTGGCGTCAAGATGGTCGCCGTCGTCCACGAGTTCAACTTCATGGGCGGCTCGCTCGGCATGGCGGCCGGTGAAGCGATCATCCGCGCCTTCGAGCGTGCCGTGCAGGAGAAATGCCCGCTCGTCATGTTCCCGGCTTCGGGCGGGGCGCGCATGCAGGAGGGCATTCTCTCGCTGATGCAGCTGCCGCGCACCACGGTCGCCGTCCAGATGCTGAAGGAAGCCGGGCAGCCCTATATCGTCGTGCTGACCAATCCGACGACCGGCGGCGTCACCGCGTCCTATGCGATGCTCGGCGACATCCACCTCGCCGAGCCGGGCGCGGAAATCTGCTTTGCCGGCAAACGGGTGATCGAGCAGACGATCCGCGAGAAGCTGCCGGAGGGCTTCCAGACCTCGGAGTATCTTATGGAGCACGGCATGGTGGACATGGTCGTCCGCCGTCATGACATCCCCGATACGGTCGCCCGTCTCTGCCGCATGTTGACCCACATGCCGGCGGAAAAGCCGCAGCATCTGGCGCTCGCGGCGGAGTAAATCGGCAAAGACACCAATTGAGGTTAACCCCCCTCTGGTCTGCCGGTAATCGCCCCCTCAAGGGGGGAGCGGCAAGATGCAGGGGCTCTGCCTGAAATTCAATTCGAGTGCTGCGCATTCGACGATTGATAGCGGGCGGCCGCTCCATTCGATCTCCCTCTTGAGGGGAGATGGCCGGCAGGCCAGAGGGGGTCCGCCCCACCCACCAACCTCAATCCACGGACCGAACCATGAGCGACGCCGCACCCAGTCGTGCCGAACAGGAAATCGACCGCCTGCTGGGGATGTTTCCACGAGGGTTCGATCTGTCGCTCGACCGCATCGCGCGGCTGCTCGACGATCTCGGCCGGCCGCAGGACCGGCTGCCGCCGGTCATCCACATTGCCGGCACCAACGGCAAGGGCTCGGCGACGGCATTTTCCCGGGCGCTGCTCGAGGCGCAGGGTCTCGCGGTCCATGTCCATACGTCACCACACTTGGTGCGCTGGCACGAGCGCTATCGCATCGGTGTGAAAGGCGGTCCGGGGCGTCTGGTGAGCGACGAGATGCTGCTCGATGCCGTGCTCAGGGCAGAAGGCGTCAATGCGGGCCAGACAATCACCGTGTTCGAACTGCTGACCGCCGTGACCTTCATCCTGTTTGCCGACAATCCCGCCGATGCTGCCGTCATCGAGGTCGGGCTGGGTGGCATGTATGATGCGACCAACGTGCTCAGGAACCCGGCGGTGTCGCTGATCATGCCGATCGCGATGGATCACCAGCAATGGCTCGGTCAGACGATCGAGGAGATCGCTCTGGCCAAGGCCGGCATCATCAAGCGCGGCGTACCTGCGGTCATCGGCCGGCAGGAGGACGAAGCCGCACTCGGCGTGCTCGTCGACCGGGCCGAGCGTATGGGCGCGCCCTACGTTGTCTACGGGCAGGACTATCTCGCGCATGAGGAAAATAGCCGTCTGCTCTACCAGGACGACGGCGGACTGATGGATCTGCCCCTGCCGGCTCTGCCGGGCCGACATCAATATGCCAATGCCGGCGCAGCGATCCGCGCCGTCAAGGCCGCGGGATTCCCGGTCACCGAGGAGATTGCCGCGCGGGCGATGAAAGGCGTGACCTGGCCTGCCCGGCTGCAGCGCCTCCGAGCGGGCGTGCTCGTCGATCTCGCACCGGCCGGCGCGGAGATCTGGCTCGACGGCGGGCACAATCCGCATGGCGGCCGCGCCGTCGCCGAGGCCATGGCGGCCTTCGAGGAGCGAGACCCGCGCCCGCTCTACATGGTCACGGGCATGATCAATACGAAGGATCCGAGGGGATATTTCGACGCCTTCGAGGGGTTGGCACGACAGGTCTTCACGGTCGGAATACGCAATTCCGACGCGACGATCGATCCGGTGGCCTTGGCCCATGACGCCGCCGAAGCGGGGCTACAGGCGGAGCCTGTGGAATCCACCGGCGATGCCCTCGGCCGGATCAGCCAGATTGCCCGCGCCGACGAAAGGCCGCCACGCATCCTGATCGGCGGATCGCTCTATTTTGCCGGCAACGTTCTTCAGGAAAACGGCACCCTGCCGGATTGAGCACGGTTAACGAAACGTTTCACGTGAATCATCGAAGTGGGCGCGCGCTCCGGACAATGTGGCCATGACACCGGCGGTCCGGGCCCGAACCGCCGGATCCGCGAGACAGGTCGCAACGGCCTCGTAGCCGCGACAGGCCGGATCCGGCCGTACCAGCATCGGGATGCCATGATTGGCCGGGCAATAGATGATCCTTTCGCCGGATTCCATTCGGGCCAGATCCGCAATGGCCGACGATCGGGTCATCAGAACCAGCGGCCGCCCGGACCGCTCCGCGCGAAGCACGGTCATCAGCGCCGCCTGCGTTCTGGTATCGAGACCCTCCTCCACCATATCGACGACCAGCGGGCCTTTGGCGCCGTTGGCAAACGCGGCCAGCAGCAGGGCGAGCGGCTCTGACCACGTCGCCCCTGCTGCGAGAAGCCCTCCAGCCAGAGAGCCGACCGCGCCAGGATCCGAAACAACGGAATTGGTCTCGATGACCCCGTCGGCCGTGAAGCGCTCGATTCCGAGAAACGTGCCTCCCGGAAGGGCATCCGCCAGCTGCCGCGCCAGCCGCGTCTTGCCGCTGCCCAGCGGGCCGATCAGGAAGGTCACGCCGGTTGTTAGCGACATGGTAAACCGTTCGCCGCCCCAGGGCCATGGAAGATCGAGTTCCAGCCGATAGCACGGGAACGCCGGGGAATGCCGGGCGGCCTGGCAGGATCCCCCAGCCTGTAGGCGATCGGTTCTTGCGATCGCGGCGTCCAGCCGCCGACGTTCGGCCTCCAGCTGGAGGCGGTGACGCTTGAGGACGGCGGACCGCTGCTCGGGCTCCGCGTCCAGCACGCCCCGGATATCGGCAAGCCCGAGACCGAGCTGCCGGAAGCGGACGATCTCTTCCGCGCGGCGCAGCGCAAGGGGTCCGTAGCACCGCCAGCCTAAGGGCGTGCGCTCGGGCTTCAGCAGACCCTGCCGCTCATAGAGCCTGAGCGCCTTTTCGGAAATGCCGAGATACCGCGCCGCAGAGCCGACGGAGAGGCCTTGTTTTCCGACTGCCACGAATCACCCCCTTGCCACTGATCGGTACCTTTATCGACCCTGCCTCGGGGTCAGGGTCAACGGGGTTGCGAGCGGTCAATCTTGCGGCTGTTTCCGGTGGAACAGCGCCCGAGGCGCCGGCATGCGACAACAGGATCAACGAACGGGACAACACGGTCGTTACCGAAACCAGGCAGTCAACCCCAAGCTCCAGACAGGACAACGACCATGACCAAGATCATCCTCGCATCCACCGCCGCCGTCCTCGCCACGCTCTCCTTCGCTTCCACCTCCGAAGCCGGCTGGCGTCACCGTAACCACTACGGCGTCTTCAACGTCGTCATCGACGCGCCCCGTTACACGGTCGACGAAGACGACTACGATGCCCCGACCTGCTATGTCAGCAAGACCAAGCATTACAACCGCTACGGCGATCTCGTCGTCGAGAAGGTCCGGGTCTGCGATTGATCCTCGTCCCTCAAGCGGAAGAGCCGCCGGCATCGCGGATGCCGGCGGCTCTTGCCGTTCGGGAATCGGAAAGTCTCAAATGTCCAGGTTTGCCACGCTCAGCGCATTTTCCTGGATAAAGTCCCGGCGCGGCTCGACCTCGTCGCCCATCAGCCGGGTGAAGAGACCGTCGGCGTCGGTGGCGTCGGCGATGCGGACCTGAAGCAGGGAGCGGACATTGGGGTCGAGCGTGGTTTCCCAGAGCTGCTCGGCATTCATCTCGCCGAGACCCTTGTAGCGCTGCATCGAGAGCCCGCGACGGCCGAGCGCAAAGACCTGTTCGAGCAGGGCCGACGGACCTGAAATCTCGACGCCGCCGTCCTTCCGATTGAGCTTGGGCGGGACGGAATAGATCTCATTGAGGCGCGCGCTCATCTGGTCGATGTGGCGGGCGTCCGACGAACCGATCAGCGCCATGTCGATGAGGGCGAATTCCTTGACGCCGCGGACCATCCGCTCGAAGCGCAGGCTGCCGTCGTCGCCGAGCGCACCGCTCCAGCCGCGTTCGGTTTCCTCGGCGATCATGTCGAGACGGCGGGCAATCTCGTCGATGACAGTCTTTGCCCGCGCCTTGTCGCTCATCAGTTCGGCATTCATGCCGCCGGCGATGGCCGCCTGCTCGATCAGTGGACGGGAATAGCGGGAATGCAGTCCGTCGAGCAAGCTACGCAGACGCAATGCATCGCCTATGATCTCGCGGAGGTCGGCACCCGCCCGCATCTCGCCAGAGCCGAGCGTCAGCGTCACGTCCTCGAGCCCGGTATCGATCAGGAATTCCTCGAAGGCCTTCTCGTTCTTGAGGTAGGTCGAGGACTTGCCGCGGCTTGCCTTGTAGAGCGGCGGCTGGGCGATATAGAGATGGCCGCGCTCGATCAGCTCCGGCATCTGCCGGAAGAAGAAGGTGAGCAGCAGCGTGCGGATATGGGCGCCGTCGACATCGGCATCCGTCATGATGATGATCTTGTGGTAGCGCAGCTTGTCGGCGTTGAACTCGTCCTTGCCGATCGACGTGCCGAGCGCGGTGATCAGCGTGCCGATCTCCTGGCTGCCGAGCATGCGGTCGAAGCGGGCCCGCTCGACATTGAGGATCTTGCCGCGCAGCGGCAGGATGGCCTGGTTCTCGCGCGACCGGCCCTGCTTGGCCGAGCCGCCTGCCGAGTCACCCTCGACCAGGAAGAGTTCGGATTTCGCCGGATCGCGCTCGGAGCAGTCGGCGAGCTTGCCGGGCAGCGAGGAAATGTCGAGGGCACCCTTGCGACGGGTCAGTTCGCGAGCCTTGCGCGCGGCCTCGCGGGCGGTCGCGGCTTCCACGACCTTGCCGACCAGCGCCTTGGATTCGGCAGGATGTTCCTCGAGCCACTGGTTGAGCGCCTCGTTGCAGAGGTTCTCCACCACCGGCCGAACCTCCGATGAGACCAGCTTGTCCTTGGTCTGGGACGAGAATTTGGGATCCGGCACCTTGACCGAGAGAACGGCGGTCAGCCCTTCGCGGCAATCGTCGCCAGTCAGTGCGACTTTTTCCTTCTTGAGGATGCCCGAGCTTTCGGCATAGCCGGTGACCTGGCGGGTGAGCGCGGCGCGGAAACCGGCGAGGTGCGTGCCACCGTCGCGCTGGGGAATGTTGTTGGTGAAGCAGAGCACGTTCTCGTGGTAGCTGTCGTTCCACCACATCGCCACTTCGACGGTGATGCCGTCCTTCTCATTGCGGAAGGAGATCGGCTTTTCGATCAGCGGCTTCTTCACTCGATCGAGATAGAGGACGAAGGCCTCCAGGCCGCCATCATACATCAGCTCTTCCTGCTTGATGTCCGAATGGCGTTTGTCGGTGAGCACGATGCGGACACCGGAATTCAGGAAGGCGAGTTCCCGGAGCCGGTGCTCGAGGGTGTTGTAGTCATATTCGGTCTTGGTGAAAGTCTCGGGGCTGGCGAGAAACGTCACCTCCGTGCCCGTCTCATCGCCGGCGTCGCCGGTGACCGCGAGCGGCGCGTCGGCGACGCCATGGGTGAAACTCATCTCATAAACCTTGCCTTTCTGGCGGATCTTGAGCTTGAGCTTGACAGACAAAGCATTGACGACCGACACGCCGACGCCGTGCAGGCCGCCGGAAACCTTGTAGGAATTCTGGTCGAACTTGCCGCCGGCATGGAGCTGGGTCATGATGACCTCGGCCGCCGAGACGCCCTCCTCATGCATGCCCGTCGGGATGCCGCGGCCGTTGTCGGTAACTGTCACCGAGCCGTCAGGATTGAGCGTGACCGTCACGAGATCAGCATGGCCGGCGAGCGCCTCGTCGATCGCATTGTCGACCACCTCGTAGACCATGTGATGCAGACCCGAGCCGTCGTCGGTATCGCCGATATACATGCCCGGCCGCTTGCGGACGGCGTCCAGTCCCTTGAGCACCTTGATGGAATCGGCGCCGTATTCGGCGGTCGGCGGCAGAGCTTCTTCGGCCATGGATGACTTTCTTTTTGCGGATCGGCGAAGATCTGGAAACCGGCGCGGAAGGGCGACCGAATCACTTCGCGGACTGTTCTCCGAATATAGGGATTTTGACCCCGGTTACCAAATCAGGAGCCTGAAAATGCGGCAGAAAACAGGGGATCAGCGGTGCTTTTCGCCCTCGCCGCCGGCACGATCGAGTGCCGCCGTCATCTCGCGAAGGGTTTCCGGTTCGATCGTGCGAATCTGGCGCGCCAGACGGTTGGCGAAGGCAGTATAGGCCGCCGGCATACCCGACGTGTCGATCACCACGCGCGGATGAGAAATCGATGCGACCCGGAAGAGATCGTCGGCCTCGTCCCAGATGATGTTGAGGTAGCCCGCCACCCGCTGCAGGAAGTCGAAGCCCGGCCGGCCGCGCTTGCCGTTTTCCAGTGCCGAGAGATAGGCCGCCGAGACGTTGAGCGCCAGCGCCATATCCTTCTGACTGATGCCGCGCTCGCGCCTGATGCGCCGGATCGCCTCGCCATAGGGTGTGGTCACGGTTCGCCCCCGCGCCGTGACAGACGAACGTAGAGCGCGCCCTCGCCGCCATGGTTCTGGGCGGCCGCCTCCCAGGAAGAAATCAGGTGGCGGAATTCCGGTTTGCCGAACCACATGGGTACCGCCCGTCTCAGGGCGCCGTCCGATCCCATCGATGCCCCCTTGCCGGTGATGACGAGCACGTGCCGCAGCCCGCGGTCGTGCGCCCGCTGGATGAAGGCGTGCAGCAGGCCATGCGCCTCGTCCTGGAACATGCCATGCAGATCGATGCGGGCCTCGAGTTCAAGCCGGCCCTTGGCGAGCTTGCGTTTTACCGGCCGCTCCAGCTGATGATGGCGTCCTGGCGCCGGCTTTACCTGCGCCGGGGCCTGATAGGCCATGTCGTCAAAGCCGCGGGTCGTCACCGCCTTGCGGAGCATGGGCGCCGCTTCCTTGACCAAGGGCTGCCGTTCGGCCGCTTCGGCCTCGGCGATCGTCTGCTCCAGCGCCTCGATCTCTTCCATGCGGCCGGGCATTGGCCGCGTCGAGCGGGCGACCTTGCCCCAGAGGATACGGTCGTCCGATGTCAGCGTCTTGCGGCCGCGGCCCGACATTAGCCGAACCTCCCGGCCGCCTTCTGCGGGATGAGGATCACGAAGTCGGCGGCATTGCGGACATTGCCCGACAGTTGCCCAGCCGCAAATCCGGAACCCGTGAAGATGTCGCCACGGGCGGGCCCGACAATGGCCGACCCGGTGTCAAGCGCGAGCATCAGCTGCGCGAAGGGCCGGCCTGCTGTCAGGTGCGTGAGCGTCGGGCTCGTGATGAAGAAGGGCGTGGCGAAAGTGTGGATCAGCCGATCGACCGCCAGGGAGCGCATCGCTTCGAGCGGCACCTTTGCGGCTGCCACCGGCCCCAGCGCCGGATCATCGACAGCTGCCTCGCGGAAGAAGATATAGGACCGGTTCTGCCAGAGGACCTCGTCGATGCGGTCGGGATGGGCAGCGAGCCAGGCCCGGATCGACTGCATCGAGACTTCGGCAAGCGGGATCTCGCCACGATCGACCAGATAGCGCCCGATGCCCGTGAAGGGATGGCCGGCCTTGGCCGCATAGGTGATGCGCTGGACATGGCCATCGGAATAGACCAGGCGGGCAGCGCCCTGCACATGCGCGAAAAACACGTCGATGCGTGACCGCGCCCAGGCGATCTCGAGGCCCATGCCGTCGAGACAGCCCTTGTCGATTGCCTCGCGCCGCGGGTAGTAACCAATGCCCTCCCGCGTCTGCCGCCCGAAGGCATAGGACGGATCGAAGCCCTCCGGGCGGTTGGTGTCGTCGATGTCGATCAGGTCAGGCGGGCGGCGGTAGAAGGGAAAGCGAAACTCGGCATCCGGTGCCGCCGCGACCTCGACCTCCGGCTCGTAGAAGGCTGTAACGAACCCTGTGCCGCCCGCAGCGGGGAGGACACGGAACGGGCGGAACGCGCTCTCGAAGAAGGCACGGGCCGCGGCAGCATCGGAGGGGATGACCCGCGCGGCCTGCTCGAAGACCTCGGCAAGGTCGTCGGAGGTGATCCCGAGCGCGCCTGTCCGGTAGGGCTTTACAGTCCGGATATGGCGGAGACAACGTGCCATGACCGGAAAAAGGCTGGAGGGATCATCGTCCTTCCAGCCTTCGATTTCGGTAAATGCCAGGGGCAGAAGCGAAAAGTCCATCGCCCGATGTCAGCCTTCCGACTGGGTCTGCACCAGCTTCCAGTTCGGGTCGCGCGAACGGGTGTCGCGGGCGAAGCTCCAACTGTCGATCACCTCTGCAACCGTGTCGGCATTGCCTTCGACGATCTCACCCGACGCGTCATAGGTGGCCGATATCAGCTGGCTGACGATCCGCATGGTGATCGTCACTTCCGAGCCGTCGAGCCGCGCATCCGAGATCTCGGCCTTCTCGATTCCGACAAAGGTCGACTTGACCTTCTGGCCCGCCTTTTCGCGCGCGGCGATCGCCTGGTCGAAGCCTTGATAGACCTCGTTCGACAGCAGTGTCTTCAGCGACTTGCGGTCGCCCTCGGCAAAACCCTGAACGATCATCTCGTAGGCGACCTTGGCGCCATCGACGAATTGCCGGGGCTCGAAACTCGGATCGACGTCATAGATGCGGCGAAGCTTCGTATTGAGCTCGGTGCCAACCGGGACGAAATCGTCGATCGGCTGATACTGGCTGGACGGCTCGGCCGGCGCCGGGGGCTGGTCACGGCGCGGCAGCGTGATGACCTTGCCGTCGTCTGCGCGCTGGTTCTGGCTGTCGACGGATCGGGGATCGCGACTATAGGGGTCAAAAGGGGGCTTTTCGGTGCCGGTGCGCTTTCCGAGGACACTGCGCAGATTGAGGAAGATCAGCGCTGCGACGATCAGGAAGAACAACGTGATGATATTGTCGGTACCCATTTCCCACCTTGGCTGAAACTCGTTGCTTCCCATATAGTCGTGATTCATCGATCATTCAAACGCCGGCAACAAGGGAAAACGACATGCCTCTCATCCTCGTTCCGGTCGTGCTCCTGGTCCTGCCGGCGATCGAGATCTTCGTTTTCATCAAGGTCGGCCAGGCAATCGGCGCCTGGAAGGTCGTCGCGCTGATCTTCCTCTCGGCGATCATCGGTGCACTTCTTCTGCGGTTCCAGAGCATTGGCGTGATCCGCCGCCTCGACCGTGACATGAGGCAGGGGCGTACGCCTGATGCCAGCCTGTTCGATGGTTTCCTGATCGTCGTCGGCGCCGTGCTCCTCATCATCCCCGGCTTCGTCTCCGACGCGATCGGTCTTCTCCTCATGATCCCGCTGGTCCGACGGTGGATAAGACGCGCGGTCGCCAACCGGATCACCGTGCGCGGCTTCGGGGGCTATCGTCGGGGATTCCGCCGCGGTCGCGGCAGCGACGATGTGGTCGACCTTTCGCCCGAGGATTTCGAGCGGCGAGACCCCCCGGGCTCCGACCGTCCGCCCATCGACCACACGCCGTAGCGGCAGGAACGCCGGACCTGCCAGGGTTGTCACTCCCAAGGTGAAGTGCTAGAGCGGCAAGCCGAATACGGAATTCGGTGAAGCCGGCTCGACACCGACTTCCCGCCGGCCCACGAGGAAACACCATGGCAGACGAAAGCATCAACGGCGCGGACGGATCCCGCCAGCCTTCCATCAACATCCTGGCGCAGTACACCAAGGATTTCTCCTTCGAAAATCCCGGCGCACCGCGTTCGCTGCAGCAGCGCGAGAAGGCGCCGAGCATCAATATCTCGGTGAACGTGAACGCCAATCCGATGTCGGAAACCGATTTCGATGTCGTGCTGTCGCTCGATGCCTCGGCCAAGGACGGCGACAAGGTCGTCTTCCATGCCGAACTGTCCTATGGCGGACTCTTCCGGGTACAGGGTTTCGCCCAGGAGCACATGCTGCCGGTGCTGTTCATCGAATGCCCGCGGCTGCTCTTCCCCTTCGCCCGTCAGATCATCTCGGACGCCACGCGCAACGGCGGCTTCCCGCCGCTGATGATCGACCCGATCGATTTTGCGCAGATGTTCCAGCAGCGCATGGCCGAAGAGCAGGTCAAGGCTCGGATGAGCGCCGCGAACAACTGATCGGTCATTAGCCGGATTCTCCGAAGCCCGGGATCCCGATCCCGGGCTTTTTCTTTGGTGAGTGGCAAGCCGAACGCGGCGCCCTATTGCTTGGTCGGAGCGAGCCCGTATTTCGCCCAAATCGCCTTGTCGCCGAGCTTGGCGACCATGGCGGCATGCGCCGCGGCCTCCTCGGCCGTCAGCCTCGAGGGCAACGGGGCCGGGCGGGTGATGATCTCGATCGTCTCCGTCACCACGACCGCGCCGCCCGTTCGGCGATCGGGGCCGCCACCGAAGCCGAGCGCCGCCTGCTTGCCGCCGATCAGCTCGATATAGACTTCCGCCAGCAGTTCGGAGTCCAGCAGTGCGCCGTGCTTCAACCGATGGGAATTGTCGATACCGTAGCGCCTGCAGAGTGCGTCGAGCGAGTTCGGCCCCATCGGATGCTTGCGACGGGCGATCGCCAGCGTGTCGGTAACGCGGGCCGGCAGGATCGGCGGCAGACCGAGACGGGCAAGCTCGGCATTGATGAAGCCCATGTCGAAGGTGGCGTTGTGGGCGATCCATTGCCCCTCGCCGAAGAAATCCAGGATCTCCCCGACCACCTCCGAAAACTTCGGCTTGTCCGCCAGCGACTCGTCGGTGATGCCGTGCACGGCCAGCGCATCCGGATGCACCTTGCGTCCGTCCGGATTGATGTAGATGTGAATCGTCCGGCCCGTCGGAAAGTGGTCGACCAGCTCCACACCGCCCAGTTCGATGATGCGGTCTTCGCGGGCGTCGAGGCCTGTCGTCTCGGTATCGAAAATGATCTCGCGCACTGGCATCACGATGTTCCCGGCCGGAGTGCAGCGATGATTCTCCGGACTTCGGCCCGAGCATGGTCGAGGCCGCGGCCGGTGTCGATGACGAAGTCGGCGCGCCTGCGCTTTTCCACATCCGGCATCTGCCGCGACAGGATCATCCGGAATTTCTCCTCGGTCATGCCGGGCCGTGACAGCACGCGCTGCCGCTGAAGCTCGGGATCGCAGGTGACGACGACGATCTTGTCGACGCGGGACTGAACACCGCTCTCATAGAGAAGGGGTACATCGAGCACGACGATGTCGGCACCGGCCGCGTGCGCCGCGCTGATCGCCTCGACCTCGCGCCTTCGCACGAGCGGATGGACGATCGTTTCGAGGAGCTTGAAGTCATCGGGATGCCGCGCGAGATAGGCCGAGAGGCGCGACCGGTCGACCACACCGTCCACGGTGGTGCCCGGAAAGGCACGCTCGATCATCGGAACCGCCTCGCCACGGTAGAGGTCATGAACAACGGCATCGGAATCGATGACGGGCAGCCCCTCGTCGCGGAACATCTGCGCCGTCGTGGATTTGCCCATGCCGATCGATCCGGTGAGGCCGAGGCGGATCATCGGTGTCGTTCCATGTCGGCGACGACAAGCGCGCGCAGCTCTGCCGTCACCTCGGGACGCTGCCCGAACCAGCGTTCGAAACCCGGAACCGCCTGGTGCAGGAGCATCCCCAGGCCATCGGCGATCGCCAGCCCCTGGTCACGGGCCTGTGCCAGGATGGGGGTGACGAGCGGCACATAGACGATGTCGGTGACGAGTCCGCCCGGCCGCATGCGCGTGAAGTCGATTTCAGGGGTCGCGCCGTCATCCATCCCCAGCGACGTCGTATTGACGAAGAGATCGGCGCCCGTCAGGCGTTCGGCAAGCGCCGCCATCGGCGCGGCATGAAGACGTGGCCCGAACCGATCGGCGAGTTCCTCGGCGCGGGAGACGGTCCGGTTCAGGACATGGATCTCGGCAAAGCCGCGGTCGCGCAGCGCCTGGAGAATGGCCCGGCTTGCGCCGCCCGCGCCGAGCACCACCGCCCGTTCGCGCCGATCCGACCAGCCCGGGGCGGTCGTGTCGAGGTTGGTCAGGAAGCCGTAGCCGTCCGTGTTGGTGGCGCAGAGCTCGCCGTCCTCGAGGAACAGCGTGTTGGCGGCCCCCAGTTCGCGGGCGAGCTCGTCCGGTCGATCCGCGAGCTCGAAGGCCCGTTCCTTGTGCGGGATGGTGACATTGCCACCGGCGAGGCCGGAGCGGCCGTCCTTCAGACCGCCGATGAAGGCTGCGAAGTCTTCCGGCGGCACTTCGATCGCCTCGTAGCTTCCCGCAATTCCAAACTGCCGCAACCAGTGGCCATGGATCATCGGCGAGCGGGAGTGTCGGACCGGATAACCGGTGACGAAGGCGCGGACCGGATGTGTTTCACGTGAATCAGGCATCGATGAGATCCAGCTGTCTCAGGCCGGCGAGAAGCGTCAGCATCGGCAGGCCGAGGATGGTGAAATAGTCGCCCTCGATGCGCTCGAAGAGCTGTATCCCCGGACCCTCGAAGTGATAGGCACCGACGCTGCCGAGAATCCCGTCGCCGGCCATAGCAAGATATGTCTCCACGAAAGCGTCGGACAGCGGGCGCATGGTCATTGCTGCGATCGACACGTCAGACCACAGAACCTGGCCGCGATGGGCGATCGCAACGCCGCAATTGAGGTAATGGGTCCTGCCTGACATCGCCCTTATATGGGCGCCGGCTTCCGCCATGTCGCGCGGCTTGTGAAGGAGCCGTCCGCCGAGGGACAGGACCTGGTCCGAGCCGATGACATGCGCCAAGGGATTTCGACGCGAGACATCGAGCGCCTTGGCCTCGGCGAGGCCGCGTGCGATTGCGGGCGGATCCGCGTCGCGCGCCGTCAGTTCGACCTCGAGCGCACGCTCGTCGATTTCCGCGGGCTCGGCGGAATAGGCGAGACCGGCCCCCGTCATCAGCGCCCGTCGTGACGCACTGTTCGACGCCAGGATCAGAGTTGCCGCCATTCGTCCTCCCGTTCGGCTTCTGCAGCAGGCCACCCCGCAACAGGTGGTCGATCGGCGTCTAGCGCTGTTTGATCCGAAGCGCAACGATCGCTGCCGCTGTCTCCTCGATCGACTTGCGGGTAACGTCGATGACCGGCCAATTGTGTCTGGCGCAGAGCTGCTTGGCGAACTTGATCTCCTCGGCGATTGCCGCCCGGTCGGTATAGACATCCTGATAGCCGGTGGTCGAGCCGAGGACGCGGTTCTGCCGCACCTGGGAAATGTGATCGATCGAAGCGATCAGGCAGACGATCAGCGGCGCTTTGGCCTTGAACAAGGCGTCCGGCAGCCGCATCCCGGGCACGATCGGGACATTGGCAGTCTTGATGCCACGATTGGCGAGATAGATGGCGGTGGGTGTCTTCGACGTCCGGCTGACCCCCAGGAGAATAACGTCGGCCTCGTCTATATTGTGCGGAAGCTGACCGTCGTCATGGTCCATGGTGAAATTCAGCGCCTCGATGCGGGCGAAGTAGCCGGCATTGAGCTCGTGCTGCGCACCGACGCGACGACGCGACGGCGCGCCGAGATAGGTCTGGAAGATCTGCAGCACTGGCTCGATGACCGAGACACAGGGCACGCCCATCGCGTTGCAGGCTTCGTCGATGATGCCTGCGAGCTCCTGGTCGATCACCGTATGCAGGACGATACCGGGGGCGCGATCGATCTCCGCCAGCACATCGGCGACCTGTTTGCGGTTGCGCACCAGCGGATAGACATGCTCGACTGCATGGCTGTCACCGAACTGCGAGGCTGCCGCCCGGCCGGCCGCAATCAGCGTCTCGCCCGTCGAATCGGAGATGAGATGCAGGTGAAAGAAGTTTTTGCGGTTTTCCACGCTTATTGCGCCACCCTGTTGATGTCTGTGGAGAAGGCCACAGGTCCTAACGAAGCCTTAACGGCCGCCGGGAAAACAGCCATCTTGTCCACAGACCTAGCACGAAAGAACAGACGATCGGGAGACTTGTGGATAGCGGGCCACTCCTGCCGTTGCAATGGTGGGATCAACAGGTAGTCCACAGACGAGGGGCTCACTCAGCTGGTAGGAAGTGCATGATTCAAATGGCGGAATCGGCCTTCTCCCCGAATCCCGGCCATGGGGGCGGCACTGCTGTCCAAGGCAGGGTGTTGCAAACCACAGAATGGGAAAAAGCTGTGCGGCACTTTAATCCTTGAATCTCACCGACTCTTAGAAATAGAAACCAGTCATAAAGAGTCTTATTGGTTTAGGAGCACCTGTGGGAACCGCGAGACGCAAGATCATGGACGTGCTCTCCGGCAAGGCGGTCAGCCCGCCGCCGGTCTGGTTGATGCGTCAGGCCGGACGCTATCTTCCGGAATACCGGCAGGTCCGGGCGAGTGCCAAGGGCTTCCTCGATCTCTGTTACACACCAGACCTCGCCACCGAGGTCACGCTCCAGCCGATCCGGCGCTTCGGCTTCGATGCGGCGATCCTCTTCTCCGACATCCTCGTCATTCCCGATGCGATGAAGCGCAATGTCCGCTTCAAGGAAGGGGAGGGGCCGCTGCTCGACCCGATCGATGCGGAGGGCATTGCCAGGCTCGACATGCCCGATGTGACGGGCCATCTCGCGCCCGTCCTCGAGACGGTTGGACGGCTCCGCCAGTCGCTGCCAGAGGAGACGACGCTGCTGGGCTTCTGCGGCGCGCCCTGGACTATTGCGACCTATATGATCGCCGGTCATGGCACGCCCGACCAGGCGCCGGCCCGGCTTTTTGCGGCCCGCGAACCGAAAGCCTTTGCGCGGCTGCTCGATCTCGTGGCCGAGGCCTCCGCGACCTACCTCATCGCCCAGCTTGATGCCGGCGCGGATGCCGTTCAGATTTTCGACAGTTGGGCCGGTGTGCTCGGCGACGAGGATTTCGAGCTCTACGCTGCGCGGCCTGTCAAGCGGATCATAGACAGCGTGCGGGCTGCCAGGCCCGGCGCCAGCATCATCGCCTTTGCGAAGGGCGCTGGATACAATCTCAAGACTTATCGGCAGATCACGGGCGCCGATGCGATTGGCCTCGACTGGACGGTGCCGCTCGACTTCGCGGCGGAGCTGCAGAAGGATGGCGCCGTCCAGGGCAACCTCGATCCGCTGAAAATGGTGAGCGGCGGCGACGATCTCGATCGCGCGGTCCACCGGATCCTTGACAGGCTCGGCCACGGCCCGCTGATCTTCAATCTCGGCCACGGCATCACACCCGAGGCGTCGCCTGCCAATGTCGAGCGGCTGATCGCACGCATCCGCGGCCAGGGAGGTCAGGCATGAGCGGCGCAACGCAGCCGTCGACCGACAGCGGCGCGAGGAGCGGGATGCGGGCGGGAATCGCGCTTACGGTCTTTCTTGCTGGCGCCGCGGCAATTTTTTTTCTTGCCTCCGACGTCTATGGCTGGTTCAAGGCGCTGCACATCATGGCTGTTATCGCCTGGATGGCGGGCCTCTTCTACTTGCCGCGCCTCTTCATCTACCACCACGACAAGCCGGTGGGATCGGAGAGCTCGGAGACGTTCAAGGTCATGGAGGCGCGGCTCTATCGCGTGATCATGAACCCGTCGATGATGATCGCCTGGCTGTTCGGGCTCTACCTCGCCTGGGATGGCGGGTGGTTCCGCGGCGCCGGATGGCTGCATGCCAAGCTGCTTGCGGTCGTGGTGATGACGGTGGCGCATGTCTATTTCGGTCGGGCGGTCCGGTCCTTCGCCCGCGACGAGCGGCCGCTCAGCAGCCGGGCCTGGCGGATGCTCAACGAAGTACCGGCGCTGCTGATGATCGTCATCGTGCTGCTGGTGGTCTTGAAACCGTTCTGATATAGCTTGCCAAAGACCGGCGATTCTGGCAGAGCGCTCTTGCGGCGCCAAAACCGAAACGCTATCTCATATTCGCTTCCCGGCATCGCGGCGCGGACTCCTTCCCAGCGCCTGCCTCTTCGCAGACCTCCCCCAGACGTCCGCCTTTCCTTCCCTCCGGTGGTATATCTTCATGGCTGAAATGAAGCTCCAAGAACTCAAGAACAAGACCCCCACGGACCTGCTCGCCTTTGCCGAATCGGTCGGGGTGGAAAATGCCAGCGTCATGCGCAAGCAGGAGCTGATGTTCGCCATCCTGAAGAACCTCGCGGCGCAGGAGGTCGAGATCATCGGCGAAGGGGTGGTGGAGGTTCTCCAGGACGGCTTCGGCTTCCTGCGGTCGGCCAATGCCAACTACCTGCCCGGTCCCGACGATATTTACATTTCGCCGTCACAGATCCGGCGTTTCTCGCTCAAGACCGGCGATACGGTGGAGGGCCCGATCCGCAGCCCGAAGGAAGGCGAACGCTATTTCGCCTTGCTCAAGGTCAACACGATCAATTTCGAGGATCCCGAGAAGATCCGCCACAAGGTCCATTTCGACAATCTGACGCCGCTCTATCCCAACGAGCGCTTCAAGATGGAACTGGACATTCCCACCTCCAAGGACATGTCGCCACGCGTCATCGACCTCGTGGCACCGCTCGGCAAGGGCCAGCGCGGTCTGATCGTCGCGCCGCCGCGGACCGGTAAGACGGTTCTCCTGCAGAATATCGCCCATTCGATCACGGCCAATCATCCGGAATGCTATCTGATCGTGCTCCTGATCGACGAGCGGCCCGAGGAAGTCACCGACATGCAGCGCTCGGTGCGCGGCGAGGTTGTGTCCTCGACCTTCGACGAACCGGCCGTCCGCCACGTACAGGTCGCAGAAATGGTCATCGAAAAGGCCAAGCGTCTCGTCGAGCATGGTCGCGACGTCGTCATCCTGCTCGATTCGATCACCCGCCTCGGCCGCGCCTACAACACTGTCGTGCCGTCGTCTGGCAAGGTCCTCACGGGCGGCGTGGACGCCAATGCCTTGCAGCGTCCGAAGCGGTTCTTTGGCGCCGCGCGCAATATCGAGGAAGGGGGATCGCTGACCATCATCGCGACGGCGCTGATCGATACGGGCAGCCGCATGGACGAAGTGATCTTCGAAGAGTTCAAGGGTACCGGCAATTCGGAAATCGTTCTCGATCGCAAGGTCGCCGACAAGCGCATCTTCCCGGCCATGGATATCCTGAAGTCCGGCACCCGCAAGGAAGACCTGCTCGTTCCGCGCCAGGACCTGCAGAAGGTCTTCGTGCTCCGGCGCATCCTGGCGCCGATGGGCACGACGGACGCCATCGAGTTCCTCATCGACAAGCTCAAGCAGACGAAGAACAATGCCGACTTCTTCGACTCGATGAATACTTGATCCTTCGCCGGATTCTTAGCCGGAGTCTACTTAGTGTGCCGAACGTTCGGCATAACCGTACGGGAATTCGGGCGGGGTGAGTTCCTCGGAAGGGTTTCGCGTTGGATTCCAGTCGTGACACGATCTACGCCCTGTCGTCAGGCGGATTGCCGAGCGGCGTTGCCGTTGTCCGCCTGTCGGGGCCCGGCGTGGATGGCATCGTCGCGGAGATGGCCGGCGATTTGCCCGCACCACGGAAAGCCGTCCTGCGGACCCTGCGCGACCGTCAAGGTTCGGTCATCGACAGCGGCCTCATCGTCCGGTTTCCCGCCCCGCATTCCTTCACCGGCGAAGATGTCGTCGAATTTCAGCTTCACGGCAGCCGGGCGGTGGTCGCAGCCCTGTTTCGCGACCTTGCAGCGCGGCCCGGGCTGCGGGCCGCGGAGGCAGGAGAATTCTCTCGCCGCGCCTTTGACAATGGTCGTCTCGATCTCGTCGAGATCGAGGGACTGGCGGACCTGATCTCGGCCGAAACCGAGATGCAGCGACGCCTGGCGCTCGACCAGGCCGGGGGCAGGCTCTCGACGCTCTATGAGGGTTGGGCCGAGCAACTGACCCGCTATCGTGCACTCATCGAGGCGGAACTCGATTTTCCGGAGGAGGAGGACATACCGGGTTCCGTCAGCGATCAGGTGTGGCCAAAGCTGCGCCAGCTCGCCGATCAGATCGAACGCCACATCCAGGGGGCAGCCGCCGCCGAGATCATCCGGGACGGTTTCCGCGTCGCGATAGTCGGTGCGCCCAATGTAGGCAAGTCGAGCTTGCTCAATGCGCTGGCAAGACGCGACATTGCCATCGTCACCGACATCGCCGGCACCACCCGGGATGTGCTCGGTGTCGATCTCGATATAGGCGGCTATCTGGTCCACGTGATGGACACTGCCGGTATCCGTGAGACGGACGACCTGGTGGAGCGCGAAGGTGTGCGCCGGACGTTTCGGTCCATCGAGCAGGCCGATCTTGTTCTCCTTCTCTCGACGGGCGAAACGCCTGATTGGGAGGTCATGCCTGAAATCAGCGACAAGAGAGTCATCCCTGTACAGACGAAGTCCGATTTGCTAAGGGACGGCCGCGTCGATCCGGGGTCAGTGCCAATCTCAGCCTTGACCGGCGAAGGACTCGATTCACTTACGAAACGAATCCTTGACGTCATCGATGCGAAGGTAGACGTGTCCTCCGTTATGCCGGCACGGGAGCGGCAGGTTGCGTGCTTGCGACTTGCGCACCGCAGCCTTAAGGACAGTTTGGACGCAGGTCTGCTCTTGGAACTTCGGGCCGAGCATCTGCGGAAGGCCGGACATAGTCTCGGAAAAATTACAGGTCGCGTCGATGTGGAAGATCTGCTGGCCGTAATCTTCTCCGAGTTTTGCGTCGGCAAGTGATACAGCCAGAGCGAGTCGGACGTTTCACGTGAAACAGGAAGTGGTCGATGGTTCCGAATGAGTTATCTTTCGACGTCATCGTGATCGGTGGCGGCCATGCGGGCAGCGAAGCAGCATCAGCGGCTGCGCGTTTGGGTGCCCATACCGCGCTGGTAACACACAAGCGCGAAACAATCGGCGTGATGTCCTGCAATCCCGCGATCGGCGGCCTGGGCAAGGGGCATCTCGTCCGCGAGGTCGACGCGCTGGACGGACTGATGGGGCGTGTCGCTGACGCTGCCGGCATCCAGTTCCGTCTTCTCAATCGGCGCAAGGGGCCCGCAGTGCGGGGTCCTCGCAGCCAGGCAGACCGCCGACTGTACCGGGAAGCCATGCAGGCGGCCTTGTTCGATCATCCTAACCTCACAATAGTCGAGGGCGATGTTGTTGACCTTCGAGTCGTCTCCGAAACAGTTTCGGGCGTCTGCTTGGCGGATGGGACGGTTCTGGCCTGTGGCGCCTGTGTTCTGACATCCGGGACATTTCTCGGCGGGCTGATCCATATTGGGGACAAGCGCATTCCCGCCGGCCGAGTCGGTGAGGCGCCCTCGGTCGGATTATCCGCGCGACTGCGGCAGACGGGCTTCGCCGTTGGGCGGCTCAAGACGGGAACGCCCGCTCGGCTGGACGGCGCGACGATCGACTGGGCTTCAGTGGGACGGCAGGGTGCGGACGACGATCCTGTTCCCTTTTCCTTCATGACCGAGACGATCGCCAATCCCCAGGTGGAGTGTGGCGTCACGCGCACGGTGCCGGAGACCCATCGGATCATCCAGGAGAACATCCACCGCTCTCCCATGTATTCCGGCCAGATCGAGGGCGTCGGCCCGCGCTATTGCCCGTCCATCGAGGACAAGATCGTCCGCTTCGGTGAGCGAGACGGCCATCAGATCTTTCTCGAGCCAGAGGGATTGGACGACACAACCGTCTATCCCAATGGCATTTCGACCTCGATGCCTGAAGATGTCCAGGAGCGCTTCATCCGGACGATTCCCGGGCTCGAGCATGTCACCATTCTGCAGCCCGGCTATGCCATCGAATATGATCATGTGGACCCGCGGGAACTGCAGTCGACGCTGGAAGCGCGCCGCCTCCGCGGTCTTTTCCTTGCGGGGCAGATCAACGGCACGACGGGCTATGAAGAGGCTGCTGCACAGGGACTCGTGGCGGGGCTGAACGCGGCCCGGCGGGCATCGGGACAAGAGGGCGTGGTCTTCAGCCGGACGGAGTCCTATATCGGCGTGATGATCGACGATCTCGTGTCCCGTGGGGTGGCGGAACCCTACCGAATGTTCACTTCGCGTGCCGAATACCGGCTCACTTTGCGCGCCGACAATGCCGACCAACGCCTGACCCCGCGGGCGGAGGAGTGGGGTCTGCTGTCGGCAGAGCGGTCCCGCAAGTTTGACTCCTGGAACAACGAGCTCGGATCGGTTCGATCTGCCCTGCTGGAGCGGACAATAACGCCGAACGAGGCGCGGGAGCGTGGCCTCGACATCAACCTCGACGGCCAGCGTCGATCTGCCTTCGACCTCCTGAGTCGTGCCGATGTGGAGTTCTCGGATGTGCTGCGACTTTGGCCGGATCTGAACCGTCCTACGCGGCGGACTCAGGATGCTCTGAAGATCGAGGCCTCCTATGCCGTGTTCCTCGATCGACAGGAGGCGGATATTGCGGATATCAGGCGCGAGGAAAGCCGGGTCATTCCTGACGATCTGGATTACGCCAGCCTGCCAGGTCTCTCCAACGAGTTGAAGCAGAAGCTGGAACGGGCGCGCCCGGCCAACATCGCACAAGCCTCTCGTCTGGAAGGCATGACACCGGCGGCGACATCGCTGGTGCTGCTGGCCTGCAGGCGGCATGTCGAAAATCGGAAGCGCGCGGGATGAGGAGCTCTTCTTCGGCGGACAGGCGTTCCAGCCTCGAAACTGTTTCACGTGAAACAAAAGAGCGCCTCGAGCATTTTGCGGACCTGTTTGAAAAATGGGCGTCGGCCATCAATCTTGTTGCGCCATCGACGCGCGGCGATCTCTGGCAGCGGCACATCGTCGATTCTGCGCAGATCCATACGATTCAGTCCGCGCCTCTGCAATGGGTTGACCTTGGCAGTGGCGGGGGCTTTCCGGGCGTTATCACAGCCATTCTGCTGGCAGAGCAGAATGACGGCTGGGTGCATCTTGTGGAAAGCAACAACAAGAAGGCCGCCTTCCTGCGGACGGCGATCCGCGAGACTGGCGCGCGTGCGAGTGTTCATGCGAGTCGAATCGAGACGGCGCCGAACCAAATCGAACACTGTGATGCGATGTCCGCGCGGGCGCTTGCCGAGCTCGATATGTTGATCGGCTTCGCCCTGCCCTGGGCTGAGCGAAATCCCGCCCTTGTCGCCTATCTGCATAAAGGTCGGGATTATCGACGGGAAGTGGAGAAAGCGCGTAGGCGGTGGGCTTTCGATCTGGTAATACATCCGAGCAATGTCGAACCTGACTCCGTCATCCTCGAGATCGGCGGAATTCGCACCCTCTAGGGCAGTCCGGGCAGAGTTATGAACAAGCCGAAGCACCGCATCATCACCATTGCCAACCAGAAGGGGGGCGTGGGAAAGACGACCACCGCCATCAATCTCGCAACGGCGCTGGCCGCCATCGGCGAAAAAGTGCTGATCGTCGATCTCGATCCACAGGGCAATGCATCGACAGGGCTCGGCATCGACCGCAAGGATCGAAAGCTCTCGACCTATGACCTGTTGATCGGCACCGAGACGATTTCGACAGTGGCGATGCCGACGGTGGTGCCAAATCTGTGGATCGCCGCCTCTACCATGGACCTGCTGGGGGTCGAGATGGAAATCGGTCGCGACAACGACCGTGTTTTCAGGATGAAGAAGGCGCTCCTGAAGCCCGACGCCGATCTCTACGACTATATCCTCATCGACTGCCCGCCCTCGTTCAATCTGCTGACGATGAATGCCCTGGCTGCAGCGCAATCTGTCCTGGTTCCACTGCAATGCGAGTTCTTCGCGCTGGAAGGATTGAGCCAGCTTCTGGAGACCGTTGACCAGGTTCGGAGAACCGTCAATCCCGGGCTGGATATTCAGGGAATCGTGCTGACAATGTTCGATTCGCGCAACAATCTTGCACAGCAGGTGGTTTCAGATGTCCGCGAGCATCTCGGCAGCAAAGTTTACCAGACGCTGATTCCGCGCAATGTCAGAGTTTCAGAGGCGCCGTCCTACGGAAAGCCGGCGATTCTCTACGACCTCAAATGCGCCGGAAGCCAGGCCTATCTGCAGTTGGCATCGGAGGTCATACAGCGCGAGCGGCAGAACCGCGCGGCGTGATCGATTCACTTGCGAAACAGTTTGGACCATGACCATGAATGACGATCCTTCGAAACGACGCCTCGGCCGCGGACTGGCGGCCCTGATCGGAGAAATGGATCAGCCCATATCGGACATCGCCACCCGTCCGGCTGTCAGTGCTGACAGGAAGATCGCCATCGACCTTGTGCTGCGCAATCCACGCAATCCGCGAAAGCATTTCGCGGAAGAGGATCTGCGCGACCTTGCGGCCTCCATCCGTCAGCACGGCATCGTGCAGCCCGTGGTGGTCCGGCCGGTCGCCGACGGAAAATTCGAGATTATCGCCGGAGAGCGGCGTTGGCGCGCGGCACAGCTCGCCGGTCTCGGCGAAGTGCCGGCGCTGGTGCGCGAAGTCGATGACCGCACGGCTCTGGAACTCGCCATTGTCGAAAATGTCCAGCGTGCGGACCTCAATCCACTCGAAGAAGCGCTCGGCTATGAGCAGCTCATCGCTGAACATGGCTATACCCAGAACGATCTCGGCGAGATCATCGGCAAGAGCCGGTCCCATGTGGCCAACAGCCTGCGGCTTCTGAAGCTTCCCGATCTCGTGCGCGACATGATCACCTCAGGCGAACTTTCTGCCGGCCATGCGCGGGCATTGATCCCGACCTCCGATCCGGTGGGTCTCGCCCGGACCATCGTGGCCAAGGGCTATTCCGTGCGGGATGCCGAGCGGCTGGCGCAGAACAATATCCGTGCCCAGTCGCAGCCGGTCCTTGAGACGAAGTCGGCGGTGAAGGATCCCGACACGCTGGCGCTGGAGCGCAGCTTGTCCGACGCGCTCGGCCTCGACGTGACCGTCAGCCACCGAGGCGCCGGCGGCCGGCTTACCATCGCCTACAAGACGCTGGAACAGCTCGAGGAAATTTGCCGGCTGCTGGAGCGCCGCTAAACTTTAGCTGGCGAAATAAAATTGCTCTCTGGAAATCGGCGCTCAGGCGCGTCGCTTGCTTGCGCGGCTGGAAACCAGTGCGGTGGCGAGCAGCGCCTGCATCGCGATCGTGTCTTCCAGGCTTGCACGCTGCCGGATCTGAAGGATCGCCGCCTGAAGCCGGTTCATCTCGGTCACGATCAGCGGTGTTGTCAGACTTCGCAAGGCCTGTTCCACAATCGGCTTCCGCCTGAAATGCAGGTGACGACCATGGGCGTTCAGCGCGTCTTGTACGCTGAGCCGGCGGCCGTCCATGTCCGCGCGCATCAGGTCGAGGAGCTGCAACAACTTGAGGCAGCCCTGCAGCACGAGGAAGACGGGAGTCTTCGAGGCCACGACCTTCTGCACGGCGTGATGCAGGCCGGGCAGATCGCCCTTCAGCACCGCATCGACCGCATCGTCGGTGGAGATCGCCGAGGCGTCGCCGACGATCGCCGTTACATGACTCTCTTCGATGAGACCGTCGTCGCGCGCATAGAGAACCAGTTTGCGGATCTCGTTGCGGGACGCAATGCGGTCGCCTCCCAGGCAATCCTGCAGCGCGAGCCGCGCATCGGCCGTGATGCGGAGGCCGGCAGCGGCCAGTTCCTCGTCAATCAAGGCATTGAGCGACTTGGCGTCGTCGGCATAGCAGGGGATGGCGACGGCCGCGGCAGCGCCCTCGGCTGCCTTGCGGAGATTGGCGCCCTTCTTCAGATCGCCTGCCTCGACGACGATCCAGACGGCCGGGGCCGGGTTTTCGGCAAGGCCGGACAGTGCTTCGGACAACGCCTTGTCGGCGCCCGCACCCTTGATCCATAAGAGCTTCTCGCCGCCGAACAGCCCAGTCGAGTTGGCCTCGTCGAAGAGACGGCCGGGGTCGGCGCTGATGTCGGACGCCTCGAGCCGCATGAAGGCGAAGGCATCGGCGAGATCCACGCCGGTCAGCCTGGCAAGCTCGCTGGCGCGTTCCGAGACCAGTCCGCGATCCGGGCCATAGACGAGGAAGATCCGGAAGTCGCGCGCCCGGCGTTTGACGAACTGGTCGAATTCATGGGCCTTGATCTCAGCCATGGCTCTGTCCCATTTCGCCGGCGGCGCTATCGGCCGGAGTCAGCGGCCGAGCCAGCTGGCGATATCGGCGCGCATCAGTTCCGCGAGTTCGCGTGCCGCCCGGTTTTCGGCGTCGCGCGTCGCGCGGATCTTGGCAAATTCCTGAGTCGGATAATCGACGAGCGCCACCGTGCGGCGCTTGCCGGTCCTGAGGATTTCCTCGGTTCCATGCCGCTTGAGTGTGAAGTCAGCCCGCAACTCGACCCGACCGGCCCGCGGCAGGTCATCCTTGAGGTCGAGGAGCACGCCGATATAGCGTGTCGTGACGTTGAAATCGACGTCGTATTGTGGATCAACGGGCTCGCTCGCGCCACCGCCTGCCAGGAAGACGAGGTTGTTGCGAACTTCGAGTTCGACGCGGTCGTCGGCCTCGGAGAAGTCGATAGAGGCGAGCGCCGCGGCGGTGCCGGAATCGGTCGCATAAAGCGGCTTTACCTGGCATCCCGAAAGGCCCAGCAGGAGGATGCAAGCCGAGAGGCCGAGGGGCAAGCGCGTACGGCTCGACATTCTCCGATCAAACGACGACATTCACGATCCTCTGCGGTACCACGATGATCTTGCGCGGCGTTTTGCCGTCGAGCGCCGCACGGACGCCGTCGAGCGCCAGCACCGCGCTTTCCACCTGACTTTGATCCGCGTCGCGGGCGATTGTCAAATCGGCCCGCTTCTTGCCGTTGATCTGCACCGGGATGGTGACCTCGTTCTCGGCAACCAGCGTCTCGTCGTATATCGGCCAGGGGGCCTCCGCGACGATTCCCGGCTCACCGAGGAGCGTCCAGCATTCCTCCGCGAGATGCGGCGTCATCGGCGCGATCAGGCGGACCAGGATGCCGACGGCGTCCCGGAGGGCCGAGCGGGTCTCTGCGTCGGCAGTTCCGGCTGCAGCCTGGCCGAGCGGGGCGGCCAGCGCGTTGACGAGTTCATAGATGCGGGCGACCGCCTTGTTGAAGGCCAGCCGATCGTAGTCAGCCGCAACTGCCTTCAGCGTCTTGTGGGCAGCCTGCGAGATGCCGAGTGCGGGGCCTTCCTTCGCCGGCTTGCTTTCAGCGGGCCGCAGTACTTCGGCCGCCTCGGAGACCAGCCGCCAGACGCGCTGGACGAAACGATGCGCGCCTTCGACGCCGGCCTCTGTCCAGATAACGTCGCGATCGGGCGGGGAGTCGGAGAGCACGAAGAAGCGTGCGGTGTCGGCGCCATAGGACGCGATGATGTCGTCGGGATCGACGACATTCTTCTTCGACTTCGACATCTTCTCGATCGCGCCGATCGCCACTTCCTCGCCGGAATCGAGCATCACCGCCCGACGCTGACCGTCGAGCTCCTCGATGCGGATCTGGGCCGGCTCGATCCATTCCCGGCCCGCTCCCTCGCCGCGACTATAGGTCTCGTGCACGACCATGCCCTGGGTGAACAGGCCCTTGAAGGGCTCGTCGAGGCCGACGTGTCCGGTCGCCCGCATGGCGCGGGTGAAGAAGCGTGAATAGAGGAGATGCAGGATCGCATGCTCGATGCCGCCGATATACTGGTCGACGGGAAGCCAGGCGTCGGCGACAGCCGGGTCGGTCGGTTCGTTCTGCCAGGGCGCGGTGAAGCGGGCGTAATACCAAGAGGAATCGACGAAGGTGTCCATCGTGTCGGTCTCGCGCCGCGCCGCCTTGCCGCATTGCGGGCAGTCGACATGCCGCCAGGTCGGGTGGCGGTCGAGCGGATTGCCGGGCGTGTCGAAGGTCACGTCGTCGGGCAGCCGGACCGGCAGATCCTTCTTCGGAACCGGCACAACGCCGCAGACCTCGCAATGGATCACCGGGATCGGGCAGCCCCAGTAGCGCTGGCGCGAGATGCCCCAGTCGCGCAGGCGAAAATTCACCTTGCGCTCGGCCTGCGGCTTTCCGTCGAGAACGGCCGCGGCCAGCCGCTCGGCGACGGCGTCGAAAGCGGCGTCGGTGTCCATCCCGTCCAGGAAGCGGGAGTTGATCATCGAGCCATCGCCGATATAGGCCTCGTCGGTGACGGTGAACGTCGCCTTGTCCGCGCCCGGGGGCAACACGACCGGGACGACGGGCAGACCATATTTGTTGGCAAAATCGAGGTCGCGCTGGTCACCCGAGGGGCAGCCGAAGATCGCGCCGGTACCATAATCCATCAGCACGAAATTGGCGACATAGACAGGGATCTGCCAGTCGGGATCGAAGGGATGGCGGACACGGATGCCGGTGTCGATGCCCTTCTTCTCGGCCGTCTCAAGGGCTGCCAGCGAGGTGCCCTGGCGTCGGCACTCCTCGCAGAAGGCCTCGATCTCGGCATTTGCGGCCGCAGCGGCGTGCGCGACCGGATGGTCGGCCGAGATCGCCAGGAAGGAGGCTCCGAACAGCGTGTCGGGCCGTGTCGTATAAACGGTGATCTCATGATCGTTCGCCGGCGAAGTACCCGGAACGACTTCCCAGCGGATCGTCAGGCCCTCGGAACGGCCGATCCAGTTCTTCTGCATCAGCCGGACCTTTTCCGGCCATTGCGGCAGGTGGTCGAGCTGGTCCAGCAGGTCCTGGGCGAAATCGGTGATCTTGAAGAACCACTGCGTCAGTTCGCGTTGCTCGACCAAGGCGCCGGAGCGCCAGCCGCGCCCGTCGATCACCTGCTCGTTGGCCAGAACGGTCATGTCGACCGGATCCCAGTTGACCTTGGAATTCTTGCGGTAGACCAGCCCTTTTTCCATCATGTCGAGGAACAGGTGCTGCTGGCGGTGGTAGTATTCGACGTCGCAGGTGGCGAATTCGCGCGACCAGTCCAGCGACAGGCCCATGCTCTTCAGCTGGCCGCGCATCGTGGCGATGTTGTCGTAGGTCCAGGCCTTGGGATGGACCTTGTTCTTCATCGCGGCATTTTCGGCCGGCATGCCGAAGGCGTCCCAGCCCATCGGATGCAGCACGTTATAGCCGCGGGCGCGCTTGTAGCGGGCCACGACGTCGCCCATCGCGTAGTTGCGGACATGGCCCATATGGATGCGGCCGGACGGGTAGGGGAACATTTCCAGCACGTAGTATTTTTCGCGCGGATCGTCGTTGTCCGTCTCAAAAACCTTGTTCTCGGACCAGTGCTTCTGCCAGCGCGGCTCGACCTCGCGCGGATTGTAACGTTCTGTCGCCATTCTCGTCAGTGACCTTGGAAATCCAGGAAATTTGGGCCCGACCTTCACCACGAAAGGTGCGTCGCGTCAAGCTTGAGAGGCCTTGCAATCCGTTCGGTATCGGGTAGTCAGGGGCAGTCGGAAGGATGGTGCCATGACGGTCGAGCAACGTTTCGAGGAGATCCGCGCGCGTGTCGCAGAGGCGGCGCGCGAGGCTGGCCGCAAGGATGAGCCGGTGCTGGTGGCCGTCACCAAGACCTTCTCTGCCGACGAGATCGCGCCGGTCCTCGATCTCGGCCATCGCGTCTTCGGCGAGAACCGGGTTCAGGAAGCCGAGGGCAAGTGGCCGGGGCTTCGGGCCCATTATGGCGACCTCGAACTGCACCTGATTGGACCGCTGCAATCCAACAAGGCGGCGGATGCGGTCGCGCTGTTCGACGTCATCGAGACCGTCGATCGCGAAAAGATCGCCCGTGCCCTTAAGGCCGAGATGGACAGACAGGGAAAGCGGCCGAAACTGTATGTGCAGGTCAATACCGGCCTCGAGCCGCAGAAGGCGGGCATCGCGCCGGACGAGACCGCCCGCTTCGTGACGCTTTGCCGCGACCAGCTCGGGCTCGATATCCTCGGGCTGATGTGCATCCCGCCGGCCGGCGAAAACCCCGGCCCGCATTTCGCGCTGCTCAGGCAGCTCGCGCGCGAAAGCGGGGTCGAGAAGCTCTCAATGGGCATGTCCGGCGATTTCGAGACGGCGGTCGGTTTCGGCGCGACGAGCGTCCGCGTCGGGTCGGCGATCTTCGGATCACGCTGACCGGGTGGCGGGCGCGCGCGCCACGATCACCACGAAGAGCAGGATTGCCACGATGCCGACCAGCGAGCCGGCCTTGGCCAGTGCCTCGCCGCGCTGCTGGATCGCCAGGATGATGCCGGGAAAGAGCAGCCAGATGGCGAGATGCGTGGCAGCCACCTGCACCTTGGCGATCAGCTTCTCGGCCGCGCTCGGCACCAGCATGTAGAATGTGCCGAAGAGTGCCATCAGCACGCCCCCGATCAGGTTGAGATGGGCGTGCGCCGGCGCCAGCGAATGATCCTGCGTGGCCGACATCCAGATGCCGAAAACCATCCCGATCAGGAGATAGACAGGCGAGGACATCCAGCAGATGCGTGCGAGCGTGTTCATATTTTCCCCCCGGATAGAACGACATCGAAACAATAGGTTCTGACGATAGAATTAGCAATCCTCGTCTCTTGCTGCGGTTGCGCACGGAATGCTTCCGCGGGCTAAGCCGATGGTCGAACTTCCTGCTTCACCGATTTTGATCCATAAGAAGACGAGGACGGGCTCGAGCGAGCGCGGGGAGATCAGGGAGGATCGGATGTCGACGTCATATGCCAAGACCTATGCGGCCTGGAGGGCCGATCCCGAGGGGTTCTGGCGCGAGGCGGCGAAGGCAGTGGACTGGGTGACCCCGCCGAAGATCGTGTTCGATGCCGGAGCCGGCGTCTACGGCCGCTGGTATGGCGACGGCGAGATCAATACCTGCCACAACGCGCTCGATCGTCATGTCGCAGCCGGCAGGGGCGCGCAGAAAGCCTTGGTCTATGACAGCCCGATGGCCGGGGAGGTGCGCAGCTGCAGTTTTTCCGAGACATTGTCCGAGGTGAAGGCGCTGGCCGGCGTCATTGCCTCGCTCGGCGTCAACAGGGGCGACAGGGTCATCATCTACATGCCGATGGTGCCCGAAGCGGTGTTCGCCATGCTCGCCTGTGCGCGGCTCGGGGCCGTGCATTCGGTGGTGTTCGGCGGCTTTGCCGCGCATGAACTGGCGACCCGTATAGACGATTCGGGGGCGAAACTGATCATCACGGCGAGCTGCGGTCTGGAGCCGGGCCGGGTCGTGCCCTACAAGCCGCTGGTCGATCACGCCATCGACGAGGCGCAGCACAAGCCTGCCCATTGTCTGTTGCTGCAACGTCCGCAGCTGGCGGCGGCCATGCAGCCCGGCCGCGATATCGATTATGCCGCCGCAGTGGCCGAGATTCGGGCGCAGGGCAAGGACGATGTCGCCTGCGTCCCGGTCAAGGCGACCGATCCGCTTTACGTCCTCTACACGTCGGGCACGACTGGACAGCCGAAGGGCGTCGTCCGCGACAATGGCGGTCATGCCGTTGCGCTCGCCTGGTCGCTGAAGAACATCTTCGGTCTTGAGCCGGGCGATGTCTACTGGGCGGCATCGGACATCGGATGGGTGGTGGGCCACAGTTACATCGTATACGGACCGCTGATCTATGGCGCAACGACCGTTCTCTACGAGGGCAAGCCGGTAGGCACGCCAGATGCGGGCGCCTTCTGGCGGGTGATCAGCGAGCACGACGTGTCGGTGCTGTTCACTGCGCCGACGGCCTTTCGCGCCATCCGACGCGACGATCCAGACGGTAGGCTGGTCCAGGCCCACAAGCGGCAGAATTTGCGCGCGCTGTTCCTCGCCGGGGAACGCGCCGATCCAGAAACCATCAAATGGGCGGAAGCGCAGCTCGGCGTGCCCGTCATCGACAACTGGTGGCAGACGGAGACCGGCTGGCCGGTGGCCGCCAATCCGCTGGGCATTGAGAAGATGCCGGTGAAGTACGGTTCGCCGGCGCGGCCGCTCCCCGGATACGACGTACAGGTGCTCGACGATGCCGGCCATGCCGTGCCAGCGGGTACGCTCGGCAATGTGGTGATCAAGCTGCCGATGCCGCCCGGCTGTCTGCCGACGCTCTGGAATGCCGACGAACGGTTCCGCAAGGCCTATCTCGAGGAGTTCCCAGGCTTCTACAAAACCGCCGATGCCGGCTATCTCGACGAGGACGGCTATCTCTTCATCATGGCCCGTACCGACGACATTATCAATTGTGCCGGACACCGCCTGTCGACGGGCGCGATGGAGGAGGTCTGTGCCACCCATCCCGATGTCGCCGAATGCGCCGTCATCGGCGTGGCCGACGAACTCAAGGGCCAGATACCCTGCGGCTTCCTGGTTCTGAAGTCCAATTCCGTCAAGGCGCATGCCGAGATCGAGAAGGAGGTCGTGGCCCTGGTGCGCGACCGGATCGGTCCGGTTGCAGCCTTCAAGATGGTGCTGTGCGTAGAGCGGCTACCGAAGACGCGGTCGGGCAAGATCCTGCGCGGCACCATGCAGAAGATTGCCGACCGCGAGCCGTGGAAGATGCCGGCGACCATCGACGACCCCGCCATTCTCGAGGAGATCGGTGAGGCGCTCCGTGCCCGCGGGCACTGAAGGCTGTTGGCGCTCTCGACAGAGAAACGCCCGGAACGAGAGCGTCCGGGCGTTGAATTTTCAGGTCGACGTCGGTGCTGCGACGGCTCAGTGCACGCTCGGGAATCTTGCGACGATTGCGAATTCCTCCGCCACCAGTTCGCTGATTGCGATTAGCACTTCCTCGGCGCTGAAGCCGGCATCCATCGTCGCGCGCACCAGGAGCCCGAGTTCCGGCTCCACCACGTCCCGGCAGTCTTCCAGGCGTTCTTCGGAGACCGTCACGCTTTGCAGTTCTTCCATGACTATCCTCGTCCGGTCCGTGGGGCCGAGGCCCCCGGTCCTGTTGTCAGCGGGCGGTCGTCCGCTTCCGCGGTGCGGGAAGCAGGCCCTCGCGCTGGAGTTTCTTCCTGTTGGCCTTGCGATGGCGGGCGATTGCCTGTGCATGCTCGCGCACGCGGCGTTCGGAGGGCTTCTCATAGGCCCGGCGCGCCCGCATCTCGCGGAACAGGCCCTCGCGCTGCAGCTTCTTCTTCAGCACGCGCATCGCCTGCTCGACATTGTTGTCTCTGACCAGTACGCGCATGGCGTCTCCTTTCGTCTCTGCGTCCGAACCCATGGAACGATCGGCGGAGGCGAGAAACGCGTTCCGCATTGGGGACCGACGGCTTGCGCCGCGGGCTGGGACTGTGTGGAGGTGATGGAGGTCAGATAGGCATCCGGGCGCCTCGATACAAGGCAAGGCGTCAGCCCCGGACGGTGCGGCCGGACACGGACGAGCCCGGAACGGAGGGCCGTTCCGGGCTCGATGTCGGACAGGTCGGTGCGGTGCGGCGCGGCTCAGTAGCGGTCGTCCTCGTCCTCGTCCTGGCGGTTGCCGGTGAGCGACTTGAGCTTGGCGAAGACGGCGTCGGCGTCGATTTCCTTCTCCTCGGGCTCGCTGTGCAGCCGCTCCGTCTCGTGGGCGGCCTCGAGCGTGGCCCCGGCTTCTTCCAGGGTCTGGAAGGGGCGGCTCTTGGCCGCACGTTCGACCTCGAGGTCGAGATCGATCTGCGAGCAGAGGCCGAGTGTCACCGGATCCATCGGCGTCAGGTTGGCCGAGTTCCAGTGGGTGCGTTCGCGGATCTGCTGGATGGTCGACTTGGTGGTGCCGACGAGGCGCGAGATCTGCGCGTCCTTGAGTTCGGGATGGTTACGCACCAGCCAGAGAATGGCGTTCGGACGGTCCTGGCGCTTGGAGACCGGGGTGTAGCGCGGACCCTTGCGCTTGGATTCCGGCACGCGGACCTTGGGGTCGGCGAGCTTCAGCTTGCGCATCGGGTCGGCCTCGGCGCGGGCGATCTCGTCACGCGACAGCTGACCCGTCGCGATCGGATCGAGCCCCTTGATCCCCTGGGCGGCTTCGCCGTCGGCGATGGCCTTGATCTCCAACGGGTGCAGCTTGCAGAACTGCGCGATCTGGTCGAACGACAGCGCCGTGTTGTCGACCAGCCAGACGGCGGTCGCCTTGGGCATAAGGAGCTGCTGCTGTGCCATTTCAGAATATCCTCTTTGATCGTCTGCGCCGGTGCCGCAGGCCGTGGGTAGGTTCCACTATGTCCGGGAATTCGGCGGCCTTATAACCGATGTGTCGCGCAATTGCAATTATCTAGACTTCGACTTCAGTCCGGTGACCAAAGTCGGATTTGCCGCCGCTTCGGTTCTTGCTATTCATACGGCACGGGATGGCGTAAGACGCTCGAAAATATCGCGTTTCATGGGAGGAGTGCATGGAGGCCAAGGTCTATCCGGTCCAGAAGTCGACCAAAGCGAAGGCGCTGATCGACAACGACAAGTACCTCAAATGGTACGAGGAGAGCATCGAGGACCCGGACAAGTTCTGGGCCAAGCACGGCAAGCGCATCGACTGGTTCAAGCCGTTCACCAAGGTCAAGAACACCTCCTTCAAGGGCAAGGTGCCGATCAAGTGGTTCGAGGACGGACTGACCAACGTCTCCTACAATTGCATCGACCGGCATCTCAAGACGCATGGCGAGCGCGTCGCCATCATCTGGGAGGGCGACAACCCCTATATCGACAAGAAGATCACCTATAACGAGCTCTACGAGCATGTCTGCCGGATGGCGAACGTGCTCAAGAAGCACGGCGTCAAGAAGGGCGATCGCGTCACGATCTACATGCCGATGATCCCCGAGGCGGCCTATGCGATGCTCGCCTGCGCGCGGATCGGCGCGATCCATTCGGTGGTGTTCGGCGGCTTCAGCCCCGAGGCGCTCGCCGGCCGCATCGTCGATTGCGAATCGACCTTCGTCATCACCTGCGACGAGGGCGTGCGCGGCGGCAAGCCGGTGCCGCTCAAGGAAAACACCGACATCGCCATCGACATCGCGGCCAAGCAGTTCGTGATCGTCAACAACGTGTTGGTGGTCCGCCGCACCGGCGGCAAGATCGGCTGGGCGCCGGGCCGCGACCACTGGTACCACCAGGAGGTCGCCACCGTGCCGGCAGACTGCGCGCCGGTGAAGATGAAGGCCGAGGATCCGCTCTTCATCCTCTACACGTCGGGTTCGACCGGCAAGCCGAAGGGCGTGCTGCACACGACGGGCGGCTATCTCGTCTATGCCTCGATGACCCACGAATATGTCTTCGACTATCACGACGGCGAGATCTACTGGTGCACGGCCGACGTGGGCTGGGTGACCGGGCATTCCTACATCGTCTATGGGCCGCTTTCGAATTGCGCGACGACGCTGATGTTCGAGGGCGTGCCGAACTTCCCCGACCAGGGCCGGTTCTGGGAGGTGATCGACAAGCACAAGGTCAACATCTTCTACACCGCGCCCACCGCCATCCGCTCGCTGATGGGTGCCGGCGACGATTTCGTCAAGCGCTCGAGCCGGTCGTCGCTCAGGCTCCTCGGCTCGGTCGGAGAGCCGATCAATCCCGAGGCCTGGGAATGGTACTACCACACGGTGGGCGACGCCAAATCGCCGATCGTCGACACCTGGTGGCAGACCGAGACCGGCGGCATCATGATCACGCCCTTGCCCGGCGCGACCGCGCTCAAGCCCGGTTCGGCGACGCGGCCGTTCTTCGGCGTCAAACCGGAGCTGGTCGATGCCGAGGGCAAGGTGCTGGAGGGCGCCACCGACGGCAATCTCTGCATCTCCGACAGCTGGCCGGGACAGGCGCGATCGGTCTATGGCGATCATGACCGTTTCATCCAGACCTATTTCGCCACCTACAAGAACAAGTATTTCACCGGCGACGGCTGCCGCCGCGATGCGGACGGCTATTACTGGATCACAGGGCGCGTGGATGACGTCTTGAACGTTTCCGGCCACCGGCTCGGCACGGCCGAGGTCGAATCGGCGCTCGTCTCGCACCATCTCGTGTCGGAGGCCGCCGTCGTCGGCTATCCGCACGACATCAAGGGCCAGGGCATCTATTGCTATGTGACGCTGATGTCGGGGGTGAACGGCGACGAGGCGCTGCGCAAGGAACTGGTCGCCCATGTCCGCAAGGAGATCGGTCCGATCGCCTCGCCCGACAAGGTGCAGTTCGCGCCCGGCCTGCCGAAGACCCGCTCGGGCAAGATCATGCGCCGTATCCTGCGCAAGATCGCCGAGGACGATTTCGGCGCACTCGGCGACACCTCGACGCTCGCCGATCCGGCGGTGGTCGACGACCTGATCGCCAACCGGCAGAACAAGAAGGGCTGAGGCCCGCGCGCCCCGGCAGCTCCGGGGCGCCCATCCGAGCCGGTAATCGTGCAGGCAGGCGGATTGTCGCGCGCTCGCCGTCCGCGACCGGTCCTTCCCCGGCTTTTGCGGCAGCACCCGCTCCGCGCAACCGGAAGCGCCCGAGCGCCCGGCAGCTGCCCCGTGGCTCACGCGGCCTTGACGCAGCGATTCCGTCCGCCGTTCTTGGCTTCGTAGAGGGCCGAGTCGGCCCGATCGATCAGTCGCTGGTAGTCCGGATGACCGTCATGGCTGGCGACGCCGATGCTGACGGTCACGCTGATCGGCCCGTGGTTCGACAGATGGACGAGCCGGGCGGCGATCTGCTCCCGGATCTGCTCCGCAGTCAGCATCGCCTGCGCTTCCGACTGTTCCACGCAGACGAGGAGGAATTCCTCGCCGCCGTAGCGAAAGGCGAAATCGCCGCTCTTCGCACTGGCCGCCAGGCTTTGTGCCACGCTCTCGAGCACCTTGTCGCCGGAATCGTGGCCGTAACGGTCATTGACCGACTTGAAGTGGTCGACATCCACCAGCAGCACCGCAAACTGGCCATCCGTGCTGCGGCTGAGTTCGATCTCGCGGCCGAGCACCGTGGGCAGGAAGCGGCGGTTGAGCAGCTGGGTCTGCGCATCGCGGCCCTGTTCGAGGTGGACGAGATGATCGAAGAGCGATTCGACGAGGGCCTTGATCTGTTCGGCCTCCGCGACGATCGCCCGGGTCGACCGGCGCAGGTCTTCCGCCGAGCCCGCCATCTCCTTCTGACACTGCGGCAGGAGCTGGCGATCGATGCGGTCCATGCGGTAGGCGATGTCGGCCAGTTCCTCGCTGTCGTGAAAGAGGGCGGGTGCCTTGTGGCGGATCCAGAATCCGAAGGGGGACTGGCCGACGCGCGACAGCGTGATGTCGCCGGCCCCGATCATCATGTCCTGCAACATGCGGTTGGACCAGTCGAACAGGGCCGAGCGCTGCCGCTCGCGCTCGAGCGAAACGTTGACGGTCGCGGCATAGCTGCGAAACGCCTCGTCGGTGCGGGCGGACTTCTCCCGCGAGATCGAATAGGAATGCGACATCGCCTCGATGGCGATGTCGATCAGGCTGACCGCAAGCCGCGCGGCCTCCATGCTGACGGGCCCGACCTGGGGCCCGTGCAAGAGAGTCGACATCAGCGAATTCTTCATCAGCCGGCCACCGCGCAGGACCAGTTCGATCGTGACGTTGACGCGCGAATGCATCACGCCGATATGGCGTTGCTGCAACAGGAGCGGCGTGACGTCCGCGCCGGATTCGGTGCAGAGAATGTCCATCACCCATCTCTCCAGCGACGCATTGAGACGGGTCTCGACCTCCTCGTTGGAGATCAGCAGGCTCGCCTGCGGATCCCTGAGAAGTGTCGCGTAGAAGAGACGCGCAAGGACGCCCGCTTGCTGCCTGGCGCTGTCGCTCAGGAGCCGCCTTGCCTCGGGGGACGAGGACGACAGCAATTCACTCCACTGGGCGGCGATCAATTGCTCGGAATCGGTCAAAGGTCTTCTCTCAAAACGAAAAGCAATATGGGTACCGCCATAAGGCATCCGTGGTAAATTTTCGGTGTTCGCCCGCCCGCCCGGTGCGTTTCCCGGCAATGCGCCCCGTGTTCCCGACATCGTCTCGTCCCCGGAGGGCGGATCGGACCGCCGGAGATCTGATCGCGGTCGCGCCCGCGGCGCGTGGCGCGCCGGAGACCGGCCCCACGTCGCCGTCGGCCGACCAGAACGAACCGGCCCATGGGCTCCTGTCACCGAGACTTGGTGTCGTCCCGGCCGCGCCGAGCCTCGCCCCTCTGCGCGAGATAGGCGCCGACCAGCCGCACCAGTTCCCGTTCGACGCCGGCATCGTGCAGGGTTCCCCGCCTGACGGCGTTGTGTATGACCCCGTCGATCGCGTCCGACAGAATTGTCGCCGCGTGTCTGTCGGCGTCATCGGGCGGATGTCCGTCAAGGGAAGCCAGCGCCTCGGCATGGCGCTCGAGATAGAGCTGCTCGAAATCACTTCGGGGATCGCTGTGGTCGACCGATCGCGGCGCTTCGTCGAGCAGAACGCGATGAAGCCCGGGATGGACTGCATGCACGGCGATCATCCTGTGGACGATTTCGCAGGCGAATGCCGTTGCCGACAGGGCGGGACCCGGCAGGCTCGAGACAGCCGCGAGGCAGTCGTCGAGATGCCGCTGGCGGATGGCATCGACAAGCGATCGCTTGTCGGGAAAATACTGGTAGAGCGAGCCGATACTGACGCCGGCCCTTTCGGCGACCTTGTTGGTCGTAAAGGCCGACCATCCGAGATAGCCGAGAATGCGAGCACCCGCCTCGACGATCGCTGCGACGGTCGCCCGCGACCGGGCCTGTCTCGGCGCCTTGCGCATGGGGCTGGCGTCGCGGGCGATGCGAGTAGACATCCGGGGCTCCCTGTCGAAAATCTGGAGACATTGCTCACATTTGATAACCCAGCGAGGACAATTCGCAATGCTTCTGACACAGCTCTATCGCTACCATGCCTGGGCCAATGATGATCTCCTGGCGACGCTGCAGACCTTGGAGCGGGACAGGCCGGCGCTGGATCTCGACCCGGTCCGGCGCCTGGTGAACCATGTTCTCGTCATTTCCCGGATCTTCGCCGCTCACCTTACCGGCACATCGCACGGCTACGCATCCGACAACACCGAAGTTACCCCCGACATCGGAAAATTGCGGGCCGGCATGGCGGCGGTGGACGGCTGGTATCTCGAGTATCTCGATACTCTCGCTGCGGCTGACCTCGACGAGACGCTGCGCTTCGTCTTCACCGATGGCGCGCAGGGCATGATGGCGCGCCGGGAAATGCTCCTGCATGTCGCGCTCCATGCCGCCTACCATCGCGGCGAGGCCGGAATGCAGTTGAAGCAGCTCTCCGCAAGCCCGCCCTGGGATACGTTCGCCGTCCATGTCCACCAACGTGAACCCGGTCGTCGCGCCGGGATCGCCCCCGTAAAGCCGCGCGTGTCCGCTGCCTGTGCCTGACATGCGGCGGCGCAAACGCCGGTCGAACGTCGTCGCAGTTCAGAAATCGATCGCCCGGCCGTTGATCTCCCAGTCGCCGAAGCGCGCGGGGTCGGCGCCGCCGCGGCCGCCGACCTCGGGTGTCGGCTGTGCGCTCGGTCGGGCCCTGCGCCGTGCCTCGGCTTCCGCCAGCGCGCGCTCAGCGGCGGGGCTGAGGATCTTCGGAGCGGGATCCTGCTTGGGGTCGGTTGTCTCGGAATCGCGGTCTTGCATCGGAAATATTGAACTCGAAGCGGGGTGTGACCATTTTAACCGCAGGTAAGTTGGCGACAAGGCGATGCCAAGGAGTATCGGATGAATTTTGCGCGCACGGCGATGCTGCTGGCCTTCATGACCGCGCTCTTCATGGGCGTGGGGTTCCTGATCGGCGGGCGGGGCGGCATGATGATCGCCCTCGTCGTCGCCGCCGGCATGAACGTGTTCTCCTGGTGGAACTCCGACCGCATGGTTCTGTCGGCTTATGACGCCCAGGAGCTCGACGAGCGGAACGCGCCGGAACTCTTCGGCATGATCCGCGACCTCAGCCAGAAGGCGGGCATTCCCATGCCGCGCGCCTATCTGATCAACGAGGACCAGCCCAACGCCTTTGCGACCGGCCGCAGCCCTGACAACGCTGCCGTGGCTGTGTCGACGGGCCTGCTTGAGCGCCTGAGCCATGAAGAGGTTGCAGGTGTCGTGGCGCACGAGCTCGCCCATATCGAGAACCGCGACACGCTGACCATGACGGTGACCGCCACGATCGCCGGCGCCATTTCCATGCTTGGCAACTTCGCCTTCTTCTTCGGAGGCTCGCGCGACAATGACCGCCCGTTCGGCTTCGTCGGCGCACTGGTGGCAATGATCGTCGCGCCCTTTGCCGCGATGCTGGTGCAGATGGCGATCAGCCGGACGCGCGAATATGCCGCCGACCGGCGCGGGGCCGAAATCTGCGGCAATCCGCTCTGGCTCGCTTCGGCGCTCCGCAGAATCGAGGCGTCCGCCCACCAGCTGCCGAACTACCATGCCGAGGCCAACCCGGCGACGGCGCATATGTTCATCATCAATCCGCTCTCGGGCGAGCGGATGGACAATCTGTTCTCGACCCATCCCAACACCGACAACCGTGTGGCGGAGCTCGAGAAGTTCGCCCAGGCCATGCGCCAGACGCCGCGGCAGAGTGCGGAGCCTCAGACCGCCCGCCCGACGCCCGCCGGCGCAGGCACCCGGCGCGGGCCCTGGGGACCCTCGACCGAACCGGAAGAGCCTGCTAAGGCGGAGCCGAAGCCTCGCTCCGTCCCGTCCGTCACCTGGGGGCGCGGCGACCGCAAACCGCCCGAAGGACCCTATTCTTGACCAAGAAACCCGAGGACCGTGCGCCAAAGGGCGCTGGTCCGGCCCGTTCCCGCCCCGAAGCCACCCGCCGTGACACAGCGCGGCATCCGGTCAAGCCGGGGCTCGCGCCACGGCTCGCAGCGGTCAAGCTTCTCTCGGCGGTGGTCGACCAGAAAACGTCGCTCGACGGGATGATGGACGAGGAGCATGGCAATCCCGCCTATCGCGCGCTCAACCCGGCCGACCGGTCTCTGGTCAAGGCCATCCTGCATTCCTGCCTCCGGCAGCTGACCCGCATAGACGCGATCTTCGATCGCTTCCTCGACAAGCCGCTGCCCGATGGCGCGCGCAATCTCCGTCATATCCTGGCGGTCGCGGCTGCCCAGATCCTGTTCCTCGACGTGCCGGACCATTCTGCCGTCGACCTCGCGGTCGAGCAGGCGCGGCGCGATCCACGGTCGGCGCGCTTCGCCAATCTCGTCAATGCCCTGCTGCGCCGTCTCGGCCGCGAGAAGGACACGGTGCTGGCCGAGGTCGCCCGGGACGTTCCGGTCTTCCCGGCCTGGTTCCAGACGCGGCTAGAGGCCGTCTACGGCAGGGACGCCGCACGGGCGATCGGCGATGCTTGCCTCACGCCGGCGCCGGTCGACCTCACGGTGAAGAGCGATCCTGGCGGCTGGGCCGCCCGGCTCGGCGGAACGGTCCTGCCGACCGGGTCGGTTCGCCTGTCGACCTTCGAGGGTCCGGTCACCGACCTCGCCGGATTTTCCGACGGTGAATGGTGGGTGCAGGACGCCGCGGCTGCGATTCCGGCGAAGCTCTTCGGCTCGCTGAGCGGCCTGGCGGTCGCCGATCTCTGTGCCGCACCGGGTGGCAAGACCGCCCAGCTCGTGCTGGCGGCCGGCCGCGTGACGGCGGTCGAACAATCGGCGAGCCGCATGAAACGGCTCAAATCCAATCTCGACCGCCTCGGCCTTGCTGCCGAATTCCTCCAGGCGCGGCTCGAGGACCTGCACCCCGACCGGCGGTTCGATGCCATCCTGCTCGATGCGCCCTGTTCGTCGACGGGCACGATCCGGCGGCATCCGGACGTCGTCTGGAGCAAGGATGCAGGCGATGTCAAAAAGCTTGCCGCAGTGCAGGCCCGGCTGTTGCGGTATGCCTTCGCGCTGCTTGCGCCGGGCGGCCGGCTGGTCTTCTCCAACTGTTCGCTCGATCCGCTCGAAGGTGAGGATCTCGTCAGAGCCTTTCTTGCCGAAACCCCCGAAGCATCCCGGCTCCCGGTCTCGCCGTCGGACTGGCCGGGTCTTGCCGAAGCGATCGACGCCAGCGGCGACGTGCGCACCACGCCCGCCATGCTGGGTGGCATGGACGGCTTCTACGCCGCCGTGCTGACCAAGGCTCGGGCCTGAAGCGGAAGCCTCCCCGACACCCCCTGCTGCGTTCCTGTGCACGACAGCCGCACCTGTCCAAAAACTGGACAGCATGCGGTTGACCCTGGCGAAGTTTTAACTTTACCCTACCTTGAAACGTGTATTGTTGCGTCATGAGCGTGTCCGGTCGTCGAAGATACCTGTCGCACTATCTCGGTGAAATGCGACGGCGTTTTTCACTTGGTCTTGCTGCGTTTCGCGTGACCATGCTGCCCGATCTGGTGCCAGGGCCGAAGCGGCTGGTGGTGGCGCCGACCGACCTGCACGCCGCCGATCCCTTCATCGCTGACGAGATCGCCGAGGGCCGGTTTCCTCTGGCGGGACGGCTTCTCGAGACAAAGGGCTATTCCCCCTTCGCGGTGGAACTGCCGTCCAAGGAATTTGCGGCACGGCTCTACAGCTTCTCTTGGCTCCGGCATGTCCGCGCCACACGCTCCGACGAGCGCTATGCGGTCGCGCGACGGCTCACCGACGAATGGATCGCGACGCATGGCCGGCGGATCAGCGGCATCGCCTGGTCGCCCGACATCACGGCCCAGCGCATCATCGCATGGCTGTCGCATTCGACCGTGATCCTGAAGAACGCCGACGTCCGCTTCTATAACCGGGTGCTCAAGAGCCTGAGGATGCAGATCCGCTTTCTCGAGCTCACCGCCCGCCATGCACCGGAGGGCGAGATCAGGCTCAGGATCCGCATCGCGCTCGCGGTGGCGGCGGTTTCTCTGTCCTCCTCGGGCGGCCGCCTCCGGCGGGCGGCGCAGCATCTCGACCGCGAGCTGGACCGGCAGATCCTCGGCGATGGCGGCCACATTTCCCGCAATCCGAGGACGGGGCTCGAGCTCTTGTTCGACTTGCTGCCGCTCCGCCAGACCTATGTCAATCTCGGTATCGATCCCCCGGCGCGGCTGATTCCGGCGATTGACCGTATGTATCCGGCCCTTCGCTTCTTCCGCCATCAGGGCGGCGAGCTCGCGCTCTTCAACGGCGCGACAACGACGCTCGCGCACGAACTGATGTCGGTCCTGCGCTATGATGAAACCGCCGGACGACCGTTCAAGGCCTTGCCGCACCTGGACTATCATCGACTGGCGGTCCGAGAGACGGTCCTCATCATCGATGCCGGCAAGCCGGTCAACACGGCAATGTCCCGGACTGCGCATGCCGGATGCCTGTCCTTCGAGATGTCGTCCGGCAAGCACCGCTTCATCATCAATTCCGGCGCGCCGCGCTTCGCCGGCGAGAATTATCGCCAGCTGGCTCGGGCCACCGCTGCCCATTCCACCGTGACGATCAACGACACCAGCTCCTGTCGTATCTCGAAGTCCTCCATCACAGGTCCGGTCTTTTCCGACGGCATCACGGAGGTGCAGGTGGAGCGTGCTGAACTCGAGGACGGCTCCGATGGGTTAATCGCCCGGCACGACGGCTATCTCGAGCCGTTCGGCCTGATCCACGAGCGGACGATGCAAATCAATGCCCAGGGCAACCAGATCCGCGGCAACGACCGGCTGTCGCTGGAGGACGGTTCCGATCCACCGGTCGACCTGCAAACGCATGCCGTGATCCGGTTCCACATCCATCCGCAGATCGAGATCCGGGAAATCGACGATCACGAGGCGCGTCTCGTCGCCCCCGATGGGGAGACCTGGGCCCTGACCACTACGGACACGGCGATCCAGGTGGAGGATGACGTCTTCTTCGCCGATCCCAGCGGCATACGCGGCTCGCAACAGATCGAGCTCAATTTTCCCCATGGCGAGTCGCTCGAGATCCAGTGGATCCTGCGCCGCGTGGTAGGCCCGGGCATAGCCTGAAAAAACGGCCCAGCGCCTGCTATTGCGGTTTTCTCCGCCCGGCTGCTGTGATAGGCGACCGGCAACAGTCCGGGAGACAGACGCCATGGCCGTGCAATCGAAGAACATCCCCGCGCCCGACCGCGTCGCGGTCAAGACGGCGCTGATTTCGGTCAGCGACAAGAGCGGCATCGCCGCGCTGGCCGGCCGGCTTGCCGGGCTCGGTGTCCGCATCCTGTCGACCGGCGGCACCTTCAAGGCGCTCTCGGAGGGGGGCATCGCGGCCACCGACGTGTCCGACGTGACGGGCTTCCCGGAAATCATGGATGGTCGGGTCAAGACGCTGCATCCCAATGTCCATGGCGGCCTGCTTGCGATCCGGGACGATGCCGACCATGCGGCGGCGATGCAGGCGCACGGCATTTCCGGCATCGACCTCGCGATCATCAACCTCTATCCGTTCGAGGAAGTGCGGGCGCGGGGCGAGAGCTATGCCCAGAGCGTCGAGAATATCGACATCGGCGGCCCGGCGATGATCCGCGCCGCCGCCAAGAACCACGCCTATGTCACGGTCATGACCGATCCGGCCGACTATGCCGAACTGGTGGCGCAGCTCGAGGCGGACGGCACAACCGGCTACGGTTTCCGCCAGCGCATGGCGCAGAAGGCCTATGCCCGCACCGCCGCTTATGACGCGGCGATTTCGAACTGGATGGCGGAAGCGCTCGCCATCGATGCGCCCCGCCACCGCACGATTGGCGGCGTGCTGCGCGAGGAAATGCGCTATGGCGAGAACCCCCATCAGAAGGCCGCCTTCTACGTGACCGGCGAGGCACGGCCCGGCGTCGCCAATGCGAGGCTTCTGCAGGGCAAGCAGCTGTCCTACAACAATATCAACGACACAGACGCCGCCTTTGAACTGGTGGCCGAGTTTCCGTCCAGCGCGGGCCCGGCCTGTGCGATCATCAAGCACGCCAATCCTTGTGGCGTGGCGACCGGCGGTACGCTGCGGGAAGCCTATCTGAAGGCACTCGCCTGCGATTCGACGTCGGCTTTCGGTGGCATCATCGCGCTCAATTCCAGTCTCGACGGCGAGACGGCTGCCGAGATCGTCAAGCTCTTCACCGAGGTCATCATCGCCCCCGACGCGAGCGACGAGGCCAAGGCGATCCTAGCGGCCAAGCCCAATCTGCGGCTTCTGGTCACCGGCGGCCTGCCTGATCCCCGCTCGGCCGGGCTGACGATGCGGACGGTCTCCGGCGGCCTTCTCGTCCAGACCCGCGACAATGTCATGGTGGAGGATCTCGACCTCAAGATCGTGACCAAGCGCGCGCCCACGGCCCGCGAACTCGCCGACATGAAGTTCGCCTTCAAGGTCGCCAAGCATGTCAAGTCGAACGCCGTGGTCTATGCGAAAGACGGCCAGACGGCGGGTATCGGCGCCGGCCAGATGAGCCGCGTGGATTCCGCCCGTATCGCCGCGATCAAGGCGGAGGAGGCTGCGCGCGCCAATCACTGGGCCGAGCCGATGACCAAGGGATCCGCCGCAGCGTCCGAGGCCTTCCTTCCCTTCGCCGACAGCCTGTTGTCCATGATCTCAGCCGGCGCCACGGCCCTGATCCAGCCGGGTGGCTCGATGCGCGACCAGGAGGTGATCGACGCCGCCAACGCCCATGATGTGGCGATGGTCTTCACCGGATCGCGGCACTTCCGGCACTGATTTCCTGAGGAAGTGCGGAAAGGAGGGGGACATGGAAAGCTACAACTTTCTCATTCTGCCGATCCTCGCTGCGGTCATCATCGGCATCGTCGCTGGCATTCGCGGCCGAAGAGGAGCGGCTTGGACGGTGCTCAACGCGGTGGTGGCCTTCTTCGTCGCATGCCTCGTCATATCGGCCATCTTCCTGATCTTTCTGATGGGACCCATGGCCTCGCCGGCCTTCTCCAACTGGCTCAGCGCCAATGTGTGGGTCAACCCGGCGGCGACAACCGGCCTTGTCTTGCTTCCGCCCCTCGCCGCATGGCTCGTGGCAAAGCTCCTAAGCCGAATCGACGCCCGCTGAGCGGTCCGCGGGAAAGGGCGTGATGGCGAGGATGGCGAGGCCGACCGCGAAGAACAGGATCATCGAGGCCATGCCGAGCCTGGGCGAGCCGGATGCCAGGATCAGCAGCGTGTTGAGACCGGTCGCCATGAAAGTTGTGGCTCGGCCGGACAGCGCATAGATGCCGAAATAGCGCCCGGCCTCCTCGGCAGTGACGCTTTGGGCGAGCCAGGATCGCGACGAGGCCTGGACCGGGCCGAAGGCGAGCCCGACCAGCAGGCCGTAGAGGATGTAGACCCGCTCCGCTGCCGTTCCGAAGAGCCCGCCGCTGTCGGCGGTCGGGAGCGTCACCAGGCCGAAGAGCGTGAAGCCGGGACCCGTCGACACGAAGCCGAGCGTCGCCAGAAACAACATCAGGAGGGATACCGCCACCACCCGCTTGGAGCCGAGCCGGCGGTCGAGCAGGCCGGCAATGCCGCAGCCCAGGATCGCCACCACATTCAGGATGATGCCGTAGAGACCGATCTCGGTAGTTTCCCAGCCGAACATGCCGACAGCGAAGGCGCCGCCGAGCAGAAGCAGGCCGTTCACCCCGTCCTGGTAGATCATCCGCGCGATGAGGAAGCGAAGGATGCCGCTGCGGGCGCCGAGTTCGGCCAGCGTCACACGCAATTCGCTGAGGCCCGAGCGGACGGCCCGGCCGATCGTGAGGCCGGTCGATGTGTCCGGCGTGAACAGGAACATCGGCAGGATGAAGACGAGATACCAGATTGCCGCGAAGGGACCGGTGATCCGGGCGTCCTCGCCCGCGACGGGGTCGAGCCCGAAGAGCGGATCGAGGCCGATCAGCGTCTTGCCCGTCGTCAGACTTCCCGCCAGCAGCAGCAGCACGACGAAGAGAGCGATCATGCCGCCGAGATAGCCGAGCCCCCAGGCGATGTTGGAGATAAGGCCGACATTGTCCCGGCTCACCAGGCGCGGCATCTGGGAATCGTTGAAAACGATGGAGAATTCGGCAGCGATGGTGGCGAGGATCACCAGAAGCCCGATTGCGACGAGCGAGCTGCCCGGCGCGGCGAACCAAAGGAGCGAGAGCGAGGCGATCTTCAGTACGGCGAAGAAGCCGATCCAGCGCTTGCGGTTTCCCGTCGCGTCGGCGATCGCGCCGAGCACGGGTGAGAGGATCGCAATGACCAGTCCGGAGACGGTAGCCGTCAGGCCCCAGGCGAACTGGCCTTGCACGGGATCGGCTGCCATGCGGGCCGCGAAATAGGGACCGAAGACGAAGGTGATCACGACCGTGAAGAAAGGTTGCGCCGCCCAGTCGAACATCATCCATCCGAAGATGCCACGTCGCGTGACGCCGTCCGTGCCGTGCCCTTGCTGTGTTGCAGCCACGATGTCCCCCTTGTCCTGCCGCGCGACCGTCGCACTTTGCCACGACACATTCAAGACTTGGGCAGGACGGTAGGGAAACGCCGACGATGAGCAGGACAGAAGCGTCGTGCCCGACCCGTCACCGGATGCCGCCATCAGCCGCTCTTCCGGGATCAGGTTCCGCTTGGGAGTTGACAAACTGCTGCGCTGCGGCAATGGAAGCCTTGGAACGGGCGATGAGCGCCCGATGGATGGCCTGGACATGGAAAGCGAGAGCCCGGCGGAAATCGTTGCCATCTCGAGCCATGTCGTCCGCGGAGCGGTTGGCAATCGCGCCATCGTCTTTGCGCTCGAAACCATGGGCTTCCGTGTCTGGTCGCTGCCGACCGTGATCTTGCCCTGGCATCCGGGCCATGGCCCGTCCACCCGCGTCGCAACTGATGATGCGGCCTTCCTTGCTGTTGCCCGCGACATGGCACGGGCACGCTGGGCCGGTTCCATTCGTGCCGTGGTCACCGGCTATTTCGGCAGCGCCGGGCAGGTCGCGGCCGCGGCGGAGCTGATCCGTTGCCTCAAGGAGGCCAATCCCGGCCTCCTCTATGTCTGCGACCCCGTGATCGGCGACTCGGGCGGACTCTATGTGCCGGCCGCCATCGCCGAGGCCATCCGCGACCAGCTGCTGCCGCTCGCCGATATCGCCACGCCCAATCGGTACGAGCTCGCCTGGATCGCCGGCGCCCCGATCGAGAGCAATGCCGCCGCCATCGACGCGGCCCTGGCACTCGGACCGAGGCGCGTCCTTGTGACGTCAGCGGTTCCGATGATGTCGGGGGGCATCGGCAATCTTCTGCTCACCGACCGGCTGGCGCTGCTCGCCGAGCACAGGATGATCGGCAATCCGCCCAACGGGCTCGGCGACCTGACGGCGGCTCTGTTCCTGGCGAGGCTGATCGGCGGCGAAGGCGACGAAAAGGCCCTGCAGATGACGACGGCCTCCGTCTTCGAGATCCTCGCCCGCTCGGCGAAGCGCGGCGCCGACGAGCTGATGTTGTTCGAGGACTATTCGAGTTTCCTCACCCCCATGGCGATGGTTCAGATGCGCCAGCTCATGCATCCCTCGCGGTCGCGGCCGAAATAGCGTTCCAAGGAGTCACAATGGATTACTTCCCCTCGCACCTGCTCGAAGGCTATCGCAACTTCATGGGCGGGCGCTATGCGGGCGAGTCCGGGCGCTACCAGCAGCTCGCCGAGAAGGGCCAATCGCCGAAGACCATGGTCATCGCCTGTTGCGATTCACGCTCGGCGCCGGAAACCATCTTCGATGCCGGCCCCGGTGAGCTCTTCGTCGTCCGCAACGTCGCCAATCTCGTGCCGCCCTATGCCCCCGACGGCCAGAATCACGGGACCTCGGCAGCGCTCGAATTCGCCGTTCAGTCGCTCAAGATCCGGGAGATCGTGGTGATGGGCCATGGCCGCTGCGGGGGCATTCATGCCGCGCTGAGCAGTGACGGCAATCCGCTCTCGCCGGGCGACTTCATCGGCAAGTGGATGAGCATGGTGCGACCCGCCGCCGAAGAGGTGACCCAGTACAAATCGATGACGGCGGCGGAGCGCCAGCGGGCCCTCGAGCGGATCTCTATCCGCACCTCGATCGAAAACCTTTTGACCTTCCCTTGCGTGCGCATTCTGCACGAGCGTCAGAAGATCTCGCTCTCGGGCGTCTGGTTCGATATCTCCACGGGCGAGCTCTGGGTGATGAACCCGCAGACCGGCGATTTCGTCCGCCCGGCGCCATAATCTGGCATAAACCGCACAGTGAGCTATAGAAAAAGGCGGCACCGGGCCGCCTTTCGTCGTCGGTTGGAACGTTCGGCCCTTACTGTCCGTCGATCTGCGCGCCCATGATGGCGATCGCCTGCTGGTAGACCTTGGCGTCGTTCCAGCCCTTGATGGCGGAGAAGTTGGTTTCGCCCTGCTGATAGCCGGCGCCCGGCTGCCAGCCGTGGCCGCGGAGGAAGTTCGCGGTCGAGGACAGCGCGTCCGCGCGCGAGCCAACCATGTCGATATGGCCATTGCCGTCGCCGTCCACGCCGTATTTCAACACGTTCTTGGGCAGGAACTGGGTCTGGCCGATTTCGCCATGGGCAGCGCCCTTGGCGTTGAGCGAAAGATTGCCGGCGTCGACGAGCTTCAGTGCCGCCATGAACTGGTCGGTGAAGTAATCCGTGCGGCGGCAGTCGAAGGAGAGCGTGGCGACGGCGGAGAGCGTGTGCTCCTTGCCCATGAAGCTGCCGAAACCGGTTTCCATGCCCCAGATGGCGATCAGCGGACCAGCGGGGACGCCGTAGCGCTTTTCGATGGAGGCGAAGAGCGCGGCGTTCTGTGCCTTCATCTTCTTGCCGCGCGAGACGATGGTGCTCGCGCCGCGCTTGCGCATGAATTCGTCGAGCGACAGCTTGAAGCTCTTCTGGCCTCGGTCGGCGCGGATCGTCGCCTTGTTGTAGGAGACGCTGGCGAGCACCTTGTCGACGGTCCCGGCGCGCACGCCGGCGGCGATCGCCTCATCGCGAATCTCTGTCTTCCAGGTGTCGAAACCCGCCGACGTCTTGGAGCAGGACGCCGCGAGCGCCGAGCTGGCCGCCGTCGCGAGTGTTGCAGCCAATGCGATTGAAAAGCACAGTGCCTTTGCGCTCATTCCCGATTCCTCTTTGGCCGATTTCCTGGACGGGACAGTCGCTGGCCCGCTGCCAGATTCGTTGGCCGTCTCTTAGCAGCGCACCGGAAATCTTCAATACAAATCCCCGCGAGAAACGTCTCTCGCGGGGATTTTATTCCATCATCGTGGAAAGATCTTCACTTCGACTTCAGGAGGCCGCGGTTGACCATCAGCTCGGCGATCTGGATTGCGTTGAGCGCGGCACCCTTGCGAAGGTTGTCGGAGACGACCCAGATGTTGAGGCCGTTCTCGACCGTCGCGTCCTCGCGGATGCGGGAAATGTAGGTCGCGTCCTCGCCGGCGCTCTCGTAGGGCGTGATGTAGCCGCCGTTCTCGTGCTTGTCGATGACCTGGCAGCCCGGCGCGTCGCGCAGGATGTTGCGCGCCTCTTCGGCCGTGATCTCGCGCTCGAATTCGATGTTGACGGATTCGGAATGGCCGATGAAGACCGGCACGCGGACCGCGGTGCAGGTGACCTTGATCGCCGGGTCGAGGATCTTCTTGGTCTCGGCCAGAACCTTCCATTCTTCCTTCGTGTAGCCGTCCTCCATGAAGACGTCGATATGCGGGATGACGTTGAAGGCGATGCGCTTGGTGAACTTCTTGGACTCGATCGGATCGGCGACGAAGACCGCGCGCGTCTGGTTGAAGAGCTCGTCCATGCCCTCCTTGCCGGCGCCGGACACCGACTGATAGGTCGAGACCACGACGCGCTTGATCTTGGCGGCGTCATGCAGCGGCTTCAGGGCCACGACCAGCTGGGCGGTCGAGCAATTGGGATTGGCGATGATGTGCTTCTTGCGGAAACCGTCGATCGCGTCCGGATTGACCTCCGGCACGATCAGCGGCACCTCGGCGTCGTAGCGCCATGCCGAGGAGTTGTCGATGACGACGCAGCCCTGCTTGCCGATCAGGGGCGAATGCTTGAGCGACACCGCGCCGCCGGCCGACATCAGGCAGATGTCGGTGCCGGAAAAGTCATAATTCTCGAGATTGGCGACCTTCAGCGTCCTGTCGCCGAAGGACACTTCGGTGCCCACCGAGCGGCTCGATGCGAGCGCCACGACCTCGTCGGCGGGAAAATCCCGCTCGGCGAGAATATTCAGCATTTCCCGGCCGACATTGCCGGTCGCGCCTGCCACTGCTACCTTGAAACCCATTTTCGATCGTCTCTTTCTCTTCTCTCCGCGGGTTGCTTGGAGGTTCGAACCCGGGCCGGCGCGGCCGTGACGGGTTCCGCTCCCGGCCATGAGCCGGGGAGAGAGCGGCGGGCCAGGAACGTCAGACGGTTTTCGTCGTCGTTTTGGCCCGGGTTTTGATGTCCGGAGAAAAAAGCGAACCCGCGCGGGACGCGACGTCCTGCGCGACAATGACGGAGCGTGGGAATTCGCGGCCGGCCATGGCGGGTTCCTTTTTCGGCTCGCTTGATGATCGCTTTCCCCCGCGAAGTCAAGTTCCCTCGGGCGGGCAAGTGTCGGAAATCGGCGCCCACCGTTCTCTGCCGCGCCGCAGCGGCTGCGTTGCACCTAATACCTTAGTCATAAGCCCAAAGCATCTCTGACGGGAAAGGGTGGTTTCTGTCACATTCCCTCCATGCCGCGACGAGCCCGGAGGAGGGACCGGCGGCGCCCAAAGGAGGATCCCACAATGGCTGATGTCGCCGCAACGACAGGTGCATCACGGGGCATGACGGGGGAAGAGAAGAAGGTCATCTTCGCTTCCTCGCTCGGCACCGTGTTCGAATGGTACGACTTCTATCTCTACGGCTCACTCGCCGTCTTCATCGGCAACGCGTTCTTCAACGCCTATCCGGAAGCGACCCGCAACATCTTCGTGCTGCTCGCCTTTGCCGCCGGCTTCCTGGTGCGGCCGTTCGGCGCGCTGGTCTTCGGTCGGCTCGGCGACCTCGTCGGACGCAAATATACCTTCCTCATCACCATCCTGATCATGGGTCTTTCGACCTTCCTCGTCGGTCTCCTGCCGGGATCGGCCACCCTCGGCATCGCCGCGCCGATCATCCTGATCGCGCTGCGCCTGCTGCAGGGCCTGGCACTTGGCGGCGAATATGGCGGTGCGGCAACCTATGTCGCCGAACATGCGCCCGACGACCGCCGCGGCTACTACACGTCCTGGATCCAGACCACCGCCACCGGCGGCCTGTTCCTGTCGCTGATCATCATCCTGGGCCTGCAGACGCTGATGAGCAAGGACGCCTTCGCCGAATGGGGCTGGCGCATCCCGTTCCTCATCTCCTCCGTCCTGCTCGGCATTTCCGTCTGGATCCGCATGAAGATGAACGAGTCGCCGGCCTTCAAGAAGATGAAGGAAGAGGGCAAGACCTCCAAGGCGCCGATCTCGGAAGCCTTCGGCCAGTGGAAGAACGCCAAGATCGCGCTGCTCGCGCTGTTCGGCGCCGTCGCCGGCCAGGCCGTCGTCTGGTATTCCGGCCAGTTCTACGCGCTGTTCTTCCTGCAGAACGTGCTGAAGGTCGAACTGGCCTCCGCCAACCTGATGGTCGCCGTCTCGCTCGCCATCGGTACCGGCTTCTTCGTGGTCTTCGGCTGGCTCTCGGACAAGATCGGCCGCAAGCCGATCATCATGCTCGGTCTGCTGCTGGCCGCGCTGACCTATTTCCCGCTGTTCAAGGCGCTGACCTATGCGGCCAATCCGGCGCTCTACAATGCCCAGCAGAACATCCGGGCGGTGGTGACGGCCGATCCCGCCGACTGCAGCTTCCAGTTCAACTGGAGCGGCACGAGCAAATACACCAATTCGTGCGACGTCGCGACCGAGTTCCTGGCCAAGAATGCCGTTCATTACGATGTCGTGGCGGCTCCGGCCGGCACGCCGGCAACGATCAAGATCGGCGACAAGGTCATCACCAGCTTCGACGCCGTCAAGGCCGGTGACCAGAAGGATGCGCTCGACGCCAAGTTCAAGAAAGAAGCCTTCTTCGCGCTCAAGGACGCCGGCTATCCGCTCGCCCGCAGCCCGGCCTTCGTGCCCGAGCCGAAGATCGCAGCCTTCGTTGCCGCCAATCCCGAGCTGAACCTCACCGAGGAACAGATCAAGGCGACCACGCCGGAGACCATGTCGGCGGCCAAGATGGTGCGCGAGAAGATCGCCAAGGCCAAGGACCTCGAAGGCGTGACCGACCTGGCGGTCTACAAGGTGCCGGCCGGCGGCGAGTTCAAGATCGTCGCCGACGCTGCCCAGGTCAACTGGGTCCAGTGCATCGCCATCCTGACGGTGCTGGTGATCTACGTCACCATGGTCTACGGCCCGATCGCCGCGATGCTCGTCGAGATGTTTCCGACACGCATCCGTTACACCGGCATGTCCCTGCCCTACCACGTCGGCAACGGCTGGTTCGGCGGCCTCTTGCCGGCGATCGTCTTCGCACTCTCCGCCTCGGCCGGCGATATCTACTACGGCCTGTGGTACCCGATCGTCATTGCCTGCATGAGCCTTGTCATCGGAATGCTCTTCCTGCGCGAGACCAAGAACAACAACGTCCACGCCCAGTAGGGCCCATTCGAACCCTGCGGCGGGTCTCTCCGGCCCGCCGACCTGCGACCGGCGCGAGTGATCGCGCCGGCTTTTTTGTGCATCTCAGAGACGCCGTGACAGCTTGCCCTCGGCATGGGAGAAGACGAGGCCGTGGCGCGCGAACATGATCGCCAGGAAGAAGGCGAACCACATGCCCCAGCCGAAGCCCACCATCACGTCGGACGGGAAATGCGCGCCCACGAAGACACGCGTCAAGGCAAGATAGAGGCCGACGAGCAGGAGCGGCCAGCGCAGCGGCGGAAAGAGCAGCGCGAGTGCCGTCCAGAGCGCGCCGCAGGTCGTGGCATGGCCGGACGGAAAGCTTTCGTAGTCGGCGTTGTGCATGAAGGGATTGAACGAAAACAGGCCCTGGTCACCGAACAGTTCCGGTCGTGGCCGACCGATGGCGCGCTTGATGATGTTGGAGATCAGGCCGGAGACCGCCACTGCAATCAGCACATAGCTCGCCATATGGATGGCGGTGGTGCCGAGCCGGCGCCGGTCCTCGTGCGTCGAAAAGCGATGAACGAGCGTCCCCGCCGTGATGATCAGCACCGTCAGGAGGATGATCCACCAGGAGCGGCCGAGGTCGGTGAGGAAGCGCGACGGTTCGGCGATCCATTCCGGCCAGCGCCCGTACATCGAGGCCGCCCAGCCGTCGACGAAAAGATAGGCGCCGGCGCCGAGAAGGGTGATGACGACCAGCGGCAGGAGCTTGGGCACCGGCCGATGGTCCGGCCGGGTCTCGTGATAGTGGCGCCGCAAGGCTGCGAGTGGGCCGGATTTCGCTTCGGGACGTTCGACGGTCAATGCGGCCCTCCCAATGGTCTCAGGCGGAGAGTTTCTGGAATTCGGCGAGGATCGCGTCGCCCATTTCAGACGTGCCGACCTTGCGCGCGCCCTCGGCCATGATGTCGCCGGTGCGGATGCCCTGGTCGAGAACGTTGGCGATCGCCTTTTCCAGATTGTCGGCTTCCTTGATCATGCCCAACGAGTAGCGCAGGCACATGGCGAAGGACGCGATCATGGCGATCGGGTTGGCGATGCCTTGGCCGGCGATATCGGGGGCAGAGCCGTGCACGGGCTCGTACATCGCCTTGCGCTTGCCGGTCTTGGGATCCGGCGCGCCGAGCGAGGCGGACGGCAGCATGCCGAGCGAGCCGGTCAGCATCGCGGCGATGTCGGAGAGCATGTCGCCGAACAGGTTGTCGGTGACGATGACGTCGAACTGCTTCGGCCAGCGGACGAGCTGCATGCCGCCGGCATCGGCCAGCATGTGGTCGAGCTGGACATCGGCATATTTCGCCTTGTGGGTCGCGGTCACGACCTCGTTCCAGAGCACGCCCGACTTCATGACGTTGCGCTTCTCCATCGAGCAGACCTTGTTGCCGCGGGTCCGCGCGAGTTCGAAGGCGACGGAGGCGATGCGCTCGATCTCGAACGTGTCGTAGACCTGGGTGTCGATGCCGCGCTTCTGGCCGTTGCCGAGGTCGATGATTTCCTTGGGGGAACCGAAATAGACGCCGCCGGTCAGTTCGCGCACGATCAGGATGTCGAGCCCCTCGACGATCTCGGGCTTGAGCGAGGAGGCGGTGGCGAGCGCGGGATAGCAGATGGCCGGGCGAAGATTGGCGAAGAGTTCGAGGTCCTTGCGCAGCCGCAGGAGCCCGGCTTCCGGACGGACGTCATAGGGTACGCCATCCCATTTCGGGCCGCCGACGGCGCCGAACAGCACCGCGTCGGCGGCGAGCGCCTTCTGCATGTCCTCCTCGGAGATGGCCTTGCCGTGGGCGTCATAGGCCGAACCGCCGACCAGGCCTTCCTCGACTTCAAAGCCGGCGCCGAACGCCGCGTTCATCAGGGCGATGAACTTGCGCACTTCGGCCATGGTTTCCTGGCCGATGCCGTCGCCGGGGAGGAGGAAGAGCTTGCGTGTGGTCATGATCCTTGGCCTTCGTGATGTCGCGGATGTTGAAGCTGGCCTCGTTTATCTGCGCATCACCGTGATTTCAAGCGTTTCCGCCCGAAACCGGTACGCCGCCCATGTGGGCGCGGAGGGGGCGTGTTCAAGCCCGTTGTCGAAAACGTGATGAGCCTTTATAGTTGCTTCATGCAACTATCTTCCGGAGCTGCGCATGCGAAACGCCCTCAGCCGATCCGACATTCTCGCCGTTCGCGACGCTTCGCGGCGCATGGTGCGCGCGCTCGGCTTCCTGCAGCCCACGCTTGCCGAGACCGACCTGCCACCCTCGGCGGTGCATGCGGTCGTCGAGATCGGAAACGCCGGCGCCATGACCGCCCAGCGGCTGGGCCAGTTGCTGATGCTGGAGAAATCGACGGTGAGCCGGTTGCTCGCGCGCCTGGCGGAGCGAGGCCTGGTTGCGGAAACGCCGAGCGAGACGGACGGCCGGGCGAAGATCCTGACGCTCACGCCGGAAGGGCACGCGGTTCTCGGCGACATCAACCGGTTCGCCGATCTCCAGGTCGGCAGGGCGCTCAATGGCCTGGGCAGCGCGGCGCGGCAGCGGGTGGTCGGCGGCCTCGCCGATTATGCCGATGCCCTCCGGGCGGTGCAGGGCGGGGTCCCGCCGCCGCCGCCGACCATCGACATCCGGGCGGGGATCCTGCCCGGCGCGATCGGACGCGTGGCGGACATGCATGGCCGCTACTATGCCCGCGAATGGGGGCTCGGTTCGGTTTTCGAGGCACGCGTCGCCTCCGGACTGGCGGAGTTCGCCCAGCGGCTCGATCGCCCCTCGAACCAGCTGTGGCTCGCCTTGCAAGCCGGTGAGATCGTCGGATCTCTGGCCGTCGACGGCGAGGATCTCGGCGACGGCAAGGCACATCTGAGATGGGTGATCGTCGACGACGGCCTGCGCGGTTCGGGCACCGGCAGGCGTCTGCTCGACGCGGCGCTCAGCTTCTGCGACGAACGGGGATTCGACGAGATCCACCTCTGGACCTTCCAGGGGCTGGACGCGGCGCGCAAGCTCTATGAATCCGCCGGGTTCGTGCTGACGCAGGAATGGTCCGGTGACCAATGGGGGCAGGTTTTGATCGAGCTGCGATTTATGAGGGTGCGGCCTCGAGGAAAGGCTCCTGAGGAAAACCCCTCCTAAATCCTCCCCACAAGGGGGAGGACTTAAGTTGCTGCGCTCGTCTGCCCAATGATAATCATTTCAGAGGGTTGCAGCCGTGCTTTGGACACTCTCATCGCCCCGGGTTAGCCCTCCCCCTTGTGGGGAGGGATGGAGAGGGGTCTTTGGCAAGGCTCCTTCCCACGCAAAATCGAGCCTTGCCAACCCCACCAACTCCTCCTATTTGTGACAGCGCTCTAACGGGGTGCCCCGGTCGTTTTCACGGCTCGAGGCTGAGAGGTGGTTCGCCACTAACCCGCGGAACCTGATCCGGTTTGTACCGGCGGAGGGATTAGACGCTTGCGAAACCAGCGCCCTATTCCCGTATTTTGGAAATCAAGGAGGCGCTGATGCGCAGATATTCCCTCATGCTTGCCGCGGCGTTCGCCGCAATGTCGTCCATCGCCATGGCGAAGGATGCGCTCACCATCTATACCTATGAGAGCTTCACCGCCGAATGGGGCCCGGGCCCGAAGGTCAAGGCGGCCTTCGAGAAGACCTGCGACTGCACGGTCGATTATGTCAGCCTCGGCGACGGCGTGGCGCTTCTCACCCGGCTCAGGATGGAAGGCGAGGCGACCAAGGCCGATATCGTGCTGGGCCTCGACACCAACCTGATCGAGGATGCCAAGGCCACCGGCCTGATGGCCGAGCATGGTCTCGACACATCGGCAGTCACGGTGCCGGGCGGCTTTTCCGATCCGGTCTTCGTGCCGTACGACTATGGCCATTTTGCCGTGATCTACGACACGCAGGCGATCAAGGTTCCGCCCAGGAGCCTCAAGGACCTCGTCGAGGGCGATGCACGCCAGAAGATCGTGCTCGAGGATCCCAGGACTTCCACGCCGGGTCTCGGCTTCCTGTTCTGGATGCGGGCCGTCTATGGCGACAAGACGCCGGAGGCCTGGAAGCGTCTTCAGGACCGCATCCTGACCGTCACGCCGGGCTGGTCGGAAGCCTATGGCCTATTCACCAAGGGCGAGGCGCCGATGGTGCTGTCCTACGTCACTTCGCCGGCTTACCATATGATCGCCGAGAACAACAACCGGTATCAGGCCGCGGAATTTTCCGAGGGCCATCCGATCCAGATCGAGGTCGCCGGCATGACGCGCACCGGCAACCAGGCGCTGGCCAGGCGCTTCCTCGCCTTCATGATCAGCCCCGCCTTTCAGGACATCATTCCCGAGAACAACTGGATGCTGCCCGTCGCGCCGACCTCGCAGCCGCTGAACCCGGTTTTCGGCAAGCTTGTGCAACCGAAGGTCACGCTTTCGACCACGCCCGCCGAGGCGGCCCGCAACCGCAAGGCCTATGTCGACGAATGGCTCGCCGCCACCAGCGGCAATTGAGCCCGCAACCATGACGGCAGGCGGCGACGGACGCGGCTGGATCGCAGCGGGCGCAGCGGCACTTTCGCTCATCATCCTGTTCTCTGTTGCCGCCTTCGCCATGTTGGTGGGAAGCGGCGTCCAGTCGAGCTGGCCGCCGCTCGCCTATCTTGTCCATATCCTCCTCTTCACTATCGAGCAGGCGGTGCTCTCCACCGTGCTGTCGGTGGCCCTGGCCCTTCCCGTCGCGCTCGCCATGGCCCGCCGTCCGCGCTTCCCCGGCCGGGGGGTCGTCGTGGCACTGATGCTGCTGCCACTGGGTCTTCCGGTTCTACCGGCGGTCTTCGGTATCCTCGAAGTCTGGGGCCGGACAGGGCTGGCGAATGGCGTGCTTGCCCGGCTCGGAGTGACTGACCCTGTGTCGATCTATGGATTGCCGGGGATCCTGCTGGCCCATGTCTTCTTCAACCTGCCGCTCGCGGCCCGGCTTCTCCTCAAGGCGCTCGAGCGGGTGCCGCAGGATGCCTGGCGGCTGGCGGCAAGCCTCGATCTGCCCAGGCCGTCGCTCTTACGGCTGGTCGAGGGGCCAGCCATCCTGCGCGTCCTACCTGGAGTGGCCGGGCTGATCTTCATGCTGTGCATCACGAGCTTCACCATCGTCCTGACGCTCGGTGGCGGACCAGCCAATGCCACCCTGGAAGTGGCGATCTATCAGGCGCTGAAATTCGACTTCGATCCGGCGCGCGCCATGATCCTGAGCCTGGTGCAGATGGCGCTGACGCTCGCCATCTTCGGCCTGCTCGCGCTTTTTCCCGATCCGGTCGACGACCGGCGCGGAGTCTCCGGACAGCCGTTCCGCCCAGATGCTGCGGGGACAATCCCGCGTCTCGTGGACACCGCCACGATTGGCCTCTTTCTCGGTTTCGTCGCGCTGCCAGTCGTCGCGCTCGTCGTCGCCGGCCTGGGCGCCGATCTCGTCGCGCTTCTCGGGCGACCGCTGTTCTGGCAGGCGCTCTGGACAAGCCTCTCGCTCGCGCTCGCCGCCGGCCTTCTGGCCTGCGCCGCGAGCTTCGCCGTCGCGCGTGCAAGGGCCGCCCTTCTGTCCCGAGCACAGTCAGGCGCCATGAAGGCGGCTTCGGCGCTGTTTCGGCTGCCCGAATTCATGCTTCTGGTGCCGCCGCTCGCGATCGGCGCGGGCTGGTTCCTGATCCTCAACCGCGCGGGTCTCACGACAGGCGCCGGGCCGTATCTCGTGGTGCTGGTCAACGCCCTCATGGCTCTGCCCTTCGCGACACGGGCGATCGCGCCTGACCTTGCCACGCATCTCCTCCGCACGGATCGGCTGGCAGCCAGCCTCGGCATTGCCGGCCTCGCGCGCTTCCGGCTGATCGACTGGCCCGTTCTGCGCGGCCCCCTGCTGACGGCCTTCGCGTTTGCGGCTTCTCTCTCCCTCGGCGATCTCGGCGCGATCGCGCTCTTCGGCTCGGACGGTTTCGTGACGCTTCCGGCGCTACTCTATGCCAGCCTCGGCAGCTACCGATCGACCGATGCGGCCGGCCTGTCCCTGATCCTCGCCGTGCTCTGCCTCATGCTGATGCTCCCCTCGATCCGCAGCGACCGCGTGCCACTGGAGGCCGACCATGCCTGACCTCGTTCTCGACGGCGTGACCAAGACCTATGGCACACGACAGTTCCGCTACGACCTTGTCCTGTCGGGTGGAGGTATTGTCGCGGTGACCGGCCCGTCGGGTAGTGGCAAGTCGACGCTCTTTCACCTCATCGCCGGCTTCGAGACCCCGGACGCCGGCCGCATCGTGATCGACGGTGTCGACATGGCCGGACGCGCGCCGGGCGGGCGCCCGCTCACCTATATCTTCCAGGACCACAATCTCTTCGCCCATCTCGACGTGGCGACGAATGTCGGTCTCGGCATCTCGCCGCGGCTCAGGCTGTCGGCCGAGCAGAGGGTCGCTGTCGGCGACGCGCTCCGCCGGGTCGGGCTCGACGGCTTCGGATCGCGCATGCCCCAGGCGCTGTCCGGCGGCGAGCGCCAGCGCGTCGCCTTTGCCCGCGCGCTGGTGCGGCGGCGACCGCTGCTGATGCTCGACGAACCCTTCGCCAGCCTCGACGAAGCGCTGCGCGAAGCGATGGGCGATCTTCTTGTGGAACTGCAGCGCAGCACGGGAATCATGGTGCTGATGATCAGCCATGACATCCGCGAGATCGAGCGGCTCGCCGAGGGGGTGGTGACGGTGGAAGACGGGCAGATCAGGGGTTCCGACACTGTTTCAGCTTGGCGCGACAGCCGGCAGGAGGGGCGTGGGAATCCGGAGGTGGCCTAAAAAACGACGGATTTAAGCTTCAGATTTGCCACGTCTTTCCGATATTTCCGCTATGCAGAAAGAGATGAAATCGGATATTGGTGCCTCGCTGGCGCCGGAGCATCCCATGCTCGTGCCGTGCCGCGACGATAAAGGACTGAGCCCTGAGCTTTAAGCCTTCCATGGTCGGATTCACGATGCCCGCGTCGACGCCGGTTCCGGTGGCGACGCGCCGGGCGTTGCTGCGCCGCGTGCTACCGGTCGCAGCGGCAACGATGCTCCTGTCAGGCTGCCAGAGCCTGCTCGATACCTACGAGCCGACGGTGGCACCTTCGAGCACGCCGCAGATCGTCGACGAGGTGCAGAAGGACGATCCGCGGGCCGAACTCGGCGCGCGTGAGCACCCGCGCATCGTCGCCTCCTATGGCGGCGAATATCACGACGTGAAGACCGAGCAGCTGGTGGCGCGGATTACAGGCGCACTGACACTGGTGTCGGAGAATCCGAAGCAGTCCTATCGCATCACCATCCTCAATTCGCCGGCCATCAACGCCTTCGCGCTGCCGGGGGGCTACGTCTATGTCACCCGCGGACTGCTCGCACTCGCCACCGACGCGTCCGAGGTGGCCGCCGTTCTCAGCCACGAAATGGCTCATGTCACCGCCAATCACGGAATCGAGCGGCAGCGGCAGGAAGAACGGGCGGTCATCGAGACGCGGGTGGTGGCTGAAGTTCTGTCCTCGACCATCGACGGCAAGCAGGCGATCGCACGGCAGAAGCTCCGCCTCGCCGCCTTCTCGCGCAACCAGGAGCTCCAAGCCGACGTGATCGGCGTCCGCATGCTGGGCGAGGCGGGCTACGACCCCTACGCCGCTGCGCGCTTTCTCGATGCGATGGGCGCTTATAGCCGCTTCAACGCGTCGTCGAACAGTTCGGATTCCGGGCTGGACTTTTTGTCGAGCCATCCGTCCACGCCGCAGCGCGTTGAACTCGCCCGCCGCCATGCCCGTGCCTTCGGCATGGAGGGGACGGTGGGCGACCGCGGCACCGACTATTTCCTCGACGGTATCGACGGTATGCTCTATGGCGACAGCCCGCAGGAAGGCTATGTCCGCGGCCAGACCTTCCTGCACGGCAATCTCGCCATCCGCTTCGAGGTGCCGCCGGGCTTCCGCATCGACAACAAGGCAGAGGCCGTCATGGCGACCGGGCCGAACGACATCGCGGTGCGATTCGACCTCGTCGACGACACCGCGGGTGGCAGCCTGACCGACTACATTGCCAGCGGCTGGGTGACCGGCCTCAAGCCCGAGACCATCCGCGGCGGTTTCGTCAACGGCATGCAGGCCGCCACAGCGCGGGCGTCGGCCGACAAGTGGGATTTCGACGTCACCGTGGTGCGCAACGGCCAGAAGATCTACCGCTTCCTGACCGCGGTTCCGGTGGGGCACAATGCCGACCTCGCGGCGACCGCCAGCAAGCTGCGCAGTTCGTTCCGCAGGATGAGCCCCGGCGAAGCGTCCGCGCTCAAGCCGCTCCGTATCCGGGTGCTGACGGTCAAGGCCGGCGACACAATGCAGACCATGTCCGACCGCATGCTCGGCACAGATCGCAAGGCGGAACTCTTCCGGATGATCAACGGTCTGCCGATCGGCGCGACGTTGACGCCCGGCCAGCGGGTCAAGATCGTGGCGGAATAGGCCTTTCAGCCAGAGGTAGGACGCGTCGCCGACTTCCAGTCGCCGCCTGTGTTCCACCAGCGATACGGGTTGTGCGTTTGGTCCGTGCCCTTGGATCGAGACGTGAGGATCGGCAGGACGCGGATCACAGGCTCTTCATAGCTGTGCGTGAGAAAGATGGCATCGACAATCCGGTCGAGCAGGGCCAGATCATGGGGCAGCTCGAAGGAGATTTCCACGATGCCGGGTCGCTGCCGCAGACCATCTTCGGCGCCGGGCGCCGCTCCGTGACGTGGCCGATAGCGTTCGATTCCGCTGGCGCTCTGAAAGGCGTTGCAATCATAGTTTCCCATCGGAAGCGGTGTCAGCCGGCCTACTGCTTCCATCAGCCGGTCGATATCGCCTGCCGGTGCCAGGATAATGACAAGAAGCATCGATTGCAGGCTGAGTGTCGGTGTTTCGCGCGCTTCGAGCATAGGGCCCCTCCGATTTCGGAGGCAACATTGCAGGACGTCGCGCCATCCGGCGTCAGCATGGATCGATCAACATGCCGGCGGCAACAAAAAACCCGGCGCGAGCCGGGTTTCCTGCATGACAATGATTTCTGGCCTCAGGCGGCCTCGTCCTCGACGTCTTCCTCGACCTTGCTGGAGCGACGGGGGCTCTTGGCGAGGTTGGTCTCGACCAGGCGCACGGCCTCTGTCTCGGACATCTTGTTGACGGCGGCGATCTCGCGGGCCATGCGGTCCAGCGCCTGTTCGTAGAGCTGCCGCTCGGAATAGGACTGTTCCGGCTGGTTGTCGGCCCGGTAGAGGTCGCGCACGACTTCCGCGATCGAGATCAGGTCGCCGGAATTGATCTTGGCATCATATTCCTGCGCCCGGCGCGACCACATGGTGCGCTTGATGCGGGCCTTACCCTGAACGACCTTCAGTGCGCGCTCGACGAAATCGGTCTCGGACAGCTTGCGCATGCCGATGCTCACGGCCTTGGCGACCGGAACCTTGAGGCGCATCTTGTCCTTCTCGAAGTCGATGACAAAAAGTTCGAGCTTCATGCCGGCGACTTCCTGCTCCTCGATGGTGACGATCTGGCCCACGCCGTGGGCGGGATAAACGATCGATTCACCGGTCTTGAAGCCCTGGCGCGTTGCGGTCTTCTTGATCTGGGTTGTCATGCTTTTCACAAACTCCCTTGGTACTCCCGGCCATGCCGGGTGGCCTCTCTGGGCCGGGATCGGGCGGTAGCCCGCTCAACAGAACTGAAACCAAACGTCAGGGGCAGACGATCCTCCTGCGGCACCAATCGACCATGGCGACCAGGAGGGCGAATTTTTCAAGGGGACCGCATTAAGGGATCGTTGCTTTCGTGATCAAGGGCGCGCGCGGACGCCCACTCGGCATCAGTGGTTCTGGTCTACCACAAAAAACCGCCGAAATCAATAATTTGCTTTACCGCCCGCGGGGCGGATACTTGCGAGCTGGGCGTATGGTAAAGTGCCGCTCGCCCCCCATAGTATCGAAACCTTTCGACATCGAAGGTTTTGTTTACCATCCCACCGAAGCAGGCTTGCATTGGGGTCCGGATGCAGGTGGCGGAGGTACCGGCGAGACAGGATCAGTCGCCGGAGCCCGGCTTGTCGGAGAAGTACTTGTCGAACTTGTCTTCGACGCCGTCGAATTCCTTCGCCTCGGGCAAAGGATCGCGCTTACGGGTGATATTCGGCCATTGCGAGGCGAAATCCGCGTTGATTTTCAGCCACTTGTCGAGGCCAGGCTCAGTGTCGGGCTTGATCGCCTCGGCGGGACATTCCGGCTCGCATACGCCACAATCGATGCATTCGTCCGGATGGATGACGAGGAAATTCTCGCCCTCGTAGAAGCAGTCCACCGGGCAGACTTCCACACAATCGGTGTACTTGCACTTGATGCAGTTGTCGGTCACGACATAGGTCATGAGACGCTCCAAAGACTGTCTTTTGGCCGGGACGCGGCGGTTTGCCGTCCACTAGCGGCTTTGCCGCGGATTGGCAAGCACGGTAGGGGCCAAAGCCGGTCTGCAGATTCCGCAGGTCTGCATTGCAAGGCCCAACCCCTGCCCCTTGCGACATTCAGCCGCCGTCAGGCGGGAGCCGCCCGCGCAGCTTCTCGAGCGCCCGACGATCCTTCTTTTCCGGCCGCCCGGCGCCCGGGGCACGCTGTGCCTGTTCGAAGGGCGTCAGGCGTTCCGTCGGCGGCGACTCGTCATCATAGAGCAGCCGCGCTTCCTCATAGGGGCCCCGGCGCTCGCCTGGCGCCTTCACAACCAGCACATAGGTGCGCCGCTCTGCCAGAACTTCCAGTCGGTCGCCCAGCCGGACCTCGGCGCTCGACCGGCGAACCTTCTCGCCGTTGACGGAGACATGACCGCCCTCGATCCAGTCCTGGGCCAGCGTGCGTGACTTGGCGATCCTGGCAAAGAAAAGCCACTTGTCGATACGCTGCCGGCCGGCCGGTTCGGTCATCTTACTTCTTCATCTGCTCCTTCAGCACGGCGAGCTTGGCGAACGGCGAATCCGGATCGATCGGCTTGTCCTTGCGGGGCGGCCGGGCCTCGAAATTCTGGTTCTGCGGCTTGCCGTGCCGCTCGGGCCGCGGCCCGCGGTCCTGGCGGTCCTTTCCGCCGTCCCGGCGTTCGCCGCGGTCGTTGTTGTTGCGCGGACGGTTGTCATTGCGGCCGTGGCGGTCGCCACCCGGCCGATCACCACCGGGCCTGTCACCGCCACGGGCTTCGCGCGGTTGGTCGTCGCGACGCTGATCGCCACGGTTGCGATTGGGCTGCCGGCCGTCGCCACCCCGTTCGTTGCGGCGCTGTCCGTCACCGGCCGCGGCGCCGTCACGACGCGGACCACCGCGGCGCTCGCCGCGGTTCTGCTGTTCGGGGCGGCCACCGCCGGGACGCCAGAGCAGGACGCGCTTTTCTTCCATGACCGGGGCCTCGGCGGCCGCTTCGACGACTCCTGAAGCGACTTCGGCGGCCTCTGCGTCGGTTGCCGGTGCCGCCTCGGATACAACCGGCGTCTCGGTGGACTCGCTTGCTGCGGCAGGGACGGTTTCCTCCGCCGACGGATCTGCAGCCGTCTCGGAGCCGTCCGCGGAGGACGCGGTGCCGTCGATCTCGGAAGCGCTGGCCTCGGCTTCCGGGGCTGCGTCCGCCTCGTCCGCACCATCGGTCGTCGTGGCTTCGTCGGTTGCAGCCGGTGTCTCGGCCTTTGCGGACGGCGCAGCGGGTGCCGGCGCCGTTGCGGCCAGATGGGTTGCGGCTTCTTCGGCTGTCACGCTGTCGGCGCGATAGCCGAGCCCCTTGAGGATTTCCTCGATGTCGTCCGCCGTGGCGCCGAGGATCGACAGCATGGCAGGCGTGGCGATGAAGCGCCGGCCGTCATAGGCGCCGTCCGGACGGGTCGGCGAGCCGGGCTTCCATTGCAGGAGCGGCCGGATCAGGTCGGCCAGACGCTCGAGGATGTCGATGCGCACGGCCCGCTTGCCGAGAAAGCGGAATCCCGCCAGGCGGTAGAAATTGCGCTCGAAACCGGGGTCGGTGACGATCGAGGTTCGGCCGGCGGCGAGCGACGGGATGAGGTCGCCGTAGCCCGGCTTGTCGAGCGCGTCGTTCTTGAGCGCCCAGAGCAGCGTGATCAGCTCGGCCGGCGCCGGCTTCAGGAGCGCGGGCATGAAGACATGATAGGCGCCGAAGCGGATGCCGTATTTCCTGAGCGAGGCGCGGCCGTCCTGGTCGAGCGCCTTGACGTCGTCGGCGACGTCGCGGCGGAACAGCACGCCGAGATTCTCGGCGATCTGATAGGCGAGGCCCTTGGCGATGCCCTGCAGATCCTCGGCACGCGTCAGGTCGTCGAGCGGCTTGAGCACGGTGGCGACGTGATGATTGACGAAGCGTTCGATGCGCGCCTGGACGTGTTCGCGGGCGTGGCCCGAGAGAAGCTCGTCGGCCAGCAGCACGATGCGCGGGCGCATGATATGGTCGGAGGCGGTCAACCGGGCAACCGGCTCACCCAGCCAGCGGACCATGCCGTCGCTCGACAGAGCGAGGTCGCCGTTGGCGGCCGCATGCAGCCGCGCAGCACGCGCCTCGAATTCCAGCGCCAGCGCCTTGCTTGCGGCGTTTTCGACGGCCCTGAGGTCCTGCCCTTCGGCACCCGGAGCCAGCGTGAACCGGAAACCGGACAGCTGCCCCACATGATGCCCCTCGACGAAGACATCGCCATTCACACTGATTTCCGCTTCAAGCATAGCATTCTCTCTCAGGCGCTTCATGAGCACAGATGTCCTGCGATCAACGAAGCGTTGGGTCAACCGTTCATGCAGCGCGTCCGAGAGGCGATCCTCGATTTCACGCGTTTTTTCCTGCCAGTGTGCCGGATCTGCAAGCCAGCCCGGCCGGTTGGACACATAGGTCCAAGTCCTGATTTGCGCAATACGCGCCGATAGCGTGTCGATCTCGCCGTCGATCCGGTCGGCGCGACGGACCTGCTCGGCGATGAAGTTCTCGTCCACGGCGCCGCGGCGGACGATATCCTTGTAGATCGCCGCCACCAGATCGGAATGCTGTAGCGAGGTGATCCGGCGATAGTCGGGCAGGGCGCAAATCTCCCAGAGCTTTTCCACCCTTTCGCGCGATGTGGCAAGCTCCAAAACGTCTGGGTAGCGGGCGATGTGCTCGAGCGCCTGATAGTCGTCCGATGGCAGCGCCTTGGTCAGGCCCTGGATGCGTGGCGCGGCGTCGAGGCTCGCGCGAAGCGCGGTGATGGAGCTGAAGTCGAGCGCCTTCGAGCGCCACTGCATCACCTTCACATTGTCGAATTCGTGGCCCTCCATGCGGCGCACGAGCTCGTCGTCGAAGGGCCGGGTCTGTCCGGTGACACCGAACGTGCCGTCGCGCATGTGGCGGCCCGCGCGGCCGGCGATCTGTCCGAGCTCGCCGGCGTTCAGGTTGCGATATTGGAAGCCGTCATATTTTCGGTCCTGAGCGAAGGCGACGTGGTCGATATCGAGATTGAGCCCCATGCCGATGGCGTCAGTGGCGACGATATAGTCGACGTCGCCGGCCTGGTATAGGCCGACCTGGGCGTTGCGCGTGCGCGGAGACAGCGCGCCTATGACCACGGCCGCGCCGCCGCGCTGGCGCTTGACCAGTTCGGCGATGGCATAGACCTCGTCCGCCGAAAAGGCGACGATGGCGGAGCGGTGGGGCAGCCGGGTGATCTTTTTGGAGCCGGCATAGAACAGCTGGGAGAGCCGGGGCCGCTCGACGATCTCGATTCCCGGCAGCACTTGCGTCAGGATCGGCTTCATGGTGGCGGCGCCGAGCAGCAGCGTTTCCTCGCGGCCCCTCAAATGCAGGATCCTGTCGGTGAAGACATGGCCGCGTTCGAAATCGGCGGCGAGCTGGACCTCATCCACCGCTACGAAGGCCGCGCGGGTCTCCTCCGGCATCGCCTCGACGGTGCAGACCGAAAAGCGGGCATTCGGCGGCGCGATCTTCTCCTCGCCGGTGATGAGGGCGACATTGCCCGCGCCCACCTTGTCGACCAGACGGCCGTAGACCTCGCGGGCGAGCAACCGCAGCGGCAGGCCGATCACGCCGGAGCCATGGGCGACCATGCGCTCGATGGCATAATGGGTCTTGCCGGTATTGGTGGGGCCGAGCACCGCGGTGACGCCGCGGCCGCTCAAGGTCAGGGGATCGGATTTCAACAGAGGTCCAGTCCGGTTGAGGTCTCGCGGCACATGGGCCGGGCAACATCCATGCCTCTGCTTTGCAGCAATTGCAAGACAGCGGCCACAGCCATCGCAAATGTAGGGCCTCCCGTGTGCGTTAACCAGCCGTTAACCCCAACCGTCAACCTCTCGTCAGGTTTCAGAACAGGTTCGGAACGAATCGGCGACGAATCGATGACTCACCGCTGTTCGTTTTTCGTTCTCTACAACATCTGGTGGCTTCCAGCAGTTTCGCCGCCACATGCTGAATCTCTCGGAGGGACCGGGCTAACCGCGAGGACGTGCGGTCCGGGCTTCGCAAAATCAGGTCAAATCCGCCTTGCCGACATGGTTAACTCCTTGTGAATGCGAACAATCGGAGTTCGAGAGACGGCAGGGCCGGTCAATGAACCAAATTGGAACGAATCGCCGACGAATCAGGGTTACGAGGGTTTTCGTCTTTCGTTCACGCCTAGATCTTGTGGTTAAAGACGCAGTTTACCATAGCCGACGCGGACTACTGCCTGGCCCACGAACCCGCTCTTTTTCCGATGGCGGCTGGAACCGCCGCGCCACCATCGGCGTTGCAAGGCCGTCCACGTCATTCCATCGACGTCATTTCATCGAACGGAGCCTCCGCCATGCTCGGCACCATCCTCATTATCGTCCTCATCCTGCTGCTCATCGGCGCCATTCCGAGCTGGGGCTACAGTCGAAGCTGGGGCTATGGTCCCTCGGGCGGTCTTGGCTTGGTCCTGATCATCGTCCTGGTTCTCGTCCTGATGGGACGAATCTAGTTCCTCTCCCCCGCCAGAAGGATCGTCCCATGAAGAACATCATCATCGCCTCCCTCCTCATCGTGCCGATGGCACTCACCTCCTGCACCCGGACCGAGCGCAACGTCACGCTGGGCGCAGCGACCGGTGCCGTCATTGGCGGTGTCGTGACCGGCCGCACCTCCGGCGTGGTCGCCGGCGCGATCATTGGCGGCGTCACCATGGCCTTCGTCTCGAAGGCCAAGCGTCCCGGCTACTGCGTCTATCGCGACCGTCGCGGCCGCCTGCACGAAGCGCGTTGCCGCTGACAGATTTCAGCCGCCTCCTCCCCGATACTCGGCGGCGTCTTCGGACGCCGTCTTTTTTGGCTGCGTGACCGAAGCAGGAACGAATCGCCGACGAATCGGAATGGTCTCCGATTTCCCGTTTCGTTCCATACAACCCCTTGAGGCAGAACGATTTCTTAACCATAGGGAATAGCATGGTCACCGCGCATGTCTTTATCGCCACGAGCCTCGACGGCTTCATCGCCCGCCCCGACGGCGGCATCGACTGGCTTCCCGGCCTCGATACCGATCCGGGCGAAAACTACGGCTACGATCCGTTCATCGCGTCCATCGACGGCATCGTGATGGGCCGCAACTCCTTCGAAAAGGTGCTTGAATTCGATCCGTGGCCCTATCCCAAGCCCGTCGTCGTGATGAGCAGGAGCCTCAGTGTCGAGACCCTGCGTCCGGATTTGGCGGGGCGCGTCGAGATTTCGCCGCTCGGCCCGCACGACCTGCTCGCTGAACTCGCAGGACGCGGGTGGAGCCGCGTCTATGTCGACGGCGGACGGGTGATCCAGTCCTTCTTAAAAGAAGGTCTGATCGTCGACCTCGTCATCACGCGGGTGCCGGTCCTGCTCGGCTCCGGGCTGCCGCTCTTCGGGCCACTCGACCGCGACATTTCGCTCCGGCATCTGGAGACTCGCGCCTATCCGTCCGGCCTCGTCCAGTCGCGCTACGCCGTCGTCTAAGAAGCGAAACCGGCGCCCATGGGCGCCGGTCGAAATGTCCTGGTCCCGGGGTCTCGTCCTCAGGCCATGTACTGGCCGCCATTGGCCGAGATCGTCGAGCCGGTAATGAAGCCGGCATCGTCGGAGGCCAGGAACACGACGCAGCGCGCGATCTCCTCCGGCTCGCCGAGGCGGCCGACCGGGATCTGCGGGATGATCCGCTCGTTCAGCACCTTCTCCGGCACGGCGCGCACCATTTCCGTGCCGATATAGCCCGGGCAGATCACGTTGACCGTGATGCCCTTGGCGGCGCCTTCCTGGGCCAGGGCCTTGGTGAAGCCGATGTCGCCGGCCTTGGCCGCCGAATAGTTCGCCTGGCCCATCTGGCCCTTCTGTCCGTTGATCGACGAGATGTTGATGACGCGGCCGAAGGAGCGGTCGCGCATGCCGCCCCAGACCGGATGGGTCATGTTGAAAAGGCCAGTGAGGTTGGTGTTGATGACCGCGTTCCAGTCGGCCGGGGTCATCTTGTGGAACATGCCGTCGCGGGTGATGCCGGCATTGTTGACCAGGACTTCGATCGGACCCAGATCGCCCTCGACCTTGGTGATGCCCTGCTGGCAGGCCTCGTAGCTCGAGACGTCCCACTTGTAAGCGGGGATGCCATGCTCGGCGGTGAAGGCGGCCGCGGCCTCCTCGTTGCCGGCATAGTTGACGGCCACCTTGTAGCCCGCCGCCTTCAGTGCGATCGCGATCGCCGCGCCGATGCCGCGGGTACCGCCCGTCACCAGTGCCACTCTGCCCATGCTCGTCCCTCCTCCATTCTCTCAGGCTCTGTCGTGCGGGTCGCGCCCGTCACGGGTTTTGGGCGCCGGCTCCCACCGGCACCGCGTGGTTCATGCCGACCCAGGCCGTTACAGCGCCTCGACACACATGGCGATGCCCATGCCACCGCCGATGCAGAGCGTGGCGAGGCCCTTCCTGGCCGAGCGGCGCTTCATCTCGAACAACAGCGTGTTGAGCACGCGGGCGCCGGAGGCGCCGATCGGGTGGCCGATCGCGATCGCCCCGCCGTTGACGTTGACGATGTCGGGGTTCCAGCCAAGATCCTTGTTGACCGCGCAAGCCTGGGCGGCGAAGGCCTCGTTGGCCTCAACGAGGTCGAGGTCGTTGATCGACCAGCCGGCCTTTTCCAGCGCCTTGCGCGAGGCCGGGATGGGGCCGGTGCCCATGATCTTGGGATCGACGCCGGCGGTGGCCCAGGAAACGATGCGGGCGAGCGGGGTGATGCCGCGCTTGGCGGCATTGGCCTCGGTCATCAGCAGGGTCGCGGCCGCGCCGTCGTTGAGACCCGAGGCGTTGCCGGCGGTGACCGTCCCTTCCTTGTCGAAGGCCGGCCTGAGCTTGGTCATCTGGTCGAGCGTCGCGCCGGCGCGGATATATTCGTCGGCATCGACGATCGTGTCGCCCTTCCGGCCTTTGATGGTGACGGGGACGATCTCGTCCTTGAAGCGTCCGGCGACCTGGGCGGCCTCGGCCTTGTTCTGCGAGCGGAGCGCGAACTGGTCCTGCTCGTCCCGGGTCAGCTGCCATTGGCGCGCGACGTTCTCCGCCGTGATGCCCATGTGGTAGCCGTGGAAGGCATCGGTCAGGCCGTCCTTGATCATGGTATCGACCATCTTGAAGTCGCCCATCTTCACGCCGGCTCGGAGATGGGCGCAGTGCGGCGCCATCGACATGGATTCCATGCCGCCGGCGACGATGATTTCGGCATCGCCGGCAACGATCTGCTGCATGCCGAGCGCAACGGCACGAAGGCCCGACCCGCAGAGCTGGTTGATGCCCATCGCAGTCGCCTCGACCGGAATGCCGGCCTTGACGGCAGCCTGGCGGGCGGGGTTCTGCCCCTCGCCGGCAGGAAGGACCTGGCCGAGGATGACCTCGTCGATCTCGGAGGCGTCTACGCCTGCGCGGGCGAGGACGCCGTTGATGACGGCGACGCCCAGCTCATGCGCGGGCGTGTTGGCGAAGGCACCGTTGAACGAGCCGACGGCGGTGCGGGCCGCGCTGGCGATGACGATAGAGGGGCTGGACATGGCATTTCCTCCGCTTGTGTTTTTGTGACCGGACAGTGTCAAAGCGCCGGTGGACTTGTCAATGCGACTTGGGTCGTTGGACTTAGGTCGGGTCGAGGCGGCCGTCGCGGCCGCTCGCCCGTGGGCGGTGCGATGCCATCTTTCCGCACTGCGAATGGATGCGCAAGGGAAATCACGCGGAATCGCCGCATCGCACAAATCGATTGTAATCTCGGGGGTTTTCCGCTTAGACTTTTCTCGCGCCCAGGGAGAGGGGGGTGCGACCAGTTGCCGAACTGTGCGCTGTCAGGAGGAATCACATGGCAAAAAACGACGGGCAGACGGTTATCAAGAAATACGCCAATCGCCGGCTCTACAATACCGGCACCAGCACCTATGTGACGCTTGACGACCTTGCCCAGATGGTGAAGCGCGGTGAGGATTTCACTGTGCAGGACGCCAAGAGCGGCGACGACATCACCCATTCGGTCCTGACCCAGATCATCTTCGAACAGGAATCCAAGAACGGCAACACGCTGCTGCCGATCTCCTTCCTGCGTCAGCTGATCTCCTACTATGGCGACCAGATGCAGACGTTCGTGCCGAGCTATCTCGAGCAGTCGATGCACGCCTTCAGCGAGCAGCAGAGCCAGATCCGGGAGCATATGGCCAAGACGCTCGGCGATACACCGCTCGCCAAAAACCTGCAGGTGCCGATGCAGCTGATGGAAGAGCAGATCAAGCGCAACACCGAGATCTTCCGCCAGGCGATGGAGGTCTTCACGCCCTTCGGTGGCGCAGCCAAGACCGAGGCGCGCAAGACCGACGCCAAGGACATCGACGAGCTCAAGGAACAGCTGCGCGCCCTGCAGGCCAAGATCGAGAAGATGTAGGCAAGATCTCCGCGGGGATCCGACCGCTTACCACCATCCCCGGGCTTGTCCCGGGGATGTGTCGCTCATCAGGCACTCGGTTGTAAATCTCGCAGCGGAGGTTCGGCCCCGTGCCGAACATGACACGTGCGAGCATCGAGTGCCGGGCGCTCAGAGTCCGATGGCGACGTCGCGCGAGGCGGATTTGATCGACACCGTGAAGCCCGCGATCACGTCGACCAGGCTCACCAGCATCAGGATGAAGAAGATCTGGGTCGCCGCGCCCTGCACCAGCAGGAACTCCACCAGGAAGACGACGAAGAGCGCCATCGAGAAGAGATGGTCGAGCAGTGCGACCGAGGAGCGCCGGGTCGCCTTGAAGATCTCGAAGAAAAGGATTACCAGGCTGATGACGATGAAGAGGTCGCCGATGGACATGGTCCAGGTGGCGCCCGACATCATGTTGACACTCGTCACCACCGTCTTCAGCGCCTCGATGCCTCCGCCGCCGAAGGCGCCGACCATGGCGAGATTATAGAGGATGAACGGGATCAGCATCAGCGGAATGGCGGCCATCGGCGGGTCTCCTCGTAATCGGCGGTCGTCAGGTCTTAATACAGTTTCCGGTCAGGACAAAGACGTGTCACGGCCCGAGTTTCATCGCCGGCGACATGAGCCCAAACAAAAAGGCCGGCATCGCTGCCAGCCCTTCCGTCATCGTGGTCGCCCGAATAGATCAGGCGTTGTCCTTGGGCGTCAGAACCTGACGGCCGCGATACATGCCGGTCTTCAGGTCGACATGGTGCGGGCGACGCAGTTCGCCGGAATTCTTGTCCTCGATATAGGTCGGGGCCTTGAGACCATCGGCGGAACGGCGCATGCCACGACGCGAGGGGCTGGTCTTTCTTTTCGGAACTGCCATTTCGAAACTCCAATCTCTGTCCCGTCAAAACCTCGCCGTCGGCCGCCAGGCCGCTCGAGTAAGCGGGTCTTTCCGGAAAATTTGCCGGGCTTATACATAAGGACTCCCGGCTTGACCAGTACCTCCGTCAAAAAATCTTCCGGGCGCCTGCTGTTGCCGCGTCAGATCTCGTCCTCGGGAACGATCCATGTCTCCCTGGCGGCGTCTGCCGCCCAGGCGCGCCAGGCGGGATGTGCCTTGACGGCGTCCATATAGGCGAGCGTCTCCGGATCGTCCACCAGCAGGTAGGAATCGAAGCGCGCGACGACGGGCGCGAAGAAGGCGTCGGCGGCGGTGAAATCGCCGAACAGGAAAGGCCCGCCGCTCCGTCCGACCGAACCGTGCCAGATCGCTTCGATCCGCCGGATATTGGCCTTCACGTCATCGCCCACTGCCAGCCTGGCCTTCGGATAGCGCAGGTTCATCGGCGCCGCGTTGCGCAGCGGACGGAAGCCGGTGGCCATTTCCGAGCAGTAGGCGCGGGCGCGGGCGCGATCGGCGCGGTCAGCCGGCCAGATGCGACGGTCGGGAAAGAGTTCGGCGACATATTCGATGATCGCGAGCGATTCCCAGATCCTGAGGCCGTCATGGTCGAGCAGCGGCACGGTTCCGCCTTCGGAAAGCGACTTGATCCTGGGGTTGCCGGCGGGGAAATCGAAAGGGATCACCTCGTCCTCGAAGGGCACGCCCGCCGCCTTCAGCGCCAGCCAGGGCCGCATCGACCAGGAGGAGTAATTCTTGTTTCCGACGTAGAGCTTCAGCATGGCCCGAGGGTCTCCTTTTCCGCAAGCGTTACGGGAGATCCGGTTTCAGGCCAAGTGAAATGAATTGGTGTCAGTCATAAAGGCATTTGATGTATTCGCCTGAGGCATTGGCGCGGCGCTGGATCAGGTTGGCGAGCCGGCTCATCCCGCGCGACGGCTTGGAGGCGACGCGGGTGATCGGGTTGGGAAGCGACACGGCGAGCAGTGCCGCCTGCTTCCTGGAGAGCTTGGCGGCAGAGATCTTGAAGTGATGCTGGGCCGCGGCCTCGATGCCATAGATGCCCGGGCCCCACTCGGCGATGTTGAGATAGATTTCCATCGTCCGCTTCTTGGTCCAGACTGCGTCCGCGCCGATGGCGAGCGGCAGTTCCAGTCCCTTGCGCAGGAAGGAGCGGCCGTTCCACAGGAACAGGTTCTTGGCCGTCTGCATCGGGATCGTCGAGGCGCCCCGCGTGGGCTCGCCGTCCAGCGCGTCCTGGACGACACCCTGCAGCTGGCGCACGTCGACGCCATGATGGGCGCAGAACTGCCCGTCCTCGGACATCATCACCGATTGCACCAGCACCGGCGCGATGTCCTCGAATTCCACCCAGCGCCGGTCGTAACCCTTGAAAGTGGCGAGGTCCCAGAGCATCAGCGTCGAGACCGGCCGGATGAAATCGAGCGCATAGACGAGGATCAGCAGATAGGGAAGCAGCAACAGGACCGCGAGCGCCTTCAGAAGCCTGGTCAACCAGCGACGCATGGCGCCCTCACCGGCGGCAGTGCCGGCCGGCGTCTCCGGCAGCGTCGTGTCGGGGGCGATGTCCAATCAAGGCCTCGGCATGTCCCATCTTCGTCAGGCAAGGTCTCATAGACCGCAGGCCGCATCAAGGCCAGCGCTTTGCGCGCGGAATGTTAACGCCGGACCGAGCGGACGGTTGCAAGCGAGGGGGCGCCATGCCAAAGAGCGCTCATGCGCGAAGACGACTTTCTCGAAAGACTCGGCCGGCATGCGACGGCCGTGCAGGACCTGCTGGCTGTGCTCCTCGCCGACACGGTGCTGCCGGACGAGACGACGCGTCCGGCGCGGCTCATCGCCGCCATGCGCCACGGCGTGCTCAACGGCGGCAAGCGGATGCGGCCGGCGCTGGTCATCGAAAGCGCGGCCCTGTTCGACGGCGACCGCGACGCCGCACTCCGGGTCGCGGCAGCGCTTGAATGCGTGCATTGCTATTCGCTCATTCATGATGACCTGCCGGCCATGGACGACGACGACATCCGGCGCGGCCAGCCGACCGTCCACCGCAAGTTCGACGAGGCGACCGCCATCCTTGCCGGCGACAGCCTGCTGACCTATGCCTTCGACATCATCGCGGCGCCGGAGACCGGGCTTCCTGCCCAAACCAGAGCCGAGCTCGTCCTTTCGCTCGCCCGCGCCGCGGGACCTGGCGGCATGGCCGGCGGCCAGGCGCTCGATCTCGAGGCGGAGCGGCGGGCGCTTTCGGAGGATGAGGTCGTGCAGCTGCAGCGGATGAAGACGGGCGCCCTGATCCGGTTTGGCTGCGAGGCCGGTGCGATCATCGCCGGTGCGGCGGAAGCCCGTGCCGAGATGCGGCGATTCGGCGAGATCCTCGGCCTGGCCTTCCAGCTGCGCGATGATCTTCTCGACCTGACGGCCGACAGCGCGGTCCTCGGCAAGGCGTCGGGAAAGGATGCTGCGCGGGGGAAGAAGACCTTGCCGTCGATCCACGGAATCCAGTGGACGCAGTCGCGCCTCGCAGGCTTGATCGAGGAGGCGAACGACCTCCTCGCGCGTCACGGCGCCCGGGCCGCAATGCTGGCGGCGCTGGCCGATTACGTCGCGACTCGAAAGAACTGAAGTCCCTTCCAGGAGCAGGTGCCTGCCATGAGCAAATACTGGTCCAAGGTCGTTTCGACCCTCTCGCCCTATGTAGCGGGCGAGCAGCCGAAGATGGCCGATCTCGTCAAGCTCAATACAAACGAGAATCCCTATGGTCCGTCGCCCAAGGCGATCGCCGCGATCGCGGCGGAGACCGGCGACCGCTTGCGGCTCTATCCGGATCCGGCCTCGACCCGCCTGCGCGAAGCGATCGCCACCCGCTATGGCGTCGGCATCGACGAGGTCTTCGTCGGCAACGGGTCGGACGAGGTTCTGGCGCATGTCTTCCAGGCGCTGCTCAAGCATGAGGCGCCGCTGCTTTTTCCCGACATTACCTACAGTTTCTATCCGGTCTACTGCCTGCTCTATGGCATCGAGGGCTTGGCGGTGCCGCTCGACGACGGCTTCAACGTCCGCCTCGAGGATTATGAGCGACCGTGCGGCGCGATCATCCTGCCCAATCCGAATGCGCCCACCGGCATCGGCCTGCCGTTGTCCGATATCGAGGCGCTGGTGGCCGCGCATCCCGACCAGCCCGTCGTGATCGACGAGGCCTATGTGGATTTCGGCGCCGAGACGGCCATCCCGCTCACCCGGAAATATCCCAACCTGCTCGTCACCCATACCCTGTCGAAGTCGCGATCGCTCGCGGGTCTCCGCGTCGGCTACGCCATCGGCCAGCGGCCGCTGATCGAGGCTTTGGAGCGGGTGAAGGACAGCTTTAATTCCTACCCGCTCGATCGGCTCGCGGAGGCCGGCGCGACCGCGGCGATCGAGGACGAGGCCTGGTTCGAGACGACGCGCCAGCGGGTCATCGCCTCGCGCGAGCGGATCTGCGGCGGCCTGCGGCAGCGCGGGTTCGAGGTCCTGCCGTCGCAATCGAACTTCGTCTTCGCCCGGCATCCCTCACGCACCGGAGCAGACCTTGCGCGCGCCCTGCGCGACCGCTCGATCCTCGTCCGCCACTTCGCCAAGCCGCGAATTTCCGACTTCCTGCGGATCTCGATCGGCACGGAAGAGGAGTGCGATCGGCTGATCGAGGCGATCGACGCGATCCTCCCGCCGGAGTAGTCGGCGGGGATGCCCGTCAGGGCCGGATCACGCAGACGCCCGCCTGCATCGCGCAGGCATGATCCGGCTTCAGGCTGTCGACATCGATGATCTTGGCCTTCGGGTGGATCGTCACCACGGTCTTGGTGGCACTGGATGACCCGTAGGACCACTGGCCGATGCCATCGGTGGAATAGATGTCGACATCGCCGGAATAGGTGCCGTAGGCCTTCGAGCGCTGATGACGGTTTCCCGCGCCGACATCGACGATTACGACATTGCGGTTGACGACCTTGACCAACGGCCGATGGCGCCTGACGGTGTTGCGGTCGACCATACGGATACCGTGGTGCTTGACGACGCGGTGCTTTTCATGGCGGGGGCCGGCCTGACTCTCGGCGAGCGGCAGGAACGAGACGGCGGCGAGCAGTGCGAGGGCCGATCCGGTGATCTTGGACATGTCCGTTCTCCCATGGCGTCCGCCCCTTCGTCGCGGGCGGAGACTATTAATCAAGGGTTAACGAAAACGCCTTTGAAGTCAACGTGTTGCAAAATGGGACAGTGCCAATGCCGTCGCTTCTGCGCGCCGGTTCGCGCGCCCGGTCAGAATGTCGCGCTAAGTACCGGAATAAAAATCGATTTGAATCCGCCCTCCTTCTTTGGGAGGGCTTGTCGTGACGCAATCGCGCGATTAAACACCGTTTTGACGCAATGCAACAGAACCGGCCTGCCGACTCTGCACACTGCGTCGGCACGCCGCGACGGCGGCGTTGCCGCTTGCCCCTCCGGAGGTCCTTTATGGCGAACACGGTCAAGAACCGTCCCCTCTCTCCCCATCTGTCGATCTACCGCCCCATCCCGACCATGATGAGCTCGATCATCCACCGGATAACCGGCGGCGCGCTCTATTTCGGCACCCTGCTCGTCGCCTGGTGGCTGATAGCGGCGGCGTCGGGCCCGGCTTATTTCGAGACCGCCAACTGGGTGTTCGGCTCATGGATCGGGCGGCTGGTGCTGTTCGGCTATACCTGGGTCCTCATCCAGCACGCTCTCGGCGGCATCCGGCACCTCGCCTGGGACCTCGGCTACGGTTTCGAGAAGCATTTCGCCACGCGCATCGCCAAGCTCAACTTTGCCGCCGCGCCTGTCATCACGATCCTGATATGGATCGTCGGCTATATGGCCCGATAGGAGAACGACGATGGATATGCGCACTCCCCTCGGCAAGGTCCGCGGCCTCGGCTCCGCCAAGGAAGGCACCGATCATTTCTGGCGGCAACGGCTGACGGCCGTATCGAACCTCGTCCTGATCGGCTTCTTCGTCTGCTTCCTGATCCGCTACAACGGTGCACCGTATGAAGTGGTGCGGGCGGCGCTCGCAAGCCCGCTGGTCGCGGTGCTGATGGGCCTGACCGTCGTTTCGGCATTGTTTCACATGCGGCTCGGCATGCAGGTCATCATCGAGGACTACGTCCACAACGAGTTCCGGAAGGTCGCCCTTCTGATGCTCAACACCTTCTTCACGATCGCTGTCGCCGCACTCTGTCTGTTCGCGGTGCTGAAGATCGGTTTCGCAGGATAAAAGACATGGCAGCTCCCTCTTCCCCGGCGGCCGGCGGCAAGGCCTATACCTATGTCGACCATTCCTATGACGTCGTCGTCGTAGGCGCCGGTGGCGCCGGGTTGCGCGCGACGCTCGGCATGGCCGAGCAGGGCTTCCGCACGGCCTGCATCACCAAGGTCTTTCCGACCCGTTCGCACACCGTCGCCGCGCAGGGCGGCATCGCCGCATCGCTCCAGAACATGACGCCGGACAGCTGGCAGTGGCACATGTACGACACCGTCAAGGGCTCGGACTGGCTGGGCGACGTCGACGCCATGCAGTATCTCGCCATGGAAGCGCCCAAGGCGGTCTATGAGCTCGAGCATTACGGCGTCCCCTTCTCGCGCACCGAGGACGGCCGCATCTACCAGCGTCCCTTCGGCGGCCACATGCAGAATTACGGCGAAGGCCCGCCTGTGCAGCGCACCTGCGCGGCTGCCGACCGCACCGGACATGCGATCCTGCATACGCTCTACGGCCAGTCACTCCGCAACAATGCCGAGTTCTTCGTCGAATATTTTGCGCTCGACCTGATCATGTCGGCCGACGGCCGCTGCACTGGCGTCGTCGCCTGGAATCTCGACGACGGCACGATCCACCGCTTCGCCGCCAAGATGGTGGTGCTGGCGACCGGCGGCTATGGCCGCGCCTATTTCTCCGCCACCTCGGCGCATACCTGCACGGGCGATGGCAACGGCATGATCGCCCGCGCCGGCCTGCCGCTGCAGGACATGGAATTCGTGCAGTTCCACCCGACGGGCATCTACGGCGCCGGCTGTCTGATCACCGAGGGCGCGCGGGGCGAGGGCGGTTATCTCGTCAATTCCGAAGGCGAGCGTTTCATGGAGCGCTATGCGCCCAACGCCAAGGACCTCGCCTCGCGCGACGTCGTCTCCCGCTGCATGACGCTCGAGATCCGCGAGGGCCGCGGCGTCGGCAAGGCCAAGGACCACATCTACCTGCATCTCGACCATCTCGATCCGGCCGTGCTGCACGAGCGGCTGCCCGGCATCTCCGAGAGCGCCAAGATCTTCGCCGGCGTCGACGTGACCCGCGAGCCGATCCCGGTCCTGCCGACGGTGCATTACAACATGGGCGGCATCCCGACCAATTACTGGGGCGAGGTGCTCAATGCCGACGGTGCCAATCCTGAGCGGATCGCGCCCGGTCTGATGGCGGTCGGAGAAGCCGGTTGCGCCTCGGTGCACGGCGCCAACCGTCTCGGCTCCAACTCGCTGATCGATCTCGTCGTCTTCGGCCGCGCCGCGGCGATCCGGGCCGGCCAGGTGATCGACCGCGCGGGCGCTGTGCCGGCGCTCGATCATGCCGCCTGCGACGGCATCATGGATCGTTTCGATCGCCTGCGGCATGCGAGCGGCGGCACGCCGACGGCGGTGCTGCGCGAGAAGATGCAGCGCGCCATGCAGGAGGACGCTGCCGTGTTCCGCACCCAGGAATCGCTCGAGAGCGGCTGCAAGCGGCTCTCGGCGATCTGGGGCGAGCTGAAGGACATCAAAGTCACCGACCGTTCGATGGTGTGGAATTCCGATCTCGTCGAGACGCTCGAACTCGAAAACCTGATGGCCTGCGCCATCACCACCGTCTATGGCGCCGAGGCCCGCAAGGAAAGCCGCGGCAGCCATGCGCGGGAGGACTATACCGCGGGCAAGTTCGCCGGCCGCGACGACGAGAACTGGCGCAAGCATACGCTGAGCTGGGTGGATGCGTCGGGCAAGGTCAAGCTCGACTATCGCCCGGTCCATACCGAACTTCTGCAGCCCGGCATCGATCCGCACAAGATCGAGCCCAAGGCACGCGTCTACTGAGGTGATGACAGATGGTTGAACTCACCCTCCCCAAAAATTCCACGATGTCCGAGGGCAAGGTCTGGCCGAAGCCGGCCGGCGCCAAGAACCTCCGGGAATACCGGATCTATCGTTGGTCGCCCGACGACGGCAAGAACCCTGTCATCGACACCTATTATGTCGATGTCGACGATTGCGGCCCGATGGTGCTCGATGCGCTCATCTACATCAAGAACAAGATCGACCCGACGCTGACCTTCCGGCGCTCATGCCGCGAGGGCATCTGCGGCTCCTGCGCGATGAATATCGACGGGACCAACACGCTCGCCTGCACCAAGGGCATGGACGACGTGAAGGGTACGGTGAAGATCTATCCGCTGCCGCACATGCCCGTGGTCAAGGACCTGGTGCCGGACCTCAACAATTTCTACGCCCAGCACCGTTCGATCGAGCCCTGGCTCAAGACCGTCTCGCCGACCCCTGCCAAGGAGTGGCGCCAGAGCCACGACGACCGGCAGAAGCTCGACGGCCTCTACGAATGCATCCTCTGCGCCTGCTGCTCGACCTCCTGTCCGAGCTACTGGTGGAACGGCGACCGCTATCTCGGCCCCGCCGTGCTGCTGCAGGCCTATCGCTGGCTGATCGATTCCCGCGACGAAGCCAAGGGCGAACGCCTCGACAATCTCGAGGATCCGTTCCGCCTCTACCGTTGCCACACGATCATGAACTGCGCCCAGGCCTGCCCGAAGGGTCTCAACCCGGCAAAGGCGATCGCCGAGATCAAGAAGATGATGGTCGAGCGCCGGGTCTGATGCTGGAAGGCTTCTCGCCCAACGCTGTCAGCGAAGTACGACGACGCCTTGACGAGGTGCGCCTGTCCGGCGTGCGCATCCTCTTTGCCATCGAGAGCGGCAGCCGCGCCTGGGGTTTTCCCTCACCCGACAGCGATTACGATTGCCGCTTCGTCTATGTCAGGCCGGTCGACGATCACCTCAAGCTCACCGCCGACCGCGACGTCATCGAATTCCCGATCGAAGGCGAGATCGATACGGGCGGCTGGGATCTGCGCAAGGCGTTGCTGCTCGCGCTCAAGGGCAATGCGGTCATCGGCGAATGGGTGAACTCGCCGTATGTCTATGAAGAATTGACCGGCTTCCGCTCACGTCTGGCGACGTTGCTCGATGCGATCGTCGATCCGAAAATGGTCGTGCGGCACTATTTCGGCCTGCTCCGGCGGAACGAACAGACATTCTCCGGCGCGGAAGTGAAACTCAAGAAGCTGTTTTATGCGCTCCGCCCCGCCTTTTCGCTGAAATACATGGAAGAGCGCGACTTTGCGGTCCTGCCGCCGATGAACCTGCAGCTGCTTCTCGCCGGTATTCGCTTGCCGCCGGAGCTTTCCGAGCTCGTGGCAGTTATGGTCGAAGAGAAGGCCGTGACGCGGGAAATGGGCATGGGAGCACCGCCGGAGAGAATAGCGCAATTCCTGACGGACGCTCACCAGCACTACGGCAAGCTGCTCGAAACGCTCGGGCCGGCCGACCTGAACCTCTGCCGGGAACATCATGCCGCGGCCGAGCGATTCTATATCGATGAAGTCCGTGCACATGACGGCGTGGCGGCAGCATGACTCGGGCGTTACGACTTGATTAACCATATGGCCTTACGCTAAATCCGCCGCAATTTCCTGATTTCGGGGAATGGGCACGGCAGGATCGAAGGAGACGGGAATGCAGGGTTCGAGGGTGATCGCGGTCGTCGCGGCCGGCCTGCTGCTGGCGAGTTGCGGCACCGACCGTATGGACACGGTCGATACCAGCATGCGTCCCGAACCGCTCGAGGCGGCGCCGGTGCAGACGGTGCAGTCCGGGCAGCTGCCAGACCCGACAACCGACACATCGCAGTTTCCGCAGAAGCCGGCAAACGATCCGGCGGCGCTCAGCCAGCAGAACGACCAGGTGGCCGCCGCCGCGCTCGACGTCAAGAAAGAGAGCATGGTCGGAAGCTGGAAGGTCAATTCCAATGGCGTCAACTGCCAGATGTTCCTGACGCTCACCAATCTCGGCTCCGGCTCGCGCGGCGGCACACGCGGTTGCGGCAGCGACCTCTCGCTGATGAATTCCTGGGAAGTCGCGGGCAAGCAGGTGGTGGTCAAGGACCGCGACGGCAACCAGATCGCCTCCTTCTTCAAGACGGCCGAGAACCAGTTCACCGGCCGAAGCAGCGCGGGCACGCCGATCATCCTGTCCCGCTAGCAGGCCGAATTGATGCAGGCGCCGCCCGATTATTCCGCCAGCGTCGTCGAGCGGCTCGAAACGCTCGTGCGCGCCGGCCAGATTTCGGCGGACCCGCAGCAGCTGATGGTCGCCCGGCGCCTCGACGGCGTCCTGACCTCGCTCCGCGCCCGGGCGCCGGCCCGCAAGTCCTCGGCGCTCGGCTGGCTGTTCGCCGCCAAGCGGGCGCAGGAGCCGCCGGTTCGCGGTCTCTATATCCACGGCAGCGTCGGGCGTGGCAAGACCATGCTGATGGACATGATGTTCGAGCTTGCGCCGGTGCAGCGCAAGCGGCGGGCGCATTTCCACGAATTCATGGCCGACGTCCATGCCCGCATCCATGCGCATCGGCAGAAGCTCAAGAACGGCGAAACCCGCCAGGCCGATCCCGTGCCGCCGGTCGCTGCCGCGCTGCATGACGAGGCGGTGCTCCTCTGCTTCGACGAGTTCACGGTGACCGACATTGCCGACGCCATGATCCTGTCGCGGCTGTTCACCGAGCTCTTCCAGCGCGGCTCGGTGCTGGTGGCGACATCGAACGTGGAGCCGGACAACCTCTATCGCGACGGATTGAACCGGCAGCTCTTCCTGCCCTTCGTCGATCTTCTGAAGCACTATGCCGACATCGTTTCTCTGGATTCGCCGACTGACTACAGGCTGGAGAAGACGCGCAGCCTGCCGGTCTGGCTGACGCCGCTCGGACCGGCCACCGACGCGCGGCTGGAGGCGGCCTGGACCAGCCTGACCGAGGGGGCGAAGCCTCGCCGCGAGGTCATAGCCATGAAAGGACGCGAGGTGCCGGTCCCCGCGACCGCCCTCGGCGCGGCCCGCTTCAGCTTCGGCGATCTCTGCGAGCAGCCACTGGGCGCGTCGGACTATCTCGCCATCGCCGAGCGCTACCGCACGATCTTCGTCGAACACATTCCGGTACTCGGGCCACATCAGGCCAATCAGACCAAGCGTTTCATCAATCTCGTCGACACGCTCTACGACAACCATGTGCGGCTCGTCGCCTCAGCCGAGGCGATGCCGGAAGACCTGCTTCCGGAGCGCCGCGGCACGACTGGATTCGAGTTCGACCGCACGGTGTCGCGTCTCTTCGAAATGCGCAGCGCCGACTACGCCGATTCATGACGGAAATGCTGCGAAAGTCTTACTGAAAGACTAATTTTGTTTGACGTTTACGTAAGAAAATTTGCTTCTAACCGATTGAATTTGTTTGGTCCAAAATAATGCGTTGACTTTTTTTCCATTGTAGTTAAGCCGATTTGCCAAAGGCGACAGCTTCTTGTCAGCCGCCGCCTCGTTGTTTCACCAGAACAAGGACATATTCCATGGCGCGTAAGAAGATCGCTCTCATCGGCTCCGGCATGATCGGCGGCACGCTGGCCCATCTCGCAGGCATGAAGGAACTGGGCGACATCGTCCTGTTCGACATCGCCGACGGCATTCCGCAGGGCAAGGGCCTCGACATCGCCGAGTCCTCGCCGGTCGATGGCTTCAATGCCAATTATTCCGGCGCGAGCGACTATTCCGCCATCGAAGGCGCGGATGTTTGCATCGTCACCGCAGGCGTGCCGCGCAAGCCGGGCATGAGCCGCGACGATCTTCTCGGCATCAACCTCAAGGTCATGGAGCAAGTCGGCGCCGGCATCAAGAAATATGCTCCCAACGCCTTCGTGATCTGCATCACCAATCCGCTCGACGCGATGGTCTGGGCGCTGCAGAAGTTCTCCGGCCTGCCGAAGAACATGGTCGTCGGCATGGCCGGCGTGCTCGATTCGGCCCGCTTCCGCTACTTCCTGGCGCAGGAATTCAACGTCTCGGTCGAGGACGTCACCGGTTTCGTGCTCGGCGGCCATGGCGATACGATGGTGCCCCTCGCCCGCTACTCGACGGTCGGCGGCATCCCGCTTCCCGACCTCGTCAAGATGGGCTGGTGCACCAAGGAGCGCCTTGAAGAGATCATCCAGCGCACCCGCGACGGCGGTGCCGAGATCGTCGGCCTGCTCAAGACCGGCTCGGCCTATTATGCGCCGGCGGCGTCCGCGATCCTGATGGCCGAGAGCTTCCTCAAGGACAAGAAGCGCGTCCTGCCCTGCGCGGCCCATCTCACCGGCCAGTATGGCGTCAAGGACATGTATGTCGGCGTTCCCACCGTGATCGGCCAGGGCGGCGTAGAGCGTATCATCGAGATCGATCTCAACGGCGCCGAGAAGGCTGCCTTCGACAAGTCGGTCGCCGCGGTCGCCGGCCTCTGCGAAGCCTGCGTCAACATCGCTCCGGCGCTCAAGTAACCGGCCGTCCAAGGGATCTTTCCATGAACATCCATGAATATCAGGGTAAAGCCCTGCTCAAGAGCTACGGCGCACCCGTTGCCGAGGGCGTGGCCATCTTCTCGGCCGACGAGGCTGCGGCGGCGGCAAAGAAGCTCCCCGGTCCGCTCTACGTGGTCAAGAGCCAGATCCATGCCGGCGGACGCGGAAAGGGCAAGTTCAAGGAACTCGGCCCCGACGCCAAGGGTGGCGTGCGGCTCGCGAAGTCGATCGACGAGGTCGTCGCCAACGCCCGCGAAATGCTCGGCAACACGCTCGTCACCAAGCAGACCGGCCCGGCCGGCAAGCAGGTCAACCGCCTCTATATCGAGGACGGCGCCGACATCGACCGCGAGCTCTACCTCTCGATCCTGGTCGACCGCTCGGTCGGCCAGGTGGCCTTCGTCGTTTCGACCGAAGGCGGTATGGACATCGAGGCCGTGGCGCATGACACGCCGGAGAAGATCGTCACCGTGGCGATCGACCCGGACAAGGGTGTGACGGCCGAGAATCTTAAGACGCTGACCGGCGCGCTCAAGCTCGACGGCGAGGCCAAGGCGGATGCGGAAAAGCTCTTCCCGGTTCTCTACAAGGCCTTCGTCGAGAAGGACATGAGCCTGCTCGAGGTCAATCCGCTGATCGTGATGAAGAACGGCCGGATGCGGGTGCTCGACGCCAAGGTGTCCTTCGACAACAACGCATCGTTCCGCCATCCCGAGCTGCAGGAACTGCGCGACCTCACGGAAGAGGACGCGAAGGAAATCGAGGCGTCGAAATACGACCTCGCCTATGTCGCGCTCGACGGCAATATCGGCTGCATGGTCAACGGCGCCGGCCTTGCCATGGCGACCATGGACATCATCAAGCTCTACGGCGCCGAGCCGGCGAACTTCCTCGATGTCGGCGGCGGCGCCTCCAAGGAGAAGGTCACCGCGGCCTTCAAGATCATCACTGCCGATCCGGCCGTGAAGGGCATCCTGGTCAACATCTTCGGCGGCATCATGAAGTGCGACGTCATTGCCGAGGGCGTGATCGCCGCGGTCAAGGAAGTCGGCCTCCAGGTTCCGCTGGTGGTCCGCCTCGAAGGCACCAATGTCGATCTCGGCAAGAAGATCATCCGCGAAAGCGGCCTGAACGTGATCCCCGCCGACGACCTCGACGATGCCGCCCAGAAGATCGTCAAGGCGGTGAAGGGCTGAGTCATATGGGAGGTGATCTGGCCCACAGTCTGGTGAATTTCTCTCCGGTGCTGGTCGTCATGGCCATCTATCTCTGGGTCGTGCGTAGCGCAAGGATTCGCTCGCTGGAGATGATGCGGGTCAACAACGCGCTCCTCGAAGCCAATCTCGAAATGGTCACCAGGCTTCGAAACATCGAAGCGCTGCTCGAAAAAGATAGGCAAGTTTGATGTCCATCCTAGTCAACAAAGACACCAAGGTTCTGGTTCAGGGCCTGACCGGCAAGACCGGCACGTTCCATACCGAGCAGGCGCTGGCCTATCATGGCACCAAGATGGTCGGCGGCATCCATCCCAAGAAGGGCGGCGAAACCTGGACGGGTTCGAAGGGCGAGAGCCTGCCGATCTTCGCCTCCGTCGCAGAGGGTCGCGACAAGACCGGCGCCGATGCCTCCGTGATCTATGTTCCGCCGGCGGGCGCCGCCGAGGCGATCATCGAGGCGATCGAGGCCGAGATCCCGCTCATCGTCTGCATCACCGAGGGCATACCGGTCGCCGACATGGTCAAGGTCAAGGCCCGGCTCGACCGGTCCAAGTCCCGGCTGATCGGGCCGAACTGCCCCGGCGTTCTGACGCCGGACGAGTGCAAGATCGGCATCATGCCGGGCAACATCTTCAAAAAGGGGTCGGTAGGGGTTCTTTCCCGCTCGGGAACCCTTACCTATGAAGCGGTGTTCCAGACCACCAACGAGGGCCT
>JAESFG010000170.1_pt1 | contig 150685 bp, 120 predicted proteins | sample 9269371 | NCBI WGS metagenome assembly JAESFG01 (sample SAMN14506227, study PRJNA617093) | algae metagenome | isolation source: Aetokthonos hydrillicola CCALA 1050 (B3-Florida) and co-occurring... | place: USA: South Carolina | collected 2013-01-01 | reverse complement strand
GCCGCGACACGGCCTGCAGCAGCGTCTCCGGGAATTCACGGCCGAGCGCGGCGGCGACCTGCGCCGTCTCGCGCGCCTCGCCGAGCCGCCCCAGCCGCGCCGCGAGCGTCGCCTGCAGTGTTTCGGGGATCGCCGACAGCGCCGCCGCGTCGTCGCCGGGAGGCGCATCGGCCAGCATCGCCACCAGCTCCTCCAGGAACAGCGGCACGCCGTCGCCCCGGGCCAGCACCTGCTCCTCGACCGCCGGCGGCAGGGGCGCGCCCCGCGGCGCCGCCCGGACCAGCGCGGCCGCGTCGCGCCGCGAGAGGCGCTGCAGCGCGATCCGCCCGAGATCGGAGCGCTGCGGCCATTCCGGTCGGAAATCCGGCCGCGCCGTCATCAGCAGCAGCACGGATTTGTCGCCGATCCGGCCGAGCAGCTGACCCAGGAGCTCGACCGTTGTCGGGTCCGCCCATTGCAGGTCCTCCACGACCAGGATGCGCGGCTCCTCGCCCCGCAGCAGGACCTCGGCGATGATCCCCAGGCGTTCCGCCCGGGCGCGGCGCATGTCGTTGCCGACCTCCGGCACGAAGACGCGGTGGGGCCTGATGGACAGGAGCGGCGCGATGGTGTCTTCGGCCTCGGCCGCCCGACCGCCGAGGCTCGCCGAAAGGAGCGCGCGGAGCTTGCCCATGGCCTCGTCGGCGGCCTCCCGCTGGCCGATGCCGGCCTCCCGCCTGAGAAGCTCCACCACGGGATGCAGGACGCTGGCGGTATGCAGCGCCGAGCAGCGCATCCGCGCCCGCCGCGCCTGTGGGCCGGCCCTGGCCACGGCGGCGTCGACCAGGCGCGACTTGCCGATGCCGGCCTGGCCGCTGATCAGGACCGCCTGCCCGAAACCCTCGCCGACGCGCGCCCAGGCGGCGTCCAGGACCGCGATCTCGGCGTCGCGGCCGACGAAGCCGCCCATGGGCTGGCCCGCCGGGAAAGACTCGCGCCCCGCCTGCGCCTCGCCGGTCACGGCATAGACGTCGACCGGATGGTCGACCCCCTTCAGCGCCTGCCGGCCGAGGGCCCGGCACAGGAACCGATCCTTGAGCAGGGATTTCACGGCGCCGCTGATGACGATGCCGCCTGGCTCGGCCAGGGACTGCAGCCGCGCCGCGATATTGGGCGTTTGCCCGACGGCGAACTGGCGGGCGGCATGCCGCCCGCCGAGGTCGCTGAGCAGGACAAGGCCGTAATGGATGCCGACCCGCGCCGCCAGCGCCGGCGCATCGCCGCCGCGCTCGGCGTTGCGCTGCGCGAGGGCCGCCTGGATGGCCAGGGCCGCCGACACGGAGCGCTCCGCGCTGTCCTCATGCGCCACCGGATAGCCGAAGGTCACCAGGCTGCCATCGCCCATGAAGTTCTGGATATGGCCGCCGAAGGGCTGCACCACCGCCGCCACGATGTCCTGCCAGGCGCTGTAGATATCGCCGAGCTCCTCCGGATCGAGCCGCGTCGACAGGCCGGTGGAATCGACGAGATCGCAGAACATCGCCGCGAGATGACGCCGCTCGCCCTCGGGCAGCCGCAGGGCGGCAGGCTCGGCCTGCGCCGCCGCCTCGGCGGAGCGCGGCGGCTCCGCCGGCGGCTGTGGATCAGGGCGGGGGGCCGGCGGCGCGGGACGCCCCTCGGCCAGGACCAGCACCTGGCCATCCTCGTCGGTGGCGAGGCGCAGGACATCGACGATCTCGGCGCGCAGGTCGTCAAGGAAACCGTCGTCGGCGCCGAACTGCCGGCGCAGCGCCCGATAGGACACGCGGCCGTTGCGGCGGAGCATGTCGATCGCCTGGCTCAGGGCCTCGTCGAAGGTCATCGGTCCGTCCGGCGCCCGCGGCCGTAGTTGCACGTGAGAAATGCGTGCAATAGCTTAGGCCAAGGCCAAGCTTGCCGCAACTTCGGGGGACAGCGATGGGCGGACACGGACTTGGCGGGATCGTGCGCGCGGCGATCCATCCGGCCATCGGCGTGGCGCGGGTGGGCAACAGCCGCGACGCCTGGTTCCTCGGCCCCGAGGTCGAGGATCCGCCCGCCGCGGCGCCCGGATTCTACCGCGATCCGACGGGAGCGCTGAAGCGCCAGGCCGCCCGCTTCCGCATCTACGGCTACGATGCGGCCGGCGCCGTTGTCGCCGAGCTCACGGCCGACGACGCCGCGATCGCCTGGACCGTGCATCTGCGCAACGAGAAGGCCGCCTGGTACCAATTCCAGATCGCCATGGACATTCCCGAGGCCGCCAACGCGCAGCCCGCCGGCCGGCGCAACGCGGCGATCACCGGCGCAGACCGCGGCGCGCTCGTCATCGATGCCGGCGCCCGCTCGATCGCCGGAGCGAACGCCGGCGGGCCGGCCTATGCCCTCGACGGCGCCTTCATGGGCGCGCCGGTGCATCTCGGCGATCTCAAGACGGACGAAGCCGGCAGGCTCGTGGTGCTCGGCGGACGCGGCGCCAGCGGCAGCCCGATGGGCGCGCCGCTCACGACCTTCGCCAACAATGACGGCTGGCACGACGACACTGCGGATGGGCCGGTGACGGCGACGCTCTCGATCGGCGGCCGCGCGATCCCCGTGGACCCCGCCTGGGTCGTCGTCGCGCCGCCGAACTACGCGCCTAACCTCAAGACGCTCCGCACCATGCACGACCTGATCTACGATCTCTTCGTGCAGCAGAAGGAATTGCCGCCGCCCATGCCGGTCTCGTTCGCGCGCGACATCCAGCCGATCTTCGAGCGGATGAGCGGCCTGCAATGGCTGAACGCCGGCTTCGCGCAGACCTTCGGCCATGGCCGACCGCTCGATTTCGGCGATCCCGACTTCCTCCGGCGCATGTCCGAGCCGCTGGCCTCGGAGGCGGAGACGCGGCGGCAGATCGCCAATTCCTTCCGCGACTTCGCCAAGGACGGCCCGTCGCGCACGCCGTTCCCCTGGTTCTACGGCGATGCGCCGTCGGCGGAGGCCTCGAGCGAGCCGCGCCAGAACCTGGCGCTCTCCGGCACGCAGCTCACCTGCCTCCGCCAATGGGCGATGGGCCAGTTCGTCCCCGGCCTGCGCGAACCCGCCTCGCGGCCCTCGCGGATCGAGGACGCGCCGCTTTCCGAGCAGCCGGCGATGCTCGACCGCGCGGCGCTCGACTTCTGCCTCGCCGACGCCTTCCACCCCGGCTGCGAGATGACCTGGCCCATGCGCCACAGCTCGCTCTATGCGGCGCCCTACCGCATCCGCCACCGGCCGGCGAACGATCCCGAGCCCGATTACGGCGACGTGCTGACGCCGGCCGTCGCGCTGGGGCCCGGCGGGCCCCTGGAGGCCCAGGCGCCGGGCGGACTGACGCGCTGGATGGCGACGCCCTGGCAGACCGACACCGCGAGCTGCCTCTCCGGCTACGACGCAAGCTACGATCCCTATCTGCCGACCTTCTGGCCGGCCCGCGTGCCCAACCAGGTGCTCTACGAGCCGGAGTACGAGATCGCGACCGATGCGACCAAGCCGCGCGCCGACCGCCTCGCCGCCTTCCGTACGCGTGGCAGCTGGCCCGACGCCTTGCCCGGCCAGACGCAGGACGAGAAGCTCGCCGCCATGATCTATGCCTTTCCGGCCATGGGAATCGTGGAGGAGCGGCCCGGCGTCGCCGGCGATCCGGAGCTGCCGCCGGTGATGCAGGTCTCGACGTACCCCATGGAGTTGCTCTTCCCGCCGGAACCAGGGCTGCCGCAGCCGCAGGCCATGGCCGCACCGGCGCGGGCCCGCGCTACGGTGAGGGCTCCCCATGCAGGCCGTTTCCGCTGGCGGCAGGGCGACGGCGATCGCTGATCATCACATCGCCGCGGACATCGCCGCGGATGTGGCAATCGTCGGCGCCGGTCCCGCCGGCGCGGCGGCGGCGCTGGCCCTGGCGCGGCGCGGCTTCGAGGTCGTCCTCCTCGCCCGCGACGCGCCGCCGCGCGCCGAGGCGGGCGAGACCTTGCCCGCCGCCGCTCTCGGAGCTCTCCGCGCCCTCGGCCTCGACGGCTGGTTCTCCGGCCGCTACCCGGAAGCGCTGGGCCGCGCCTCGGCCTGGGGCAGCGCGCGGCTCGAGGTCAGGGACGGCTTCGTCGATCCGAGCGGCGCGGGCTGGCGGCTGCACCGCGCCGATTTCGATGCGGGCCTGCGCCGCGCCGCCATCGTGGCCGGCGTAACGTCGATCGCGATCGACGGGCTCTCGTCCATCGCGGAGAGCGGCGACTCCCGCCGCCGCTGGCGGATCGCGACCGCATCGCCGCAGGGCATCGGCGCCGTGACGGTGCGCTACCTCGTCGACGCCACCGGCGCCAGGGCCGCCCTGGCGCGGCGTTTTGGCACGCGCGTCAGGGCCATCGATGCGCTGATCGCCATCCAGGCCCGCATTGAGGGCCATCCGCCCGGGCCCTTCGACGCCTTCACGCTCGTGGAGGCGGTTCCGGACGGCTGGCTCTACGCCGCGCGCCTGCCCGACGGCGCGCAGGTCGTCGTCCTGCATACGGATCGCGACCTTCTGGGCGCTGCGACGCCGGCGGACGCGCTCGCCGCGGCCCTTGCCGACGCGCCGTGGTGCGCGCGCCGCATCGGCTGGACCTCGGCTTCATCCTGCGCCGCCGTTTCGGTCCGCTCGGCGGCGAGCGGGCGGCTCGCCAGGGCCTCGGGTCCGGGCTGGGCCGCTGTCGGCGACGCGGCGATGGCGGCCGACCCTCTCTCTTCGCAAGGGGTGATGAACGCGCTCGCCGGAGGCCTCCGGGTCGCCGACGCAGTCGCGGACGACCTGCACGGCGCCGCTGCGGCCCTCGACAGTTATGCGGAAGGCGTCGACCGCGGCTGGCGCCGCTTCACAGCGCATCGCCAGGCCTATTACGCGATGGAGCGCCGCTTCGCCGACCGGCCGTTCTGGCGCCGCCGCGCCACGCCGGTGCCATCAGAGGGTTGATGACTCCCGTCAAGGGGCTCAGTTGCGAGGCTGGCGTGGATCGGTTTCGAGTGCGGGCCGGTAAGCGTAGCGTTTGGGAAAGCGACCATGGGTTCGGAATTCAAGGGTCGGCAGTTCCAAGGCGAGGTGATCCTGTGGGCGGTGCGCTGGTATTGCCGGTAGGGGATCAGCTGCCGGGACTGAACACCGCTTCCCTTGACGCCCGGGGTATGGGACATCTGCGATGTCGCAGGGGGGGCTGAGGTCAGCTATGGGCAAGAAACTCGGGGTCGGCGTTCTCGGCGCTCATACATGGGCGGAGAAGGCCCATCTTCCGGGCTACGCGGCCGACCCCCGCGTCGATCTCGTTGCGATCTGCGATGTCGTGCCGGAGCGGGCGGGCGCGATGGCCAAGCTCTTCGGCGCGCGGCGCGTCTATACCGATCCGGCAGAGCTTATCGCCGATCCCGAGATCGACATGGTCGACGTCTGCACGCCGACCGACACGCATGTGGCGTTGAGTCAGGCGGCGATCCGGGCTGGCAAGCATGTCCTTTGCGAGAAGCCGATCGCCCGCGATGCGGCGGAGGCGTTCCGGCTGGCGCAATTGGCCAAGGACGCTGCGGTGAAGACCAAGGTCGGCTTCACCTTCCGCTACTCGCCGGCCTTGCGTCGCATCCGCGCCTGGATCGAGGACGGCACCATCGGGGACGTCTTTCATATCCACGGCCTCGAGCAGAACAGCCAGTTCCTCGACCCGATGTTCCCGCTGCGGCAGGTGCCGGCGGGCGCCGACTTCCAGGCGAAGCATCCGATCCCGCAGTCGATCGTCGGCTATGGATCGCATCTCGTCGACCTGATGCGCTGGATGGGCGGTGAATTCTCCTCCGTCGCCGCCAGCATGCGCTGTTACGTGCCGGAGCGCTTGGTGCGAGGCTACGAGGGGATGCAGCGCATCAACGCCGACGACGGCACCGTCGCGCTCGTGGAGTTCGCCTCCGGCGCGCAGGGCATGCTGCAGACCTCGATCGTGGCGGTCGGCAATTATCCCGGCATCGAGATCAGGGTCTATGGCTCGAAGGCGGCGGCGGTCGGTCGGCTCGTCACCGAAGGCGGGATTGCGGAGACGCTGACGTTCGCGACCGCGGAGAATGTCGAGTTCCAGCCCGTGACGCTGCCGGCCGCCGACTTCCCGCCCGGCACGAGCCTGAAGACGGAATGGCGCGAGCTCTATTACCGGAACCTCATCCGCCTCTGGGTCGGCGAGATCCTGGAGGGCCGACCGGCGGAAGGTGATTTCCAAGACGGCGCGCGCAGCCAGGAGATCGTCGACGCCTGCGTGATGGCGCATGTCGAGCGGCGCTGGGTCGACTTGCCGCTTCATCGCGATGCCTGAGACCGCAACCGTCGCCGCGCTCGTCGATCGCTTCCTCGCCCATCACGCCGCCTTCGCGCCGGTCGACGCCACATTCATCGGGCTTCCCGGCGCCGATCACCTGCTGCCGCCAGCCGATCCTGATGTCCGCGCTGAGGAGGACCGTTCGCTGGCGGAGCTGGAGCGCGCGCTCGATGGCATCGGCGAGGCCGAGGGCGCCGGCGAACGCATGGACCTTCGCCTGCTGCGTGCGGCGATCCTGCATGCGCGGCTCGCCAACGAGGCGCGGCCGCGCGTCCTGCAGCCGTGCTGGTACACGGGCGAGGCCGCCTTCGGCCTCATCTCGCTGCTGCTGCCCTCCGGGCCCCCGGGCGCGGAGGACGCCATGCGCCGGCGGCTCCAGTCGATCCCGCGCTTCCTCGACGAGGGCGTCGTAGCGCTCGCAGGCCGGCCGCAGCCGCCGGACTGGATCAGCCGCGCGATGCGCGAATGCGATGCGCTGCAGCGGCTGCTCGGTTCCGGACTGCGCCTGCATCCCTTCTGGAACGACGCGCTGGAAGAGCCCTGCCGCGCCGCCATGGCCTCGGTGGCGCGGTTCCGGGATGGGCTGGCCGGCCATGAGGCAGCCGATCCTGCCTGCGGGCGGGATTATCTGGCCATGCTGATGCGCGACGTGCATGGCCTGCCCTGGTCGCCCGAGGAAGCCCTGGCGATGGCGGGCGAGGCCATGGCCAGGCTGGGCGAGACGATCGCCGAGGCTGAGCGCCGTTCGTCCGGCGACGACCTCGCCCTGATCGAGCCCGCCGGATTGCCAGCGGCCTATAGGATCGAGCACGACCGGGCGATGGCCGCGGCGATCGATCTGGTGACCCCTGCGGCAGAGTATGCGCTCGCCTTCGCGCCGCTGCCGGATTGGGCGCGGCAGGCCGCGCCCGACCTCTATTTCCTCTCCTACCGCTCGCCACCCGCGTTCAATGCGGGAGCCGGCAGCGTCTACTGGACGGCGCCCGTGGGGCAGCAGCCGGCCGCCGTCAGGCAGACCCATGCGGTCCATCACGGCTCCATCGGCCATCACACGCAGAACACTCGCGCCCGCGCCGCGCCATCGAGGCTGGCGCGTCTCGGCGGCACGGATTGCGCCATCGGCATCGCCTTCCTGTCCTCCGGCACGATGGTCGAGGGCTGGTCGAGCTACACGACCGGGCTGATCGGCGAGGTCGAGGGCTTCTACACGCCCGCCGAGGCGATCGCGGAATTGCGGGCGGAGCTGCGCAACGCGGCCAGCGCCATCGCCGACATCAGGCTGCACACCGGGGACTGGCCGCTCGAGCGTATGCGGAGCTTCTACGTCGAGGAAGCCGGCTTTCCCGCGGCGCGCGTCTGGAACGAGACGGTGCGCAACTCGATCCTGCCGGGGACGCGGCTCATGTATCACCTCGGCGTCGAACAGATCAGGGCGCTGCGCCGCGAGTTCGGCGGCGAGCCGAGGGCCTTCCATGACGAACTGATCTCGCATGGCCATGCGCCGGTCGCCTGGGTGGGCGAAGAGATGCGGCGGGCCAGATCCGGCGCAGGGTAGCCGATCTTCAGCACCGAATCCCTCATGCTGAGGAGGCGACGCAGTCGCCGTCTCGAAGCACGCACGACCGTTGTGCGTCCTTCGAGACGCCCGCTTAACGCGGGCTCCTCAGGATGAGGAGCGTAGAGTTGGCTGGCGCCTCAAAAGTCTTAACCTCCAGCAACGACTTCCGCCGCATGATGGCAGGCCGACCAATGGCCCTCGGCGATGGCGACCTTGGGCGGCATGTCGGTCCGGCAGATCGCTGTCGCCCGTGGGCAGCGGGGCGCGAAGCGGCAGCCTACGGGCTCGGCGGTGAGCGCGGCCGCCTCTCCGGCCAGTTTGACGCGCGTCCGCTTCGCTCGCCCCCGGTGCTCGGGAACTGCGGCGACGAGCAGCCGCGTATAGGGATGCGCCGCACTGGCGATCAGGCTCTCCGTCGGCCCCTCCTCGACGATCGCGCCGAGATACATCACCGCGATGCGCGTCGACATCACGCGCGCGACCGCAAGGTCATGGGTGATGTAGAGCGAGGCGAGCCCGAGCTCGCCGCTCAGCCGCAGCATCAGGTCCATGACGCCCGCGCGCACCGAGACGTCCAGCATGCTGACGGGCTCGTCGGCGACCACCAGCTTCGGATTGAGCACCAGCGCCCTGGCGATGGCGACGCGCTGCAGCTGCCCGCCCGAGAGGTCGGCGGGATAGCGCTCGGCGAAGCGGGACACGGGCTTGAGGTCGACCGCCTCCAGCATCCGCTCCGCCCTGTCGCGCCGCTCGCGCCGATCGCCCAAGCCGTGGATCTCCAGCGGCTCCATCACCGAGCGGATCACGGGGTGGCGCGGGTCGAGCGCCTCGTAGGGATTCTGGAAGATCATCTGCACGCGGCGCAGATACGCCTTGCGGGAGTTGCCCTTGAGGTCGCCGAATTCCTCGCCGTCGAAGCGCATGATGCCTAAGGTGGGCCGTTCCTGCAGCGTCAGCAGCTTGCCGGTCGTGGTCTTGCCCGAGCCCGACTCGCCCACCAGCGCCAGGATCTCGCCACGGGACAGCGTCAGGTCGATCCCGTCCACCGCGCGCAGCAGCCGTCGCTCGCCGCCGAGCGCTGCCAGCAGGCCGGCCCGCAAAGGGTAGAGCTTGCTGAGGCCGCGGGCTTCGAGCAGCGTCGTCATGCCGAGGCCCCGGGAAAATGGCAGAGCGCCTCGTGGCCCTCGGCAACGGCGACGCGCGGCGGACGCGTGGTGCGGCAGATGTCGGCCGCCCGCGCGCAGCGGGGGGCGAAGCGGCAGGCGTTCATGGGGCCAGCGAGGTCGGCCGGCTCTCCGGGCAGGCTGCGCGGCGTCACCTTGGGGCCGGAGACGCTGGGCAGCGAGGCCAGCAGCGCCAGCGTGTAGGGGTGAGCCGCCCGGTCGAAGATCGTCTCCGTCGGAGCCATCTCGACGATCACGCCGGCGTACATCACCGCGACGCGCTCGCAGGTCTCGGCCACGGCGCCCATGTCATGCGAGATCAGGATCAGCGCCAATCCCATCTGGCGCCGCAACGCATCGATCTCGCCGAGGATCTGGTCCTGCACCAGCACGTCGAGCGCGGTGGTCGGCTCGTCGGCGATGAGGAGCTCGGGCTCGTGCAGCAGGCTGAGAGCGATCATGACGCGTTGGCGCATGCCGCCCGAGAGCTCATGCGGGTAGGAGGCGGAGCGGGAGCGAGGCACGCCCACGAGGTCGAAGACCTCGGCGACGCGGCTCCCGGCTTCCTCGCGCGTCGCGCCAGGGCGGTGCAGCGCATAGGCCTCGGCGAGCTGGTCGCCGACCCGCAGCACGGGGTTCAATGCGTTCATGGCGCTCTGGAAGATGATGGCGGCCTTGGTCCAGCGCAGGCCGTCGAGCGTCGGCCGGCCGCCGCGCTGGACGGCGCGCCCGTCGCGCAGGATGGGCACGCCGCCGAGGTCCACGTCCCCGGCGGTCAGGCGCGCATTGGCGGCGATGACCTGCAGGATGGCGGCGCCGAGGCTGGACTTGCCGCAGCCGCTCTCGCCCACGATGCCGAGGCTCTCGCCGCGCCGCAGTGCGAACGACACGCCGTCGACCGCCCTGATTGCGCCGCGCGGCATCTCATAGGCCATCGCGAGATCGCGGACATCGAGGAGAGGCGCGCTGGTCGCCGGCTCCGCCGTCTCGATCTCGATCGGCGGCTTCGGGATGGCGCGGGTGGCGAGGCGCCTGAGCTGGGGGTTCAGCGCCTCGTTGAGCCCGTCGCCCAGCAGGTTGAAAGCCGCGACCAGCAGGAGCAGCGACAGGCCAGGGAAGATCGACATCCAGGGCGCGATGCGCAGTTGGCGCTGGCCTTCGAAGATCATCCGGCCCCAGCTCACGGAATTCTGGTCGCCGAGGCCGAGGAAGCTGAGGCCCGCCTCGGTCAGCACCGCGAGCCCCATCAGGATCGTGGCGTCGGTGATGATCGGCGCCAGGCCGTTGGGGATGACATGGCCGACGAGCGTCCGCGCATGCGAGGCGCCGGAGCTGCGCGCCGCCTGCACGTAGACCCGCGTCTTCACGCTCAGCACCTGCGCCCGCATGATCCGCGCCGAGCGCGGCCAGGTGGTCAGCGCGATGGCGACCATCGTGAACTCGATGCGCGAACCGAAGAGCGCGACGATCAGCAGCACCAGGAAGAATGACGGTATCAGCAGGAAGACATCGAAGCTGCGGCTGAGCAGCGTGTCGATCCAGCCGCCGAAATAGCCCGAGATCGAGCCCATGACGATGCCGAGCAGGCTCGCGATCGCCGAGGAGACGAGCGCCACGTTGAGCGCAAGCCGCGTTCCCCAGACGAGCCGCGCCAGCACGTCGCGGCCGTAATTGTCGGTGCCGAGGAGATGCTCCCCGCCGGGCGGCAGGTAGGGGATCGCTTCCATCGCGTCAGGGTCGGCCAGCGGCAGGAAGGGCGCGGCCAAAGCGACGACGACGGCGAGGCCGACGATCACCGCACTCAGCAGGAAGGCGAACCGGCCAGCGAGGACCGGGAGCAGCGCCCGCATCAGAGGCCCACGCGCGGATCGAGCGCCGCGTAGACGAGATCGGTGATGAGCGAGGCCAGCGCCACGGTCACCGACATCACGATGAAGGCGCCCATGATCACGGGCGTGTCGCGGGCCAGGATGGCGTCGTAGATCAGCCGGCCGAGGCCGGGCCAGGAGAAGACGGTCTCGGTCAGCACTGCGCCGGTGAGCAGGAGGCCAAGCTGCAGGCCGAGCACCGTCACCACCGGCAGGAGCGCGTTGCGCAAAGCGTAATGCATCATAATGGTGCGGTCCGGAAAACCGATGGCGCGCACGGTGGCGATGTAGCTCTCGCCCATCACTTCGGCGACGGCGGAGCGCGCAAGCCGGACATACTGCCCGAGCGACACCGTCATCAGCGCCAGCACGGGCAGCGCCATGTGGCTGGCGATGTCGATGAGGCGGCCGAAACCTTCGCGCGGCCCGTCGACGCTGGTCATGCCCATGGCGGGCAGCCATTGCAGGCGCACCGCGAAGAGCAGCACCAGCATCAGCCCCAGCCAGAACACCGGCATCGAGAACAGGGCGACGGCGAGCGCGCTGACGCCGCTGTCGAGCGCTGAGCCGGGACGGCGCGCGATCCAGGCGCCGATCGCCGTGCCGAGCACGACGGAGAGCATCAGGCTGGTGCCGACCAGCAGCAGCGTGGCGGGCACGCGCGACATGATCTCGGCGAAGACCGGCTCGCGGGAGCGGAAGGAGACGCCGAGATCGCCGGAGCCGACCTGCAGGAGATAGCGCCAGAGCTGCTCCAGGAAGGGCCGGTCGAGACCGTAGCGCTCGCGGATCACGGCGAGATAGGCGGGATCCGCATTGTCGCCTGCCAACGTGGTCGCGACATCGCCGGGAGCCAGATGCACGAGCAGGAAGTTGATGACGATGACGACCAGCGTCACCGGAACCAGCTGCAGCAGCCGCAGCAGGACGTAGCGGCCGAGGTTCATGAGAGGGGCGCGCGCATCCCGCCTGTCGCCCTCAAGCCCTCATCCTGAGCTCGTCGAAGGATCGAGGGCGGCGCCACCGGTGCGAACTCAGGCATCTTTCGACAAGCTCAGGATGAGGTCGCGAGATGCATTCGGGCGGACGATCATTTTCCTGGCGGCACCACGGAATAATAGCCGAACCAGGTGATCGCCTTGTCGAAGGCCTCGGGCTCCGTGTTGAAGCCGGACCAGCCCGTGCGGATCACGGTGGTCTTCTGCTCGTCGAAGAGGTTGATATAAGGCAGGTCGCGCGTGATGATCGCCTGGATGCGGTGGTAGATCGCCTTGCGCGCCTCCTTGTCCCGAAGCGTCGCCGCCTGGGTCGCCAGCTGGTCGAGCTCAGAGTTCGAGTAGCTCATGTTGTTGCGCCCGCCCCCGGTCATGAAATGCTCGCGGTAGGCGTCGGGGTCGGGGCCATAGCGGGTGAAGTAGCAGGAGATGTCGAAGTTCTTCTCGGCCTGGCGGCGGAACCAGGTCGCCTGGTCGAACTGCTCCAGCTTGGCGTTGATGCCGACCTGGCGCAGCTGCTGCACCAGCACCTCCATCATCGCCTTGCAGTCGGGAAAGTTGGGATTGGTGACGGAGATGTCGAAGCGCCAGCCGTTGGCGCCCCTGGGCAAGCCGGCCGCATCGAGGAGCTGTTCCGCCTTGGCGCGGTCGAAGGCGGGGAAGCGCGCCTCGCGGTTGATCAATTCGCCCTGACTCTCGACGCTCGCATGGACGGCCGGCTTCCAGAAGCCCGAGAAGGCGAGGCGGTTCATGGCGGTGCGGTCGATCGCATGGGCGATGGCCTGCCGGACCTCCAGCTTGTCGAGCGGCTTGCGCGTCAGGTTGAGCTGGATGTCGCGGCTGAAATGCGAGGGCGTGAAGACGACCTTGACCTTGGGGTCTTGTCTCAGCGCGGCGATCTCGGCCAGCGGCGGGGCGTATTCGTAGTTCAGGAACTGCAGGCGGCCGCTGTCGAACTCGGCCCGCGCCACATTGACGTCGGTGACCTGGCGGAACACCAAACGGTCGACCTTGGTCGGCGGGCGGAAATAAGCCTTGTTGGCCTCGAGCTCGACGAGGCCGCCCTTCTCCCAGCGCACGAAGCGGAAGGGGCCGGAGCCCACCGGCGCGTTGACGTAGGGGCCTTTGTCGAAGCCGTCCTGCTCCGCCCAGAGATGCTTAGGATAGATCTTCGCGGTCCAGGTCGAGACCTGCGCCAGCATCGGCACGAACCCGACCTCGGGGTCGATCAGATGCAGCACCACCGTGTGATCGTCGGGCGTGGTGATCTCGCGCACGTTCTTCAGCACGACGAAGGCCGGATATTTCTTGGCGATGATCGTATCGAAGGTGAACTTCACGTCCTGTGAGGTGACGGGCTTGCCGTCATGCCAGGTGGCGTTCTTGTGCAGCTTGAAGGTGACGGCCTTGCCGTCGTCGCTCGTCGTCCAGCTCTCGGCGAGATCGCCGTAGGCGCCGGTCCCCTTGTTGACGCCCCAATCGATGGCGACGAGGTGGCTGTAGACGTTGGAGGTCGGGGCGAAGCCGAGCGAGTCCGAGGCGAAGTTGGGGCTGAGCGTCTTGGGCTCGCCGAGTTGCGGCACGACGAGCGTCGCGGGCTGCTGCGCCCGAGCCGCCGCCGGCCCCAGCAGCGCCGCCGCGAGGACGACAGCGCCTGCGAATGTCGACCTCGACAGCCTCATCGGAAACTCTCCCGGATTTCGTGTAGCGGAACTATTCCATCGCCCTCGGCCTTTGTCGAGGCCTGCCTGGCGGAGCCTAGCGAGCGGCCTTGATACAGGCGGCGAAATGGCCTTCCGACAGTTCGGCCAGCGGCGGAACCGTCTCCGCGCATTCCGCCGAGGCGATCGGGCATCGGGTGCGGAAGACGCAGCCGGACGGAGGGTCGATGGGGCTCGGGATATCGCCCTGCAGGATGATCCGCTCGCGCCTGACCGTCGGGTCGGGGATCGGCACGGCGGAGAGCAGCGCTTTCGTGTAGGGATGGCGCGGGTTCTCGTAGAGCGCGGCCGCCGGCGCGGCCTCCATGATCTTGCCGAGATACATCACGATCACGCGGTCGGAGATGTATTCGACGATGCTGAGGTCATGCGCGATGAACAGCAGCGTCAGCCCGAGTTCCTCCTTGAGATCCTGCAGCAGGTTCACGACCTGGGCGCGGATCGAGACGTCGAGCGCCGAGACCGGCTCGTCGGCGACGATGAATTCCGGCCCGACCGCCAGCGCCCGCGCGATGCCGATGCGCTGCCGTTGGCCGCCGGAGAACTCATGCGGGTAGCGACGCATATGCGTGGCCGACATGCCGACTTGCCGCAGCAGCGCGGCCACGCGGTCCTCGCGCTCGGAGCCGACGGCGAGGCCATGGATGTCGAGCGCCTGGCCGACGATGTCGCCGACGTTCATGCGTGGGTTGAGGCTCGCGAAGGGGTCCTGGAAAATGATCTGCATGCGCTTGCGATAGGCGCGCAGCCGGTCCGGGCCGATCCGCGTGATGTCCTCGCCGCCGAAGCGGATCTCGCCCGAGGTCGGCTCGGTCAGCCGCAGGATGCTGCGGCCGGTCGTGGTCTTGCCGGAGCCGCTCTCGCCGACGAGACCGACGACTTCGCCGGGCATCACCGCGAAGCTGACGCCATCGACGGCGCGCACCACCTTGTCCGGACCCGAGAGGAAGCCGCCCGGGATGGGGAAATGCGTCCTGAGATCGCGGACCTCGACCAGCGGCTCCGTCATGCCGCGGCGATCCCGGCGGCGGCGATCTCGCGCCAGCGCAGGCAGCGCACGCCATGCCCGCCGCCGGCGTCCTCGAGCGGCGGCGCGGTCTCGCGGCAGCGGGGCTCGGCGAAGCCGCAGCGGGGATGGAAGGCGCAGCCCCTGGGCAGGCGCAGCGCGTTGGGCACGTTGCCGGGAATGCTCGCCAGCCGCCGGCGCCGTCCGCCCACGCGGTCCAGGCGCGGGATCGAATCCATGAGGCCGCGCGTGTAGGGCATCCTGGGCCGAGCGAAGATCTCGCGCACGTCGCCCTGCTCCACCGCCTTGCCCGCATACATCACCACGACGCGATCGGCGATCTCGGCCACCACGCCGAGATCATGGGTGATGAACAGGATCGACATGCCGAGCTCGCGCTGCAGCCGGCGCATCAGGTCGAGGATCTGCGCCTGGATGGTGACGTCGAGCGCCGTCGTCGGCTCGTCGGCGATCAGCAGGCGAGGGCGGCAGCAGAGCGCCATGGCGATCATCGCCCGCTGGCGCATGCCGCCGGACATCTGGTGCGGATAGCTCTCGGCGCGCCGCGCCGGCTCGGGGATGCCGACCAGCTCCAGCATCTCGATCGCCGCGCGCCAGGCCGCCGCGGCATCCTTGCGCTGGTGCAGCGCCACGGCCTCGGCGATCTGCCGGCCGATCGTATGCACGGGGTTCAGGCTCGTCATCGGCTCCTGGAAGATCATCCCGATGTCGTTGCCGCGCACGCCTCGCATCTTCGCCGCAGGCAGTCCGAGGAGATCGATGCCGTCGAGGCGGATGGAGCCGCCGTCGATGCGCCCGGGGGAGGGGATCAGCCGCATGATCGACAGGCTGGTGACGGACTTGCCGGAGCCCGATTCTCCGACCACGGCCAAAGTCTCGCCGCGGCCGATGCTGAAGCTCACCCCATCGACCGCGCGGACGCGGCCATCCTCGGTCTCGAAGCTGGTGCGGAGGTCCTGGACCTCCAGCAGGGGTCTTGCAGTCTCGGGCATCGTCTCGCCGTTCATTCCATGACCGGCAAAGCGAACGGCATGCCAAGCCGCCGGGCGAGCGCCTCCAGCTCGACGTAGACGGCGCGATCGAGCGGCACCCCGCCCGTCGCCTTCGCGGCCGCACGGCGATGCTCCAGCTCGCCCGGCACCAGCACCTCGTCGAAGCCAGGCCGCAGGCGCGCCGACTTCACCTCGTCGATGAAGCGTCCGAGCCGTGCCCGGAACTCGGCCAGCGGCATGAACCAGTCGATGTCGATCGCCGTGAAGGCGTGCGAGACGTCCTGCCGCTCTGGGTCCGAGAAGGGGGCGAGGCCGAAGCCGCCGCCGGAGAGAACGCCGGTCATCACGTCGGTCATCAGGGAGAGACCATAGCCCTTGTGCCGGCCGATGCCCAGCAGCGCGCCGGCCATGGCGGCGGCGGGGTCGTCGGTCTCCGCGCCATCCGGCGTCAGCGCCCAATCCTTGGGCATCGGTCGCCCCTCGCGGGCGTGCCAGCGCATCATGCCCTTGCCGGCGGTGGTGAGTGCGATGTCGAGGATCGCCGGGAAGCCGCGGTCGGAGGGCGCGCCGATGGCCCAGGGGTTGGTGCCGACCCGCGCCTCCGCGGCGCCCCAGGGCGCCATCTCGGCGCCAGCGTTGGTGACGGCGATGCCGAGGCAGCCGGCCTCGACGGCTTCGTTGGCGTGCACGGCGGAGGAGCCGTAATGCGTGCCGTCGCGCACGACGACGTGGCCGATGCCCGAGACCTTCGCCTTGGCGACGGCCAGCCGCATGGCGCGGATGCCGGTGACGCTGCCCGGCGCCCGATGCGCATCGACCAGCGCCAGGGCCGGTGTCTCCTTCAGGACCTCGAAGGGCGCGACCGGATCGATCGTGCCCGCCGCGATCCGTTCGGCGTATGCGGTCAGCCGGCGCACGCCCTGGCCCTGGCCGGGGTGGAAGCGCAGCTCGGAATAGAGCAGGGCATGGGCGGAGAGCGCCGCCCCCTCGGCATCGAGCCCCATCGCGGCGAAGGCGTCCGTCGTGAAGCGGCCGAGGTCTTCGACGGCGACGCGGACCATCGGGATCGTGGAGGTCGGCATGGCGCTCCGGTGCATCGCCCGCGTGAGGCGAGATTGGTCCTTGACTGCGGTCGATATTGTAAGATTGTTAGACAAACGGCAACAATACGGTTCGGTGGCATGGGGCTTGCAAAAGCATCACCGGACTTAGCCGCATCAGCCTGCTGGGAGGCGGGCAAGCAAACGATCGAGGACAGGAGAGGAGTTGGAGATGACCATTCGCCGCACCGCCGTCACCGGCGCCGCGTTCGCCGGACTGCTCGCGGGGGGCGTGGCCCTCGCCCAGGCCCCTGACGCCAAAACGCTCGTCGTGGGCTTCAGCAACGACGCCAGCACGTTCGAGACCGCCGACATCAACTCGCGCGACAACGCCAATATCGCGCAGCATATCTTCGCCTCGCTCTACGAGGTCGATCCTGATGGCAAGCTCGTGCCCTATCTCGCCAAGTCGTACGAGGAGAGCGAGGATGGCACGGAGATCTCGTTCAAGCTCAACGAGGGGCTCTCCTGCCACGACGGCGCCAAGCTGACGGCGAAGGACGTCGCCTTCTCCTTCAACCGCGCCGCCGACCCGGCCAACAAGTTCCTCGGCTCGACGCCTGGCTTCGTGTTCTCCTCTCTCGGCTTCAAGGAAGCTGTCGTGAAGGACGAATACACGGTGGCGCTGAAGATCGCGCGCTACAACCCGATCGCGCTCGGGCTCATCGCCGAGGTCAACATCCTCTGCAAGGAGAGCGCGGACAAGATGACGCGCGAGCAGCTGCAGACGAAGCCCGTGGGATCGGGCCCCTACAAGTTCGTGGAATGGGTGCGGTCCGACCGGATCGTGCTGGAGAAGAACCCCGACTTCAAGCTGCGTCCCGTCAACTTCGACAAGATCGTCTTCCGCGTCATCCCCGAGGCCTCGACGCGGACGGCCGAGCTGATCGCCGGCAATGTCGACGTCATCACCAACGTCGCGCCTGACCAGATCGACGTCGTCAACAAGTCGCCCAAGGCCAAGGTCCAGGCGGTGAGCGGCACGAGGCGCATCTATGTCGGCTTCAACCAGAAGGAGCAGTTCGGCAACACGCCGGGCGGCCTCGCCATCCGCAAGACGGAGGTGAGGAACGCGCTGCAATACGCCGTCGACGTGCCGGCGATCTGCGAGCAACTGCTACGGACGCCCTGCGAACGGGCGACGAGCCTCGTCAACGCGCCGAACGGCAATCCCGACCTGAAGCCCTACCCCTATGATCCGAAGAAGGCCGAAGCCCTGCTCGACGCCGCCGGCTACAAGAAGGACGCCAATGGCGTGCGCTTCGAGATCACGCTGCAGGCCCCGCGCGGCCGCTACCTCAACGACGCCAACGTGGCGCTCGCCATCGGCCAGTATCTCACCGACGTCGGCGTCAAGACCAAGGTCGAGCTGATGGAGTTCGCCTCGGTCTACGTCCCGCTGACCCGCACCAAGTCGGCCGGGCCGCTGTTCTTCCTGGGCACCGGCGGCGCGACCTGGAACGCCCTCTACGACATGACGGACATCGCCACGCCCGATTCGGGCACCAACTACGCCAACTGGAACGACCCCGAATGGTTCGCGGGTTGGGACAAGCTCGCCAAGAAGATGACGCCAGCGGAGCAGCGCCCGATCATCAACTCGATGCTCAAGGTCTTCAACGAGCGCGGGCCCTGGCTGCTGCTCTATTTCCAGCCCGACTTCTACGGCGTCAGCAACCGGCTCGACTGGAAGGCGCGCCGCGACGAGCGCATCTATTTCACGGAAGCCAAGTTCAAGTGAGCGACGCCTCATGACGAGCCTGGCGGCGAAGGACTGAAAGGGGGATGTCCCGCTACATCCTCCGCCGCCTGGCGCAGAGCGCCTTCGTGATCCTGGGCGTCACCCTGATCACCTTCTTCGCCCTGCATCTGGGCGGCGACCCGACCTATCTCTATGTCAGCGAGCGGGCGAGCACCGAGGAGATCGAGGCCGCCCGCGTCAAGCTCGGCTTCGACAAGCCGCTGCCCGTGCAATACGCGTTGTTCCTCGGCGGGCTGCTGCAGGGCAGCATCGGCGACAGCCTGATCCACAAGACCTCGGCGCTCGGCGTGGTCATGGAGCATTTCCCGGCGACGATCGAGCTGACCGTGGCCGCCATGGCGCTCGCCATCCTCCTGTCCATTCCGCTCGGCATCCTGGCCGCCTTGAACCGCGGCACCTCGGTCGACGGAGGAATCATGACGCTGGCGATGCTCGGCCAGTCGATGCCGAGCTTCTGGCTCGGCATCATCCTCATCCTGTTCATCGGGCTGGGCCTGCAATGGCTGCCGATCTCCGGCCATGTGCCGGTGCTGCAGCCGCTGCTCCAGGGCGAGATCGTCAAGGCGATCACCAACCTGCCGAAGGCGATCCCCTATCTGGTGATGCCGGCGATGACGATCGCCTTCTTCTCGCTGTCGCGGAACGCGCGCCTGGTGCGCTCCTCGATCCTGGAGGTGCTGTCGCAGGACTACGTCCGCACCGCCCGCGCCAAGGGCCTGCCGGAGCACCGCGTCGTCATCGGCCATGCCCTGCGCAACGCCTGGCTCCCTGTCGTGACGATGCTCGGGCTCGAGTTCGGCTTCCTGCTCAGCGGCGTCGTGGTGGTGGAGACGATCTTCTCCTGGCCCGGCGTCGGCCGGCTCGTCTTCAACGCCATCAACCAGCGCGACATCCCGCTGGTGCAGGCGGCGGTGATCAGCTTCGCGATCGTCTTCGTGGGGCTGAACCTCGCGGTCGACCTCATCTACGCGCGGCTCGACCCGCGCATCCGGCTCAGGTGAGCTCCATGAGCACTTCCGAGGCAGCGCTGCACGAGTCGGCGATGGCGGACGACGAGGCGCTCGACCGGCGCAGCATGCGCCGGCGCTCCGCGCGCCGCGCCTGGCGGAGCCTGCTCCGGGCGAAATGGCCGCTGCTCGCCCTGCTGATCCTGAGCATCGTCTTCGCCGCGGCGGCCTTCGGGCCGAGCCTCGCGCCGCGCGATCCCAACCGGCAGAACATCATGGCGCGTCTGCAGCCGCCGATGACGCCCAATCGCCAGGGCGCGATCCTCAATCCGCTCGGCACCGACGCGCTGGGGCGCGACGTGCTTTCGCGCCTGATCTACGGCGCGCGCGTCTCGGTCGTCGTCGGCCTGGCGGCGGTGCTGATCGGCGGCGGCATCGGCACGCTGGCCGGGCTGATCGCAGGCTATTTCGGCGGCCGTCTCGACGATGCGATCATGCGCCTCGCCGACATCCAGCTCGCTTTTCCCTTCATCCTGCTGGCGATCATGTTCCTGATCGTGCTGGGCTCCGGCGTCTGGAACCTGATCGTCATCCTAGGCATCGGCCAATGGGTGACCTATGCGCGGATCGCGAGGGCCCAGACGATCTCCGTGCGCGAGAAGGAGTATGTCGAAGCGGCGCGGGCGCTTGGGTCCGGCACCCTCGCCATCCTGTTCACGACGATCCTGCCCAATATCCTGGCGCCGCTGACCGTGATCGCCTCGTTCAACGTGGCGAGCGTGGTGCTGTCGGAGGCGGCGCTGTCCTTCCTGGGCCTCGGCGTCCCGCCCACGGTGCCGACCTGGGGCGGCATGCTGGCCGAGAGCCGCGACCAGCTTCTCGCCGGCCGCTGGTGGCTGGCGGTTCTGCCCGGCATCGCGATCATGGCGACCGTGCTCTCCTTCAACATCCTGGGCGACTGGCTGCGCGACTTCCTCGATCCGCGGCTCGGGACGCAGGGCTGACGATCAAAACGAAAAGATCTGGGAGGATTGCGGCATGCGCGTCGGCATCATCGGAGCGAGTTTCGCCAAGGCGGCCTATCTGCCGGCGCTCAGGCACGTGCCAGGCGCCGAGGTCGTCGCCATCGCCAGCGCCAGGCGCGAGAGCGCCGAGGCCGCAGCGAAAGCCTTCGACGTGCCGCATGCCTATGACGATTGGCAGGCGATGCTGAAGGCGCATGCCCTCGACCTCGTCTGCATCGCGACGCCCACCGTCACCCACGCCCCGATGACGCTCGCGGCGCTGGAGGCCGGCGCGCATGTGCTCTGCGAAAAGCCGACGGCCATGGATGCCGGCGAGGCCAAGGCGATGCTCGATCGCGCCGAAGCGCTGGGCCGCGTCCACATGATCGACCACGAGTTGCGCTTCAACCCGAACCGGCGCCGGATCCGCGAGCTCATCGCTTCCGGAGCGATCGGGACCGTGCGCCATGTCAGCATCGTCACGATCGGCAACGCCTTCGGCGATCCGCGCGCCAGGCCGGCCGGCGACTGGCTGTCGAGCGTCGCCCAGGGGGGAGGGCGGCTGGGCGCGAACGGCTCGCATAACGTCGACCTGCTGCGCTGGTGGCTGGGCGAGGTCGCCAGCGTCTCGGGCGAGACGCGGACGCTGATCCCCGACAGGCTCGACAAGGCGACCGGCGCGCCCTGGACGGCGGATGCCGACGACTTCTGCTCCTTCCGCATGGAGATGCGCTCAGGCGCCGTGGCCGAGATCGTGATGAGCGCCGCGGCGCGCCACGGCGTCGAGAACACCGTGCAGGTCTTCGGCTCCGAGGGAACGATCGCGCTCTCGGCGACGACCGAGGTGCTGCAGGTCGCGACGGTGGGCGGCTCCTTCGAGGACGTCACGATCAAGGACCCGAACGCCAGCCTGCCCGGCGTCAATGCCGGCGTCTGGAACGTCTCGGTCGTGGCGCTGATGCGGGAGCTCGCCGGTGCGATCGTCGAGAAGCGGCCGCTCGCCGAGGGCGCGACCTTCCGCGACGGCTGGCTGAACCAGATCGTGCTGGATTGCGTGCGCCGCTCCTCGGCGGAGCGGCGCTGGGTCGAGGTTCCGGGCTGAGGCGACGACCATGCAGGACATCTACGACTGGATCGACGCCCATGCCGAGGAATGCGTCGGCGATCTGCAGCGCCTCGTGCGCCAGCCCTCGATTTCGGCCCAGAACATCGGCCTGAGGGACTGCGCCGAGCTCGTTCTGGCGATGATGCGCGAGGACGGTCTCGACGCGCATCTGCACGAGCTCGACGGCGGGCCGCCGGTGATCACCGGCCACATGACCACGCCGCGCTCCGGCAAGACGATGCTCTGCTACTCGCATTACGACGTGCAGCCGCCGGAGCCGATCGAGGCATGGAGCCATGGCGGCCCCTGGTCCGGCGCGATCGTCGGCGGCGTGCTCTACGGCCGCGGCGCCACCGACAACAAGTCCGGCGTGCTCGCCTTCAACAAGGCCGCCAAGGCCTTCATGGCGGTGCGCGGCGAACTGCCGGTGAACCTCAAGTTCATCATCGAGGGGGAGGAGGAGATCGGCAGCGTGCATCTCGGCCCATGGGTCGAGAGGAACAAGGCGCTGCTCGAGGCGGACGGCATGCATTGCCTCGACGGGTCGGTGGAGTCGACCAACCTGCTGCCGCGCGTGGCGCTTGGCCTCAAGTCCGTGCTGTTCGTGGAGCTGATCGCCAGAGGCGCTAATGCAGACGTGCATTCGCTGAACTTTCCCCTGCTGCCCGCGCCGGCCTGGGATATCGTCAGGGCGCTCAACACCATCATGGACGACAAGCGGCGCATCCTCATCGAGGGCTGGTACGAGGGGCTCTACGAGCTGGACGCCGACGACGAGCGCGATCTCGCGCTGAAGGCGGAGAAGGTCGATCTCGACGATCTCCGGCGCGAATGGGGCGTCAAGGACTTCGCGCTCGGCCGCGACGGCGTCGAGGCGATCCGCGCCCGCAATTACGAGCCGACGGCCAACATCCAGGGCCTCGTCGCCGGCTACACCGGCCCCGGCATGAAGACGATCGTGCCCAACGAGGCGCGGGCCAAGCTCGACTTCCGGCTGGTGCCCAACATTCAGCCGGACGCGGCGATCGCCAAGCTGAAGGCGCATCTCGTCAAGCACGGCTTCGGCCACATCGAGGTGAAGCATCGCGACAATGTCGAACCGCCCTACAAGATCTCGGTGCGGGAGAGCATGGCGCAGGCGATCCTGGCCGCGTCAATGGCGGTCTATGGCGAGGCGCCGGTGGTGGATGGCGTCTCGGCCGAGGGCACGATCCTCAGGCACGTCTGGATTCCCTGCGTGCTCACCGGCTTCGCCAATCCCGCCGCCAACATGCATGCGCCTGACGAGAACATCACGATCGAGAGCTACATCAAGGGCATCAAATACGCCGCCGCGATCATGGAGGAGTTCGGCAAGACGGGGTGAGCGGGGGATTTTTCCTTCTCCCCTTGCGGGAGAAGGTGGCCTTCGCGTCAGCGAAGGTCGGATGAGGGGTATTGCGAAGCAAGCCTTGCGACGGTGCAGCTTGCGAAACCGCGGGGATGGCTGACGCCATACCCCTCATCCGGTCGCCATCCGGCGACCACCTTCTCCCGCAAGGGGAGAAGGAAAGAGCGCCACTACCCCCCGAAGCCGTAGACCTCGCCGTACTTGCGCCCGAGATAGGCGATGTAGGGCTTGGGATCGAGCGGGCGGCCGGTCGCCTTCACCAGGAGCTCGTCGCGGCCGTAGCGCCGGCCGTGCTGGTGGACGTGGTGCGCGAGCCAGCTCCTTAGGGGTTCGTAGTCGCCGCCCTGGAGCCTTGCTGCGATCGCCGGCTCGTCGGAAAGCGCGCGCTCGAAGAGCTGCGCCGCCATCACGTTGCCGATCGTGTAGTTGCAGAAAGTGCCGATCTGGCAGGTGGACCAGTGGATATCCTGCAGCACGCCGCGCCGGTCGTCCGGCACCGCGACGCCGAGCTCGCGGCGGATCGTCTCGTTCCAGACCGCCGGCAGGTCGGCCACCTTCAGCGAGCCGTCCATCAGCGCCGCCTCGATCTCGACCCTCAGCATGATGTGGTAATCGTAGGTCAGCTCGTCCGCCTCGACCCGGATCAGGCCCGGCCGGATGCGGTTGACCGCGCGGAAGAAGGCCTCTGCGTCGACGTCGGCGAGCGCCTCGGGGAATGCGTCGCGCAGCACGCCGAAATGCAGCTCCCAGAAGCGCCGGCTGCGGCCGACATGGTTCTCGTAGAGCCGGGACTGCGATTCATGCGCGCCAAAGCTGGTGCCGCCGACCGCGTACCAGCCGACGAGATCGGTTGCGAGCGGGCTGCGCGTATAGACCGGGTCGACGCCCTGCTCGTAGATGCCGTGGCCGGCCTCGTGCAGCGCGCCGAAGACGCTGGGCGGCAGGTAGTTCTCGTAGAAGCGGGTCGTGATCCGCACGTCGTCGCGCGTGAACGAGATCTCGAAGGGATGCACGGTGTCGTCGAGGCGGCCGCGCTGGAAATCGTAGCCGATGGTCTCCGCCAGCCGCCGCGCGACGGCGAATTGCCGGTCGCGCGGGAAATGCCTCTCCAGAAAATCCGCCTTCGGCTCCGGCGCCGCGAGCACCTTCGCCAGGATGGGGCCGATGCCGCGGCGAAGCTCGCCGAACAGCGCGTCCAGGCTCCGCTTCGTCTCGCCGGGCTCGTAGATCGCGACCAGAGCGTCATAGGGATGATCCGCGTAGCCGATGGCGTCTGCGGTGCGGCGTGCAAGGTCGACGACGCGCTCGAGGTAGGGAGCGAAGGCCGCGAAGTCGCTGTCCGCCCGCGCCTTGATCCAGGCGGCGTTGGCGATCGTCTTTAGCTCCGCCCGCTCGGTCTGCAGCGCGGCGGGGATTCGCTCATGGAAGGCGATGGCCGCCACCGTTTGCTCCACCGAGCGCCGCTCCGCCGCCTCCGCCGGCAGCTTCGACACCTCGGCCATCGCCGCGTCGACGACGCGCCGCGTCTCGTCGGAGAGCAGCTTCTCGCGCGCCGCGCCGAGCAGCGTGGCGATCTGGCGGGCGCGGCTCATGACGCCGCCGGGCGGCATCATCGTGCGGGAATCCCATTGCAGGATCGAGAGCGCGTTGAGCAGGTCGTTGACGCCGCCGAGACGGTCGAGAAAGGCGCTGTAGCTGGCGCTGTGGCTCATGGGTGCGGCTCCTCGAAACGCTCCGCCGCCAGTTCCGACCGGCGTCGCTGGAGGCGTCCTGTCATCTGTCCCATCGCGATGGGGAGAAGGCAATCCGCGAAGCTTCCCAAACGCTCCCGAGTTTGTATACAAATAGACAAGGTAGGATCAAGCCCTGCCCGGCGCGGCGTTCCGCCGGGATGAGGCCGGAGAGTCGGATGTATCGCATTGGCGTCGATGTCGGCGGCACCTTCACGGATTTCACGCTGCATGACGATGCTGACGGCGGCGTCCGCTTCTTCAAGGTGCCATCGACGCCGCACGACCCGTCCGAGGCGATCGAGTCCGGGCTCGCCGAGATGCTCGCAGCCTTCGGCATGGCGGCGGATGCCGTCGGCTATCTCGCCCATGGCACCACGGTCGCGACCAATATCGTGATCGAGCGGCGCGGCGCGCGCACGGGCCTGCTGACCACCAAGGGCTTCCGCGACGTTCTGGAGCTCGGCCGCCAGGCGCGCCCCTCGATCTACGACTACCGCATCCGGAAGCCGCCCGTGCTGGTGCCGCGCGATCGGCGCTTCGAGGTCGAGGAGCGCGTCATGGCGGACGGCTCGGTACTGAGGCCGCTGGACGAGGCCTCGCTGGTAGAGGCCGTCGAGGCGCTGGCTGCGGCCGGCGTCGAGAGCGTCGCGATCTGCATGCTGCATTGCTATGCGCGGCCGGAGCATGAGGCGCGGGCCAAGGCGGCGGTTCTCCGCCGCATGCCGGGCGTCTATGTCAGCGTCTCGTCGGAGATCCTGCCCGAGTTCCGCGAGTTCGAGCGGATGTCGACGACGGTGGTGAACGCCTTCGTCGGGCCGCGCATGGGACGCTACCTCGATCGCTTCCGCGAGCGGGTGAAGGCTCTGGGCATCCCGGCCGAGCCCTACACCATCCATTCGAATGGCGGGCTGATGTCGGTCGCGACGGTCCGGGATTGCCCGGTGCGAACCTGCGTCTCTGGACCGGCGGCGGGCGTGGTCGGCGCGGCCGAGATCGGGCGCGTGGCGGGCTTCCCCAATCTCATCACTTTCGACGTCGGCGGCACCTCGACCGACGTCTCGCTGATCCACCGATCCGCCCCGCTCTATACCTCGAGCCGGCTCGTCGCCGGCTATCCGGTGAAGACCCCGATGCTGGACATCCATGTGATCGGTGCGGGCGGCGGCTCGATCGCCAGGATCGACGACGCCGGCGCGCTCAAGGTGGGGCCGCAATCCGCCGGCGCCGATCCGGGACCGGTCGCCTACGGCCGGGGCGGGACGGAGCCGACGATCACCGACGCCAACCTGGTGCTTGGGCGGCTGGACGCCGGCACGCTGCTCGGCGGCCGCATGACGATCGACCTCGAAGCCGCCCGCCGCGTCATCCGCGACCGGGTGGCAGGGCCGCTCGGCCTCGAGCTGGAAGCGGCGGCGCTCGGCATCGTCCGCATCGCCAACGCCAACATGAGCCGCGCCATCCGTTCGGTCTCGGTCGAGAAGGGCTACGACGTCTCGGAATTCGCGCTCGCTGCCTTCGGCGGGGCGGGGCCGCTGCATGCCGCCGAGGTCGCGGCGGAATGCGGCATCCCCTGGCTGCTGATCCCCCGCGAGCCCGGAACGCTCTGCGCCAGGGGCATGCTGCTCAGCGACCTCTCCTCGGACTATGTGCGGAGCTGCTTCGGCGACGCCTCGCAGGAGAACTGGCGGCGCGTGCTCGGCCTCTTCGACGCGATGGCGGCGGAAGGCGCGGCCTGGCTCGACGGCGAAGGGGTCGACCCGGCGAGCCGGACCTACCGCCGCGTGCTCGACGCCCGCTACCGCGGCCAGAACTTCGAGGTGAAGGTCGATTGCGGCGGCCTCGGCGAGGGGGATCTGGCGCAGGCGGAGGAACGCTTCCACGAGGCGCATGCGCTGGAGTACGGCTACGCCATCCGCTCGCGCGCCATCGAGTTCGTCTCGGCCCGGGTGCAGGCCGTGGGCGCGGTGAGCAAGGCCCCGCAGGCCAAGGTCGCCAGCGGGCCGTCGCTTTCCGGCGCGGCCGTCGGCGAGCGGCCGATCTACGTCGACGCCGGGCGGGGCTGGCGCGCCGCCACGGTCTATGCGCGCGAGCGGCTGCCCGTCGGCGTCAAGCTCCAGGGTCCGGCGGTCATCAACGAGATGAGCGCCACCACCATCGTCTTCCCGGGCCAGACCGCGGTGGTCGACGACTACGGCAACATCATCGTGGAGATCGGGGCATGAGCGCGCCTTCCGCCAAGCCTTCCTCTGCAACCCCTTCTTCCGCCAGGGCAATGGCCGATCCGATCCAGATGGAGGTCTTCTCGAACCGGCTGCTCGCCATCGCCGAGGACATGGGTTCGATCCTGATCCGCTCCTCCTTCTCCTCCAACATCAAGGAGCGCCGCGACGCCTCGACGGCGATCTTCGACGCGCGGGGCCGGCTGGTGGCGCAGGCCGACCATATCCCCATCCACCTCGGCGCGATGATCGGCGCGGTCGAGACGATGCTGGCGAAGTACAGCCTTGAGGAGATGGCGCCGGGCGACGCCTTCATCTGCAACGATCCCTATCTCGCCGGCGGCAGCCACCTGCCGGATATCTCGATCATCACGCCGATCCATCATGGCGGCGCGATCCGCTTCTTCGCCGGCAACATCGCGCATCACGCCGATGTCGGCGGCCGCACGCCCGGCTCGACCTCGGGCGCCTCGCGCTCGATCTTCGAGGAAGGGATCAGGCTGCCGGTGATCCGCATCGCCAGGGGCGGGGCGATCGACGAGGATCTGTTGGATCTGATCGCCTGGAACACGCGCGACCCCGAGGAGCGGCTGCTCGACCTGCGCACCCAGATCGGCACCAACCTGCGCGGCGGGACGATGCTGCTGCAACTCATCGAGCGCATGGGCTGGCCGGCGGTCGAGCAGGCGATCGAGGACATCCTCGCCTATACCGAGCGGCGTCTGCGGAACCGCATCGCCGCCTTGCCCGACGGCGAGCACCGCTTCGAAGGCGCGATGGACGACGATGGCCTGCCCGGCCCGCCGGTGCCGATCGTCTGCACGGCGCGGATCAAGGGCGAGTCGCTGGAGCTCGACTTCGCGGGCTCCGGCCCGGAGGCCAGGGGCGCGATCAACCTGCCGGATTCCGCGCTCAAGGCCTCCGTCTACTACTGCATCAAGGCGGTGCTCGATCCCGGACTCATGCCGAACCAGGGCAGCATCGATCCGATCGCCATCAAGGCGCCCGAGGGCTCGATCGTCAATCCGCGCCCGCCGGCGGCCGTGGCCGCGCGGGCCGTCACCTCCAACCGGCTCTGCGGCGCGGTCTTCGGCGCGCTGCAGCAGGCGCTGCCGCCGGAGCGCGTGATGGCGTCCTGCAACGATTCGACCTCCGCCACCTCGATCTCCGGCTGGAACGCCAGGCGCGGGGCGACCTACGTCTATCCCGAGAGCATGGGCGGCGGCGCCGGCGCCTTCTCCGACCACGACGGGATGGACGCCGTGCATGTGCATACCGTCAACTCCACCAACCTACCGGCCGAGGCGCTGGAGCTCGAATATCCGCTGCTCCTGGAGGAATACTGCTTCGTGCCGGACTCAGGTGGCGCCGGCCGCCACCGGGGCGGACTCGGCATGGCCCGGCAGGTGCGCATCCTCGCCGACGGCACCGTCTTCTCGGCCCGCTCTGACGCCCATCTGATTCCTGCCGCGGGCGTCTTCGGCGGCAAGCCGTCGAACGTCACGCGCATCCTGCGCAACCCCGGCACCGACCGGGAGGAGATCCTGCATTCCAAGAGCGCCGGCCTCGTGATGGCGGCCGGCGAGACGATCCGCGTCGAAACGCTCGGCGGGGGCGGATGGGGTCCGCCGGCCGAGCGTCCTCTCGAATTGCTGGCGGCGGACCTGCGCGAAGGCAAGGTCACGCGCGCAGCCGCGGAGAGGGATTACGGCCCGGCGATAGTCGCCAAGGCCCTCTCGTGAGGCAGGATGGACAGAGCGGATGTATTCAAATAGACGAACGCCCGATTTCATCCTGCCCAAGACGCGGGCCTTCTGATCAATTACCGGTCAGCGGCCTCGCCACGCGGCCGAGCGACGGCCGCGGCGATCCGAGAGAGTCCAGCGATGTCACTGGCGCCGACCGCCGCCTTCGACGACTTCCCCCTGCCGCAGCGCACTCCGCTCGCGACCGCCATCGCGGATTCCGTCGCCGAGGCCATCGCCACGCGCCATCTGGAGCCGGGCGAGCGGGTCGTCGAGACGGCCCTGGCCGAGCGCTTCCGCGTCAGCCGCGTGCCGATCCGCGAGGCGCTGAAGGTGCTGCACGCGCAAGGCATCCTCTCCGGCGGCGGCCACCGCGGCTTCCGCGTCGCCAATTTCGGCATGGAGACCATCGACAAGGTCTTCGAGGTCCGCCTGATGCTGGAGACCTTCCTGCTGCGCGACGCCGTGGAGCAATGGCGCAGCGGCGCCGCCAATATTGCCGACCTCGACATCGCGATCCGCATGATGGACGCCGCGGCGCAGACCGACGACCGGCGCGCCTCGCTGCGCGCCGATATCGAGTTCCATCGCACGATCTGCCGCGCCTCCGCCAACCCGATCGCCACGACCCTTTGGGAGGGGATCGCCCGGCACGTGCTGATCATCTTCAGCCTGGAGGCTTATCGCGACAGCAACCTCTTCGCGATCGCGGACCAGCATCGCGTCTTCCGCGACTACATCGTCGGCGCCACGGCCAGGCGGCTTTCGCTCGACGACTACCGGCTGGCGCTGGAGGACCACATCCTGCTCGTCGCCAGGGCGAAGAAGGCCAAGAAGGGCTGACCGCGGAGCGCCGCCGGTGAGCGCCGGCACGCGACCGCGCGCCTTCCTCTGGGCCTTCGCGGCCGTGCTGATGTTCTCGGTCGAGGGGGCCTTCGCCAGGGCGCTCGGGCCCGGCCTCGATCTCGGCCAGATCGGCGTGCTGAGGGCGCTCGCCCAGCTGGCCTTCCTGCGGCTGTGGCTGGGGCCGGCGCTGCCCGGGGCCTTCGCGACGGAGCGGCGGTCGCTGCACCTGACGCGCGGCCTTCTCTCCGCCACGGGGCTCGCCGCCTATTTCTTCGTCTTCGCCAACCTGCCGATGGCGACGGCCACGGTGCTCGTCTTCGCCGGCGTGCTCGTCACCACGGTCGCAGCGCCGGCGCTATTGAAGGAGAAGGTGGGCTGGCGGCGCTGGGCGGCGGCGCTCGTCGGCTTCGCCGGCGTGCTCATCGTGCTCCGGCCGGGCGCGCAGCCCTTCGAGTGGGCGCTCGTCGCGGGCTGCTATCTCGCCGCCAACGGCGCCGCTCTCAACATCGCCACCAAGGGCCTGACCCGCACCGAGCCGACCGAGACGATCATGGCCTGGATAGCTGTGACGCTGCTCGCCGCCTCGTTGCCGCTGGCTGCCCTCTTCTTCTCTTGGCCGAGTTGGAGCCAGCTCGCGCTCATGCTGGGGATCGCCTTGGTCGGCACGCTCGGCCAATACGCCTCCGTCACGGCCTACAGGCTGGCCGATGTCTCGGCCATCGCCCCGGTGCTCTACACGCGCATCGTCATCGCGACGACGCTCGGCTGGCTCGTCTTCGGCGAGACGGTGGATGCGCTGTCGATCCTGGGCGCCGCCGTCGTCACCACCAGCGCTCTTTACATCACCTTGCGCGAAAGCCGGCTGGCGCGGGAGCGGGAGCCGCTCTGAAAGCGCTCAGCCGGCCGCGACAGCGGTGCGGACGGCCTCCGCCACCTCTTCGACCTCGGTATCGTCGAGATGCGGGCCGATCGGCAAGCCGAGCAATCGCTCGGCCGAGCGTTCCGCCACCGGGAAGGCGCCGCGCCCGAGGCCCATGCGCGCATAGACCGGCTGCAGATGCATCGGCGGCGCATAGGAGAGCGCCGTCGCGATGCCGGCGGCGGTGAGCCGCTCACGCAAAGCGTCGCGCCGGTCGCAATGGACCACGTAGTTGCGGTAGGCATGCCTGGCGCCCGGCCGCTCCCCCGGCGGCTCGACGAGGCCGCGGAAACGCTCTGTGTAGAAGGCGGCTTGCTGACGTCGGGCCTCGATGCTGGCGGGAACGTCCGCCAGCTTCACGCGCAGCACGGCGGCCTGGATCTCGTCCATGCGCTCGTTCATGCCTTCGGTTTCGTGATGCAGCGGCGGCGGCGTGCCGCCGATGGCACGGTGCCGCACCCGGTCCTGACCGTAGGCAGAGAGCTTGCGGATCCGCTCGGCCAGCGCGGCGTCGCCGGTGACGCAGGCGCCGCCGGAGCCGAAGGAGCCGAGGTGCTTGGTCGGCGCAAAGCTGAAGCAGGTGATGTCGGCGAAGCTGCCGACGGGCTTCCCGTCGAGGGTGGCGCCCAGGGCCAGGCAGGCATCCTCGACGAGCGCGAGGCCATGCTGACGCGCAAGCGCCGCGAGATCGACGAGGGCGGCCGGGTGGCCGAACATGTCGACCGGCAGGATGGCGCGGGTGCGCGGCCCAATGGCGGCCTCCGCCCTGGCGGGGTCCATGCACAGCGTGTCGGGCTCGACGTCGACGAAGACGCTGGCCGCGCCCACGAGATGGATGGCGGAAACCGTTCCGATATCGGTGTTCGGCACGGTGATCACCTCGTCGCCCGGGCCGATGCCGAGCGCCAGCAGCGCCGCCTTCAGCGCCGCCGTGCCGGAATTGACCGTGACGGCGTGGCGAGCGCCGACGAAGGCCGCGAACTCGTTCTCGAAGGCCGGCACATGGTCGCCCCAGTCGAGCCGCCCGCTCTCCAGCACGCCGAGGATGGCGGCGTCGATCTCCGGCTTGCGGCGGCGGTAGACGCGGGCGTGGTTGTAGAAGGCGACGGCCATCACGCCGGCCCCCCGACATAGGCCACGACCTCGACCTCGACGCGCACCTCGGGGGAGCCGAGGCCGGCGATGATGATGCCGGTATGCGGCGGCCGGTGGTCGCCGAAGAACTTCAGCCGCTCGGCCGTCACCGCGTCGCGGTCGGCGCGGTCGACGAGGATCGTGTTGATCTTCACGACGTCGCGGGCCGTGGCGCCGGCGCTGGCGAGGCAGCGGGAGATATTCAGATAGACCTGCCGCGCCTGCGCGCCCGCATCGCCGAGGCCGACCCAGTTGCCCGCCTCGTCCTTGGCGATCTGCCCCGCGACATAGACGAAGCCGCCGACGCGGCTGACATGCGAATAGGTCGTGGCCGGCGCCACGTCCGGCGGGTCGATGATCTCGATGGCGGGGCGGGTCTTCGACATGATCTAGAGTCTCCTTCTGCCGCGGCTGCCGGCGACCACGCCGGCGACCAGGGTGGGATCGAACAGGATGCCGGGCTCGCGAGGGCCCTCGTCCGCGAGGTCCCGGACGATCTCGAGCACATAAGGCGCGGTGTAGTAGGCGCGGTAGGCGGCGATCAGCAGCGCCTGGAAAGCCGCGGCGTTCTCGCCCTGCCAGCGCTCGATCGCCTCCCGTGTGGCGAGGAGCGGCAACATCTGGCTGAGGGCAGGTTCGAGCGTCGCCGCAAAGGTTGCGGCATCGACCGCCGCGGAAAAGGGCGGCCAGCGGGCGCCGTCGCCGGGGATCAGCAGGTCGAGCGCCGCGGCGGCCGGATTCTCACTCGACATCGCGGCGCTCCGCATTGCAGTCTGGTCGGGAGGCGGGGTCATGCGCAGCATCGAGGCCGATATCGCGATCGTGGGCTCCGGCCCCACGGGCAGCGCCGCGGCGTCGCGGCTTGCGGCGGTGGGCCTCTCGGTCCTGGTGATCGAGAAGGGCCGCCCGTTCGATCCGGCCGCGCTCCGCCGCGACGAGCCGGACTGGGAACTCCGCCGCGCGGGTCCCCTGTCCTCCAATCCCAACATCCGCCGCGGCCCCGACGATGATCCCGTCGACGATGCGGAGAGCCCGATCAAGCCGATGTTCGTGGCCGGCAGCGGCGGCACGTCCACCCACTGGTCGGCGCATGTGCCGCGCTTCCGGCCCGAGGATTTCCGCGTGCGCACGCTGGACGGCGTCGCGAGCGACTGGCCGATCTCCTACGACGATCTCGCGCCCTATTACGAGATCGCAGAGGCCGGCTGGGGGGTGGCTTTCCACCCGGGCGACCCCTCCGCACCGCCGCGGCAGGGGCGGCCGCAGCCGCTGCCGACGCTCGGAGCGCATGGCCGGCGCCTGGCGAAAGCCTTCGATGCGCTGGGCTGGCACTGGTGGCCGGTCGATCTCGTGGTGGGGCGGGACGCCGCCCTGCCGGAGACGGTGCATTGCACGCATCCCGGCCCCTGCGATCTCGGCTGCCCGAGCCGGTTGCGCTCCAGCGCCGACAGGTCCTTCCTCGCCGATGCCGTGGCGCAGGGTGCCCGGCTGCTGAGCGGCACGCGCGTGCTGGGCATCGAAAAGACCGATAGCGGGCGCGCCGGCGCTCTCATCTGCCGCGACTCGGAGGGCGACCTGCGCATCGAGGCGGCGCAGGTCGGGCTGGCGGCGAACGGCTCGGAGACGGCGCGGCTCCTGCTGCTGTCCGGCCTCGCCAACCGTTCCGGCCTCGTCGGCCGCGGCCTGATGCTGCATCCCTACGCCAAGGTCGATGCGCTGTTCGACGAGCCCCTGGGCGGCTGGGTCAGCGGCGAGAAGGCCGGACTCATCTCCTTCGAGTTCCTGCAGACCAATCGTGAGCGCGGCTTCGTCAGGGGCGTCAAGCTGCAGCTCGGCACCGGCCCGGCTCCAGCGGCGCTGGCCCAGGGCGCGGTCATCGGCGAGGCGCTGCCCTGGGGCGCCGGGCACCATGCGGCGTTCGAGCGGCGCTTCGACCGCATCTGCGGCTTCACGGTCTGCGCCGAGGACCTGCCCGAGGACGAAAACCGCATCACGCTCTCGGTTCGCCTCATCGACCGCGACGGCCTTCCGGCGGCGAAGTGGATCTACCGCGTCTCGGAGAATTCGCGACGCGCGCTCGATTTCGGGCTCGACCGCGCCGAGGAGGCCCTGCGCGCGGCGGGCAGTGGACGGATGTTCCGAACGCCGCTGCGCGATCAGGCTGGCTTCCACATCATGGGCACCGCGCGGATGGGGCGCGATCGGGACGTCTCCGTGGTCGATCCTTTCGGCCGCTGCCACGAGGTCTCCAACCTCTGGGTGCTCGACGCCTCGGTCTTCGTCACCTCCTCGGTGATCAACCCGACGCTGACGGCGCAGGCCCATGCCCTGCGCGCCGCGGACCGCATCATCGGCCTCAGGGGCGCCCGGCCTCACAGGATGTCCTCGCGGATGCAGGCGACGCGGCCTCTGCCCTCGACCTCGCGTAGCGGCGGCCGCGCCTCTGCGCAGGCGGGCAGTGCATAGCGGCAGCGCGTACGGAAGACACAGCCGGAGGGCGGAGCGGCGGGGCTCGGGATATCCCCCGTCAGCACCAATCTCCGCCGCTCCGCCGCCGGGTCCGCCACCGGCGCGGCGGCCAGCAGCGCTTCCGTATAGGGATGCCGCGGCCGCTCGAACAGCGCCTCGACCGGCGCCTCCTCCATGATCCGGCCGAGATAGAGCACGATCACGCGGTCGCAGATATGCTCGACGATGGCGAGGTCATGCGAGATGAACAACATCGCGAGGCCGAGATCGCGCTGCAGAGCGGCGAGCAGATTGACGATCTGCGCCTGGATCGAGACGTCGAGCGCGGAGACCGGCTCGTCCGCCACGATGAAGCTCGGCTCGACCGCGAGCGCCCTGGCGATGACGATGCGCTGCCGCTGCCCGCCCGAGAACTCATGGGGATAGCGCTCGGCCTGCTCCGCCGAGAGGCCGACCCTTTCCAGGAGATCGATGACGCGCCGCCGCCGCTCGCCCGGCGCGCCGATGCCGTGGATGTCGAAGGCTTCGCCCAGGATCTCCGCCACGCGCATGCGCGGGTCGAGGCTGGCGTAGGGGTCCTGGAAGATGATCTGCATGCGCCGCCGGAGCGCCCGCATCCGCTCGCGCGGCAGCGCCGTGATCTCCTCGCCGTCGAAGCGGATCGACCCTGACGTCGGCTCGATCAGGCGCAGCAGCGTCCGGCCGACCGTCGTCTTGCCGGAACCGGATTCGCCGACGAGGCCGACGACCTCGCCCGCCGCGATCCTGAGCGAGACGCCATCCACGGCGCGGATGGCCGGCCGGGGCGCGCGCAGGAAGCGGCGCTCGCCGCCGAAGGTCTTGGTGAGCCCCTCCGCCTCCAGGAGCGCCATCAAAGCTCCTCCCAGAAGAAGCAGCGCGTGGCGCGGCCGGGCTCCGGCTCGGCGAGCGGCGGCAGCGCCCGGCCGCAGGCCTCCCGCGCCATGGGGCAGCGCGGCGCGAAGGCGCAGCCCGGCGGCAGGTCGAGCGGGCGCGGCACGTTGCCGGGGATCGCCTGCAGCGGCTCCCGCGCGCGCCTCCCGCGGCCGCGCCGCGGGATCGAGGCGAGGAGGCCCTTCGTATAGGGGTGCAGCGGGTGCGCGAAGATCGCCCGCGCCGGCGCGCTCTCGACGACGCGGCCGCCGTACATCACCATGACACGGTCAGCCATCTGAGCGACCACGCCCATGTCATGGGTGACGAAGAGGATGCCCATGCCGGCGGATGACGCCTTGAGGCCGCGCAGCAAGTCGAGGATCTGCGCCTGGATGGTGACGTCGAGCGCCGTGGTCGGCTCGTCGGCGATCAGCACCGAGGGGCGGCAGGCCAGCGCCATGGCGATCATCACGCGCTGGCGCATGCCGCCCGACATCTGATGCGGATAGTCCGAAGCGCGGCGCTCGGCGTCGGCGATGCCGACCTCGGAGAGCAGCCGCGCGGCCTCGGCCCAGGCCTCGCGCCGGCCGAGGCCGCGATGCGCGCGGATCGTCTCGGCGATCTGCTCGCCGACGGGATAGAGCGGATTGAGGCTCGTCATCGGCTCCTGGAAGATCATGGCGATCTCGTCGCCCCTGACGCCCTGCAGAGCGCGCTCGGACAGCCCGCGCAGGTCGACGATCTCGCCGGAGCGCCGCCTGAACAGGATGTCGCCGGAGACGATCTGACCCGGCCGCTCGATCAGGCCGAGGATCGACAGGCACATCACCGACTTGCCGGAGCCCGACTCGCCCACCACCGCCAGCGTCTCGCCGCGGGCGAGGCTGAGGCCGACCTCCTCCGCGGAGCGGACGACGCCGCCTTCCGTCGGGAAATGCGTGGTCAGTCCGGAGACGGACAGGACGATGTCATCGGGCAGGGACGGCATCGTCCTCTCGCATCGTCCTTTCGCACCATCCCATGGTCGATTTCAGCTCGTCAGCATCATGGTCAAAACCACCTTGTAATACAAGTAGACATTCGATAGCGTCGCAGTCGGCCCCTCGATGGCGGGCCGCGGCGGAGGATCCTTGGGGCGGCTCGACGGCAAGGTCGCGATCGTGACGGGCGGCGCCGGCGGCATGGGGCGCGCCACGGCGCTCCTGTTCGCCCGCGAAGGCGCTGCCGTCGTGGTGGGCGATGTCGACGACGCCGGCGGCGCCTCGTTGGAAGCCGAAGGCGAGGGTCGGATCGCTTACCAGCGCTGCGACGTCTCGCGGGAGGGCGATGTCGCGGCGCTCGTGGCGTTGGCGGAGAGCCGTTTCAGCAAGCTCGACACGATCTTCAACAACGCCGGGATCGAGCAGCCGGTGACGCCTTCGACCGAGGTGAGCGAGGAACTCTTCGAGCGCGTCATCGGCATCAACCTCAAGGGCACCTTCTTCGGCTGCAAGCACGCGATCCCGGCGCTCCTGCGCAATGGCGGCGGCACGATCGTCAACAATTCCTCGGTCTCCGCCTTCGCCAATGTCGGCGGCAACATCGCCTATGCGGCCTCCAAGGGCGCCGTGATGTCGCTGACCCGCGTGCTCGCCATCGAATACGCAGGCCGCGGCATCCGCGTGAACGCCATCAACCCCGGCGTCATCGACACCGCGATGAACGTCCGCAACAAGGAGCGCGCGCCCGACGCCGACGCCTGGACGCAGCGCTCCCTCGCCGTCACGCCGCTGGGGCGGATGGGCACCGGCCAGGAGATCGCCGAGACGGTGCTCTACCTCGCCTCGGAGCAATCCTCCTTCGTCACCGGTATCGGCCTGCTGATCGACGGCGGCAGGGTCGCGACATGAACGGGCGCCTGGCGGGCAAGGTCGCCGTGGTCACCGGCGGGGCGCGAGGCATCGGCCGCGCGGTCTCCCGCGCCTATGCGGCGGAGGGGGCGAGCGTGCATCTTCTCGATCGCTTCGCGGCGGAGGTGGAGGCCGTGGCGGAGGGCATCCGCGCCACAGGCGGCCGCGCTCAGGCCTGGGCCGCCGATCTCCGCGACGCCGCTGCGATCGCCCAGGTCTTCGCCAAGATCGAGGCGGACGGCCCGATCGACGTGCTCGTCAACAATGCCGGGGTGATCTTCTTCAAGCCGATCGAGGAGACGAGCGTTGCGGACTGGGACGACCTGATGGCGGTCAACCTGCGCGGCGCCTTCCTGTGCTGCCGGGCCGTCGCGCCGGGCATGAAGCAGCGGCGCGCGGGCGCGATCATCAACGTCTCGTCGAACGCCGGCGTCAGGGGCGGCGACAACGAGAGCGCCTATTGCGCCTCCAAGTTCGGCATCGAGGGTCTGTCCCGGGCGCTGGCGATCGAGATGGCTCCCTACAACGTCTCGGTGAACACGATCACGCCCGGCCATCCCGTCCATACCGCGATGAGCGAGACGACCTACGGGCCGGAGAACCGCAAGATCTGGAAGGACCCCGCCGAGCTGACGCCGGCCTTCGTGCATCTCGCGCTGCAGGACGCATCCGGCCTCAACGACCGCTATGTCAGGGCCTGGGACCTCGTGCAGGAACTGCGGGCGGGGGAGGCGGCCTGATGCGCCTGCTCATCGAGGCCGACCAGTTGATCGACGGCACCGGCGCGCAGCCGATCGCAGGCGGCGCCGTCCTCGTCGAGGGAGAGCGCATCCTCGCCGTCGGCAGGCGCGCCGATATCGGAAGGCCCGAGGGCGCCGAGGTGGTGACGGCCGGCCCCGGCTCGACGGTGATGCCGGGCCTCGCCGATGTCCATGTCCATCTCGCCTATTCAGGGATCCCCAACAAGGCGGCCTTCCGCAACGAACTCATCGAAATGTCCTATGCGGCCGTAGCGCTCCGGGCCGCGGCCTACGCCCGGGCGACGCTGCGCATGGGCTTCACGTCGCTCCGCGACATGCATGCGCCTGGCGGCGCGATCATCGACCTCGCCGCGTCGATCGCCAGGGGCGACACGATCGGGCCCCGCGTCAAGGCCTGCGGCCGCGGCCTCTCGGTCACCGGCGGGCACATGGACCAGCCGGGCTTCGCGGACCACGCTTCGTTCCGCGACCTGACGCAGCCCTGCGACGGACCGGTCGGCTTCCGGCGCGGCGCGCGCGAAGAGATCAAGCGCGGCGCGGATTTCATCAAGATCAACTCGTCCTGCTCCGACGGCGACCGTATCGGCGTCTGGAACCGGCAGGAGATGACCAACGAGGAGATCGCCGCGGTCTGCGACGAGGCTCATATGTGGGGCATCAAGGTCGCGGCCCACACGGTCGGCGGCGACAGCCTGCTCAACACGATCGTCCACGGCGCCGATACGGTGGAGCACGCGCATTTCACCGACGAGCGGATCATCGGCGAGATGGTGAAGCGCGGCACCTATTACGTGCCGACGCTGCTCGTGAACGAGCGAAACTTCGAGTTCACGCCGGAGGAGCAGGGCGCGACGCCCTCCTCCTGGCGCTGGCTCAACGCCTCGCGCGAGGCGAAGTGGAAGACGGTCGCCGCGGCGCGGCAGGCCGGCGTGCGCATCTGCTGCGGCACCGACGCCGGCTACATGATCCCGCACGGTCCCATGAACTGGCGCGAGCTGCAGCTCCTCGTGCAGGGCGGATTGACGCCACTGGAGGCGATCACCGCCGCCACAGCCACCAACCACGACCTCCTGGAGATCGACGCCGGCCGGCTGCAGCCCGGCCGCCTCGCCGACATCCTCGTCGTCGACGGCGATCCTCTCGCCGACATCGCCATCCTGGGCCTGCCGGAGAAGCTGACCGTCTTCAAGGGGGGAATGAAAGTGGAATGAGGCCGGGGCCGCTCGGCCCCGCCGGGACTACGCATGAGGGCGGGTCATCCGCCATGAAACGACGCTTTGGAAGCCACGGATTCGAAGGGAAGCCGACCATGACCGCCACGCGCCGCGCCGTCCTGAAGACTGGCGCCTCCTCGCTCGCCGTCCTCGCCGCGCCATCGATCGGGCGCGCGCAGGCGCTGTCCGCCGGAACGCTCGTCTGGGCCGACGATTCCAACAGCGACGTCACCTACGATCCGCGCGTGACGCAGTCCCGCCATGAGGAGCAGGTCATCGTCCAGATCTTCGACCAGTTGATCATGTCGGACGAGACCGGCAAGCTCTCGCCTGGCCTCGCCACGGCCTGGGAGCTCGCGCCCGACGCGACCTCACTCAGGTTGAAGCTGCGCCAGGGCGTCAAGTTCCACGACGGCACGCCCTTCGACGCCGAGGCCGTGAAGTTCACGATGGACACGATCGTCGATCCGGCTACGGGCTCGCAGGGCGCCGTCGACATGATCGGCCCCTATGATCGCACGGAGATCCTGGCTGCGGACGAGGTGCGCCTGCATTTCAAGGCGCCGAACGCCGGTATCCTCGACACTCTGACGGAGAACGAGCTGTCGATCGTCAGCCCGACCGCGGCGCAGAAGCTCGGCCGCACCGGCTTCGCCCAGGCGCCGGTGGGCACCGGCCCCTTCCGCTTCGTCTCCTGGGAGCGCGGCCGCGAGGTGATCCTCGAGCGAAACCCCGATTACGCCTGGGCCGCAGACTGGGCCTCGGTCCAGGGGCCTTCCAACATCCAGCGCATCGTGCACCGCTTCATCCCGAACAACGCGACGCGGGTGGCGGCGCTGGAGGCGGGCGAGGTGCATGTCGCCGACATCGTGCCGCCGCTCGACACCAGGCGGTTGAACGATTCCGGCAAGTACAAGGCGCTGATCGGCGTGGCGGCGGGCCTCTCCTTCGGCGCCCTGCTCAACACCTCCCGCGCGCCCTTCGACGACATCCGCGTGCGGCAGGCCTTCATGCATGCGATCGACCGGCCGCGGCTCGCGCAGAACCTCTATTTCGGGCTGATCAAGGCGGCCTTCGGGCCGCTCGCGCCCTCGACGCCTGGCTACTGGAGCGGCGGCGAGCAGTATTTCCCCTTCGACCGGGCTCGGGCCAACCGCCTGCTCGACGAGGCCGGCTGGGCGATGGGGCCTAACGGCATCCGCGTGAAGAACGGCCAGCCGCTGAAGGCCTATTTCCCCTCGCTGCTGCTGCCCGACGTCGCCGTGGCGCTGCAGGCGGAGGCGAAGCGCGTCGGCTTCGACATCGCCGTCGAGAACGTGCTGAAGCAGCGGCAGGACGAATTGCTGATGACCAACCAGTACGAGATGGCGGTGATCCGCTGGGTGTCCAACGATCCCGGCGTGCTGCGCATCCCGTTCCATTCCACCAACATCCCGGAACCAGGCAAGTTCAAGTTCAACTGGGCGCGGGTCGCCGATCCGGCGCTCGACAAGCTGATCGGCGACGCCACGCAGGCGAAGACGCCGGCCGAGCGGACCGAGCGCTTCGCTGCGCTCCAGAAGGACGTCATGGACCGGGCGATCTTCTTCCCGATCCACGACCAGGTGCAGACGGTCGTGCATTCGACGCGAGTCACGGGCCTGCGCTACGCGCGGGGCAACTGGCAGGTCCGCATGCATGAGGCGCGGCTGGCCACGGCCTGAGGCGACGGAAGAGGACGCGCCCGCATGGGCTATTTCGGACGACGCCTGCTGGCCATGCTCCCGGTGATCGCCTTCACCTGGACGCTGGTCTTCGTCGTCCTTCAGCTGATCCCCGGCGATCCCGTCAACCTGATGCTGGCCGGCGTCCCGGCCTCCGAGGAGGTGCGCGAGCGGGAGCGCGAGCGGCTCGGCCTCAACAAGCCTGTCGTCGAGCGCTACGTCAGCTTCCTCGCCCGCGCCGCCCAGGGAGACCTCGGCGACAGCTTCCGGGCGCGACGGCCGGTCACCGACATGATCGCCGAGCAAATGCGGCCCACCATCGAGCTGGCGCTGGGCGGGCTGCTGGTCGGCCTCGTCTTCGGCGTCACGCTCGGCGTCGCGGCAGGCGTCAGGCCGCATGGCTGGATCGACAGCGCCTGCATGGCGCTGGCCTTGGTCGGCGTCTCGCTGCCGAGCTTCTGGATCGGCATGATGCTGATCTACGTCTTCGGCACGCTGCTGATGTGGGCGCCGATCACCGGCCGCGGGCTCGATGCGCTGGTGCTGCCCTCAATCACGGTCGGCCTGTTCATCGCCGGCGGCTTCGCCAGGCTGGTGCGCTCCTCGATCATCGAGGCGATGGGGCAGGATTACGTGCGCACCGCCCGCGCCAAGGGCCTGCCCCGGGCGAAGGTCGTCTTGAAGCATGCGCTCCGGAACGCGCTGATCCCGCCGGTGACGCTGCTCGGCGTGCAATTCGCGCTTCTGATCGGCGGCGCGGTGGTCACCGAGAACGTCTTCGCCAGGCCCGGCTTGGGCACGATGCTGGTGGAGGCGGTGCTGACCAAGGACATGCCGCTGGTGCAGGCGCTGATCGTCTACAAGACGGCAGCCTATGTAGTGATCAACACCGGGATCGACCTGCTCTACGGCGTCATCGATCCGCGCGTCAGGATGGAGCGCGCGGCATGAGCGCCTTCGTCTCGGCAGCGGCGCCCCGGCCGGCGCGGCGGCAAGGCTTCAGCTTCCTGCGGCGGCTGTTCCTGCATCCGGGCGCCATGATCGGCACGATCGTCTTCGCGGCGCTGGTGCTGGCGGCCCTGCTCGCGCCGCTCGTCGCGCCCTACGACTGGAACGAGACCGACGTCGGCATGCGGCTCTCGGCCCCGGGCGCCGAGCATCTCTTCGGCACCGACATTCACGGCCGCGACCTCTTCTCCCGCGTCATCGCCGGCGGTCGCTACTCGATCTCGCTGGGGCTCGCGACGGTGCTCCTGTCGCTCACACTCGGCGGGCTCGTCGGCGTGGCGCTCGCCTTCGCCAGCGGAAAGATCGATGACTGGGGCTGCCGCTTCCTCGATGTCCTGCTCGCCTTTCCGGCGATCATCCTCGCCATCATGGTCGTCTCCGTGCTCGGCGTCGGCCTGGTGAACTGCGTGATCGCGGTGGCGATCGCTGGCGTGCCGCGCTTCGCCCGCGTCGTGCGCGGCGCGGCGCTGGTGGTGCGCGAGCAGCCCTATGTCGAGGCGGCGCGGGCGCTGGGCGCCTCGGACTGGCGGATCATGCGGCGGCATCTTCTGCCGAACGTCACCTCGACGCTGGTGGTGCTCGGCACGCTCGACCTCGGCAACGCCATCCTCTCGACGGCGACGCTGTCGTTCCTCGGCCTCGGCGCGCAGCCGCCGACGCCGGAATGGGGCACGATGCTGGCCGGCGGCCGCGAATTCATGCGCTACGCGCCCTGGACGATGATCTTCCCGGGCCTGGCGCTCTTCCTGATCGTGATGTCGGTGAACCTGATCGGCGACCGGCTGAGCCAGGTGCTCGATCCCAAGGCGAAGGAGCGGCGGTGACCTCTCAACCTCAACCCGATAGCGCTGCGGCCGCGCCGCCTCCGGCGTGGCAGCGCTTCGCCTCCCGCGTCGCGATCAAGGAATCGTCGCTGCGCACGCGCATGCTCGACATCGCGGCCGGTCTCAAGGACGTCATCGCGCTCGGCCGCGGCGATCCGGATCTCGATACGCCGGCGCATATCATCGAAGCCGGCCAGAAGGCGCTGGGCAAGGGCGCAACGCATTACACGCATCCGCTCGGCATGCCCGAACTCAGGCGGGCGATCGCCGACTCGATCAAGGCGAACGGCGGCGGCGATTACACGCCCGACGAGATCGTGGTGACGGCCGGCGCGCAGGAATCGATGTTCGTGGCCATGCTTGCCCTGGTCGAGCCCGGCGACGAGGTGATCATCCCCTCGCCCGGCTACAATTCCTACCACCAGGCGGTCGAGCTTGCGGGCGGGCGCTGCGTCACGGTGCCGACCCACGAGCGCGACGGCTTCGCGCTGACCGCCGAGGCGGTGGCCAGGCATCTTACGCCGCGCTCGCGCATGCTCTGCCTGATCAATCCCTCGAACCCCACGGGAATGGTCATCCCGCCCTCGGAGATCGAGAAGCTCGCGGCGCTCGCCGCGAAGCACGACCTGATCGTGATCTCGGACGAAATCTACGGGCGGCTGGTCTACGACAATGCGAGGGTCCTGCCGGTGGCGTCCCTGCCCGGCATGAAGGAGCGGACGATCACCATCGACGGCTTCTCCAAGGCCTATGCGATGACGGGCTGGCGCGTCGGCTATTTCGCGGCGCCGCGGCACTTTTCCAAGGCGATGGCCGAGATCCACCACGGCCTCGCGATCTGCGCTCCGGCGGTGAGCCAGCATGCGGCGCTGGCCGCCCTCACCGGCCCGCAGGATTGCGTCGAGGCAATGCGCCGCGAATACGATTCCCGCCGCAAGGTGATGATGGCGGCGCTCGACCGCATGGGCCTCTCCTATGCGAGGCCGGACGGCGCCTTCTACGTCTACGCCAATGTCTCCTCGACGGGCGCCTCGGCCTCCGACTTCTGCCTGCGCCTCCTTCAGGAGGGCAAGGTGATGATGTTCCCCGGCTCGCTCTTCGGCGACCATTGCGACGACTACGTCCGCATCTCGCTGCTGCAGCCCGTTCCCAAGGTCGAGGAGGCCGCCCGCCGCATGGAGGCGGTCGTGAAGGCCATGAAGGCGGAGACGCTGGCCGCCGGCCCTGCGAGCGGGTCATGACGCAGACCTCCCTCATCCTGAGGAGGCCCGAAGGGCCGTCTCGAAGGACGCACGACCGCTGTGCGTGTTTCGAGACGGCGCGTTCCGCGCCTCCTCAGCATGAGGATTGCCGGAGACAAGCAGGAGACATTCGATGACGATGCACACCCCGGCGCCAGGGGCGTCCGACAACCCGAACATCCTGTCGCTCAAGCACATGGCCTTCGCCGTGCGCGACGCCAGGGCGGCGCTGGACTCCTATGCGCGCTTCCTTTGCGTGCCGGCGGATTCCGTGATCCACGAGTACCAGAAGTCGCGGAATCGCGTGGCGATCTTCAATCTCGGCGGCATCGAGTACCAGCTCTGCCAGTCCATGGATCCGGGCGGGCGCTTCGATGCCTGGATCAAGGAACGCGGCGGCGAGGGGCTGCACCACATCTGCTACGCCGTCGACGACATCGAGAAGGCGCTGGCCCATGCCCAGGCCAATGGCGCCCGCCTGCGGGGCTGCAAGGGCTGCGGCGGCATCATGGGCGCGCATCCTCATCCCGAGGGCTATGTCGCCTTCCTCGACAACGACGCCGGCGGCATCGAGATCGAGTTCATGCAGGTCTACACGCCCGAGGAACTCGAGCGCTATCAAGCCGTGAAGGGGATCTGACGATGGCCAAGGGGACGAGGATTGCGGCAGCCGGCAAGGCTCCGGTGACGGTCGGCACCGCGGTGGCGGCGGCGGGCGAGATCGCTTACGGCGCGATCCCGGTGACGGTGCTCGCCGGCGGCACGCCGGTCGAGATCCCCGTCGTGGTGATCAACGGCGCGAAGCCCGGAAAGACATTGTGGATCGACGGCGCCATCCATGGCGACGAGCCGGAGGGGCCGCTCTGCTGCCAGCTCCTGCTCAAGGAGGTCGACCCGACGCGGCTCTCAGGCTGCCTCGTGATGGTGCCGGTGATCAACGTCGCGGCCTTCGAGGCGGCCTGCCGCGGCAATCCGCTCGACACCTTCAGCCACGACGCCAACCGCATCTACCCCGGGCGGCCGAACGGATACCTGACGGAGCGGGTGGTCCACGCCCATTCGGTGTGGCTCGCCAAGGTCGCCGACCTCGAGATCTCGATCCATTCGGGCGGCGCGCATTCCTTCCTGGCGCCGTCCATGTTCGTCGACGAGCGGCCGGAATCGGTCGAGCTGGGCACGGCGCTGGGGCCGGGCTGGGGCTGCATCATGTCCTCGCCCAATCCCAAGGGCAACCCGATGGCCTTCATGGCCGAGCACGGCAAGGTCGGCATCACCGTCGAGCACGGCGGCCGCTCCGCCACCTCGCCGGAGGCCTTCGCGCAGGTCGGGCGCACGCTGGCGGATGCGATGCTGAACGTCATGCGCCATTACGCGATGCTGCCGGGCAAGGCGAAATACGACCGCAACCGCACCAAGGGCGCGCAGGAGGCCCTGCTGGCGCCGGCTTCCGGCATCTACCTGCCGGAGCCCGGCATCGCCTTCCTCAAGCCGATGAAGAAGGGCGCGCGCATCGCGCGGATCGTCGACATCTTCGGCAGGACGCTCGCGGAGCTTTCGGCGCCCGCCGATGGCATGATCTTCGGCCTGCGCGCGCTGCCCAACGTCACGACCGGGGACTGGTGCTGCTTCTTCAACAAGGTGGAAGGGCGCCGCGCCTGACGCGCGGCGGCGAAGCGATGGGCGCGGAGCGTGACTTCATCGGCTACGGCGAGACGCCGCCCCATGCCGATTGGCCGGGCGGCGCCCGCATCGCCGTCAACTTCGTGCTCAATGTCGAGGAGGGCGCCGAATATTCCGTGCCCGACGGCGATGGTCGCTCGGAGAGCGCGCTGACCGAGGTCTCCGCGCCGCGGGTCCCGGTCGGCGACCGCGATCTCGGCGCGGAGAGCATGTACGAATACGGCGCCCGCGCCGGATTCTGGCGAGTCGCGCGCATCTTCGAGAGCCGCGGCCTGCCGATGACCGCCTTCGCCTGCGCGCTCGCGCTGGAGCGCAATCCCGCGATCGCCGCCTTCCTCGGCCGGCAGGGCTGGGACGTCTGTTGCCACGGGATGCGCTGGATCGAGCACTACAAGCTGAAGCGCGAGGCGGAGCGCGCCGAGATCAGGCGCGCGGTCGCCTCGATGGAGCGCACGCTCGGCCGGCGGCCGCAGGGCTGGTACTCGCGCTACGCGCCGAGCGCCAACACCCGCGAGCTCCTCGTGGAGGAGGGCGGCTTCCTCTACGATTCCGATTCCTACGCCGACGACCTGCCCTATTGGCTGAAGGTGCGCGACCGGCACCATCTCGTCGTGCCCTATTCGCTGGTCACCAACGACGCGAAGCTGGTCAACGGCTTCACCGACGGCGACAGCTATTTCCGGATGCTCAGGGACGCCTTCGACGTGCTCTATACGGAAGGGCTCGACCGGCCGAAGATGATGAGCGTCGGCATCCATCCGCGCATCCTCGGCCATCCCGCGCGGGCGGCCGGGCTGATCCGCTTCGTCGATCATGCGATGGCGCATGAGCGCGTCTGGTTCTGCCGCAGGATCGATATCGCCGAACATTGGCGCGTTCGCTTCGCCGCGCCCGAGGCACAGGCGGCCTGACCGCGCCGTCAGACTTGCGGCACCAGCCTCGTCACCCGGCTCGGATTGCCCTCCGCCAGATAGAAGACGCCGTCGGGGCCGCGCGCGATGCCATGGGCGCCGTTCAGCGCCGGCCGGCAGCGGCCGAGGCGCGCGCCGTCCGGCGCGAGGCAGGTGAGCGTCGGGATGTTGTCGCTGACATAAAGCCGGCCGTCGTCGTCGCCCCAGATGTCGGACGGGCGGTGGAAGCCTGTCCAGACCGCTAGCAGGCGCCCTCCGTCGTCGAAGACCTGCACGCGGTGGTTCTCGCGGTCGGCCACGGCGATGCGGCCGTCGGAGGTGATCCAGATGCCATGGACGGTAAGGAACTCGCCGGGAGCCGTGCCGACCGTCCCGAAGCTCAGGTGGTGGCGCAGATCCGGTCCGAAGAGATGGACCCGTCCGTTGGCGTAGCCGTCTGCGACGGCGATCGTGCCGTCGCTGCCGAAGGCGATATCGCTCGGATGATTGAACGGATGTCCCGGTCCATGCCGCCGGCCGAGCCTGACGAAGGGTCGGCCCTCAAGGTCGAAGCCGACGATCTCGTGCGCGTCGCGGTCCACGACCCAGAGATGGCCTTTGGGATCGGCCGCGATCTTGTGCGCGTCAGCGATATCCGCGCCGCCGAAGCTGCCGAGCGCTTCGCCGTCTGTCGTGAAGAGGCGAACCGGATCGGTCCGGGGATCGCAATAGGGGTCGGTCCGCAGCAGCACCGCGACGCGTCCACGACCGTCGACGGCGACGTCGGTCACTTTGCCCGGTCCTTCCACCGCGCCGAATGGGCGCTCGATCCGGAACGCCTCGTCTCCCAGTGCGACGATCAGCCCTTCACGCATCGTTCCGATGGTCTCCTTCGCCTGCCAAGCATGTTGACTCCCCTCTGACGGTCTTGTCTATTTGTTATACAAACTTTTCCGCCACTGGACTCTCAGGAGATCAGCGATGCGCCTGTCCCGACGTCTGGCTTCCGCCCTCTGCGGCGGCGTCCTTGCCACGGCCCTGTTCGGCGCGGCCGAGGCGCAGCAGCCGCAGCCCGGCGGGAACCTCACCATCGCCTGGCGGGCGAACCAGGAGCCGGCCTCGCTCGACGGCCATATCGACCCGTTCCAGTCGACCTGGCTGTTCAATTCCTTCGTCGCCGATCCGCTGGTGGTGCTCGACGGCGAGGCGAAGTACCGGCCTGCTCTGGCGACGAGTTGGGAGGCGAATGCCGACGGCAGCGTCTGGACCTTCAAGCTGCGATCCGACGTGAAGTTCCAGGACGGCACGCCCTTCAACGCCGCTGCGGTGAAATACAACGTCGAGCGCATCCTGGCCCCGGCCACGGCCTCCAAGCAGCTCGCGAGCGAGCTCGGCCCGGTGAAGGCGGTCGAGACGCCCGACGACACGACCGTCCGCATCGTCTACGGCCAGCCCTGGGTCACGCTGCTCGACGGCTTGCGCCGCATGCCGATCTGGTCGCCGACCGCGGCCGAGAAGTTCGGACTGCAGGAATTCCAGCGCAACCTCGTCGGCACCGGCCCCTTCACCCTGGCGGAATGGGTCAAGAACGAGCGCATCGTCTTCCGCAAGTGGCCGGGCTACGGCGGCTGGCACCCGCTGTCGAGCCACAAGGGGCCGGCGCATCTCGACCAGGTGACGGTCCGCTTCATCGGAGAGAACGCCGTGCTGAACGAGGCCGTGCGCGCCGGGACGACGCTGGTCGGATTCTCGCTGACGCCGGACAGCCGCGAGCTCTACAAGGACAAGCCGAACTTCAAGTTCTTATCGCTCGGCCAGTCCGGCACCGGCCTGCAGCATGTGATGAACCTGCGGCGTCCGCCGCTCTCGGACCTGCGCGTGCGCCAGGCGCTCCTCTTCGCCCGCGACATCCCGGCGATCAACAAGCTCCTCTACGACGGCACCTACATCGCCAGCGACGGCCCGCTCGACAACGTCCACCGTTGCTTCTGGCCGGGCGCGACGACGATGTATCCGACCAATCTCGACAAGGCGCGCGCGCTGCTCGACGAGGCCGGCTGGAAGACCGTCTCCGGCCAGCCGATCCGCCGCTCGCAGGGCGTGGCCGGCGTCGCCGACGGCACGCCGCTCAGCGTGAGCTGGACGACGATCCACCACCGCGAGATCGGCGAGGCGCTGCAGGCGCAGTTCCGCCGCGTCGGCGTCGACCTCAAGGTCGAGCAGGTGCCGGGTCCCGTGCAGCTCGACCGCGTCAACAAGCGCGAGTTCGACCTGATGTTCCTGCGCCAGCGCTCGCCGGACCCCGTGATCCTCGACCAGGTCTGGAACTCGCGCTGGGACCAGCCCGGCGGCTGGGCCTGGACCGGCCTCAAGGACGAGGAGCTCGACAAGACGGTGGCGCAGCTCCGCGTCATCGGCGACGACGGCCAGCGCTGCGAGATCGCCAAGAAGGCGCAAGAGATCATCATGAAGAACGCCGCGATGATGCCGACGCTCTCGGAGCCGGTCTTCATCGCCATGTCGCCCGCCGTGCAGAACTTCCACATGGGCTCGGAAGGCAACTGGTTCTTCCTGCAGGAGACGTGGATCAAGCGCTAGGGCGCGGCTGAAGCCGCCCCGGCGAAGGACGATCATGGGCCGCTACATCGCCAACCGGCTGGTCCAGCTCGTGCCGGTGCTGTTCCTGATCTCGGTGCTCATCTTCGGCATCCTGCACGCGCTGCCCGGCGATCCGGCCGAGCTGATCCTGCAGGGGGCCGAGGGCGGAGCGCCGCCCGAGCGGCTGAAGGAGCTGCGCGAGGCCATGGGCCTGAACGATCCGCTGATCGTGCAATACCTGCGCTTCGCCGGAGGCGCGCTCATCGGCGACCTCGGCGAGTCGATCCGCTTCCGCACCTCGGTCTCCGGCCTGATCGTCGACCGCATGGGCTTCACGCTCGAGCTGGCGGCTGCCGGGCTCCTGGTGGCGCTCGTGATCGGCGTGCCGCTCGGCATGCTGGCGGCGGTGCGGCAGAACAGCTGGATCGATGCCGCCGCGATGAGCCTCGCCTATGTCGGCGCGTCGCTGCCGATCTTCTGGTTCGGCCTGGTGCTGATCCTGCTTTTCTCCTTCACCTATTCCTGGTTTCCGCCCGCGGGAGCGGAGGGTTGGCTTTCGCTAGTGCTGCCGGCCTTCACGCTGGGGTTCGTCTCCGCCGGGCCGATCTCCCGGCTCGTGCGCTCCTCGATGATCGAGGTGCTCTCCGAGGATTACATCCGCACCAGCCGCGCCAAGGGTCTGACCGAGCGGCTCGTGCTCTGGCGGCACGGATTCAGCAACGCGCTGATCCCCGTCGTCACCATGGTGGGGCTGATCTTCGGCGGCATGCTCGCCGGCGCGGTGGTGACGGAGACCGTCTTCTCGCGGCCGGGCCTCGGCAGGCTCGTGGTCAGCGCCATCCTGAGCAAGGACTATCCGTTGGTGCAGGGCTGCGTGCTGTTCCTGGCCGTGCTCTATCTCCTCGTCAATCTCGCGGTCGACATCCTCTACGCGTGGCTCGACCCGCGCATCCGCTACGGCTCGTGATGGCGGCGCCCGGCGAAGCCGCGATCGACGGCGATGAGGAGCGGGAAGCCGAGACCGTCCCGCAGGGCCGGCTCGCGCTGCTGCGCTTCCTGCGCAACCGCGGCGCGGTCGCCGGCGCCGTTGTGCTGGCGCTGTGGATCCTCGTCGCGCTGGCCAGCCCCTGGTTCGTGCCGTTCGACCCGACTGACACGGTGGGCCTCGCCCGCCAGCCGCCTTCGTCGGAGTTCTGGCTCGGCACCGACACGCTCGGCCGCGACGTCTTCTCGCGCGTGCTCGTCGGCTCGCAGGTCTCGCTGCAGCTCGGCCTCATCAGCATCGCGCTGGGCCTCGGGCCCGGCGTCGCCATCGGGCTCTTTGCCGGCTATTTCGGCGGGCGGATCGACACGGTTCTGTCGCGCCTCGTCGACGCCATGCTGGCGATCCCGTCGATCCTGCTGGCGCTCGTCATCATCGCGGCCCTCGGCCCCAACCTGCAGAACGTGATGATCGCCGTCGGCATCGGCACCGTGCCGCTTTACGCGCGCCTCGTGCGCGGCAGCGTGCTGGCGGTCCGGCGGCTGCCCTATGTCGAGGCGGCGCGGGTCGTGGGCAATCCGCATCACCGCATCATGATCCGCCACGTGCTCGCCAACGCCTATGCGCCGATCATCGTGCTCTCGACGCTGCAGGTCGGCCACGCCATCCTCGTGGGCTCCGGCCTCTCCTTCCTTGGCCTCGGCGCGCAGCCGCCGACGCCGGAATGGGGCCTGATGTCGGCGGAGGGGCGGGACGTGCTCCGCCGCGCCTGGTGGATCTCGACCTTCCCCGGCCTGGCGATCCTCTCGGTCGTCACGGCCCTCAATCTCCTCGGCGACGGGCTGCGCTCGGCGCTCGACCCACGCATGCGGGTGGACGGATGAGGCGCGCGCGATGACGGCACCGAAGGACCCGCTGATCGGCATCCAGATCTCGCCGATCAGCTTCATCGACGAGGGCGTCGAGACCTGTCTCGACACGCTCAGGGACCGCTGCGGCATCAACGCGCTGATGATCGGCACGATCTCCTGGCTCGGGCTCAAGGTCGGCCGGCGCATCAGCCACCAGCTCGAGGGCTGGCCGGACCATGGCGTGCCGGCGCCCTACACGATGAAGGGCGGCTCCTATCTCGGTGTGCGGGAGAAATACTACGGCAAGACCTTCATCCGCGACTTCCGCTCGCGCGACCCTGAGATGGGCGACCGGGACATCCTCGACCTGGTGATCCCCGAGGCGCGCAAGCGCGGCATGAAGGTCATCCCCGAGTTCATGGAGCCGCTGTTCAAATACGCCGGCCACGGCTCGGCGGCGGCTGTGGAGATCGCCGGCATGCCGCATTGCCTGGAGATCGATCTCTTCGGCCGCGTCGCCGGCGAGCCCTGCACCTCCAATCCGGACTACCGCAACTGGTGGCGCGGCATCGTCGAGGAGCATGTCCGCGAATACGACATCGACGGCATCATGTGGTGCAACGAGCGGAACTCGCCGCTCGACCGCATGATGCAGGGCCAGGCGCCGGGCTGCTTCTGCCCGCATTGCCGCGCCGAGGCTGGGGCGCGCGGCATCGACGTCGAGCGCGTTCGCATCGCCTTCCGGCCGGTCTGGGACTTCTTCCGCGCGGCGCGGGCAGGCGAGAGCTTCGTCGACGGCGCCTTCCTGGAATTCCTGCGGGTGCTGCTCCGGAACCCCGAGGTGCTTATCTGGGAGCGCTTCTGGCTGGAGCGATCGAAGGACCTCGACGCCGAGCTCTACGGCATCGTGAAGTGGTGCAACCCCAAGCTCTCCTTCGGGCTCAACGTCTGGAACCGCAACCATTTCAACCCCATCCGCAAGGCGCAATGGGCCTGGGCCGAGCAGACGGAATGGTGCGACTGGGTGAAGCCGATCACCTACCAGCATCAGGCCGGGGAAGTCTTCATGAAGGAGATGGGCTTCTTCGGCGCGACGCTGCTCAGGGATTTCGCCGCCAAGGAATTCGTGCCGGCGATGTACGCGATCCTGGGCCTGACCGAGGCGCCGGCAAATGAGGTCATCCAGGCCGGCATGGATCCCGACACCTACGTCTACGGCCAATGCGCCGACGCCGTGCGCGGCGTGGCGGGCAAGGCCAAGGTCTATATGGGCATCGGCGTCGATGCGCCGCGCGTGCGCGCCGACCAGGCCGTCTGCACGCCGGATATCGTCAGGCGCAGCGTGCTCGCCACCTTCCGCGCAGGCGGCGAAGGCGTGGTCTACTCGCCGAACTACGCCGGCATGAACCTGTCGAACCTCGATGGCGGCGCGGCGGCGCTGCGTGAGCTCGGCCTGATGCCGAAAAGTTGACGGAGGAAACGGATGCCCGAACAGGCGCCCTGGCGCTTCCAGAAGCTGATCCGCCCGATGATCGAGCGGCCGCGCGGCCATCACCTTCTGCTCGGCCGCGTGCTGACCTGCCGCGGCGACGAGGTGATCGAGGACGGCTTCGTCGAGATCGAGGAGGACAGGATCAAGGCGGTCGGGCCGGCAACCGAACTCGGCTCCCGCCGCGCCGCCGCGACCGAGACCGGCGGCACGATCATGCCCGGCCTGATCCAGAGCCATGGTCATCTGGCCTGGGACGGCATCCACGATCTCGCGGCGCAATCGATGAACGATCCGCCGGAGATCAGCGCCTATAAATGCGCCGGCAACATGCTGCTGAACCTCAGGGCGGGCGTCACCACCTTCCGCGACCTCGGCATGAAGCGCTCCAACCTCTTCGCCAAGCAGGCGGTGGCGCAGGGCATCTTCCCCGGCCCTCGGCTGCTGGTCTGCGGCGAGGCCATCGTGCAGACGGGCGGTCACACCTACTGGTGCTGCCGCGAGGCCTCGGGACCCGACGAGATGCGCCGCGCCGTACGCGAGCAGGTGCGCGGCGGCGCCGACCTCGTCAAGATCATGGCCTGCCACGACAGGCTGGAGTTCACGGACGAGGAGCTCCACGCCGTCATCGACGAGGCGCACCGGAACGGCCTGCCGATCACGGCTCACGCCACCTTCGACGAGGCGATCGCGCGCTGCGCCGAAGCCGGCATCGACTGCATCGAGCATGGCGGGCGGATGAGCGAGGCCACGATCGGCCTGCTCGTCAGGAAGGGCATCCCGATCGTCACGACCTTCGCGCCGGTGCTGCAGCAGAGCCAGCCGGAGGTCGCCAAGGCCTATGGCATCCCCGACTGGAAGCTGCAGGAGCGCCAGCGCATGGTCGCCGACAAGGCGCGCTACGCCGGCAATGTCGCCGCCGCCAAGGCCGGCGTGCCGATCGCCTTCGGAACGGATTGCGGCAGCCCCGCGGTGCAGCATGATGTCATCGCGCCGGAGCTCGCCTTCATGATCCGGATCGGCGTCAAGAAGGACGCCTACGACGCGATCCGCTCGGCGACCGTCGTCCCGGCGAAGATCCATAAGCTCGATCAGAAGATCGGCACGCTGGAGGCCGGCAAGCTCGCGGACATCTGCGTCGTCGATGGCGATCCGCTCGCCGACATCAACGCCATCGCGAAGGTGAGCATGACCTTCGTCGAGGGCAGAAGGCACGTATGAGGAGGCACGCATGAGCCGGCTGCTGAAAGCGCTCTCGGGGCGCGCGCATGAGGAGGACGCCTCCTTCCGTACCAGGATGCTTGAGCTGGCGGCGACGCTGCCCGACGTCATCGCCATGGGCCGCGGCGACCCCGATTTCCACACGCCGCAGCATATCGTGGAGGCGGCGAAGCGCGCCATTGACGCCAACGAGCATCATTACACGCATCCCGCCGGCTTGCCGAAGCTGCGCGAGGCGATCGCCTCCCATCTCAAGGCCGATTACGGCCTCGACTATGGGGCCGACGAGGTCATCGTGACAGCCGGCACGCAGGAGGCCGTCATGCTATGCATGCTGGCGCTCGTCGAGTCCGGCGACGAGGTGCTGCTGCCGGCCCCCCGCTTCACCTCCTACGACACGGCGGTGTCGATGTGCGGCGGCGTGGTGGTCGAGGTGCCGACCCGGGAGGAGGACGATTACGCTCTGCTGCCCGCCGAGATCGAAAAGCGCATCACGCCACGCACCAAGGTGCTGGTGCTGATCACGCCCAACAACCCGACCGGCGCCGTCACGCCGCCGGAGATGATCCGCGAAATCGCCCGCATCGCCATCGCCCGCGACATCGTCGTCATCGCCGACGAGATCTACGCCCGCATCATCTTCGACGGCTCCGAGCATCTCTCGATCGCCACGCTGCCCGGGATGCGCGAGCGGACGATCACGCTCAACGGCTTCTCGAAATCCTACGCGATGACGGGCTGGCGCGTGGGCTACGTGGCGGCCCCACGCGATGTCGTGCGGCGGCTGATCGAGCCCAGGCACGTGTTGTCGATCAACGCCGCGACGCCCTCGCAATTCGCCGCGCTGGCGGCGCTGACGGGGCCTCAGGAGCCGGTCCAGGCGATGGTCGACGCCTATGCCGAGCGCCGCGCCTTCATGATGGGCGCGCTCGACCGGCTGGGCTTCAGCTACGGCCATCCCGGCGGCGCCTTCTACGTCTACACCAATGTCTCGGCCAGCGGCCGGCCGGCGCCGGAATTCTGCGAGGCGCTTCTGCGCGAGGCGCGCGTGCTCGTCTTCCCGGGCACGATGTTCGCCGATTCCGCCGGCCGCCACATCCGCATCAGCCTGCTCCAGCCGATCGCGCGGATGCTCGAGGCGGTCGAGCGCATCGAGGCGGCGAAGAGCCGCCTGTGGGCCTGACGTGAGGATCCTCCTCGTCGGCCTCGGCAACCGCGGCTGCATGTGGGCCGAGATCGTGACGGCGCATCCCGAGGCCAGGCTCGCGGGCGCTGTCGACATCGATCCGGCGCGGCGGGAGGCCTTCGCGGCGAAGCATCCCGGCGTGGCGCTCCATGCCGGCCTCGACGAGGGCCTGAGGCTTGCCGGCGCCGAAGCCGTGCTGCTGGTGACGCCGCCCGACGGCCATCTGGCCCAGGCGGAGGCCGTCGCCGCGGCCGGGCTGCCGCTGCTCGCCGAGAAGCCGCTCGCCGCCGATCTCGGCGAGGCGGCGGCCATCGTCCGGCTGATGGAGGCCGCCGGTCTGCCGCTCACGGTTGGGCTGAACTTCCGCTATCTGCCGGTCAGTCGCGCGATCCGCGATCTGGTGGCGCGTGAAGCGTTCGGCGCGCCCGGGTTCGCCCAGTTCACCTACCAGCGCAACCGCGACGGGCTGCGCCCCGGCCTCAACCGCTATCCTCTGACGATGCGCCATCCCATGATGCTGGAGCAGTCGATCCATCATCTCGACCTCCTGCGCTTCGCCTATGGCCGAGAGCCGCTGCAGGTGGCCTGCCGCAGCTACAACCCCGCCTGGAGCATGTATGCGCATGACGCCAACGTCGCCTGCCTCATCGGCTTCGAGGGCGGGCTGGAGGCCGTCTACCACGGCACCTGGACCGGCGGCTGGAACGAGCTCAAATTCGAATGGCGGACCGATTGCGCCGATGGCGTGATCCTGCAGCGGCAGCTCTTCTCCGATCTCGCGACCGCTCGCACCGGCGATGCGGCGCCGACGCCAATGGAGCTGCCCGAGGCCCGCGCCTTCGTCGACGACAGCAGCGCCCTGCTCTCCGCTTTCATCGCCGCCGTCCGCTCCGGCGCTCCCGCTCCCTGCGACGGCCGGGACCACCTGCGCAGCCTCGCCCTCTGCTTCGCCGCGATCGAGGCAGCGGAGACCGGGCGGACGGTGTCGATTCCCGAATTCCATCGCCGCAGCGGGTTGGAGTTCCTGTCGTGAGCGTGCTCGTCACCGGCGCCTCGGGCTTCGTCGGCGCGCATCTCGTGGGCGCCCTCGCCGCGGCCGGACTCGGCGCGGTCATCGCCGCCGACCTCGCGCCGCCGCCGGGCGAGGCGGGCGCGCTGCCTTCGGTGATGAGGATCGCGCTGGACGTGACGGATGCCGCGGCGGTCAGCGCCGCCTTTGCGGAATGGCGGCCGGCGCTGGTCGTCCATGCCGCTGCGGTGACGCCCAGCCTCGAAGAGGAGGGAAGGGACGCAGCGCTGATCATGGCGGTGAACGCCGGCGGCGCTGCCAACGTGGCGGCGGCCGCGCTGGCGGAGGGCGGCGTCGGGCGGCTCGTCCTGTTCTCGTCCTCCGCCGTCTACAACGGGCTCTCGGCCTATCCGGACCAGCTCGGCGAGACCCAGCCGCTCCCGGAACGTCCGGCCTCCCTCTATGCGGTCACGAAATTCGCCTGCGAGGGTTTGGCCCATCGCCTTGTCGCCGCCGGCCTTTCGGCCTGCGCGCTCAGGGTCACCTCGGTCTATGGCGAGCGCGAGCGCCCGACCGGCAGCCGCAAGGCTCCGCGCATGAGCCTGATGCACCGGTTGGCGGAGGCCTGCGCCAGGGGCGAACCGGTGCGGATCGAGGGCGATGCAGCGCGGCGCGAATGGGTGCATGGCGACGACGTCGCCGCGGCCGCCGCGGCGCTGCTGGCCGCGCCTGCGCTGAACCATGTCGTCTACAACGTCGGCTCCGGCGTCGCGACGCGGTTCGATGCACTCGTCCGGCTCTTCGAGGCGGAGGGGCTGACGATCACCGGCGACGCCGCCGCGCCGCTGTGCCGGATGTCACCGGCGGAGGATCGTCCGCCGCTCGATATCCGGCGCATCGAGGAGGACGTACGCTGGCGTCCGAGGGTCGCGCTCGCGGACGGCGTCCGCGCTCTTGTCCGCCATCATCGCCAGGCGCCGGAGCGGCGGCCATGACGTTGCTCGAGGTCTCCGGCCTCAGCGTCCGCTTCGCCTCGCAGGGTCGGGTGGTGCACGCCGTCGAGGACGTCTCCTTCCAGCTGGAGGCGGGGCAGACGCTCGGCGTCGTCGGCGAGTCGGGCTCCGGCAAGTCGGTGACGGCGCTCGCGCTGATGCGCCTCGTGCCGACGCCGCCCGGGCGCATCGCCGCCGGGCGCATCCTCTTCGAGGGCCGCGACGTGCTCGCCATGGACGCCGAGGCGATCCGCCGGCTGCGCGGGCGCGAGATCGCCATGATCTTCCAGGATCCGATGACCTCGCTCAATCCGGTGCTGACCATCGGCCGGCAATTGACCGAAGTGCTGGAAGTCCATCTCGGCCTCGATCCGCGCCGCGCCCGGCATCAGGCGATCGACCTGCTGAAGCTCGTCGGCATCCCCTCCGCCGAAAGCCGGCTCGACGATTTCCCCCATCGCTTCTCGGGCGGCATGCGGCAGCGCGTGATGATCGCCATGGCGGTGGCCTGCCGGCCGAAGCTGCTCATCGCCGACGAGCCGACGACGGCGCTCGACGTGACGATCCAGGCCCAGATCCTGGAGATACTCTCGAACCTGCAGAAGGAGCTCGGCATGGCGATGCTCCTGATCACGCATGATCTCGGCGTCGTCGCCGGTCTCGCCGACCGCATCGCCGTGATGTACGGCGGCAGGATCGTCGAGGAGGGGCCGACGGAGGCGCTCTTCCGCGATCCGCGCATGCCCTACACGATCGGCTTGCTCGGCTCGATCCCGCGACTGGACCGCGCCGACGAGCGGCGGCTCACGCCGATCGCCGGGCGGCCGCCCGATGCGGTCGGTCCGGCGGAGCGCTGCCGCTTCGCGCCGCGCTGCCCGCATGCCGCGCCGCTCTGCCGCGCCGCGGCGCCGCCGTTCAGGAAGGTCGGTCCGGACCGGCGGGCGCGCTGCCATTTCGAGGTCGAGCTCAAGGAGCCCGGCCGGCCGGCGCTGGGCTCGCGGCTGCGGCCTGCGGCTGAGGCGCTGCCATGAGCGGCGAGGCCCTGCTCTCGGTCGAGAACCTGGAGGTGCATTTTCCGGTGACGCGCGGCCTCATCCTCGAGCGGCGCGTCGGCACCGTGAAGGCGGTCGACGGCGTCAGCTTCGCGATCGGACGCGGCGAGACTTTGGGCCTCGTCGGCGAATCCGGATGCGGCAAGTCGACCGTGGGCCGGGCGATCCTGCGGCTGACGCCGCCCACCGCCGGCCGCATCCTCTTCGACGGACGCGAGATCGCCGCCGCCGAGACGGCCGCGCCGGCCTCGCTGCGGAGGCGGGTGCAGCTGATCTTCCAGGATCCCTACGCCAGCCTCAACCCGCGCATGAGTGTCGGCGAGGCCATCGCCGAGCCGATCCGGCTGCATGGTCTGCGCAGCGGCGAGACCACAGTGAAGGAGCGCGTCCGGGAATTGCTCCAGCGCGTCGGCCTCTCGCCCTCGCATGCCGGCCGCTTCCCGCACGAGTTCTCGGGCGGCCAGCGCCAGCGCATCGGCATCGCTCGCGCGCTGGCCTGCGAGCCGGACCTCCTGGTCTGCGACGAGCCTGTTTCGGCGCTCGACGTCTCGATCCAGGCGCAGATCGTCAACCTGCTGCAGGATCTGCAGGAAAGCCTCGGGCTCTCCTACCTGTTCATCGCCCATGGGCTGAACGTCATCAAGCACATCTCCCACCGTGTCGCCGTGATGTACATGGGCCGCATCGTCGAGACCGGCGCGAAGGCCGCGATCTATGCCGATCCACGCCATCCCTATACGCGCGCGCTGCTTTCGGCCGTGCCGATCCCCGATCCCGCGGCGGAGCGGGCGCGGCGGCGGATCATCCTGGAAGGCGACGTACCGAGCCCCATGGACCCGCCGCCGGGCTGCCGCTTCGCAGGCCGCTGTCCGATCGCGATCGAAAGGTGCCGGAGCGAGGCGCCGCCGCTCACGGCATCCGGAACGACGGGAAACCTCGCCGCCTGTTTCCGCGCCGACGAAGCCGCCTCGCTGATGCCGCTGACCCGCGCGGCCTGAGGCCGCTTCAGCCCGCCAGCCAGCCGCCGTCGACCCTGAGGCAGGCGCCGGTCGTGAAGCTGGATTCGTCGCTCGCCAGGAAAAGCGCGGCGCGCGCGACTTCCTCGGCTTGGCCAAGCCTTCCCAGCGGATGGCGCGACACCGAGCGCGCCTCGGCCGCGGCCGGGTCCGCCGCGCGGGCGAAGGCGCGGCGCAAGAGCGGCGTATCGATCGCGCCGGGGACGAGCACGTTGACGCGCACGCCCTCGGCGGCATGGTCGACAGCCATGCTCTGCGCGAGGCTGACGATCGCGCCCTTCGAGGCGAGATAGGCCGCATTGGCACGCCCACCGGCGAAGGCGAGTTGCGAGCCGACGAGGATGATCGAACCGGTGCCCTGACGGCGCATCGGCCCGAGCGCCGCACGCGACCACAGGAAGCTGCCGGTGAGGTTGGTCCTGAGCACCGACTCCCAGGACTCGAGCGTGGTGTCCGGCACCGCCGTGCCGCCGGAGAAGCCGGCGCAGGCGAAGAGGATGTCGATCCGTCCGAACCGCTGGATGGCCGCCGCCGCGTGGCGCTCGACCGTCGCTTCGTCGCCGACATCGCCTTCGAGGATGAGCGCCCCGCCGGCGTCCGGCGCCATCGTCCGGTCGACCAGCGCCAGCAGGCAGCCCTCGGCGCGGAACAGCGCGGCGCTCGCCTGGCCGATGCCGGAAGCAGCTCCGGTGATCACCGCGACCTTGCCCGCCAAACGGCCCGCCGTCATCCGCGCCTCCCGTCGCACGCCTCGGCGCCCAAGGCTCTTGCACGCTTCTTGCTTGTCTGATTGTTATACAAACCACGGCGGGCGAGGGCCCGTCAATCGATCTCCATGCCACCAGGGGCGCCGATGACGGCTTCGGCCGAACCATCCGTTTTGATGCCGGCCGACGTCCAGGGAGGCGTCGTTTGGGGCCGGCCGCTGCTCGGCCTCTGGGGTCTTGATCCGGCGCTGCGCCACCTCAACCACGGCGCCTTCGGGGCGACGCCGCTCGCGGTGCTGGACGAGCAGCAGCGCTGGCGCCGGATCATGGAGGCGAATCCTGCCCGCTTCTTCATGAAGGAGCTGCCCATCCATCTGCGCGCGGCGGCGGAAGCGCTGGCAAGCTTCGTCGGGACCGAGCCGGACAGGCTCGGCTTCGTCGACAACGCCACCACGGGCTGCTGCACGGTGCTGCGCGAACTCGATCTGCGCCCCGGCGACGAGATCCTGGCGACCGACCACATCTACAACGCGCTGCGCAACGGCGTGCGCCATGTCGCCGGCCGTTTCGGCGCGGTGCTGCGCGAGGAGCCGCTGCCAATCCCGCTCGCGGATGAGGCGGAGATCCTCGACGTTCTCGCTCGCGCCATCGGTCCGCGGACGCGGCTGGTGATCGTGGACCATGTCGCCTCTGGATCGGGTGCGACCTTCCCCGTGCATCAGGTCGCAGCGCTCTGCCGCGCCAGGGGCGTGCCGCTGCTCGTCGACGGGGCGCATGCGCCGGGGCTGGTTGAGCTCGACGTCGATGCCATCGGCGCGGATTGGTATGTCGGCAATTGCCACAAATGGATCGCGGCTCCGAAGGGCGCGGCCTTCATCGCCGTGTCGCGGGAGCCGGCGATAGAGGTGCATCCGCTCGCGATCTCTCACGCCTATGGCCAGGGCTTCGCGGCCGAGTTCGATAAGACGGGCACACGCGACGCCACGGCCTGGCTGAGCGTGCCGGCGGCGATCCACTTCCACCAAGCGCTGGGCGGCCCCGCGCTGCGCGCCCGCAACCGCCGCCTCGCCCGGGAGATTGCGGAGCGCATCCGCAACGAAACGGGGATGGAGACCGCCTGCGCACCGGCGCTCGGCCAGGCCATGGCCGCCTTCCGGCTGCCCGGCCCGCTCCCGCCCTCGCGCGAAGCCAGCTTCGCGATCGGCGATCGCCTGCGCGAAGGGCATGGTATCGAACTCGGCGCGACCGCCATCGCCGGCGCGCTGCACCTGCGCTTCTCCGTCGCCGCCTATAACGAGCCCGGCGACTACGAAGGCCTCGGCGCGGCCATGCTCGATGCGGCGCGGGCTGTCGCATGATCGCCTTTCTCGCCCATCGGCTCGGCCAGACGCTCCTCGTCCTCGTCGTCGTCGCGCTGCTGGCCTTCCTGATGTTCCGCTTCCTGGGCGATCCGGTCGTCACCATCCTCGGCCCGAACTCGACCGGGCTGCAGCGCGAGGCGCTTCGCCGCGAGATGGGGCTGGATGGTCCGCTGCTGCTGCAGTTCCTCGACTATGGGTTCTCGATGCTGCGCGGCGATTTCGGCATCAGCTACCGGCTGGGCCAGCCGGTCTCGCGCGTCATCCTGGAGCGCGCGCCGGCGACGCTGGAGCTCGCCGTCGCCGGCATGGGGCTCGCCCTCGCGCTCGGAGTGCCGGCCGGCGTCTATGCGGCGCTTAGGCCGGAGAGCGCGCTCAGCCGCCTGACGATGGGCGTTTCGCTCCTCGGCATCTCGATGCCCTCCTTCTTCCTCGGCATGATCCTGATCTTCGTCTTCAGCGTGAAGCTCGGCTGGCTGCCCTCCTTCGGCCGGGGTCAGACGCTGCGGCTCGGCCCCTTCTGGACAACGGGTTTCCTCACGGCGAGCGGCCTCAAGGCGCTGCTGATGCCGGCCCTCACGATCTCGGCCTTCCAGGTGGCGATGATCATGCGGCTCGTCAGGGCCGAGATGCAGGAGGTGTTGCGCGCGGATTTCATCCGCTTCGCCAGGGCGCGGGGGCTGTCGAACCGGGCGGTGCACCTGCGTCATGCCTTGCGCAGTACGCTGGTGCCGGTGGTCACCGTCGTCGGTCTGCAGCTCGGCTCGATCATCGGTTTCGCGGTCGTCACCGAGACCGTCTTCCAATGGCCGGGCCTTGGGCTGTTGTTCCTGCAATCCGTCGCTGCCGCCGACATCCCGGTGCTGGCGGCCTTCCTCGTCTTCGTGGCGTTGGCCTTCGTGACCATCAACCTCGTCGTCGACCTGATCTACGTCGCGGTCGATCCGCGCATCCGCCTCGGCGGTGGGGAGGCTGTCGCATGAGCGCCCGGGCCACTTCGCCAGGTCCGATCGGCCGGCTGTCGGAGGCGCTCGCCCGCTTCGCGGACAGCGATTTCGGCGCCGACCTTCGCCGCTCGCCGGCAGCCATGGTCTCGCTCGCGATCGTCGCGCTCTACGCCGCCGCCGCGGCGTTCCCCTCCGTCTTCGCGCCGCATCCCGTCTTCGACCTCTCGACGCTCGACTTCGCCGACGCCTTCCGCCCTCCGGCCTGGCTGGAAGGCGGCTCGTGGCGCTTGGTCTTCGGCGCCGACGACCAGGGCCGGGACCTGCTCTCGGCGATCATCTACGGGCTGCGCGTGTCGCTTTTCGTCAGCGTGGCGGCGGTGGCGCTCTCCGTCGCGATCGGCGTCTCGCTCGGCCTCATCGCCGGCTTCCGCGGCGGCTGGCTCGACGCCCTGATCATGCGGATCGCCGACGTGCAGCTCACCTTCCCGGCGATGCTGGTCGCGGTGCTGTTCGACGGGCTCTTGCGAGCCGGCCTCGGCGAGGCGGCGCATCACCGCTACGCCGTCTGGATCATCGTCGTCGCCATCGCGCTCTCGGGCTGGGTTCAATACGCCCGCACCGTGCGCGGCCAGACCATGGTCGTGAGCCGGCTGAGCTACGTGCATGCCGCGCGCATGATGGGCCGCCCCGTCGGCTTCATCCTGTTCCGCCACATCCTGCCCAATGTCGCGACCTCGGTCCTCGTGCTCGCGACGATCCAGCTCGCCGTGGCGATCATCCTGGAGGCGACGCTCTCCTTCGTCGGCCTTGGACTGCCGCCGACGGAGCCGTCGCTCGGCACGCTGATCCGCGTCGGCAACGGCTATCTTCTCTCGGGCGAATGGTGGCTCGCCATGGTGCCCGGCTTCGCGCTGCTGATCCTCGTGCTGGCGGTGAACCTGCTGGGCGACTTCCTGCGCGACGCGCTCAATCCGAGACTGAAATGACGTCACCCCCAACAGTGAAGTCGTCTGCAACCCGGCCGCGTCTGCCGCGCGGCCATCGATGAGGGAGAAATCGATGCTGAAATCCTCGCTGCGCATGCCATTGCGCATCCTGGCCGGAACGATCCTGGGTGCAGGACTCGTCCTGTCCCCGGCCGCCATCGCCAAGACGCTCCGGATCGGCGCACAGGCCGATGCCGGAACGATGGACCCCCAGGCCCAGAACATCCAGACCACGATCACGCTGCTCTCGATGATCTACGAGCCGCTGATCACCAGGGACAAGTCGCTCGCCAAGGCCCCCGGCCTCGCCGAGAGTTGGACGCAGACGAGCCCGACCGCCTGGCGCTTCAAGCTCCGGCCCAACGTCAAGTTCCACGACGGCTCGCCGCTGACCGCCGCCGATGTCGTGTTCACGATCGCGCGGGCGCAGGCCGCGACCTCGCAATTCGCCTCCTACGTCGGCGGCATGAAGGCGACCGCCGTCGACGACCTCACCGTCGACATCGCCACCGCCGCCCCGGACCAGCTCCTGCCGGATAAGCTCATCTACGTGCCGATCATGAGCAAGGCCTGGTCGGAGAAGAACAACGCCCTGCAGCCGCAGAACCTGCGCGAGAAGCAGGAGAGCTTCACCGCGCTCAACGCCAACGGCACCGGCCCCTTCAAGCTCGCGAGCCGCGCGCCCGACTCGAAGACCGTGCTGCAGCGCGTGCCTGATCACTGGAACAAGATCGAGACCAACGTCACCGAGGTCGTCTGGACGCCGATCGCCTCCGACCCCACGCGCGTCGCGGCGCTGCTCTCTGGCGAGCTCGACCTTGTGGTGGATGTGCCGGCGCAGGACGTGGCGCGGCTGCAGGCGAATCCCGATCTGAAGATCGCCAAGGTCGACGAGTTCCGCACGATCTTCTTCGGCTTCGACCTCAAGAGCGACGCGCCGAAATACGTCGATGCCGGCGGCAAGAACCCGTTCAAGGACGTCCGCGTGCGGCAGGCGATCAACCTCGCGGTCGACCGCGACGCGGTGGTGCGGACGGTGATGCGCGGGCTCGCCAGCCCGACGACGCAGATCCTGGCGCCGGGCAACGTCGGCTACGATCCGGCGCTCGACAAGGCCGTCGCCACCAACCGCGACAAGGCGAAGGCGCTTCTCGCCGAAGCAGGCTATCCGAACGGCTTCGCCTTCACCTTCGACTGCCCGAACGACCGCTACATCAACGACGAGCAGGTCTGCAAGACGATGGCGACGATGATGTCGCAGGTCGGGCTGAAGCCGACGCTCAACGCGATGCCCAGGGCCCGCTACTTCCCGAAGATCTGGGAGCGCGACAGCTCGATGTACATGATGGGCTTCAACTCGCCCTATTTCGACGGGATGTACTCGCTCGAGACGATGCTGATGACCCGCGACGACAAGAAGGGCGAGGGCATCTACAACTACTCCAACATCTCCGATCCCGCGCTCGACAAGGAGATCGCCGCCGCCCGCGACGAGATGGACGCCAAGAAGCGCGCCGAGATGATGAAGGCGCTCTACAAGAAGATCACCGACGAGGCGGTCTTCGTCTCGCTCTACAACCAGGTGCTCGTCTACGCGATGCGCAAGGACGTCAACGCGCCGGTCAGGCCCGACAACTGGCTGGAGATCCGCTGGGTGACGATGAACTGAACGCCGCATGATCCGGACCCGCGCTCCTGTGGCGCGGGTCGAACTCCTGGCAGTCTCGAGAGCGTCGACGGCATGAACAAGGCGAGATACCGCATCGGGATCGATGTGGGCGGCACCTTCACCGACTTCGTGCTCGCCGACATGGGCGGTCGCGGCTTCAGGTTCCACAAGGAGCCGAGCGTGCCGGGCGACCCGTCGGCCGCTGTCGAATCCGGCATCGCGGCGATGCTGGCGGCCCATGCGATCCAGCCGACCGAGATCGAGCTCGTCGTCCACGGGACCACGATCGGGCTGAACGCCATCATCCAGCGCCGCGGCGCGCGCATGGCCTTCGTCGTTTCGCGGGGCAACCGCGACCTCCTGGAGATCGCGCGGCTCCGGCTGCCGAGCTCCTACGACTTCACCGAGCCGCGCGAGACGCCGCTGGTGCCGCGCGACCTCGTCTTCGAGATCAGCGCCCGCATGCGCTCCGACGGCTCGATCTTGACGCCGCTCGATCCGGCGGAGATCGACATGCTCGCGGGGAAGCTCAAGGCCTCCGGCGTCGAGGCGGTAGCGATCCTGCTGCTCAACTCCTACCGCGACGCCTCGCTGGAGGCGGAGCTGGGCGCGGCGCTCCGGCAGCGCCTGCCCGGCATGCTGGTCACGGAATCCGGCCTGATCTGGCCGGAGGTCCGCGAATACGAGCGTGGCCTCGTCGCCGGGCTGAACGCCTATATCCAGCCCCTGATGACCCGCTATTTCGACAGGTTGAAGACGCGGGTCGAGGGGCTCGGCCTCACGGCGCCGATCTACATCACGGCGAACAACGGCGGCACGCTGAGCCTGGAGACGGCGCGGGCCCGGCCGATCGACATGGTGCTCTCCGGCCCCGCCTCAGGCGTCGTCGCCTCGACGCGGCTGGGCAACGCCACCGGCCGGACGAAGCTGATCACCTTCGACATGGGCGGCACCTCGGCCGACATCTCGATCTGCCAGAGCGGCGCGCCTGAGTTCACCACCGCCACCTTCGTCGGCGATTTCCCGCTGATCATGCCCGTCGTCAATGTGGGCGCGATCGGGGCGGGCGGCGGCTCCATCGTCTGGGTGGATGCGCAGGGGCTCCTGAAGATCGGGCCGCTCTCCGCCGGAGCGGAGCCCGGACCCGTCTGCTACGGGCGGGGCGGCACGGAGCCGACGATGACCGATTGCTACGTGACGCTCGGCATCATCGATCCGGCGACCTTCCTCGGCGGGCGCATGACGCTCGACGTCGCCGCGGCGCGCCGGGCGCTGGAGGCGATCGCCGAGTGCCTCGGCTTCGCCGGAGATGACCGCGCTTTCGCGGCGGCCGAAGCGGCGGTCAGGGTGGCGAGCGCCAAGATGGGCACCGAGATCACGAAGCTGCTCGCGACGGCCGGCGTCGACCCGCGCGAGTTCTCGCTGGTCGCCTACGGCGGCGCCGGGCCGACGCACGCCAGCCTCCTCGCCGAGGAGGCGCAGCTCACCGCCGTCACGGTCCCAACCGCCCCCGGCACTTTCTGCGCGCTCGGCGCGGTGCTCGCCGACATCAGGCGCGACTACGTGCGCACGGTGCGCCGGCTGATCGGCCCCAACGCCGGCCAGCGCGATGGCTGGCCGGATATCGCAGAGGCGATGGCGGCGCTGGAGGCCGAGGCGCGCGCCTGGATCGCCCAGGAGGGCGAGATCGCCGGCGAGACGGAGATCGCCGTCTCTTTCAACCTGCGGTACGAGGGGCAAGCCTATGAGCTCGAGGTCTTCGCGCCGCGCGGCGCGCACCGGGGGCTCGACGGCGCCGCGGTCTGCGAGCTGTTCCATGCCGAGCACCAGCGGCTCTACGGCTTCCGGGAGCCTGCGGTGCCGGTGCAGACCGCGACGGTGCGCCTCGGCGTCATCGGCAAGGTGCCGGCGGTGGCGCTGCCCGAGGCGCCGCCCACCCGTCCCCAGCCGATCGGCCGCCGCGCCGTATGGCATGGCGGCGGGGCGCTCGACGCCGCTGTCTACGCTCGGGCCGACATCGGCGCCGCCGCGGTGATCGACGGCCCTGCGATCGTCGAGCAGCTCGACACCACCACCTTCATCCTGCCCGGCTGGCGGGCCGAGGCCGACCATCTCGGCGCGCTGCATATCGCGAGAGAGAAAGTGTCTTGAACGCTGAACTGAAAAAGCGCGCCTCGGACTTCCTCATGCTGAGGACGCGCGGCACGCGCCGGCTCGAAGCACGCATTACCGTCGTGCATACTTCGAGACGCCCGCTGCGCGGGCTCCTCAGGATGAGGGGCTTTGGGAGTTTCCGCCACACTTCGACGATGGCGCCATGAAGCTCGATCCGATCCTCGTCGAAATCTTCTTCCACAAGGTCACCGCCATCGCCGAGGAGATGGCGATCACCCTGCAGCGCACGGCCCGCACCACCTATGTCAAGGAGGCGGGAGACTTCGGCACTGCGCTGGCGACGCCGGAGGGACGCTTCTTCGCCTATCCGAAGGTGCTCGGCGTCTCGGGCTTCCTCGACAGCAACGTCGGCCCGGCGCTCGCCCGGATCGATGACCTCGAGCCCGGCGACGTGGTGCTCACCAACCACCCCTACGAGAGCGAGGGCCTCGCCACGCACATGCCGGACCTGCATCTGATCCGGCCGATCTTCCACGAGGGCCGGATCGTCGCCCATGCCTGGGACTTCATCCATTCCGCCGATATCGGCGGCGGCGTGCCATCCTCGATCTCGCCGCGCTTCTCCGACCTCTTCCAGGAAGGCCTGCAGATCCCGCCGGTGAAGCTCGTCAAGGCGGGCGTCATGAACCAGGACGTGATCCGGCTTTACGCCGCCAATTGCCGGACGCCGGAGGTCAACCTCGGCGACATCAAGGCGATGCTGGCGGCGCTTCAGGTCGGCGAGAAGCGCGTGCTCGGCCTGATCGCACAGCACGGGCTGCAGACTTTCCTCGACGCGCAGGACGATCTCGCCGAGGTCGCCGCCACCAAGGCGCTGGCGGTGCAGAAGCAGATTCCCGACGGCGCCTACGAGTTCTGGGACCTGCTGGACGACGACTTCGTCTCGAAGGTCCCGGTGCGCGTCCGCTGCCGGCTGACAGCCAGGAACGGCGAGGTGCATCTCGATTTCACCGGCACCGATCCGCAGGTGCCGGCAGCCTACAACATCCCGACTGGCGGCCACCGGCATTGCTGGCTGACGCTGAAGCTGATGCATTTCATCTACAGCCACGACAAGACCGTCCCGCTGAACCACGGTCTCTTCGACCACGTCACCGTCACGGCTCCGAGGGGAACGGTGGTGAACCCCGAGCCCGGCGCCGCCGTCGGTGTCAGGAGCGCCACGGCGATCCGCCTGAACGAGGCGCTGGTCGGCGCCATGTCGATCGCGAGGCCGGGCCTCATGCCGGCGCCCTCCGGCGGCATCATGATCCCCTCGGTGCTGGTGGAGCAGGACGAACGCACCGGCGCCCGCCGCGTGATGGTGCTGCAGAGCCTCGTCGGCGGAACGGGCGCGCGGCAGGGCGCGGACGGCGTCGACGGGCGCGATTCCTCGCTCGCCAACCAGCGCAACACGCCGATGGAGAAGACCGAGGAGGAGGCCGAGGCGACGATCGTCGAGTATGCGCTGCGCGCCGATTCCGGCGGGGCGGGCCGCTGGCGCGGCGGCACCGGTGTCGTCTTTTCCGTCAAAATCGCGCGGCATGGCTCCGCCGTGCTCGGCCGCGGCATGGAGCGCTTCGTCTTCCGGCCCTGGGGCATGGCGGGCGGCATGCCCGGCGCCAAGGCGCGGGTCGTGGTCAACCTCGGCACGCCGCAGGAGCGCGAGCTCGGCAAGCTCGACATCTTCCATCCCGAGCCCGGCGACGTCGTCACCATCATGACGCCGGGCGGTGGCGGCTACGGCGATCCTTTGGACCGGCCGCTCGCCGAGGTCGCGAGGGATGTCGCCCTCGGCTATGTCGGTAGCGAGGCGGCGTTCCGCGACTACGGCGCCGTCATCGGCGACGCCGGCCTCGACGAGGCTGCCTCCGAAGCGCGGCGCCGGGCGCTCAGGGCCGAGCGCGGCCCGCGGCCCGCCTTCGACTTCGGCCCCGAGCGCGACGCCTGGGAGAGGGTCTTCGACGATCCGAGCATGATGCGGATCAACGCGCTGCTGATGCGGCTCGGCCCCAACGTGCGCTCGCAGCGCCGCCGCCAGCTTTTTGAGCGGGTCGTGCCCGATCTCGCCAGCGTCGGCGTGACGCCGCTGCACGAGGTTATCGGTGACATCGGTGCGGCGCGGAGCCGCCTCGCAGTAGAGATCGCGGCGCTGGAGCGCCAGGTCGCGGCGCTCGGTGCGGACGAACGGGGAGCATGAGCATGGCCGGGAGACGGCACGACTTCTACCTGCTGACGCCGGGCCCCCTCACCGTGGCCAAGGAGATCAAGCAGGCGATGCTGGAGGATCGCAGCCCCAATGCGGCGCTGCACAGCCGCATGACGAAGGAGATCCGCGATTACATCCTGGAGGTCTGCAACGGCGCGGACACGCATGTCTGCGTCCCGCTGCAGGGCAGCTCGACCTACGGCATCGAGGCCTGCTTCCAGACGCTGGTGCCGCTCGACAGCCGCGTCCTCATCGTCGAGAACGGCTTCTACGGCCGACGGCTGCGCGAGGTGGCGGAGGCGAGCGGCTTCTCGGTCGCGCCGCTGGAGCTGCCGATGCTGCCGCCGGTCTCGGGCGCAGACATCGAGGCGGCGCTCGACGCCGATCCCTCGATCACGCATGTCGCGCTCTGTCATGCCGAGACCGGGACCGGCGTGCTCAATCCGATCGCCGAGATCGCCGAGGTGGCGAAGCGGCGCGGCAAGAAGCTGATGATCGACGCCGTCGCCTCCTTCGGCGGCTTTCCGATCGATGCGCGCGCGCTCGACGCCGAGGCGATCTTCATCTCGCCCAACAAGTGCCTGGAGAGCGTGCCGGGCGTTTCGCTGGTCGTAGTGAAGCGTTCGGCGCTGGAGGCCTCGGCCAAGCGCTCGCGCTCGGCGGTGCTCGACCTGCACCACCAGTGGCAATCCTTCGAATCGACCGGGGCCTGGCGCTGGACGCCGCCGACGCATGTCGTCGCGGCGCTTCACGTCGCCTGCGCCAGGCACAAGGCCGAGGGGCGCGAGGCGAGGCTCGCCCGCTACACGGCGAACTGGCGGCGGCTCGTCGACAGCCTGCGCCAGCGCGGCCTGCGCACGCTGCTGCCGGACGACGTGGCCGCGCCGATCATCGCGACCTTCCACGATCCCGCGCATCCGAACTACTCGTTCCAGGCCTTCTACGAGGCGATGGAGCGGCGCGGCGTCATCATCTTCCCGGGCCGGTTGACGGCGGCCGGCACATTCCGCATCGGCGTGATGGGCGATCTCTTCGACGAGGACATGAGCTTCATCATCCAGGCGATCGACGAGGCCCTGACCGAGATCGGGGTCGATCGCCTGGCGGGAGCGGCATGACGCGCATCCTGATCATCGATCCGCAATTCGCCGACGACCCGGACATCGAGCGCGGCGTCGCGGGACCCGACGTCACGTTCGAGATCGTGCGACCGGGCGATCAGGACGTGCCGGAAGAGGCTTTGCGCCGCGCAGACGCAGTGCTTAACTGCCGCAGCCGCCATCGGCTGCCGGCGCGACTGATCGCGCAGATGGATCACGCCCAGGTCATCGCCCAGGCCGGCGTCGGCTTCAATCATATCGACATCGAGGCCGCGGCGGCGCGGGGCATTCCGGTCTGCAACACTCCGGACTACGGCACGCGCGAGGTCGCCGACCACGCGATCGCGCTCATGCTCTCGCTCGTGCGTGGCGTCGCGGCCTATGACGCGCGGCTGCGCCGGCGCGACGACGCCTGGTCGACGCTCCAGCTGCAGCTACCTCCCGTGCGCCGCCTCGCCGGCCTCGTCTTCGGAATCGTCGGCATGGGGCGGATCGGCACCGCCGCGGCGCTCCGCGCCCGCGCCTTCGGGCTGGAGGTGGCCTTCCACGATCCGCACCTCCCGCCGGGGCAGGAGCTGGCGCTGGGCTTCCGGCGATACGACACGCTGGAGGCGTTGCTCTCGGCCTCGGACATCGTCAGCCTGCATTGCCCGCTGACGCCGGAGACCACCAACCTGATCGACGACCGCTCGCTTGCGGCGCTGAAGCCCGGCGCGATCCTGATCAACACGGCGCGCGGCGGCGTGGTCGATCTCGACGCGGTGGAGCGGTCGCTGCGCTCGGGCCGGCTCTGCGCGGCGGCGCTCGACGTGCTCCCCAGGGAGCCGCTCGACCGGACGCATCCGCTGCTCGCGGCCTGGAGCCGCGGCGAGGACTGGCTGGAGGGCCGCCTGATCCTCACCCCGCACGCCGCCTTCTATACGCCCGAAAGCCTCGCCGACATGCGCCGCCTTTCGATGCTCGCCATCGTCGGGTTCCTGGGGGAGGGGCGGCTGCGCGCTTGCGTCAACTTGCGGCAGCTCGCGGAGCACGGCCATTTCCGCGCCGAATGGGCGGCCCTGCAGGGCTGACCGGCAAGACTGATCTTCGGGATTGGCCGGCTAAACGCCCTGCCCCTTCCGCCAGGCCTCGTATTCCGCCTGCGTCGCCGCGTCGGGAGGATAGGTGCCGACCAGCGGCCGCCCCTCGCGCACCTTGCCGACGATGAACGTCTCCATCAGTTCGCGTTCGGCGGCCGCCTCGGCGATCTCCTCGACGAGATGGGCGGGGATGGCGACGACGCCGTTGCCGTCGCCCATCAGCACGTCGCCCGGCAGCACCGGCACCCCGGCGATGCCGACCGGCACGTTGAGGTCGATGACGAAGCGATGCGAGGTCACCGGCGTCGCCGCGTTGCCCGTGCAGAACAAGGGCAGCGGGATCTGGGCGATGGCCGCGGCATCCGAGACGCCGCCGTCGAGCACGATGCCAGCGACGCCCTTCACGAGGAGATGCGTGGTCATGATATCGCCCATGAAGGCGGTCCGGGTCTCGCCATCCATGGCCACGGCCAGCACCTGGCCGGGCTCGATGTCGGCGACGGAGCGCGCCTGCAGGTTGGGCCGCGTCCCGGCGTTCTGGGCCTCGACGAGATCCTCGCGGACGGGGATCGTCCGCACCGTGAAGGCCGGCCCCGCGAACTTGACCGCCGACGGATTGAGCGGTTTCGGGCCGAACATGAAGGTATTCCGGTAGCCCTTGCGCCAGAGCAGCGAGACGACCGTCGGCACGGCCGCCTCCAGCAGCCTCTCGCGGATCTTGGTCGTGAACAGGCTCGGGCCGGTCATGGCGTGGTCTCGGTGCAGCGGGCAACGGAAGGCGACCGCCGCTTCCAGAGCCATCTCACATCATTGTCTAAATGTATGCAAGATGCTCGCTGGCGATGCCGCTGCAAGCCTGCCGAGGTCCGCGCCAAGACGACCTCGCGGTCCCGCGCGATGACGCAGCCTCCAGGCAAACAAGATCGATGAGGGGGAACCGGCGCGGGCGACGCCGCGCCTGGCTGTAATCACTCCGCCGCGGCGGCCATCGGCTTCTTGGCGAAGACCTTGAAACGCGGCGGCTTGGGTGCGTCGAAGCCGGTCTCGGCCTTGGCGCGGGCCCTGATCTCGTCGATCGAGCCGCCGTGATTGAACAGCGGCAGGGCGCCGCGCTCCGCCGCGATCTTCGCCCTGTGCGCCTCGGTCGCGGCGGCGTCGAGCACGCCGTCGTCCGAGCAGACGACGCCGTAGCGCTTCGCGCCTTCCGCCGTGACGAGGCCGCGGGCGACATCCTGCGCCACCAGAGCCGCGTCGCGCTTCAACGGGTCGCCCCAGCCGCCGCCGCCCCAGGTGTTGAAATGCAGGATGTCGCCGGGCTCGACCTTCACGTGGTCGCATTTCGAGGGGACGAGCGTCTCGGTCCCGTCCGCGCGCAGGAGCTTCTTGGTCGAGCGCATGCCCGGCGTGCCGCCGTTGACGCCCCAGGGATAGGTCAGCCAGCGGTCGTCGTGGATGGAGATCTCGCCCGGCTCCAGGAACTCGTAGGCGATGTGCACGCCATTGCCGCCGCGGTGCAGTCCGGCGCCGCCCGAGTCCGGAATGGTCTCGTAGGCGCGGATGCGCATGGGGAAGTAGCTCTCCAGGTATTCGTTCGGCACGTTGGTGAAGGCCGGCCACAGCGAGTGGCCGTCCGGCCCGTCGCCGACGGGTCGGCCGGGGATGCCGCCGAAGCCGATCTGGAAGAGCTGATACCACTCCCCGTGCTTGTCGAAGCCCGAGTACATCAGGTGCGGGCTGTCGGAGAAGCCGGCCGCATTGAGCGCGTCCGGCGCGCCCTGGCCGAGCAGGCCGCCCATCAGGTCGAAGATGCGGCCGAGCAGATGCGTGCGGCAGGACAGCGCAGCCGGGCGCTGCGGCTTGAGGATCGTTCCGGCCGGGATGCGCACGTCGACGAGGTCGTAGAAGCCGTCGTTGAAGAGGATCTGCGGGTCGAACAGGTTGATGGTGAAGGCGCCCAGGAACATCTTGAACATCTCCTCATTGAGGAGGAAGTTCACCGAGGCGATCGACTGCGGATCGGTGCCCGTGAAGTCGAAGATGGCGACGTCGCCTTCCCGCCACAGCGAGCAGGCGATCTTGTAGGGGCCATGGCCCATGCCGTCGTCGTCGATGTAATCCTCGAAATAGGCCTTCTTCTCGGGGATGAACATCTTGATGATGGCGGACATCGCCATCCGGTTGCGCTCCAGCATCTCGCCCATGGCGCTGATGAAGGTGTCGACGCCGAAGCGCTCGCAGCATTCGTTGACGCGCCGCTCGGCGAGCCTGAGCGCCGCGATGATGGCGTTGAAGTCCGACCGGTTCCAGTGCGGCAGGCGGCAGTTCCGAAGCAGCAGGTTCAGCACCTCCTGGTTGAGCTCGCCCTTGCGGAAGATCTTCGTGGGCGGGATCTGGATGCCCTCCTCGAAGATCTGCGTGGCGTCGGTGGGAAGCGAGCCAGGCACCTTGCCGCCGGTGTCGGTCATGTGGCCGAACATCGCGGCCCAGGAGACGAGCCGGCCGTCGCGGAAGATCGGCATCATGGTCAGCCAGTCGTTCAGGTGGCTGACCGCGCCCCCGCAGGCGTAGGGATCGTTGGTGAGGAAGATGTCGCCCTCTTCGATCGTCCCTTCGTAGCCCTGCATGAAGCCGTAAAGGAAGGAGCCGAACTGGCCTACGACCATCTTGCCGTCGTTGTTGGCGATCATCGGGAAGGCGTCGTGCTGCTCGCGGATGCCGGGCGACATGGCGGTGCGGAAGAGCACGGCGTCCATCTCGGCGCGCGCGTTGCGGAGCGCATTCTCGATGATGTCGAGCGTGATCGGCTCGACGGCGACTTTGTCGAAGGGGGTCTGGTTGGTCTGGATGATGCGGGCGGGCATGGGCGCGTCTCCGATCAGTGGGTCGGGCGGATGAGGATGCAGCCGGTCTTGTCGACCTCGCCTGCATGTCCGGGAAGGATGAGGGTGGTGGCGTCCATCTGGGCGACGATCGCGGGACCCTGGATGACGTTGCCCGCCTTGAGCCTGGTGCGGTCGTAGACGCCGGCCTCGTGGTCGGAGCCGTCGACATAGACGCTCGTCGTCTCGATCAGCGCGGCCAAGGCGTCCTTGCCGCCCTCGTCGAGCGCTTCCGCCCTCACCTTGGGCTCGGGGCCCTGCACCACGGCGCGCAGCGTCACCAGCTCGTGCGGCGCGTCGAGCGCGAAGGTGAAGAGCTGCGTGTGCGTGTCGTCGAAGGCCTTGCCGAGGCCCTTCAGTCCGGTCGCCTTGAACTCGTCCAGCGTCGTGGCGATCGGGATACCGAGGCCTTGGCCATGGTAGCGCACGTCGATGAGCAGGCTCGTCTCCATGTCGGCGCCCTTGATGCCCTCGGCCTCGAGCGTCTTGCGTGCTTCCGCCGAGAGCTCCTCGAGCACGGCGAGCACGTCCTTGTCCGTCAGCGTCTCGAAGCGGCGGATCATGGTGCGCGAGGCCTCGTCGCGCAGCCGCGTCGTGGCGTCGCCATAGGCGCAGAGCACGCCGGGGCCCGGCGGGATGATCACGGGCCAGGAGCCCATCAGCTTGCCGAGCGCGTTGGCATGCAGGGGGCCGGCGCCGCCGAAGGCCGCCAGCGCGAAGTCGCGCGGGTCGTAGCCCTGCTCGATCGACACGAGCCGCAGGGCGCCGAACATATTCTCGTTGACGATGTTGACGATGCCCTCGGCCGCCTTCTTCAGCGGCATGCCGAGCGCGTCGGCGATCTTCTGGACCGCCATGGTGGCGAGCTCCATGTCGATCTTCATGTCGCCGCCCAAGCGCGAGCTGATGGGCAGGTACCCGAGAACCACGTTGGCGTCGGTGACGGTGGGCTCCGTCCCGCCCTTGGCGTAGGCGGCGGGGCCAGGCTTGGCGCCGGCGGATTGCGGACCGACGCGGAGCGCCTTCGTGAGCTCGGGCACATAGGCGATGGAGCCGCCGCCGGCGCCGACGGTGCGCACGTCGATTGAGGAGGCGCGGACGGTGACGTCGGCGACGCGCGTCTCGCGGCGCTGCTGGGCGACGCCGTTCTGGATCAGCGCCACGTCGGTGGAGGTGCCGCCCATGTCGAAGGTGAGGATGTTCCTGAAGCCGGCCTGCTTGGAAATCCACAGCGCGCCTGAAACTCCGCCGGCCGGGCCGCTCATCAGCAGATTCACGGGCGCCGACTTGGCGCCCTCCACCGAGGCGAGGCCGCCATCGGAGCGCAGCACATGCAGCTTCACCGCGCCCATCGAGGTGGTGAGCTCGCGGTGCAGGTTCTCGATGTATTTGGCGACGACCGGCCGGACATACGAATTCACCACCGTCGTCTCGGTACGCTCGTATTCGTACATCTCCGGGATCACCTCACTGGAGGTGGAGACCGGGACGTCCGGCATGATCTCCTCGGCGATGGCCTTGATGCGCTGCTCATGCGCGCCATTGGTGTAGGCGTTGAAGAGGGAGACGGTCAGCGCCTCGATGCCCTTCTCGCGCAGCTTCGCGAGGCGGGTGCGCAGGCTCGCCTCATCGAGCGGCTCCACGACGGAACCGTCCGCGCCGATGCGCTCGTCGGCCTCGATCGTGAGCTCCAGCGGCGCCAGCGGCGGGCGCTTGTTCCAGATCACCCAGCCGCCGAGGCCGCCGGGCACGTAGGAGCGGGCGATCTGCAGCGTCTGGCGGTAGCCCTTGGTGGTGACGAGGCCGACCTTGGCGCCGCGCGAGGTCAGCACGGTGTTGGTGGCGACCGTCGTGCCGTGCATCACATGCTCGATGCTCTTCGGGTCGATCTTCGCCTCGGCGCAGATCTTGCGGATGCCGTTGAGCACGCCCTGGGAGCTGTCCTCGGGCGTCGAGGGCACCTTGGCGCTGTAGAGCTGGCCGGAGGCCTCCTCGATCAGCAGCAGGTCGGTGAAGGTTCCCCCCACGTCGACGCCGAGTCGATACGAACTCTGTCCTGGTGGCATCCGTGTTCTCCTATCTCGAAGGGGTGTCGTCGCCTGGCGCGAGCCCGAGCGCGCCGGGGTTCATGAGGGAAGCGGGATCAAGGAGGCGCTTGATCCCGGAGAGCGCATGAGCCGCCTCCGGCGCGAGGCCGCCCAGGAAGCCGTAGTACTTGCCGAGCTGAAAATGCGTGCCCCCCGCGGCGTCGAGCGCCTCGGCGAGCGTGCGTCGCAGGCGGTGGACGAGCGCGCGCGCCTCCGGGTCCGCCTTCTGGCCGGCATGGGCGTCCCGCTGCTGCGGCGTCACGTGGTGCAGGTGGAAAGGCGTCAGCGCGTCGCGCCAGAAGAACTGCGGCTCGATGATCATCGCCCGGCCGCAGAGCGCGGTCAGCGTGGTGACGCGGATGCCGTGGCGCTCCAGCTCGTCCCGGTGGGCCACGAGGACCCGTTCCACGGCATCGAGCCCTTCCCGCGTGCGGCTCGCCGGCAGCACGCCGTGAACGGGCAGCCAGAGCTCGCCCTCGGGGCCGAGCAGCGCCTTGATCGGCCGGAAGGGCTTGGCCCGCGTGGCGCGCGGGATGGAGTCGGCGATCTCGACCGCGCCATGGGTGGCGAGGATGGCGCGAGCCCGCTGCAGCGTCTCCTCGGCATCGGCCTCGGTGGGGCCGTCGGCGACGAGATGCAGGCTGTAGCGGACCTCCGACAGGAAGGCCATGCGCCGTGCGCCCAGGCCGACCGCGGCCGCCAGGCCGCGCAGCCCGCCGCCGCCCGCCGCGGCGACGTCGCGCAAGGCCTCCGCCTTCTCGCGCAGCGTGAAGCCGGCGCGCTTCAGGTTGTCGTTGGCTACGGGGTCGAAGCCATAGCATTCCGCGAGGCCCCGCAGCCCCGCCAGCGCCAGTTGCGCCTCAGCCATCGCGCCCGCATCCGGCAAGGCGAAGGAGGCGTAGGCGCTCGCCGGCATGGCGATGACCTTGAGGACGGCCCTGGCCTTCAGGCCGAACGCCCCGCAATCGCCGAGGAAGAGGCCGGTGAGGTCGGGGCCATAGGCGCGGTGGAAGGGCGCGCGGCCCTCCGCCGCCCAGGCGCCGGTGCGCAGCAGCGAGCCGTCTGGCAGGATCACCTCCAGCCCCAGCACGCTGTCCGCCGCCGAGCCGTATTCGCCGGAGCCGAAGAAGGCGCCATGCTGCGACAGCGTCCCGCCGATCGTGGCGGCGATGCCTGAGAGCGGGCCGAAGAACGGCGTCCTGAGGCCTCTCTCCGCGAGGGCGGCATGCAGCGCGCCCCAGGTGCAGCCGGCCTCGACGACGACATAGCCGTCCGCGGGCTCGATGGCCCCGATGCGGGCGATGCCGCGCATGTCGACGAGCACGCCGCCGGCGGCGATCGGCTGGTAGCCTCCGGTGTAGGACATGCCGCCGCCGCGCGGCAGGACGGCCCGTCCGGCGCCGATTGCTTCCCGCACCACATCCTGCGCCGCAGAGATGTCGGGCGGACGGACGGAGAGGGCTGGGGCATGGGCCGAGCGCCCGGCGATGTCGTGGGCGAGCAGGTCGAGCTCGGCCGGATCGGCGGTGACGGCATCGGCCCCGGCGATGGCGGCGAGACGGGCGAGCAGCGGGTCGTCCGGGCTAAGGGCGGGCAGGCCGGCGGAGTTAAGGGCGGCGGCCATCGCGGGTTCAGTCCGGGCTCACGGAAGCGCGGAGCTCGCGCTTCAGGATCTTGCCGGAGGGATTGCGCGGCAGCGCCTCCGCATAGACGATCCTGCGTGGCACCTTGAAGCCGGCGAGCTGCTCCTTGCAATAGGCGATCAGGCTCTCCGCATCCTCCTCCACCCCTTTGCGGCGCACGACGACCGCGACGATCGCCTCGCCCCATTTCTGGTCGGGGACCCCGAGAACGGCGGCGTCGAGCACCTGCGGGTGGCGGAAGAGGATCTCCTCCACCTCGCGCGGGTAGACGTTGATGCCGCCGGAGATGATCATGTCCTTCTTGCGGTCGACGATGTAGATGAAGCCCTCGTCGTCGCGCATGGCGAGGTCGCCGGCCGAGAACCAGCCGTCGCGCAGCGCCGCCGCTGTCTCCTCGGGCTTCCCCCAATAGCCGTTGAACAGATAGGGCGAGGTCGAGAAGAGTTCGCCGATCTCGCCGGGCCTCACCTCGTTGTTCCCATCGTCGACGATGCGCACCAGCGTGCAGGGGAAGGGCTTGCCGACGCATTTCTGTTTGATGAGCTGGTATTCAGGGCGGAGGTTGGTGACGATGCCGCCCTCGGTCGAGCCGTAGGTCTCGTGCAGGATGCCCTCGCCCCAGACGTCGACGATGATTTCCTTGGTGCGCTGCGGCAGCGGCGCGGCGTTGGAGATGATGGTCTTCAGCCGGTGGCGGCGGGCGCGCACCACGACGCTCGCCTCCATGCCGAGGATGGCGTGGAAATGCGTGGGCACCATGAAGGTGCAGGTGACCTCCGACAGCTTCTCCACCACGATGGCGGGGTCGAAGGCCGGCACGATCTCGCAGGTGCCGCCGAAATAGATGCAGGCCATGGCGAAGCAGAGGCCGGCGCCATGGCAGAGCGGCGCGATGGCGAGGTAGCTGTCGGCGGGGCCGTAGCAGCCGTATTCGGCCGCCATGCCGAAGAAGCCCATGAGGCGCGAGCGATGCGGCAGCACCACGCCCTTGGGCTTGCCGGTGGTGCCGGAGGTGTATGGAATGGAGAAGGCGTCCCATTCCTGCAGTTGCGGCAGCTTGGGGACGCCGGCCAGGGCGAGGGCGGCCTCATAATCCTCGCCGAAGACGATGACATGCTCGACGCAGGCCGGCCGCATGTCGCGCAGCATGTCGGCCAGCGACGGATGCACGAAGAGGAGGCGCGCCCCGCAATCCTCGCAGATCGCCGCCACCTCGCGCGCCGTCAGCTTGGGGTTGGGCGTCGCCACCGCCACGCCGGCGGAAGAGGCGCCCACCACCACCTCGATGTATTCGAGGCAGTTCGGCGCGAGGATCGCGCAAGTCTCGCCGAAGCGGAGCCCGAGCCCCTGCACCAGCGCGGCGACCTTGTCGGCCTGCGCGACGAATTGGGCGAATGTCCGCGTCCGCTCGCCCTCGATCAGCGCGATCTTCTCCGGCGAATGACGCGCCACGGCGCGCATCCCCGAGCCCACGTTGAGCGGGTGATAGGTCGGCGGCGGAAACAAGCCGCCGTTCGTCGGATTCAGAGCGGGCACACCTTCTCCCAGGCAGACTGCAAGGACGGCGAACGCCCTATTTGTCCGGACAACATTGAGAGGCTTTTTCGTCCAAAGGTCAACCGTCGGGATGCTCGCGCCGGCTCAAAAATGGGGAGCGGGCGGCGGGCTGCGAGCGGCTTCAGCCGAAGCGCGCGCGCAGTATGTGCTTGAGGATCTTGCCGCTCTGGTTGCGCGGCATGGCGTCGATGCTGATGAATTCGACCGGCACCTTGTAGGCGGCGAGACTTGCGCGGCAATGCGCCTTCAGGTCGTCGGCGATCATCGGGCCGCCCGGCACGACGAAGGCGACGACTTCCTCGCCAAGCTCGGGATGGCTGCGCCCGACGACGGCGACGTCGACGACCTCCGGCCGCTGGAGGAGCGCCGCCTCGATCTCGTCGGGATAGATGTTCACCCCGCCGCGGATGATCATGTCCTTGGCGCGGCCGGTGATGAAGAGATAGCCGCGCTCGTCCACGTGGCCGATGTCGCCGGGGTAATACCAGCCGTGACGGAAGGCGCGCTTCGATTCCTCGGGCGAATTGTAGAAGCCGGACGGGTGCCAGGGTGCCTTGTGCCGGATCAGGCCGGTCGCGCCGACGGGGAGGGGATTGTCGTTTTCGTCGGCGATCTGCAGCGTCGAGCCGAGCACTGCGCGGCCGACCGAGCCGTTCGCAGGCCCGTCGACGGTAGGGTTGTGCATCGAGACCGATCCGCCCTCGGTGGAGGCGTAGTGATTGATGATGCAGCGGTTGACCTTCTCCGACAGATCCGCCGCCTCGGTGGGGTGCAGCGCCGAACCCGAGGAAATGACGAAGCGCATCGCCTGGAAAGGCGCCCGCACCTCGGCCGGGGCGGCGGCGATGCGCCTGAGCAGCGTCGGCACGAGGAAGGTGTTGGTGACCCGGTGTCGCGCCACCACGGCCGCGAGCTCCTCCACCTCGTAGGGCGGCGAGTTGATCACCACCGTGCCGCCCGCCATCAGGTAGGCCATGGTGAAATAGCGCCCGCCGCCGAAATAGAGCGGCGTGGCGCAGAGGTTGATGTCGGTCTGCAGGTAGCCGAGCGCCATCCACTCGGTCTGCTGGCGCAGCATATAGTGCTTGTGGCTGATCATCGGGCCCTTGGGGATGCCCGTGGTGCCCGAGGAGAGGGAGAGGACGAGCGGCTCGTCCTCGCTGAAGTTATCGGGCAGACGCAGGCCGCCGGCGTCGGCCGCGAGCCAGTCGCTCCGGAAGGCGATGGCCCGGCTGTCGGCGACGCGTCCGTCGCCGGCGTCGTCGAGGATCACGGCCTTGGCGCCGAAATGGCGCGCGACATTCGCCTTCTCGGCAGGCGTCCAGCGCGAATCCATGGGCAGCACGACGATGCCCAGGCGGAAGGCCGCCATCATGGTGACGACGTAGTCGATGCCGTCGCGCATGGCGATGCCGACGATCTCGCCGCGGCCGAGGCCGAGCCCCTGGAGGCTCGCCGCGACGGAAAAATGCGCCCGGTCGAGCGCGGCGTAGGTGATCGTTCGATCGCCCTGGATCAGCGCCGCCTTCTCCGGCCGGCGCCCAGCGTTCATCGTGATGAATTCGGCGACATTCGCGGTGATCACAGGTCCATCTCCCTGGCGATGAGGTCGCGCAGCATCTCGTTCGCTCCTTCCCCGAAGGTGAGGAGGCGGGCGTCGCGCCAGTAGCGGTTCATGTCGCTTTCGGCGGCGTAGCCGGCGGAGGCCATCATCTGCATGCCGTGGTCCGCGACGAATTGCAGGCATTCGGTGCAGGCGATCTTGGCCTGGGCGGATTCGATGCGGCAGCGCTCGCCGCGCGAGATCTTCCAGGCCAGCCGGTAGAGGAGCAGCCGGGCCTGGTCGACGCGCAACTGCATGTCGACGATGCGGTGGCGCAGCACCTGGAAACGCGACAGCGGCGCGCCGAACTGCACGCGCTCCTTGATGTGGCGCATCGCGAGTTCGACCGCCGCCTGGGCCTGGCCGATGGCGTTGGCCGCCTGGCCGGCGCGGCTGTAGGCGAGGGTCGACATCAGGCAGCGGAAGCCGCCGCCCTCCGGGCCCATCAGGTTGCCGTCGGCGGTGAAGACGTCGTCGAAGCCGATGTCCCAGGAAGTCAGCGAGTGATTGCCGACCTTAGGCAGCTGGGTCATGGCGATGCCGATCGCCTCTCGCGGCACCAGGAGCATCGAGATGCCGTCCGATCCCGAGCTGCCCTTGCGCGTGCGGCAGGGGACGACGAGCCAGTCCGCGCTGTCGGCGCAGCTGATCCAGGTCTTGCGGCCGTTGACGCGCCAGCCGCCCTCGACCTTCGCGGCCGAGGTCCTCAGCGCGGCGGAGTCCGTGCCGGCCTCTGGCTCGGTGAGCGCGAGGGCGAAGCCTAGCTCGCCGCGGATCAGCGGCGGCAGCAGGCGCTCGCGCTGCTCCTGCGTGCCGTAGGTCAGCAGCGACATTCCGCCGAAGTCGACGGTGATGCTGTAGAGCGCTGCGGCGATGGAGGAATGGTAGCCCAGCCGCTCCTGGATCGCGGTGACCGTGGTCCAGTCCGTCTCCAGGCCGCCGTAACGGGCAGGGAAAGGCGCCGCCAGCAGGCCGAGCTCGCCGTAGCCCTTCAGCAGGAAGCTCGGCGTCTCCCAGTTCCGATCGTAGCGGCGGACCTCCTCAGGCGGAAAGCGGTCGGCCATGAAGGCGTCGATGCTCGCCTGCAGCGCGATCTGTTCTGATGTCAGCGCGAAATCCATCGCGACAGCCCCATCACCGACCAGCCGGCGCTCACGCGCCGAGATAGGCTTCCTTCACCCGCGGGTTCGACAGCAGTTCGTCGCTCTCGCCGGCGAGCACGACATGGCCATGCTCCAGCACATAGCCGCGGGAGGCCACGGAAAGCGCCATGGCCGTGTTCTGCTCGACCAGCAGCATGGTCACGCCCATGCGGCTGATTTGCGAGAGGCGGGCATAGACCTCTTCCGCGAGCAGCGGCGCGAGCCCGAGAGAGGGTTCGTCGAGAAGGATCACTCTTGGCCGCGACATCAGCGCCCTGCCGATGGCCAGCATCTGCTGCTCGCCGCCCGAGAGCGACCAGCCGTACTGCGGACGCCGCTCTTTCAGGCGCGGAAAGAGGTCGAACACCTGCTCCAGTTCAGCGGTGATGGATCCGTTGAAGCCGCGCCAGGGCGCCGTCGCGACCTCGAGATTCTCGAGCACCGTAAGGCCCGGGAAGATGCGGCGGCGCTCCGGCACATGCACGAGGCCGGCCCGCACCCTGGCCTCCGGCGCCATCCGGTCGATCGGCCTGCCGTCGTAGACGACGGAGCCGGCTTTCGCCCGGACCAGCCCCGAGATGGTGCGCAGCAGCGTCGTCTTGCCCGCGCCGTTGGCGCCGAGCAGCGCCACGCATTCGGCCTGGCCGACCTCCAGGCTGACGCCGTCCAGTGCCTGCACCGGGCCATAGGAGACGCTGAGGCCCTCAATGCGCAGCATGGCTGGCCTTCCTGCCGAGATAGGCCTCGATGACGCGCTCGTTGGACCGCACTTCCGCCGGCGTGCCGTCGGCGATCTTCTCCCCGAAATTGATCACCGCAACCCGGTCCGCAAGGCGCATGACCAGTCCCATGTTGTGCTCGATGAGCAGGATGCTGAGCCCGCGCGAGCGCAGCAGCGAAACATAGGCGATCAGCTCCTCCACCTCGCCGGAATTGAGGCCGGCCGCCGGTTCGTCGAGCAGCAGGATGCGCGGCTTGAGGATCAGGGCGCGGGCGATCTCCAGCTTGCGCTGCTTGCCATACGGCAGTTCGCCGACCTGGCGGTCCGCGTCGTCATCCAGCTTGAGCTCTGCGAGGAGGGCGCGCGCCTGCTCCCGCAGATGCGCCTCCTCCGCACGAAAGCGCGACGTCCGGAAGACGGCGTCGAGCACATTGACCTGCGAGCGGCCGTCGGCGCCGGTCATCACGTTCTCCAGCACCGTCAGGCGCTTGAACAGGCGGCCGTTCTGGAACGTCCGCACCAGGCCTTCCCGCGCGATGGTGGAAGGCGAGAGGCCGGTCAGCTCCTTGCCCTCCAGCCGCACGCTGCCCGAGGTCTTCACGTAGACGCCGGTGAGGAGATTGACGAAGGTGCTCTTGCCGGCGCCGTTCGGCCCGATCAGCGCGAGCAGCTTGCCGAGCGGCAGGTCGAGATCGACGTTGGATACCGCGAGCAGGCCGCCGAAGCGGCGCGTGAGCCCGCGCACCGCGAGGATGGACTGGCCAGAGGGGGAGATCGCGTCAGCCACGGCGTCCGCGTCCCGACAACAGGGCCCTGAACTCCGTCCACTTCCCGATGATGCCGGTGGGCATGACGATCAGGATGAGCAGGATGAGCACGCCGAACACGGCTTGGTAATAGTCCCCCAGGAAGCGCAGCAGCTCCGGCAGGAAGGTGATGATCACGGTGCCGATGATCGCGCCCGCCACGGAGGTCTCGCCGCCCAGGATCAGCATCACCAGGATGGTGACCGACTTCACGAACTCGAAGTCCTGCGGCGCGATGAAGGTCGCGTGATGGGCGTAGAGCGCCCCGCTGAGGCCGGCCAGCACGCTGGCGATCACGAAGGACAGGACCTTCATCTGCGTGACGGCGATGCTCGAAGTTCCGGCGGCGAGCTCGTCGTCGCGGATGGCGATCATGGCGCGGCCGTAGCGCGAATGCCGCAGCGCCACGGCGAAGAGCGCGACGATGACCACGAAGGCGAGCGACAGATAATAGTACCCCAAATCGTCGTTGATCTGGAGAGCGAAGACCTGGACCGGCGGGATGTCGGTGATGCCGTCGAAGCCGCCGGTGAGCTTGGTCCAGTTGCGGGCCACGATCTCGAAGGTGACGTTGAAGCCGAGCACCGCGAGGGCGAGGTAGTGGCCGCGCAGGCGCAGCATCGGCACGGCGATGCACAGGGCCACCAGTCCGGATGCAACGAGAGCCACCGGCATCGTCGTCCAGAAGCTCAAGCCGAGCTTGGTCGAGAGGATCGCCGTGGCGTAGGCGCCGATGCCGATGAAGGCGGCCTGGCCGAGATGCAGCAGCCCGGCCCAGCCGAAGGCCACGCAAAGACCGATCACGGCGATGGACGTATGGAGCGACAGCGTCGCCAGGCGGAGATTGAATTCCGACAGAATGCGCGGCGCTGCGAGCGCGGCCAAAAAGACGACGGCGCTGAGGATCAGGGGCGCGGGCCGCATGCTCTCTCAGGCCCGGTCTGCGATGCGTTCGCCGAAGATGCCCTGCGGCCTCACCAGCAGGAACAGGAACATCAGGGCGAAGACCAGCGCGTCCTTGAAGGCCGACGAGACATAGAAGGCGCCGAAGATCTCGATGGCGCCCACGATGACGCCGCCCAGGATCGCGCCTGGAACGCTGCCGAAGCCGCCGATCATGATCGCCGCGAAGGCCTTCAGCCCGAGATTGTCGCCTGAGGTGACATCGACGAGCCACATCGGCGAGAACAGGAGGCCCGCGACGCCCGCGAGCATGCAGACCAGGATCCAGTTGAAGGCGTAGAGCCGCTTCACGCGGATCCCCATCAGCGCGGCCGCCTCCGGATCCTGCGCCATGGCGCGGAATTGGCGGCCAATGTCGGATTTGTAGAGCAGCACGTACATCGCGCCGATCAGCACCGCCGTGACGGCGATGACATAGAGCACATGCTGCGAGACCGTCACGTCGCCGAACTTGAACGGCGCTCCCGCGACCGGGGAGCGGACGTTCTTCGGCAGCGGCCCCCAGGTCAGCAGCATGACGTTCTGGATGAAGATGCCCACACCCACCGTGCCGATGACGATCGTCAAGACCGACTGCTGCCGAAGCGGCAGGTAGACGGCGAGCAGGAACATGAGCCCAATCATCGCCATGCCGGCGAGCACCAGCAGGTAGGCCGGCAGGAAGCTCGCCTTGGTGAAGGCCACCGCCGAGAGGCCGATCAGGGCCCCCGCCGTTACGAGCTGGCCGGCGGCGAAGTTCACGACGCCGGTCGACTCATAGGCGATCTCCACCGAGAGGGCGACGACGGCATAGATGCAGCCGGCGGCCAGCGCGTTGATCGCCAGTTGGATGATCTGTGCCGTCATCGCTCGGGAGGCCGGTCGCCGGATGGGTCGGGTCGGGTCCGGTTCACTTCGCGACGTTCGACAGCACCTGCTCGAAGTCCTTGGTGCCCGGCTTGAACTTCACCAGCACAGTGCCGTGGGCGAGGTTGTTCGTGCCGTTCTTCTGGTTGACGTAGAGCTGGGCCGTGCCCTGCCAGGGCTCGAGATTGGCGAAATAGGCCTGCAGCTTGGCGGGGTCCGTGCCGTTCTTCTTGATGGCGTCGGCAACGAGATACATCGCGTCGTAATAGGCGGCGCCGTAGGGATCAGGACGGAAGCCCCAGCGCTCCGTATAGCGCTTCACGAAGTCCTTGCTCTTGTCGTTGTTCGTCTCGAGCACGACGTCGCCGGCGGCGTAGACGCCCTTGAGGTCGTCTGGCTCGACGAGGTCGAGCGTGGTCGAGGAGAACATCGCCGTCGTGCAGAGGAACGGAATGTCGAGGCCCAACGACCGGCGCTGCTTCACGATCAGCGCGCCGTCGCGGTTGTAGGTGACGCAGACCACGGAATCGGCGCCGGCGTTCTTGATGTTGAGCAGCTGCGCGGAGAAGTCGTTGTCGCGCGGCGAGAAGCTCTCCTTGGCGACGAAGGACAGGCCGAGCTTGGCGAGCTCGCTCTCCAGGAGCTTCGTCGTGCCGGCGCCGTACTCGTCCTGCATGTGGATGATGGCCGGCTTCTTCGATTTGGCGACCTCGGCGATGCCGCGCGCGATGACCGCGGCCTGCAGGTTGTCCGCGGGCCTGATGCGGAACATCATCGGGTTGCCCTTCTCCTGCAGCGCGACGAGGGCGCCCGAATAGAGGACCGGCACGCCCGCCTTCGCGATCTCCTGCTCCTGGGCCAGGATCTGCACCGACAGGCTGTTCAGGAAGATCAGCGGCGGCTTGGTCTGGCGCACGAGCTTGACCAGCGCGTTCACCGCCGTGCTGTTCGTGGGACCTGAATCCTCGAAGACGATGCGGATCTTCTTGCCGTCGATCCCGCCGGCGGCATTGATGTCGTCCTGCGCCATGCGCAGCGAATTGTAATAGTTGATGCCCGTGGCGGCGAAGTTGCCGGTGATCGGCACCGTGGCGCCGAGCACCACCTCCTCCTGCGCGCGCGCCGGCGCGGCGGCGAAGGCGGCGAGCGCCGCTGCGAACCCGAGTGCGAGACCTGTCCTGCGATCCATGGCGAATTTCCCCTCTTCCTCTCCTGACGTCCCTGGCAGTCCGCTTCCCTCGGGCAGGCTCAGCGCTTGGCCTCGGGAAGCTTGGTGAAGACCTTCAGCGCGTTGTCGCGCATCAGCGCGGCCATCGTCTCGGGCCGCAGTTTCAGATCGCCGATCTCGCGCACGGCCCGTTCGGGATCGATCACCGGCCAGTCGGTGCCGAACAGCACCTTCTGGCGGCCGTAGGTGTCGAGATAATGCACCAGCGAGGCGGGCCAGTGCTTGGGCGCATAGGCGTCGACCCCGATGAAGACGTTCTCGTGCTTCCAGGCCATCGAGATCATCTCGTCCGTCCAGGGCACGCCGATGTGGATGCCGAGGATCTTGAGTTCGGGGAAGTCGATCGCGACCTGGTCGAGGCAGATCGGCTTGCCGACGCTGGGCAGCCGCCGCTCGCGCGAATAGACGAGGTTGTGCCCGACCTGCAGCATCACCGGGATGTCGAGCTCGCAGCATTTGGCGTAGTAGGGGTACCACTTGGCATGGTCCGGCGCGAGGCCGAACCAGTGCGGGTAGAAATGCGCACCTACGAAGCCGAGATGCTTCACGGCGTGCTCGAGATCGCGCAGCCCCTGCATGCCGCGATAGGGATCGAGGCCGGCGAGGCCCGAGAAGCGGTCAGGATGGGCGGCGCAAACCTCGGCGACGCGCTCGTAGGGAATCTCGAAGGACCCCTTCACGTTGAGGTCGCCGGCGCGCACGCCGATGAGCAGCGACCTGTCGATGCCGGCCCTGTCCATCTTGCCGAGATACTGCTCGACCGAACATCCGTCGCGCATTTCCGGAGCCATCCGGACCTGCGACTTGAAGGACTCGTCAATGCCCGTCTGGTTGTTGCGGACTTCCTGCTCCGTATGCAGGTTGACGACGATATCGATCGCACCCACGCCGAACCACCTCACCGCTTCAACACAATTTGTCCGGACAACGTTGACTTAGTTTCCGGGGGTCGTCAACCTGATTCCAGCGGAGCACTGTCGGGAGGGGACCTGTCGATGAGCGAGGTGCGTTTCGACGTTCCGAGCGTCCTGCTGCCGGATATCCTCGAGGGTCATGCCCGGCGCACGCCGGGCAAGAGCGCGCTGGTCTGCGAGGACGCGACGCTGACCTACGCCGAATTCGACGCGGCCGTCGCAGGCTTCGCGCGCTGGCTGCTGGCGCGCGGCATCGGGCGCAGCGAGCGCGTGGCGATCCTGGGCGAGCCGACATCGCAGACCATCGTCGCGCTGCACGGCGTCCTGCGAGCCGGAGCCTGCGTCGCCTCGCTTTCCGGCATGGCCAGCGCCGCGTCGCTCGCGCGCATGCTGGAGGATAGCGGCGCCAAGGTCCTGATCGTCGACGACGCCTTCGCTCCGCGCATCGCCGAGGCGCTGGCGGAGGGGGCGGCCCTGCCGCCGCTATCCCTGCGCATCGGCTCCGACGCGCCCGGCTGGCTCTCCTTCGCCTCGGCCCTCGCGGAGGGCCGCGACCTGCCGAAGGCGCCGTGGCCGCGCATCGATCCCGAGGACGACCTCGTCATTCTGTATTCGTCCGGCACGACCGGGGTGCCCAAGGGCATCGTGCTCAGCCATCGCGGGCGGCTCGCCAATTGCTGGATGATGGCTGTCGAGATGAAGGCTGGTCCGGACGCGGTCGTCTTCAGCGGCACGGCCTTCTACTCCAACACGACCTGGACGCTCCTCAACCTCGCCTTCTTCGTCGGCGGTACGGCCGTGCCGATGCGCCGCTTCGAGCCGCAGCGCGCATTGCAGCTGCTGGTCGAGCATCGCGTCAGCCATACCGTGCTCGTCCCGGCGATCCTGCGCATGATCCTGGACGCGGAGGAGGGGCGGCCGGCCGATCTCTCCGCCATCCGCGCCATATGCTCGGTAGGTTCGGCCCTGCCGCTGCCGCTGAAACAGAAGCTCGTGGCCCGCTTCCCCGACGCCTTCTGCGAGATCTACGGGCTGACCGAGGGCCTGATCCTGTTCCTCTCCCCGCAGGACGCTGCCAGCCATATCGGGAGCGTCGGCAAGGCGATGATCGCCTACGACATCCGCATCGTCGGCGACGACGACCGCGAGCTGCCGCCGGGCGAGAAGGGCGAGATCGTCGGCTACGGGCCCATGCTGATGCGCGGCTACAACCGCCGCCCCGACGCGACCGCGGAATGCATCTGGCGCGAGCCGGACTCTGGCCGGACCTTCCTGCGTTCCGGCGACATCGGCTATCTCGACGCCGACGGCTTCCTCTACCTCGTCGACCGGAAGAAGGACATGCTCGTGTCCGGCGGCTACAACGTCTACCCCGCCGACATCGAGCGCGTGGCCGGGCAGAACGAGGCGGTGCTGGAAGCCGCGGTGGTGGGCGTGCCGCACGAGAAATGGGGCGAGACGCCCTGCGCCTACATCGTGCCGGCGCCGGGCGCGGCGTCGATCGACGCTCCGGCGCTGCGGGAGTGGATCAACGCCCGCGTCGGCAAGCACGAGCGCGTCTCCCACATCGTGGTCGTGGACAGCCTGCCGCGCAATGCCGGCGGCAAGATCCTCAAGCGCGAGCTGCGCGACGCCTTCGCGCCGCCCCCGGGCGGCGCGGCCTAGGCGGATCGGGAAAGGCTGGCAGATGGCTTTCCAGGACATCCTTCTCGACATCGCGGGCGGCGTCGCCACGATCACCATCAACCGGCCGAGGATCCACAACGCCATCCGCGGCCGCACCTGCGAGGAGCTGATCGACGCTTTCAACGTTGCCGCCTGGGACGACAAGGTCGGCGTGATCGTGCTCACCGGCGCCGGCCTCAAGGCCTTCTGCTCGGGCGGCGACCAGGGCGCGCGCGACGGCGACTACGACGGGCGAGGCACGGTCGGGCTGCCGGTGGAGGAACTGCACACCATTATCCGCGACGCGCCCAAGCCCGTCATCGCCAAGGTCCGCGGCTGGTGCATCGGCGCCGGCAACGTGCTGGCCACGCTCTGCGACCTGACCATCGCCTCCGAGGACGCGGTCTTCGGTCAGATCGGCCCGGCGGTGGGTTCTGTGGAGCCAGGCTTCGGGGCGCTGCTGCTGGCGCGGACCATCGGCCAGAAACGGGCCAAGGAATTCTGGTTCCTGTGCCGGCGTTATACCGCGGCCCAGGCCCGGGAGATGGGCCTCGTGAACGCGGTGGTGCCGGCCGAAGAGCTCGACGCCGAGGTCGACCGCTGGTGCCAGGACATCCTGCGCCTCAGTCCTACCGCGCTCGCCATCTCCAAGCGGGCCTTCAACGCCGAGACGGAGATGATCCGCGGGATCGCCAATCTCGGCAATATCGCGGTGAAACTCTACAGCGACACAGCGGAAGCGCGGGAGGGCCACATGGCTTTCAAGGAAAAGCGCAAGCCGCGGTTCCGGCCGGGTTGAAAGGCCCAGAGAAACGGGCGATGCAGCCACTTCCCGCGATATGACGGACCTGTCCCGGCCCATGCTCGATACAGACAAGACCGCCCGCTATCTTCAGATCGTCGCTGTCCTGCAAGCGCGGATTACCTCGGGACTCTATGCCGTCGGAGCGTTGCTGCCGACCGAGGCGGATCTCTGCGCCGAGTTCGACGTGAGCCGCTACACGGTGCGCGAGGCGCTGCGGCGGCTGATGGCGATGGGCCTGATCTCGCGGCGGCAGGGCTCCGGCACCGTCGTCGTGCGCACGGAGGTCGCCGGCGGCTATTCCTTCTCCCTGCGGTCGCTGAGCGAGCTGTTCCAGTACGCTCTCGACACCCATTTCCGCATCCTCGGCATCGACGAGGCGACGATCGGAGCCAGCGAAGCGGCCAAGGTGGGCGGCAAGCGCGGGTCGCGCTGGACGATCATCACCGGCGTGCGGTCTGAGAGCGCCGAGGCTCCGCCCTTCTCCTACGTCAAATCCTATATCCCGCACCGGCTCGCCTGGGTCGTGCCGGAGCTGCCGGGCATTGTCGGGCCCTTCTTCGGCTACATCGAGAAGCGGGCGAACGAGCCGATCCTTGGCGCCGAGCAGGAGATCAGCGCGGAGGCGATGAGCCCGGCGATCGCCGAGGTTCTGGGGCGGCCGCGGGGTGACATCTCGCTGCTGATGCTGCGCCGCTACATGTCCGACAAGGGCACGGTCGTGGCCTCCTACAACTGGCATATCGCCTCGGAATTCACCTACCGCATGGCGCTGCAGCGCGATGAGCTGCCGCGCCCATCCGCCTGAGGAGGGCCCATGGCCGGCGAGATCCGCCAGACCGTCACCATCGATGGGCGCACCTTGCACCTGCGCCGCTCCGGCAGCGGGCCGGCGGTGGCGCTGCTGCATGAATCGCCGCGCAGCTCGGCGGTGCTGGCGCCGCTCGCTGCGCGGCTCGCGCGCGACTTCACGGTCTTCGCGCTGGACTCGCCGGGCTTCGGCCAGTCCGATCCTCTGCCCATCCCTCGGCCGACCATCCAGGATTTCGCCGACGCCATCGTGGCCTCGCTCCGCGCAATGGGCGTCACCCGCGCGCCCGTCTACGGCACGCATACCGGCGCCTGCATCGCCGTCAGCATCGCCAAGCGCTACCCCGACTTCGCGACCGGGGCCGTGCTCGACGGCTATCCCGTCTTCACGCCGGAAGAGGCGGACGCCTACGCCTATCTCTACCTCAAGCTGTTCGAGCCTGACTGGGAAGGCCAGCACGTGGCGCGCCTGTGGTCCAGGGTGCGCGACCAATACACCTTCTTCCCCTGGTATGCGCTGGGGCGCGGCAGCCGCATCGAGCGGGATCCGCCGAGCCCCGAGTTGCAGACGGCGGTGGTGCGCGATTTCCTGGCCGCCGGCTCCAACTACGCCCGCGGCTACGAGGCGGCGTTCCGCATGGACGCCCTCCGCGAGCTCGAGGGCGTGAGCGTCCCGGTGACGCTGATGTGCCGCGAGGACGACCTGCTCTTCGGACATCTCGACCGCCTGCCGCCCTTGCCCGAAACGATGGAGATCGTTCGCCTGGGGCCCGACCGGGCGGTGTTGGCCGACCGGGTGGCGTCGATCTTCGCCCGCTCGCCGGGAGCGGTTCCGGAAGGGCCGCGCCTCACCGCGGAAGGCGCGCCGAACGGCGTGCTCAGGCCGCTAGCTCCCGGCCTCCTCGCCCATTGCTACGGCGCGGGAACGGGTTCGGGCGATCCGCTGGTGCTGCTGCCGGACCTCCCCGGCGGCCTGCACGACTGGGACCTGCTCGCCCGGCGCCTGTCGACGCAGCGCAGGGTCATCGTGATCCACTGGCCGGGCGGTGGCGTCTCGCCGCCGCTGGAGGGCGCGGCGGGGCAGGATCCGGCCGCCGTGCTGGAGGCCATCGCCGCCGCGCTGGCGGGGCATGGCATCACCCGCTTCGACCTCGGCGGCCGAGGCGCCGGCGCGCTGGCGGCGCTCGATCTCGCCGCCCGGCCCGGGACCTCCGTCGGCCGCGTGATCCTCATGGATCCCCCCGCGCTCGACCAGGGCGAGGCGCCCCAGGACCCGCTGCCGCGGCCGGAATGGCACGGGGGCCATCTCTTCGCCGCCTGGTCGGAGGCGCGGGACCGGATGCTCTACCGGCCATGGCATCGCCGCCGGCATGCGGCGGCGCGCCGGTTCGGACCGGGCGTCGACGTCCATGCCGTGCATGCCACCTTCCGCGCCCGCGTGCTGGCCAATGGCGCGGATATGGTGCTCGCCGGGCGGCTGCTGGCGGCTGCGGCCGGGCTGCCCAAGCGCGACCTCTCCCGCTGCACGGCGATCCTGCGCGAGGGCGATCCCGATGTCGTCCCGCTCTCGGCCGCTCTCTCCGGCGCCGGCGCCAGCGTGCAGGTCGCGCATTACGACGACCTGTTCGACACCGCGGCGCTGGCGCTGGCGAGAGCAGGCTAGGGCATGTAGGCGCCTCCGTTCACCCAGAGGCACTGGCCGGTCATGTAGCGGCTCTCGGGACCGAGCAGGAACCGGATCGGGCCGACGACGTCCTCCGGCATCGCGATGCGCTTCAGCGGGATCATCGCCGAATATGCCGCGACATCGAGCGTGGGCGTGCCAGTCTCGTCCGAGCGTCCCGTGCCGCCGCGCAGGAAGGCCGTGTCGACGGCGCCAGGCGCCACTAGGTTGCAGCGGACCTTCGGCGCGTGCTCATGCGCCAGCGTCTTGGTCAGCGCGATCATCGCCGCCTTCGACGCGGCATAGGGGCCGTAGCCCGGCCGCACGAACTGGGCGAGGCCGGAGGCGATGTTGACGACGCTCGCGCCTTCGCCGGCCTCCAGCAGCGGCATCGCCGCCTTGCAGGCAAGAAACGTCGTGCGGAGGTTGCCGTCGATCACGCTGTCGAAATCGTCCGGCGGCACGTCGCGCAGCGGCCGCACGCCGATCATGAAGCCGGCCAGGTTCACGAAGCCGTCGAGCGCGCCCCAGGCCGAGCGGATCGCGCCGAAGGCCGCGTCGACCGAGGCCGCGGCGGCGCCGTCGAGCGCCAGCGCCAGGACGCCAGCGGGCGGCGGATGCCGGTCGAGCGAGACCTGCAGGTCCAGGACGGCGACGGAATCGCCGTGCGCGAGCAGGGCGGTGACGAGGCTGCGGCCGATGCCGCCGCAGCCTCCGAGGATCGCGACCCTCATGGCGTTCGCTCCGGTCCGCTCAGCACGGATCCGCAGGATGCTGGTCGTAGAGCGTCCACTGCAGATCCTTGATCTCGATGACGAAGCCCGGGAGATGCGCGTCGCGGGCCGCGTCGAAGCAGGTGTTGTCGCCGGTGACGCCGGTGAAGCGCACGCCCTTCAGCCCGTCGCGGATGGCGGTGCGCTCGGCCGCGAGCTTCGCGGGATCGCCGGTGATGTTGGCCTTCTCCATCACCTGCTTGAGCAGGTAGACGATGTCATAGGCCTGGGCGTCGGTGTGGTGCGGGATCTTCTTCGTCGGCATGCCGCGCTTGGCGTTCTCCTCGCCGAACTTGGCGGTGAAGGAGCGCGTCGCGTCGTTGCGGTCGGACCAGTAGCCAGCCACGATGATGAGGCCATCGGCGTCCTTGCCGAAGAGGTCGAGCGCATTCGGGTCGGCGAAGATTTGCGAGCCGATGACTCGGCCGGTGAAGCCCTGGCGCCTCAGCTCCTTGATCGCCTTGCCGGCGCTGTCGACGGTGGCAGCGAGCGCCACCACGTCGGGCTTGCGTTCGATGATCTGCGCCACCTGCGGCGCGAGGTCGAAGCTCTTGTACTGGAAGGCCACGGGCTCGCCATGCGTGATGCCGTTGGCCTTGAAGATGACGGGATAGAATTGCGTGCCCGAAGTGGCCGAAACCCGCTCGTCGGAGACGTAGAGGATCTCAGCCTTCTCGATCTTGACGCCCTTCTTGCGCAGCGAAACGAGCAGGCGCGTGAACTGCTTGCCCTCGTCCTGCGTCAGGCGCCAGGCATACTGGAAATTGCCGGTGAGGTTCGGTGCGGATGCGGCGTTGGGCATCTGCAGGATGCCGAGGCGCTCGCCGGTCGGGAAGGCCACCGCCGCCTCGCCGGAAGAGAGAGGCCCGATGATCGCCAGCGCGCCGTCGTCCTGCGCGAACTTCTGCGTCGCGGTCGCCGCCTGCTTGGGATCGGAGCCGGTATCGAACTTGAGCAGGCGGATCTGCTTGCCGTTGATGCCGCCCTTGGCGTTGATCTCCGCCACCGCGATGTCAACGGCGGCCTCCGTCGTCTCGCCGGCGACCTTCAGCGGGCCCGACTTGACCATGGTCAGGCCCAGCGTGATCTGCTGCTGCGCTGCTGCAGGCGCTGTCGTCAGCAGCGCTCCCATGCCGGCCAGGACCAGGCTCCGCGCCAGACCCATCCTCGTCGTCTTCATGATCTTCCTCCTCCGTTGCCCTGAAAAAGCGTTGCCCGTCACCCCGTGGCGGCTTGGCCGAGATAGGCCGATGCGAGGCTGTCGCCTTGCGAAAGCTCGGCCGCGCTGCCCGAAAGCACGACCTTGCCGAGCTCCATCACCAGGCCGCGCCCGGCGATCTCGAGCGCCATATGCGTGTTCTGCTCGACGAGCAGGATGGCGATGCCTTCGCCGCGCAGCTCGGCGATCAACCCGAACAGGCGCTCCACCAGGAGCGGCGAGAGGCCGAGCGATGGCTCGTCGAGCATCATCAGGCGCGGGCGCGCCAGTATCGCCCGGCTGATCGCCAGCATCTGCTGCTCGCCGCCGGAGAGGACCGCCGCCGGCATGGACCGCCGCCGGGCGAGATTGGGGAAGCGGTCGTAGATCGCGTCGATGTCGCGCCCGACCTCCGCATCGTCGCGGGTGTAGGCGCCCATCAGCAGATTCTCGTGCACGGTGAGCGTGATGGCGATCTGCCGGCTTTCTGGCACCAGCGCCAGACCGCGGCGCAGCCGCTGGGGCGGCGTCATCCGCGTGATGTCGGCGCCATCGAGGCGGACAGTACCCCCGCTTGACGGAGCCATGCCGAGCAGCGCCCTGAGCAACGACGTCTTGCCGGCGCCGTTGCTGCCCAGCACCGTCACGATCTCGTCGCGCGCCACCTGGAACGACACGCCCTTGACCGCATGGGTCCGGCCGTAGCGCACCTCCAGGCCCTCGACCTCAAGCAGCATGGCCTGCCCCTTCCGCGCCCACGCGCCGCGTCCCGAGATACGCTTCGCGGACCGCGTCATCCTGCTGTACGCCAGAGGTCGGGCCATCGTAGATCAGACGGCCGAAATTCAGCACCACGGTGCGGGTGCAGAGATCGTGGACGAAGGCCATGTCATGCTCGACGACGAGCAGCGTCAGTCCGCCGGACGCGATCGTCTTCAGGAAAGCCGAGAGTTCCGCCGTCTCCTGCGGATTGAGGCCGGCCGCAGGCTCGTCGAGCATCAGGACACGCGGGCCTGACATCAATGCGCGCACCACCTCGATCTTCTTGCGGATGCCGTAGGGCAGTCCGGAGACTTCGGCGTCCGGATCGACGTCGATGCCGGCATCGGCGAGCCGCTCCTCGGCCAGCCGCCGCCAGCGGTTGCGCGGCATCCAGCCGATCGGCGCCGCGAGATCGGCGAGCGAGGAGGCCTGGGGATGCTGCCCCAGCATGACGTTCTCGACCACCGAGAGATGCGGCATCAGGCGGATGTTCTGGAACGAACGCGACAGGCCGGCGGCGACGCGCAGCCGGCTCGGCAGACCGTCGATGCGCCGGCCGGCGAGTTCGATCGCGCCGGCGTCGATCGCATAAACGCCGGAGATCAGGTTGAACACCGTGGTCTTGCCGGCGCCGTTCGGGCCGATCAGGGCCGTGCGGCTGCCGGACTCGAGCGCGAACGAGACGCCCTCGATCACCGACAACCCTCCGAAGCGCTTCGCCAGACCGTCGAGCTTCAGGAGCGGCTCAGCCTGCATGGCGCGCCGCCTTCCTCAGGGCCGGGCGGAAGGGCCTGCGCAGGACTGCCGCGATGCGCGAGACGAGCGCTCGGGTCACGATCCCCTCCGGCCGGACCGCCATCATCACCACGATCGCCGCTCCGAAGACGACGTAGCGCCACGAGCCGCCGACGCGGAGCGCCTCTGGCAGCAGCGTGAAGAACAGGCTGCCCGCCAGCGGCCCCCAGGCCGTCTGCGTGCCGCCGATGAGCACGAAAAGCAGCACATAGATCGAGAGGAGGGAATTGAAGTACTGCGCCTCGACATAGCTGAAATGGTGCGCGTAGAGCGCTCCGGCCAACCCGGCGAGGCCCCCGCCCAGGCTGAAGCAGGCGACCTGCGTGGCGCGGACATTGACGCCCATCAGCGTCGCCACCGGCTCGTCGTCGTGGATGGAGCGCATGGTCAGGCCGAGGCGCGTGGCCATCAGGTAGAACATCGCGAGCGTCACCAGCACGGCGGAGACGATCAGCGGCCCGACGCCGAGATGGTCCGGGACCACGATGCCCACGGCGCCGCCGAACAGGGTCGACTTCAGGAAGTAGCCGGCCACCACTTCGCCGAAGGCATAGGTTGCGAGCACCATGTAGACGCCGCGCGTGCGCAGCACCGGGAAGGAGATCAGGAACCCGACGAGCGCGCCGAGCGCCATGGCAACAGGCACGGTGACCCAGACCGGCTGGAGGAGGTTCGCCGAGAGATAGGCCGCCGCATAGGCCCCGATGGCCTGGAAGCCGGCGCCGCCGAGGTTGAGCTGTCCGGCCGTGGCCGTGGCGAAGATCGCATAGGCGAAGATCAGGTTGATGCACAGGATCGCGACGATCCCGCTGACATAGCCGCTCACGCCGGCACCTTGCGCATCACATCTTCCCCTTGCCGACGCTGGGACGGCCGAACAGCCCCTGCGGGCGCAGGATGATGACGACGAGCAGCATGCCCCAGACCGTCATCTGCACGGAATCGCCGCCGAAGAAATGGATCGACAGCGTCTCGGCGAGGCCCACCAGCAGGCCGCCGGCGATGGCGCCCCAGATCGAGCCCAGCCCGCCGAGCACCATGCCGGCGATCGCCTTGGACCCGACGTTCTCGCCCATGAAGGGCGAGACCTCGCCGTAATTGACCGTGAACAGGGCGCCGGCGACGCCTGCCAGCAGCCCGCTGAGCACGAAGACGATCGGGACCACCCGGCCCACCTCGACGCCGAGCAGCGAGGCGGTATCAGGGTTCTCGGCGATGGTGCGGAGCGCCCGGCCCATGCGGGTGCGCTTGAGCACCGCCGTGAGGACCGCCACGATGGCGAGCGCCAGCAGCAGGCTCATGAGCTGCGGCAGGCCGATGACGATGCCGAACAGGTTGAGATCCGCCTTGAAGGGGACGGGAAAACGCTGCGCCTCCGAGCCGAAGGCGATCAGCACCAGATGCTCGAAGATGAGCAGGAAGCCGAGCGACGAGACGAGCGGGATGGCGTGCTCGGTGGCGTCGCCGTGCCGCGTGCGCTGGTAGCGATAGGTGAAGCGCTCGACCACCAGCGAGGCCAGTACGCTTGTGACGATGCCGACGCCGAGCGCGACCAGCCAGCTCCACCGGCCGGCGACCGCGAACAGGCCCATGGCGTTGAGGCCCCAGGCCACCATGCCCGCCAGCATGAACATGGTGGGGATGGTGAAGTTCAGGAAGTTGAGCACGCCGATGGTCAGCGTGAAGGCCACGGCCACCGTCAGGTAGATGGCCCCCAGCATGAGGCCGGAGGCGATCTGCTGCGCGATGACCTTGCCGCCGAACAGGACTCCGGCCGTTGCGAGCGCCATCACGAGCGCGCCGGCGATGATCGGCGCGCGTGGAATCGCGGTTGGGGCGGGGAGGGCGGCGCTCACGCGGTCCCTCCAGGTATGTGGGCGGCATGCTTTCCTGCGTAGCAGGCGGCGACCTCCTCGCGCGTCGCCCACCACACGCCGTCGAAGCCGGCCGCATAGGCGAGAAACCGGCGAAGGAGATTGATCCGGTGCGGGACGCCGACGACGTGAGGATGCAGCCCCACGTTCATCATCATGCCGGTCCTCGCGCCTTCCGCATAGAGCACGTCGAACTGTTCCTTCAGGGCGTCGAACGCCGCATCATTGGTGAGGCCGCGCCGCGCCAGCAGCGTGAAGTCGTTCATCTCGATCGAATAGGGCACTGCAACGATCGGACCAAACTCGGTCCCGATCATGTAGGGCTGGTCGTCGTTCATCAGGTCGCACCAGAAGGTCAGGCCGTTCTCGGCGAGGATGCCGGGCGTGTTCGTCGTGCCCCTGAGCGACGACGACAACCAGCCCCTTGCGTCGCGGCCCGCGATCTCGCGATAGACCTTCAGCGTCTCGCCGATCACGCGGCGTTCCTCGTCGGGCCGATGCTGCAGATGGCAGAGCAGCTCGCCCTGCTCGTAGTTGTGCGGGATCAGCTCGAAGCCTCTGGCCAGGGCGTCGTCGACGATGGCGCGGCGCTCCAGCGCGAGCTTGGCGTTCATGGTGCAGCTCGCCCGCACTCCTGCTTCGGTGAAGGCATCGAACAGGCGCCAGACGCCCATGCGCTGCCCGTATTCGCGCCACGACCAGTTCGGGAAATCGGGGATGTTGCCGGGCAGCATGTCCGGCAGGATCGGCGGCCCGCCCGCGTAATAGGGGGCGCTCGTCTCCTTCATCAGGTCCCAGTATTCGAGGTTGATCGTGAGGATCAGCGCGAGCCGCTTGCCGTCCGGCCAGCGCAGCGGCCCGCGGCGAGGGAACGGTACGAACGGATAGTGCATCGCCTCCCTCCCCATGCCTGCGACATTGCGACCGCGGTTCGCCGAACGGACGTCTTGTGGCGCGAACCGAAGCCGGCCATGTTGTCCGGACAAGTGCATCTTGGTCGGCCCGTCTCCCCTGTCAAGGGACCGGAGCCGGCCTTCCACTCGCGACACGGACGGAGCCATGGCTGAGAGGGTGATCATCGTGGGAGCAGGGCCGGTCGGCCTGGTGGCCGGGTGCCTGCTGGTGGATGCCGGCATCCCGGTGACCATCCTCGAGGCGGCGGCCGATCTGCCGCGGGACCTGCGCGCCTCCACCTTCCACCCGCCGACGCTCGACATGCTGGAGCGGTTCGGCGTCGTCGAGAGCATGGTCGCCCAGGGGCTCATCTGCCCGACCTGGCAGTTCCGCGACCGGCGCGAGGGCGTGGTCGCCAGCTTCGAGCTCGCCCGGCTCGCCGGCGAGACCAACCACCCCTACCGCCTGCAATGCGAGCAGTGGCGGCTGGGCGAGATGCTGCTGGCGCGCCTGCAGCGGGACGACCGCGCGGTGGTCCGCTTCGGCGCCCGCGTGACGGCCGTGCGGCAGGATTCCGCTGGGGCGGAGGTCGAGGTCGTTACCGCCGGGGGTGGCGCGGAGACGCTGCGCGGCGCCTATGTCATCGGCGCCGACGGCCTCGGCAGCCTGGTGCGCAAGGCCATCGGCGCGAGTTTCGACGGCCAGACGATCCCCGAGATCTTCCTGACGCTGTCCACGACCTACGACTTCAGCGAGTCGATGCCCGATATCGCCAATATCGCCTATCTCTCGGACCCTACGGAGTGGTTCGTCCTGATCCGAACGGCGAGCCTGTGGCGCGCGCTGTTCCCTGTCGACCCCACGCTGTCCGACGCCGACGTCACCTCGCCGGAACGCTCCGAGCGCCTGCTGCAGGGCGCCGCCGCGCGCTCCTCGCCCTACGAGGTCCGCCACCGGACGGCCTATCGCGTGCACGAGCGGGTGGCGTCCAGCTACGTGTCCGGACGACTCGTCGTGGCCGGCGATGCGGCGCATGTGAACAACCCGCTCGGCGGCATGGGGCTCAACGGCGGCATCCACGACGCCTTCAACCTCGCCGACAAGCTCATCCTCATCCTGAAGGACAAGGCGCCTTCCGACATCCTCGGCCGCTACGAACGCCAGCGGCGCAAGGTGGCGCTCGATGTCGTGCAGCAGACGACGCTGCGCAACCGCGCCATTCTCGGCACGCGCGAGCCCGCCGCGCGGCAGGCCTATTACGACGACCTGCGCGCCACCGTGGCCGATGCCGCGCGCCACAAGGCCTATGTGATGCGCACCTCGATGATCCAGTCGCTGCGCGACGTCGCCACGATCGATTGAGTTCAGCCGATCGCCCTGCCGTCGGCGCCGCAGGCGATGGGCAGGAAGCCACCCTGGCGCCGGCGCGCGCGCATGCCGGCGCCCCGGAGATGGCCGGGCACCAGCAGCGTGCCGCAGTCGCAGGATTCTTCGAGCAGCTTCGTCCGTGTGAGCGCGGCGTCTCCCCCATCGCAGCAGAAGGCGCTCGACCATTGCGGATGCAGCACTTGCACCGGGGTATGGATGGCATCGCCGCAGATGACGAGCGAGGCGCCGTCACCGGTGGCGACCCTGAGACCGGTCTGACCCGGCGTGTGTCCGGGCAGGGCCACGAGTTCCGTTCCGGTCTGAATGCTGTCACCGGCCGCCACGGTCTCGATGAGGCCCGCCTCCAGGATCGGCAGTACGCTGTCGGAGTAGCTGCCGTGGTTGACCTGCGGGTCCCGCGCCACTTCGGACTGGGTATGCTGGAGCTCCTTGCCTGAGACGATGTAGCGCGCATTCGGGAAGGTCGGCACCCATCGACCGTTCTCGAGCCGCGTGTTCCAGCCGACATGGTCGACATGCAAGTGGGTGCAGAGAACGTAGTCGATCTGATCGGGGCGGCATCCGGCAGCGGCCAGATTGGCGAGGTAGTGCGAGTCTTGGCGCGAATGCCACTCCGCCCGGCGCGGCCGCGGCTTCATCTCACCGACGCAGGTGTCGACGAGGATCGTCTTGCCGCCGATCCGAACCACATGGCTCTGTACGGCCAGCAGCACATCGCCGGTCGCGAAGTCGACATGGCCTTGCGAGAGCAAAGCCCGGTGCTCCTCGAGACTGTCGGCGTCGGCCTGCGGCAGGATGAAGGACAGAGGCAGCCGAAACGGGTCCATGTCGACGACGCGGTGGACGGTCACGGAGCCGATGGCGAGGTCGGGAGGAGACATCTCGGGCCTTTCTGGCAAGCGCAGGGAACGGTTCAGAACTCGGCCATCAGCCGCCCGAGGCCGTCCTTCTTGTCCATGATGCCGTTGTCGCGCAGCGCCTGCCAGTAGGTGGCCGTGTTGATGGCGATCACCGGCTTGCCGAGCCAGAGCTCCGCGGCGGCGGCGAGCCGCACCATGGAGAGGTTCGTGCCGACCTGGACGATGGCGTCCACGTCGTCGCCGTCGAGCTCCCTGATGGTCTGGCGCAGCGTCGCGGTGCCGACCTCGGCGATGCCGATCCAGGAGCGGACCTGCAGGCATCTGTCGCGCACCACCTCGAAGCCCATGTCGTTGAAGTAGCGGGTCACCTCGGTGTTCATGACCGGCCAGTAGGGCGAGAGGAACGCGATGCGCCTGACGCCGCCATAGGCGCGCAAGGCCGCCGTGCAGGCGTGGCTGCCCACGCTGATCTTCACGCCCGAGGCGTCCTCGACCTTCCTGACGAAGGCATCGGCGCCCTTGGCGCCGTCGAAGAAGGTGACGGCCGACATGCCCATCACCAGATGCGTCGGCTTGCACGTCATCACGCTGTTGACCGCGTCGATGACGTTGTCCGCGATGACGTTGGCGCCGGCGCGGAAGCTCTCGTTGCTGACCGCATCGGCGTTGGGCGTGTAGATGCGGCTGTAGTGGTTGGTGACGCCGGCCGGACGCATGTCGTCGAAGTCTGGCTGCACGATGGTGTTGGTGGATGGTCCGAGCACGCCGAACTTGGCGCGCCAACCCTGGGCGTCTGTCATGGAGATCCTCCGGCCGGTTGCTGAAAGGGGGAAGAGCGACGGCCGGCCGCAGCGGCCGGCCTGGCGCGCGGGCGCGGAATCGCGGCCAGGAGCGTGCGCGTGTAGGGGTGGGAGGGCTCGCGCAGCACCTTGAGCGGCGGACCTTCCTCGACGATCCTGCCGGCGCTCATCACCGCGACCTGGTCGCAGAGATGGTGCACGAGCGCGAGGTCGTGGCTGATGAAGACCATGGTCAGGCCGCGCCGGTCGCGCAGCTCCATGAGCAGCCGCAGGATCTGCGCCTGCAGCGAGACGTCGAGCGAGGAGACCGGCTCGTCGGCGACGAGCAGCTCCGGGCCGGTGGCGAGCGCCCGTGCGATGGCGAGCCTCTGCTTCTGGCCGCCGGAGAGCTCGTGGGGATAGCGCTGCAGCAGGCCGGCATCGAGCCCGACCTCGCGCATCAGGGCGGCCGCGCGCTCCCTGTGATCCGTCGCGGCGACGCCGCCTGCGGCCAGCGCCTCGGCCAAGAGCCGGATAGCATTCTTGCGCGGGTTGAGCGAGGAGCTCGCGTCCTGGAACACCATCTGGATGCGCCGCCGCCAGGGCCTGAGCGCCCCGTCGGAGAGGCTGGCGAGATCCGCGCCGTCGAACAGCAGCCGCCCCGTGGTGGGGCGTTCCAGCCGCACCATGATCCGCGCCAGCGTCGACTTGCCGCTGCCGCTCTCGCCCACCAGGCCGAGCACGCCGCCCCGGCGCAGCGAGAGGCTCACTCCGCCCACCGCCTGCAGAGGCCTGCGGCGGCCGAGAAGCCGGGGCAGGAGCCGGTTCTCCAGCTCGAAGGTCTTGGTGATGTCGTGGAGGGCGAGGAAGCCGGTCATGCCGCCGCCCTCCAGCAGGCCGCGCGCCCGGCCTCGGTCACGGTCTCGGGCGGCATCGTCCCGCAATCGGAGCCCGCCAGCGGGCAACGCGGCGCGAAGGGGCAGCCGTCGCCCGCCTGCGCCAGGCTGAAGCCCGAGCCGCCGATCGGATGCAGGTCGCCCGGCGCATCCTCCAGCCGCGGCACGCAGTCGAGCAGCGCGCGGCTGTAGGGGTGGCGCGGCGCGGCGAAGAGCCTTTCCACCGGCGCCTCCTCCATCAGCCTGCCGCCATAGAGGACGATCGTCCGGCTGCAGATCTCGCCCATGAGATCGAGGTTATGGGTGATGAACAGCAGCGCCAGGCCGAGCCGCTCGCGCAGGTCCGCCAGCAGGCGCACGATCTGCGCCTGCACGGTGACGTCGAGGGCCGTCGTCGGCTCGTCGGCGATCAGCAGCTTGGGGTGGCAGGCCACCGCCATGGCGATCAGAACGCGCTGCCGCATGCCGCCGGAGAACTGGTGCGGGAACTGGTCGAGCCGCGCGCCGGGATCGCGGATGCCGACGAGGTCGAGGAGTTCGACGGCCCTGTCCCGCGCCTGCGCCGCGCTGGCGCCGGTATGGGCCCTGATCACGTCCGTGAGCTGGACGCCGATCGGAAACACCGGGTTCAGCCCGGACAGCGCGTCCTGGAAGACGATGGAGAGCGTCCCGCCGCGCAGCCGCCGCATGGCGGGCTCGTCGAGGCGCGTCAGGTCGGCGCCGTCGAAGCGGATCGTTCCGCGGGTGATCCGGCCGGGATGGCGCAGCAGGCGCATGATGGCGAGCGCCGTCTGGCTCTTGCCGGAGCCGCTTTCGCCGACAAGCCCCACCGCCTCGCCGGCGTCGACGCTGAAGCTGATGCCGCGCACGACCTCGACGATGCGGCCGCCGATAGGGAAGCCGATGCCGAGATCCTCGATCTCGAGGAGGGCCATCCTAGACCACCATCCGGCCGGTGCCGGCCACCTTGCGGGGGTCGAGCACGTCGCGCAGCGCATCGCCGAGCAGGTTGAAGCCGATCACGGTGAGCGAGATGGCGAGGCCGGGGCAGAGGTAGGTCCACCATTCGCCCGAGAACAGGGAGCGCTTGGCGTCGGCCAGCATGCCGCCCCAGCTCGGGCGCGGCGGCTCGACGCCCAGGCCCACGAAGCTGAGCGACGCCTCCACGACGATGCCGACGGCGACCAGCAGCGTCGCCTGGACGATCACCGGCGAAAGGCAGTTGGGCAGCACGTCGCCGAGCATGATCGACCATGTCCCCGCGCCCTGCAGCCGCCGCGCGTGGACGTAGTCCTGCCCGGCCTCCAAGAGGGCGCCGCCATAGGTGACGCGGGCCAGCGGCGGCATGTAGAGGAGCCCCACGAGCAGGATCAGCTTGGCTTCATTGGGGAAGGTGAAGGGCCCGACGGCGACGGGGCCGATGCCGATGATGCCGACCACAGCGATGGCCCAGACCAGCAACGGGATCGAGGCGAGTCCGTCCATGGCGCGCATCGCCGCCTGCTCCCACCAGCCGCGGATCACCGCCGCGGTGAGTCCGAACAGCACGCCGCCCAGAAGCCCGATGAGCACGGCGCAGAGCCCGACCGCGAGCGAGGGGCGCGATCCCCAGACGATGCGGCTGAAGATGTCGCGTCCGGTCGAGTCGGTGCCCAGCCAATGCGCCGCGCCGGGCGGCGTCAGCTTGCGGGCGAGGTCGACGTCCAGCGGGTCGTGGGTGGCGATCAGCGGCGCGAAGGCGGCCATGATCGCCACGGTCGTGACGATGATCGCGCCCGCGAGGCCGGCCGGCCGGCCGAGCAGCTCGCCGAGCGCGCTCCTGCGGGTCGCGCCGGGGCCGGTGGCGGCGGCGGGGGCGCTCATCTCGCCATCCTCGGATCGAGCGCCCGGTAGAGCAGGTCGGCGACGAGATTGGCCAGCAGGAAGATGCCGGTGATGACGAGCACGAGGTCGACGATGACGATGTAGTCGCGCCGGAAGATGGCGTTGAGCAGCGCCCGCGACAGGCCGGGGATGTTGAACACCTGTTCGACGATCAGCGCCCAGCCGAACATGTAGCCGAAGGACATGGCGGCGACGGTGACGACCGGGCTCAAGGCGTTGCGCATGACATAGACGAGGATGCGCTGCCGGGGCAGGCCCATGGCGCGCGAGACGCGCACATGGTCGGCCATCAGGACGTCGGCGACGCTGGAGCGCGTCATGCGGCTGATGATGGCGACGTAATAGAGGCCGAGCGAGACCGCCGGTAGGACCAGCGAGGAGAGATGCGGTCCCGCGCCCTGCGACCAGGGAATGTAGCCCCCGGCCGGGAACCAGCGCAGCCCGACGGCGACCCAGGCGATCAGCATCAGCCCGAGCCAGAAGGTGGGGATGGAGACGCCGACCACCGCCAAGGCCCGTGCGAGGTGGTCGATCCAGCGGTCCTCGTAATAGGCGGAGAGCATGCCGAGCGGGACGGCGACGACGAGGGCGAGCAGGAAGGCCCAGGCCACCAGCTCCAGCGTCACCGGCAGCGTCTGCTTGATGGTGTTGGCGATGACGGTCTCGTCGACCAGCGACCGGCCGAGGCGCCCGGTGAGGACGCCTCCCGCCCAGTCGAGATACTGCACCGCCACCGGCCGATCGAGGCCGTTCTCCTGGTCGAAGGCGGCGATGTCCTCTTCCGATGCGTCCATTCCCAAGACAACGCGCGCCGGTGACACCGGGATGGCATGCACCAGCGCGAACAGCACGATGCTCACCGCGACGAGGACGCCCAGCGAGCCCGCGATGCGGGAGAGGACCGCCGCCATCGGCCGTCTAGCCCAGTTCGACGTCCCGCACCCACATGGTGAGGCCGGTGTTGGGTTTGAAGTTCTTGACGTTGGTGCGCCAGGCGTTGGCCACGCCGACGAAGCCGAGGAAGATGTTGGGGCAATCCTCGACGAGGACGGCCTGGATCTTCTTCAGCACCGGGTCCAGCCGTGCGCTGTCCGTGTATTTGTAGCTCTCCTGGATCAGCGCATCGAGCTCGGGGCTGGTGTAGCCCGAGGACCGCGACATCAGCTGGTTCGCCGTGAAGCAGATCTGGATGATGAAGGTCGGGTCCGAGGGGGCCATCAGCGGCAGCAGCGAGGCGACCTGGTTGCCGGCGAGTGCGCGCGTCAGGATCTGCGGCTGCTCCATCGGCGTGATCTTCATCGTGATCCCTGCCTTGGCGAGCTGGGACTGCATGACGACGGCGGCGTCCTTCGCGTCGAACAGGTAGGGGATCGAGGGCACCAGGCACTCGAACTCCGCCTTGTCCGCGTATTTCGACTTGGCGAGCGCCGCCTTGGCCTTGTCGAGGTCGTAGCCGCCCGCCTTGTCGGCCTCGGCATTGTAGTAGGAGACGCCCGTGGGCGCCGGCGTCGCCGAGGCGTCGAGCAACCCGTAGAACACGTCCTTGGCGATGGCCTTGCGGTCGATCGCGTGGGACACGGCCTTGCGGAAGTTCACATCGTCGAAGGGCGCGCGCTTGGTGTTCGTCTGCATGAACCACATGCCGCCGATCGCCACCTTGCTCCCGGTCTGGATGCCGGGGGCCGATTTCAGCCGGTCGAAGTCGCGCGGCGGCGGGGAGGAGATGATGTCGGCCTGCCCGGTCATCAGGTAGGCGAGGCGGGTGGCGTCGTCGGGCACGATCTTGGCCACGACGCGAGACCACATGGGCTTGCCCTTGCGCCAGTAGTTCGGGTTGCGGTCCAGCACGAGCTGGGTGTCGGGCTGCCATTCCACGAAAACGCCGGGCCCGGTTCCGAGCTTGGCCGGCGCCGCCTTGAAGGCGTCGTCGCCGACCGCCTCGCGGCTGCCCTTCGGGAAGATGCCCATGAACTTGGTCATGTATTGCAGCCAGGGCCGGTAGGGTCCGCTGAGGTTGAACACCACCCTGGTCGGGCTCTCGATGGCGATCTCCTTGATCGGCGAGAAGAGGGTGCGGCGGATCGATTTGTTCTTCGGATCGAGCATGTACTCGTAGGAGTACTTGACGTCCTCGGCCGTGAATTTCTGGCCGTTCTGGAACACGACGTCGTCGCGCAGGTCGAAGACGAAGCGCGTCGCGTCGTCGTTGATCACCGGCAGCTTGTGCGCCAGCGAGGGCACGACGTTGCCGTCGAGGTCGACCTCGAGAAGGTTCTCGAAAATCGCGTTGCTGATCGCCATCGCGTCGTGGTTCGAGGTCTGGATCGGGTCAAGGGTCGAGGGGTTGTTGGGCAGCGCGATGGTCAGCGTGCCGCCCTGGGCGAAGGCGCCGGGCGCGCGCAGCAGGTCGAGGCCCGCGAGGGCGGCGGTGGACTGGATGAAGAGCCGTCGGTCGATGGGGGGCATTCTCGTTCCTCCTGTCAGGGCTGGGATGGTGTCTTTGGCTGGCATCGTCGTCTCCCTAGGCCGCCGCGACCAGGGGTCCATCGGCCATTGCCTCCGGCGTGCAGCGGATCAGACGACCGTCGGCGAGGCGCCGCAGCGGCTGCGGCGTCGTCCGGCAGGCGGGCTCCGCCACCGGGCAGCGACCCGCGAGGTAGCAGCCGGGAGGCAGGTCGACGGGGCTCGGAATCTCCCCAGTGAGCGCTGCCGGCGGCGGGGAATCGACGCGCCTCGATGTGGGATCGGGCACGAGATGCGCCGCCAGCAGCGCGCGGCTGTAGGGATGGCGCGGCTCGGCGAAGATCTGCTCGCGCGGGCCGACCTCGACGACCTGGCCGAGATACATTACCGCGACGCTGTGGCTCAGATGCTCGACCGTGCTGAGGTCGTGCGAGATGAAGAGGTAGGACGTGCCGAGCCGCGCCTGCAGGTCGCGCAGCAGCCGCACGATGCCCACCCGAGCCAGCGGGGTGAGCGCCGAGGTCGGCTCGTCTAGTACGATGAGGTCCGGCTCAGCGGCGATGGCGCGGGCGATGCTCACGCGCTGCTGGGCCCCGGCGGCGAGGCTTCGGGGCTTCAGCCTCGCGACGCCTGGCGCCAGGCCGACCAGGCCGAGCAGTTCCTGCACGCGCCCGGGATCGGGCCGGTCCAGCGCCTCGCCGATGATCGCCTCCACGGTCCAGCGCGGGTCCAGCGCGTCGAGAGGATCCTGGAACACGATCTGCACGCGCTTGCGCAGCCTCCGCATTTCGGCGGCTCCCGCGCGGACGAGATCGATCCCGTCGAACAGGATCGCCCCGCTATCCGGCTCCACGAGGCGCAGCAGACAGCGGCCGACGGTTGTCTTGCCCGAGCCGCTCTCGCCGACGAGGCCGAGCGTCTCGCCGCGGCGGATGGTGAAGTCGACGGAGTCGACGGCCTGCAGGCGCTTGCCGGAGCCGCGCAGCCGGAACGTTTTGCTGAGGCTCCTGGTCTGCAGCAGCACCGGCGCCTCCGCCGGCGGCGGCGGAGGTGGAGAGGTTCGCTCCAGCGCAAGCACGGTGCGGCTGTAATCGTCCTGGGGATCGGCGAAGAAGCGGCCGGTCGTGTCGTCCGCCACGATCGCCCCGTCCTGCATGACCATCACGCGGTCGCAGTAATTGGCGGTGATGCCGAGATCCTGCGTGATGAGCAGCACGGCGGAACCGGCGCGCCGCGCAGTCCGCCACAATTCGTCGAGGAATTGCGCCTGGATCGTGACGTCGAGGCCGCTCGTCGGCTCGTCGGCGACGAGGAGCCTGGGCCCGGCGCCCAGCGCCATGGCGATCAGCACGCGCTGCGCCATGCCGCCCGAGATCTCGTGCGGATAGGCATGCGCCCGCCGCTCGGGGTCGTTGAGGCCGAGGCCACGCAGCAGGTCTACGGCCCTGTCGCCGGCCTCCGCCCGCGTGAGGGGAAGATGCGCCCTCAGCACCGCGCCGATCTGGTCGCCGACCATGTGAAGCGGGCTCAGCGAGCCGCGCGGGTTCTGCACGATCAAGCCGATCTCGCGTCCCCGCAATGCCCGCCGGCCCTCCTCGGGTAGCGACAGGAGGTCGGTCCCGGCAAGCGCGACCTTGCCGCCGAGAATGCGGCCCGGCGGCCGCACCAGGCCGAGCAGCGCGAGCCCCAGCGTGGACTTGCCGCTGCCGCTGTCCCCGGTCAGGCCGACGATCTCGCCAGGTCTGATGCGCAGCGAGGCGTCGCGCACGGCGGTCCTGGCGCCATAGGCGACGCCGAGGCAGCTGACCTCGAGCAGCGGGGCGGCCTCATCCAGCATGGCGGCGCTCCAGCCCGTTGCCGAAGGCGGCGTAGCCGAAGACGGTGATGGAGATGGCGAGGCCCGGGAACAGGGAGGGCCACCATTCCCCCTGCACGATCTGGTCGGCGCCGGCGGCGATCATCAGGCCCCATTCCGGCGTGGGCGGGCGCACGCCGGCGCCGACGAAGGAGAGGCCGGCCGTCATCAGGATGGCGAAGCCGATGGTCACCGAGAACTGGATCAGCGCCGGCGCCATGGCGTTCGGCAACACGTGCAGGAGCGCGATCGCCGCCTCGCGCACGCCGAGCGCGCGGGCCGCGTCGACGAATCCGCGTTGGCGCTGGGCCAGCACCTCGGCGCGCGTCAGCCGGATGTAGATGGGCGTGTAGAGGAGCGCAAGCGTCAGCACGATGGTGCCGATGCTGCGCCCCGCGAGCGTCACCAGGATCATGCCTGTGATGAACACCGGGAAGGCCTGGACGAGGTCGGAGATGCGCATCACCAGCGCCCCCAGCCAGGCCCGCGAGAAGCCGGCCGCGAGGCCCAGCAGGCTGCCCGCTGTGAGCGAGACGAGATTGGCGCCGAGCGCGATCGCGACATCGGCGCGCGGCGCCGCCAGCACGCGCGACAAGACGTCGAGGCCGGCGCTGTCGGTGCCGAACCAGTAGACGGGCTCCTCCAGCCTACCCGTCCAGGAGAGCCAGAGCAGGCGCGGGATCTCGGCGAATGCCGGCGGCGGCTGGGAGATGGCGTCGGTCGGCCGGCCGACGTCATGCGGCGCGATCCAGGGGCCGATCACCATCAGCACCAGCGACAGCGCCACGATGGCCGCGCCGAGGCGGAACAGCAGGTCGGCTTTGGGCGGCGCGGCGACGGTGTCGCGCGAGGCGGCGTCGGCGAGGCCGGCGCTCATGGCACGATCCTCGGATCGAGCAGCGCGTGGGAGACGTCGAGCGCCAGGTAGACGAAGAGCGAGATCGCGGCGATGACGAGCACCACGGCCTGGATCGCCGGATAGTCGAAGGCCAGCACCGAGCGCACCGCGTATTGACCGATGCCGCCGAGCGAGAAGACGGTCTCGATCAGCACGGCACTGCCGAGGATATAGCCGTAGAGCACGCCGAGCAACGTGAGCGCCGGGGCGAGCGCGTTCTTCAGCGCCACCACAGCGATGCGGCCGGGCTGCAGCCCGCTGCCGCGGGCGTAGAGGATGTAATCCGACGCCAGAACCCGGACCATGTTCTGCCGCACCATCTTGATGATGGGGCCGGACAGGACGAACACCTTGGTCAGCACGGGCAGGAACAGGTGGTGGAGGCCGTCCCTGAACGACTTGAAGTCGCCCGCCATCAGCGTGTCGACGGTGATGAAGCCGGTGATCGCAGGCGGCGGGCGCGTCATCGGGTCGAGGCGGCCGAGGGGAGGGGGCGCCCATCCCAGCGTCGCAAAGAAAACGTAGATGAACAGGAGCGCCCACCAGAATTCCGGCTGCGAGCCGGCGAACAGGCTGTAGCCGAAGGTGACGCGATCGGCCGCGCCGCCAGGACGGAGCGCACAGAGCATGCCGAGCGGCACCGAGATGACGAAGGCCAGGACGAAGCTGATCGTGATCAGCTCGATGGTGATCGGCAGGACGCGCGCGATCTCCTCCGAGACCTTCGCGCCGGTCACCCACGAGCGCCCGAGGTCGCCCTGCAGAAGGCCGGACGAGCCGGGAAGGAGGCCGAGATAGGCGCCGAGCTGCTCCAACACCGGCCGGTCTAGGCCCAGCGCCTTCTGCGAGGAGAGATAGGCCTCGCGCGATGCGTTCAGCCCGACGAGCCGGGCCACCGGATCGGCCGGGAGCGCGCGGATGGCGAAGAACACCACCAGCGCCAGCCCCGCCAATTGCACGACGGTGGTGGCGAGCCGCGTCGCGATGAAGCGCAGCATGCCCGGCTCAGGGCGCGAGCTTCAGGTCGAACAGACGCAGCGAATTGTCAGGATGCCACGAGATGCCCGAGAGCTTCTCGCTGAAGGCCCATTGGGTGCGCGTCTCGACCAACGGGATCCAGGCGAGCTGGTCCTGCAGCGTTTCCTGGATGAAGTTCGCGAGTTCCTGCCGCTTGGCCGGGTCCGACTCGATCAATGCAGCGGCGAAGGCCTTGTCGACCTCGGCGTTGGAATAGTTCGCCATGTTGTTCACGCCGCCGGCGCTGGTCGTCACGAAGAACAGCTTCGTGGCGTAGATGACATCGGGTCCGACCGGCTTCTCCGTGTCGGAGATCGAGATCGGCAGGTCCTTCTTGACGAGGCGCCGGTCGGCGATCTGCGTCTGCGGCATCGGGTCGAGCTGGACCGGGATGCCGACGTCCTTGAGCGCCGACTGGATCGTCGTGGCGATCGCACCGAGATAGGATTCGCGCTCGGCCGTGAAGGCGAGGCGGAAGGCGCTCTCGAACTTCTCCAGCCCCTTGCCCTCGGGATAGCCGGCCTCGGCGAGGAGCTGCTTGGCCCTTGCGAGGTCCTGGGGGAACTGCGCCTTCGGCTTGGCGTAGCCGTTCAGCACGGGCGTGAAATGGGCCTCCCAGCGCCGCGCCTGGTTGGCGTAGCCGATGTTGGCGATCTGGCGGTAGGGCATCGCGGCGGCGATCGCCTGACGCAGCTTGGGATTGTCGAAGGGCGGCGTCTTCCAGTTGAGGTTCAGGAACAGCGTCTCGTTGCCATAGACGCCGGCGACCTTCACGCCCCTGGCGTTGCGCAGGCTCTCGAACTCGCGGGCCGTGAGGCGCTGCGTGAGCTGCGCCTGTCCCGAGCGCAGCGTCAGGGTGCGGTTGGCGCTCTGCGGCACCTTCTTGATGACGATGCGGTCGATGGCCGGCTTGCCCCGGTAGTAGTTGGGATTGGCGGTCATCACGAATTCGTCGTCCTTGACCCAGCGCTCCAGGCAATAGGGGCCGAAGCCCGTCGGGTTGACGGTGTTTGCGTGGATATGGCTCCAGGGATCCTGCGCTGTGGCGTATTTCTTGAGCTCGGCGCTGTCGAAAGGCGCCATCCCGTAGTTGGTCAGGATCATCAGGAACAGCGAGCTGGCGTCGGACTGCGTGACCTTGATCGTGTAGTCGTCGACCTTGACGACGGCGTCGCCGAGCTCCTTCGAGCCGCCCGTGAAGACGCTGCGGTCGAAGCCTTTGATGGCGGCGATGGAGGACAGGAACCAGCCGATCGGCGCCTGTCCGCTGACCGATTTGGCGCGGGCCAGCGTGTACATCATGTCGTCGGCGGTGAAGGTGTTGCCGGCGCAGCTCTTCACGCCCTTGCGCAGATGCAGCGTCCAGGTCTTCGTCGCCGGATCGTTCTCCCAGCGCTCGATCAGCCGGCCCTCGAACCTCGTGAAGTCGAGCATCCGCACGCCTTCGTCGTTCGTGCCCGCGTAGGCGTAATAGAGCAGCGGCTCCATGATGTTGATGAAGCCGACCTGCGAGGTATTCACCGAGACCGAGGGCCCGTCGTAGTTGAGCCCGGCGGGGACGTCCTCGGCGAGGTAGAGGAGTTGCGTCTCGGCCCTGGCGGGGGCGGCGAGCGAGAGGGCGAGGCCCGCCGCTCCGGCGAGCCAGGCGGCGCAGCGGGACTTGCGGGTGCGGCGAGCGGCGGTCATCGTGCTTCCCTCCTCAGCAGGTTGTCAGTGCGGTCAATTCGCGCACGTCGGCCACATCCTCGAGATGGTCGACGAGATCGATGAGCTTGTCGCGGGCCGCCTCGCCGAGGGAGGCCTCCGCGAACTCCCAGCAGCGGCGGAACTTGGTCAGGTGCTGCTCGCGGGTCAGGCGGCGGGTCGGGCTCGCCAGCATGTCCGTGCAGTTCCAGGAGAGCGTCTCGCCGCCCTTCAGCCTGATGGTGGTGCTGACGGGCACGAGGGCGTTGGGGTCGTTGCCGCCGTCCGACAGCATCTTCACGCGCTGCGCGACGCGGTGGGTCTCGGGGTCGGTGAGGTGCTCGCCGCGGTAATGGGCGAGGTCGATCTCGCCGTGCAGCAGCACCTTCGCCGCGATGTAGGACATGCAGAGCCGGGCGTAGTTCTGCGTCGGGTTCGGCAGGTCGGGGCGCGAGCAGAGGCGCGCCGTCACCGGCGGGCCGACGATGGTCACGCTCTCGACCTCCTCCAGCTCGAAGGGCCGCTCCCGCCGCAGCCGGATGATCGCCTCGACGCCGGCATGGGTGGCGCGGCCCGCGGGGTAGGGCTTGTGGCTGAGCTCGGCGATCCGCCAAGCCTTGCCGAGGTTGGCGAAGACGGGCTCCAGCTCCCATTCGCCCTCGAACAGGCGCAGGTAGCCGTAGGGACCCTCGAACACGTCGCGCGGGCCAGGCAGGCCGTTGGCGGCGAGGTCGCAGGCCTGCAGCGCGGCGCGGCTGTTCAGCCCCACCTGCAGCGGCAGCGCCACCGAGCCTTCGACATGCGGCTGCAGCGTGCCGCTGGTCTGCGCGTATTGCAGGCCGAAGGCGTCGCAGGTCTTCTCGAAGTCGAGCCCCATCAGGCGGGCGACGCCGGCCGTGGCGCCGAAGCCGCCGGCGGTGGCCGGGCGGAAGAAGCGCATGGCGGAGCGCGAGGCGATGCCGAGCCCCGCCGAGATGTCGCAGCCCACCGCCACGGCGGCCATCAGGTCGCGGCCGCTGACGCCGCCCATGCGGTCGGCGGTGGCGAGCAGCGCCGGCAGCAGCGTCGCCATCGGATGCAGCACCGCGCCCTCGTGGACGCAGTCGTATTCCTGGCAATGGATCTGGAAGCCGTTGAGCAGCGCCGCCGCAGGCGCCGGGACGCGCCCTTGCCGGCCCCAGACGATCGCCTCCTCGCCGGCGCCCCAGGAGCCGGCGGCGCGGCGCAGGCCATCCGCGCCTCCCGCAGTGGAGCCGGAGATGCCCACGCCCAGCGTGTCGAGGATGAAGACCTTCGCCTGGACGATCGCGTCGTCGCTCAGGTGATCGAAGCGCGTGTCCAGAGCATGGCGCGCGAAGCGCTCGGCCGCCAGGGGAGCGGATACGGTCGAAACCAGGGGAGCGGCGCTCACGGCCTGCCCGGACGGAGGTGACGCTCTGGGCGCCGACGGCAACGAAGGTCCGACGTCATGATCCCTCCCCGCCAGGAACGGCTCCGGCGGTCCGGCCAACGAGGCTCGACCATCAAGTTGTCCGGACATTCTCAGGCTAATGCAGCCGCGAGGACTGTCAAGCGTTGTCGCGCCGCCGCCGGCCTCCCGCTAGCGCGGCGACAGCACCAGACCGTCGAGGTATTCCACGACCTCTGCCTCGGAGACGACGTCGGCGTATTTGGCGTGCATGTCGAAGAGGTTCGCCTCGTGCGGGGCCGCGTGGCGGTCGCCCACGGCCTCGCGCACGACGATCGGGATGAAGCCGTGCGAGCATGCGTCGACGCAGGTGGCGCGCACGCAGCCGCTCGTCGTGATGCCGGTGATGATGAGGCTGTCGACGCCCCAGGAGGTGAGGGTCGACGACAGCGAGGTGCCGAAGAAGGCGCTCGGATATTGCTTGGAGACGACGAGCTCGTCCGCATGCGGCGTCAGGCCTTTCGGCCAGGCGCCCATGGGCGAGCCGCACAGGAAGTTCTTCAGCACCTTGGCCTTCTGGTAGAAGCGCCCGCCGTCGAGCGCATGCGCATGGTAGACGACGTTGGTCAGAACGACAGGCACGCCCTTGCGCCGCGCCGCCTCCCGCACCCTCAGCGCGGAGGCGAAGCAATCCTCGATCCCGGCATAGAGGTCGCAGGATTTGTCGAAATAGGCCTCGACGAAGTCGATGAGGATCAGCGCCGGGCGCCTGCCGTAGCCGATGCGGTTGTCATAGGCGCGCTTGTAGTTGGTCAGCAGGTCTTCGCTCATCCCGTCCCTCCGGCCCTCAGGCCCAGATCCAGCCATGGCGCCGAGACGCGCCGGCTCTGCTCGAAAGCGGCGATCGCCTCGGAGTCCTCGGCCAACACGATGCCGATCTCGTCGAGGCCCTTGAGCAGCGCGTCGCGGCGATGGGCGTCGATCTCGAAGGCGTGGCGCCCGCTCCGCCAGGAGACAGCGCAGGCCTCAAGATCGACCTCGAACCGCTCGCCGCGCCAGGCCGCCGCCATCATCGCGGCATGCGCCGCGCCGTCTGCGCGCACGGGCAGGACGCCGTTCTTGAAGCAATTGGCGTAAAAGATCTCGCCGAAGCTCGGCGCGATCACGCAGCGGATGCCGAAGTCGCTCAGCGTCCAGACCGCCTGCTCGCGGCTGGATCCGGAGCCGAAGCGCGGCCCCGCCACCAGGATGCTGGCCCGGTCGTAGGGCGGCCGGTTGAGCACGAAGTCGCGGGGCTTGTCGTCGGTCGTCCACCGCCGGTCATGGAACAGGTGCCTGCCCAGCCCCTCCTTGTCGAGCAGCAGCAGGAAGCGCGCCGGAAAGATGACGTCGGTGTCGACATCGGCGTCGGGGAGAGGAGCGGCGATGCCGTCGAGCTGCGTGAAGGGCGTCACGACAGCATCGTCCTGACATCGGCGAGATGGCCGGCGACCGCCGCCGCCGCGGCCATGGGCGGGCTCATGAGATGGGTGCGGCCGCCGCGGCCCTGGCGGCCCTCGAAGTTGCGGTTCGAGGTCGAGGCGCAGCGCTCGCCGGGCTCCAGCCGGTCGTCGTTCATGGCGACGCACATGGAGCAGCCGGACTCCCGCCATTCGAAGCCGGCGTCGCGGAACAGCTTGTCGATCCCTTCCGCCTCGGCCGCGCGCCGCACCGCGGCGGAGCCGGGCACGACGATCGCCTTGACCGTGGGCGCCACCCGGCGGCCCGCCACGACGCGGCCGGCCGCGCGCAGGTCGTCGAGCCGTGCATTGGTGCAGGAGCCGATGAAGACCCGGTCGACCGGGATGTCGGCGAGCCGGGTGCCGGGCGCGAGGCCCATGTAGTCGAGGCTCCGCCTCAGCCTGGCGCGCCGGTCCGCATCCGTTTCCGCGTCCGGATCGGGCACGCGCCCGTCGATCGGCGCCGATTCCTCGGGCGTGGTGCCCCAGGTCACGTGCGGCGCCACGGCGGAGAGGTCGATCGGCACCACGCGGTCGAAGGCGGCGTACGCGTCGCTCGGGAGGCTGCGCCAGTGGTCCAGCGCCCGTTCGAAGTCGACGCCCTTCGGCGCGTAGGGCCGTCCATCGACGAAGGCGAAGGTGAGGTCGTCTGGCGCCACCATAGCGACCCGGCTGCCGGCCTCCACGGCCATGTTGCAAAGCGTCATACGGGCTTCGATGCTAAGGCTGGTGATGCCCGGTCCGCCATATTCGATGGCATGGCCGGCCGAGCCGCCGACGCCGACGGCGCGGATGAAGGCGAGCACGGCGTCCTTGGCCGCGACGCCCTCGCGCAGCGCACCGGTGAAGCTGACCAGCATGCGCTTCTGCCGGGTCTGCCGCAGGCATTGCGTGGCGAACACCATCTCGCATTCGCTGGCGCCGATGCCGAAGGCGAGAGCGCCGAGCGCACCATGCGTGCAGGTGTGGGAATCGCCGCAGACCAGCGTGGCGCCGGGCAAAGTGAAGCCGAGCTCGGGCCCGATCACGTGGACGATGCCGTGCCGCCGGTCCGCCATCGGGATATAGGGGATGGCGAAGGCGCGGGCATTGTCCTCCAGCCGCCTGAGCTGGCGCGCGGCGAGGCCGTCCGGCATCGGCCTGTCGCGGCCCATGGTCGGCACGGCATGGTCGGCCACGGCAAGGTGATGATCGGCGCGCCGCAGGGCCCGCCCCGCCGTCTGCAGGCCGGCGAAGGCCTGCGGGCTCGAGACCTCCTGCACCAGATGGCGGTCGATGTAGATGAGCGAAGCGCCGTCGTCATAGGACCTGACGACGTGGGCATCCCAAACCTTGTCGTAGAGCGTCCTGCCCTGGCTGGCTTCGGCCATCGGCGCATGTTCCCGGCTTGCCGCAGGGCCACTTGGCCCAGGTCCCCGACCTTCAGGCTAGCTGCCTTTCATCGGCGCGACAATCCTTCGGATGGCGCATCGGGGCAAAAACACCTACTTGTCCGGACATCTCGAAAGCCTCACAATAGGGCCCAGATACAAGAAACCCGACGGATGGAAGCGCTCATGCCGCAGTCACTTGCCGAACGTCTGAAGCAGCCCGGCCTCGTGGTCGCCCCGGGCGTATTCGACGGCATCACCGCCCGCATCGCCGACTCGATGGGCTTCGACGCGCTCTACATGACGGGCTACGGCTCGGTGGCCTCCTCGCTCGGCCTGCCGGACGCGGGCCTCGCGACCTACAGCGACATGGTGGGGCGCGTGCGGATGATCTCGTCGGTGACGGGCACGCCGCTGATCGCCGACGGGGACACGGGCTACGGCGGCCTGCTCAACGTCGACCATACGGTGCGGGGCTACGAGGCGGCGGGCGCGAGCTGCATCCAGATCGAGGACCAGGAATTCCCCAAGAAGTGCGGGCATACGCCCGGCCGCAAGGTCATCCCCCTCGCCGATGCGGCGCGCAAGATCAAGGTCGCCTCTGAGGCGCGCTCGTCCAAGGATTTCCTCATCCTGGCGCGCACGGACGCGCGCACCACTCTGGGGCTCGACGAGGCGCTGCGGCGCGGCGAGGCCTTCGCCAAGGCCGGCGCCGACATCATCTTCATCGAATCGCCGGAGAGCGTCCAGGAGATGCGCCAGATTGCTGCGGCCTTCCACCAGCCGCTGCTCGCCAACATGGTGGAGGGCGGACGCACGCCGGTGCTGTCCAGGGCCGAGCTGGAGGAGATCGGCTTCAAGGTCGCGATCTTCCCGGCCTCGGGCTTCCTGTCGGTCGGCGCAGCGCTGAAGAAGGTCTACGGCCATCTGCGCGAGCGGGGCTCGACCAGCGACTTCAACGGCGAGCTGCACGACTTCAACGGCTTCAACAAGCTGATGGGCTTCGAGCGCGTCTGGGAGTTCGACAAGGCCAACGCCGAGGATTGAGGCCGTCGCCGGGCGGGGGCGCTCAGGGCGCCGCGCGCCTGGCATTGGCTGGCCGATCAGCGCGCATGGAGCCTGTCGAGCCGGACCACGCGGTTCAGCAGCAGGAGCGCCGCGATCGTCGCGAGGATGAGGATGGCCGAGATGGCGTGGACCGTCGGCTCCAGACTGAAGCTCGCTTCCGCATAGATCCGCACGGGCAATGTCGTCATGCGGGCCGTCGTCAGGAAGCTCGTGACCGTCACTTCGCCGAAGGAGATGAGGAAGCTCATGATCCCGGCCGCTGCGAGACCGGGTGCGAGGCTCGGGAGAATGACGAGCAGGAGCCGCCTGGAGGGCGATGCCCCCAGGCTCGCCGCCGCATCCTCCTGCGCTCGGTCGAGCTGATCGACCGAGGCCTGCAGCAGGCCGATGGAGAAGGGCAGAACCAGCACCACATGCACCATCAAGAGGCCGAGGAACGGCGGCAGCGCCGTGAAGGCCTGCAGCAGCTTCAGCATGCCGACACCGATCGCCACATGCGGGAGCGAGAGCGGCAGAGTCCAGAAGGCCGAGAGGGCGGTGAGCCCCCTGAAGCGGTGGCGCGAGAGCGTGAAGGCCGTCGGCATGGCGAGCGCGAGCGAAACCATCGCCATCGCGAGGGCCAGCTGCACCGAAATCCAGAAACTCTGGGCATAGGCGCCGCCGAAGATGGCGCGTTCGTACCACTTCAGCGTGAAGGCGCGGAACCCCGCAACGGTCGCCTGGGGCACGTCGTTGAAACTCTGGATGCAGACCAGGACCAAGGGCAGCAACAGGAGAAGAAGCGCCGCAGCAACCAGGAGCTTCGCCAGGGGAGGCCCGATCACGTCGAGCAATCGGAGCGCCCAATCCGGCAGGGACAGCGGAACGGCCGGACCTCCGCTCCGCCAGGGCGTCAGCCTGCGCGTGATCGCCAGCATGCCGAGAGCGAAGAGCGTGCTTGCGATCGTCATGATCAAGGCGAGCGCCGCCGCCAACGGGGCGTTGAGGTTCTGAAGCGCCTCCTGCCAGACCAGCATTCCGGTGGTCCAAACCTTTTTCCCGCCCAGCAACGTCGCCGAGACATAGGCGGTCGAGGCCATCAGGAAGACGATCACGACGCCGGCCCGAAGGCCCGGCAGCGACAGAGGAAGGTCGATCAGGAAGGCGCGCGTGGAGCGCGAAGCGCCGAGGCTCTCCGCCGCTTCATGCACGCGCGGGCTCGTCCCCTGCAGGACATCGTAGAGCGACAGCACCATGAAAGGCATGAAGACCTGCGCCAGCGCCAGCGCGACCGCCCCATGCGTGTAGAGCATCTGCCGGAAGGGAGGCAGGCCGAACAGCCCGAGCACTTGATTGATCAGTCCGTCCGGAGCGAGCAGCAGGACGATGCCGAGCGACCGGACCACGACATTGGTGAGCAGCGGAATGAGGATGACCGCGAAGGCGATCGGTCGCCATCTGACCGGAAGCCGCACCAGCCAGAGCGCGAGGGGAAAGCCGAGCAATGCCGTCAGGAGGGTGACGCCGGCGCCCAGCAGAAGCGTCTCGACGATGACCCTGATGTAGAAAGAGTCGCCGAAGATCGTCGCGAACTGCGTCAGCGCCGGCGGCTGCAGGATCGGACCGAACGGGTCGGGATAATCATGGAGCGAGAGAAGCGTCACCACCGCAAAGGGTGCGGCGAAGGTCAAAAGCAACCAGACGGTCACCGGCAGCGCGAGCAGCGGCCCCGCGAGGGACCGCTGCCGCAGCGGCGCGGGATGAGCTGGGTTCAACGGTGCGTCAGCCAGCGATCTCGCGGTTGAACCGGCTCGTCCAGGCCGGTTGGTTGCGGATCACCGCATCCCAGTCGAAATCGACCAGCTTGCCGACTTCGGCGCCCAGTACGAGCTTGGGCTGCAACTCGGCGGGGATCGTCAGGTTCTTCACCGTCGGCGAGTAGTAGATTTCGTTCGCATAGGCGAGCATGCAGGGCGCGGAGAGATGGAGGTTCACCCACTCCTCCGCCAACTTCTGGTTCTTCGTGCCCACGGTAATGCAGGCGACGTTCGAGGCGATCGCCTGACCCTCCACCGGATTGGCGATTTCGATGTTTGGGTTGCGTGTCTCGGCGTATTTCCGCGTGAAGGAGCCGAACTCGATCGAGATGTCGGCGACCCCCTGGTCGAACATGCCGTAGAGTTGATCCTGACTGCCCTGGATGGCGGCGAAGGGCTTCAGCTTCGCAATCTCGCGGAATCCCGGGTCGATATTGGCCTCGCTCCCACCGAACATCTTGGCGGCCATCAGGAGCCCGGCCGTGCCTTGGGCGCCCGGGTAGGACGGCCATGCGATCCGGCCCTTCCATTCGGGATTCCACAGATCCTTCCAGCTCGTGACCGGCTTCGACGCCTTGCGCTTGTCGTAGACGATCGTGACCGGATTGAAGGCGACGCCATAGCCGCCAAGCTTCGCGACATCATAGAGATTGGCGAATTGCGGCACGGCGTCCGTGGGAGCCTGCGTGACGCCGTCCTTCACGGCCTGCCGGCTCTCGAAGATGTTGAGATAGAGCACGTCGAAGCTGGGCCGTCCGCGCTCGGCATAGGCTCGGGCCCGGCGCTCCGGCGTGCCGCCGAGGACGTAGCTCACTTTGACGCCGGGATACTTGGCCAGCAGCGCCTTCTCGACATGCTCCTTGACGATGCGCTCCTGCGCGCCGCCCCAGATGCCGACGACGAGTTCGTCGCCCGGTTTCGGCTGGGCGACCACCGTCCGCGTGAAGGAGAGCGGCGCGACCGCGCCTGCGCCAAGCACCAGCCGGTTGAAGCTTCTGCGGGATAGTTTCATCGGGTTCCTCCCATTGCTCGCAAGCAGGACACTACGTCAGGAAACTGAGCCCGCCGGGCAGCGCCGCAATGCGGCAGGTCGCGCCGATGGGCGGTGGCGCTACGTCGGACGGCGCGATGACGCGAATGCGCCCTGCCGCCGTATCGAGATCAAGCTCGAAGGCATCGCCGAGATAGGCCGCGGCCGCGAGCACGCCATGCAGCCTCAGCGGATTGCCAGGCTGGTCGGCGAGACTCAGCCGTGCGGCGCGAAGCACGACCGCCTTCGCATGCGCGGGCGCACCATCGCAGATGAGGCCTGGCGCTTCGAAGACGCCGTCGCGGCTCCTGCCCTCGACAACGGTGCGCGCGCCGAGGAACGAGGCCGTGAAAGCGTCCTGCGGATGATCGCACAGCGCCCGCGGATCGGCGGCTTCGACCAGCCTCCCCTGGTTCATGATCGCGATCCGGTCCGACATGGCGAGGGCTTCCACCTGGTCGTGCGTCACGAAGAGCGTCGTGATCGCGAGCCGCTGCTGAAGCCCGCGGATCTCGTTCCGCATCTCGGCGCGCAGATGCGCATCGAGATTGGAGAGCGGTTCGTCGAGCAGCAGGACGGAGGGCTCGATCACGAGCGCACGGGCGAGCGCCACGCGCTGCTGCTGGCCGCCGGAGAGCTGCGATGGAAAACGGCTAGAGAGATGCGAGAGCGCGACCATCTCCAGCGCTTCACCCGCCCGCTGCCGCCGTGTCGCCGTGTCGAGTCCCCGCATGCGCAGACCGAAGGCGACATTGTCCCGGACGTCCATATGCGGAAAAAGCGCGTAGGACTGGAAGACGACGCCCATGTTGCGGCGGTGCGCCGGCTTGCCGGTCATGTCTTCTCCGCCGATGAGGACGCGGCCTCCGCTGGGCCGGACGAAGCCCGCCACCAACCGCAGGGTCGTCGTCTTGCCGCAGCCAGACGGCCCGAGCAAAGCGACCAGCTCGCCCCGTTTTACCTCGAGCGTCACGCCGTCGACAGCCTTCGTCTCTCCGAACGTGGCCGAGAGGCCCTCCAGGACGAGATGCGGGCTCGCGGGGCTGCTGGCGCTCATGACAGCAGCAGCCTCGAACCGGCGTGATGAATGGTGAGTGTCGTCACGGCAGAGTTGAGGGGATGCGCATCCTCGGGCCGTTCGCCGGTTCCCGGGTTTACCGCGAAGCTGGGCCAGGCCGCGGCCTGGATGCTGATCCGGAGCCTCGAACCCTCAGGGAGGCTCGCGCAGGTCGCGCCCAACTCGATCCGTCGGGATCCGGACAGGCTCGGGTCGGCCACCCGCAAATGCCCTGTCGCAAGTGTCAGGGAGCGTGGACCTGATGGGTCCAGCCAGGAGATCGTACAATGCAGGTCATGGCTCGGCATGTCGCTCGATACATGCAATTCGAGGGCCATGCGTCCCGTCAGCCGCAGCGTTTCCTGCAGGGCAGCGGTCGTATAGACGGCGACGTCCGATCGATCGTCGAGCGCCGCGCGATCCTGCAGTCCGGGAGGCTGCCCGACGCAGCCGCCCGTCAGCGGCGCCGGCCGCCAGGGGTCGTGGACGAGCGTGTCCGACCCGTCGCCCGGTTCTGGTGCGAGACGCCCATCCGACGACGTCGCAGCTGCGAGACCGCTGGAGTCAAGCCAGAAGGTCCTCGGGTCCCCGTCCGGGAAAGCGTCGAGGTCGATCCACGCCTTGGCGCCGATGTCGAAGAGCCGCACCTTTGGACCTGGCGAACCCTTCTGCTTGAGGACGTGATCCAGGAAGCGGATCGTATCGCGGTCGATGTCGGAACAGGCGGCCGGCCCGAGATCGACGCCGCCCGGCCTGCGGCTCCATGGCAGATGGGTCCATGGACCGATGACCAGCCGCCGCATCGGGCCGGAAAAGGCGGAATGCATGGCGAGCGTGCCCTTGAGCATGATGTCGAACCAGCCGCCGACGAAGAGGGCCGGCGTGTCCAGTGCAAGTCCTTCCAGCGCATGCGACGGGGCGATCTTGAAGGCGTCGGGATCGCCCGTGAGCCACCGGCCGTAGTGAGCGGCATAGCGTTCGAGCAGCGGCATCACGGTGGGGCGCGCTCTGACGATCCCGGCCGACACCTCCGCCGCAGCGGTCATCAGCACCTCGAACGCCGGCAGATCGCCGGCCAGCCGCGCCTGCTCCACAGCCATCTGGATCGCCCAGCCGAGACCGCCGGCCAGCCGGAAGCAGCCCCCATCCGCCACCCAGTCGTTCCGTATCGTCCAGCCGCCCATCGCAGGCACGATCGCATCCGGCCGCTTCGTCCCGGCCTTCATGGCTCCAGCCAACGCCAACAGCTGCGTCATCGCCTGATAGCTGAAACCGTACATCGCGACGCGTCCGTCGCAGGCTGGATGTTCGGCGGCCCAGACGAGGGTCGCGGCGCCATCGGCCTGATCGTCCGCAAGGAGACGAAAGTCGCCGCTGCTTGCGCCGCGCCCGCGAACGTCCTGCACGATCACCACATAGCCATGGGACGCATACCAGGAGGGATGCGCCAGAACGACGGTCGAGGCGATCTTGCGGCCGTAGGGCTGTCGCATGAGCAGCGCCGGGAAGCGGCCGGGAGCATCCGGCCTGTAGATGTCGGCGGCGAGCGTGACACCATCCGGGAGATGGAGATCGGCGCGCTCGGGGCCGACGACCCCGTAGGCTGCAGGGACGTCAGCCATTGTTGTAGAGCGTTTTCCGCGTAATGCGGCTCAACGGATAGGCCTGAACCTCCTTGCAGAGCCGCACCAGCGCTGCGGCGGCCCGATCGACGACAATCTTCCCGCGTTCCGCATCGGCGGAGCCGGCATCGCCGCAGGCGCCGGACGGTTCGAGGTCCTGTGTCTGCCAGCCGAACCCGACGCCGCCTTCCGGCGTGAGCAGGCCGCCAGCCTTCTCGATGGCGATCGAGAGCGGCGCGAAGTCGCGCGCCTCCGCCATTTCGACGAGATCGCCATGGAGATGCAGCATGACGCTCGTCTCCACCTCGCCACCGTGGATGCCGTGCTTGAGCTCCATCGCGCTGAAGAGGTCGTCCTGCCTGATGATGTTCCACCACGTCGCGCTCGCGACGAACATTTCATGGCGCACGCGCAGTTCGCGTGCGACGATGTCCGCGACTTGCGGCTGCCCGCCATGCGAATTGAAGAGGATCATCTTTCGGCAGCCGGCTCTCAGAACGCTCTCGCCGATCTCGAACCAGAGGCGGAAGAGCGTCTCATGGGACAGGCTGAGCGTGCCGGGGAATGCGTGATGCTCGTTCGATTTGCCGATCGGCATCATGGGCAGCACGAAGACGGGCAGGTCGGCCGGCAGCATCTCGACGGCGCGGGCGACCATGCCGGCATTGATGGCAGCATCGACGCGCACCGGCAGATGCGGCCCATGCTGCTCAGTTGCCGCCACGGGAAGCAAGGCCACGGACTCGGCCATGTCCATTTCGGCAAAATCCTTGACCGAGTGATCCCACCACCAATGCGACTTCAGCGGCATCGCGAACATCCCCGGACGCTGTCCGAGCTGTTCTGCCAGGGGAGGCAGTGACAGCGGCAAGGCGTTCGGAAGCAATTCCTGCGCCAGCTTCGGTCGTGGATCGCGATGCGTCGGCCGGAGTGGGCTGGCCGATCATCCGGGCGAAGATCAAGGCGTTCCGACCTGACGCGTCCGCCTGGGAACGGTCGGCGTCCGCGTAACGTTCTTCCGATGGTCGGGCCCGGCCGGTCATCGGCTGGCCGCTCCGGCAGAGATACGCGTCCATCGCTCCGGAGCATTCCCATGGCTGAGACCGTCGCCGACTTCATCTGGTCGCGCCTGCAGGCCTGGGGCGTCCGCCGGGTCTTCGGCTATCCCGGCGACGGCATCGGCGGCTTGATCGGCGCGCTGGCCAGGACCGACGGAGCCATCGGCTTCGTCCAGGCGCGGCATGAGGAGATGGCTGGTCTGATGGCTTGCGGCCATGCCAAGTTCACCGGCGAGGTCGGAGTCTGCATCGCCACCTCCGGCCCCGGCGCCATCCATCTCCTGAACGGCCTCTATGACGCCAAGGGCGACCATCAAGGCGTGGTGGCGCTCGTGGGCCAGCAGGCGCGCACCGCCATCGGTTCGCATTACCAGCAGGACATCGATCTGCAGTCGCTGTTCAAGGATGTCGCCGGCGCCTGCATCGAGACGGCCTTCGTGGCCGAACAGGTGCCGCATCTGATCGACCGCGCCTTCCGCATCGCCAAGGCCGAGCGGCGGGTGACCTGCGTCATCCTGCCGAACGACCTGCAGATGGAGCCGATGGAGCAGCCGGGCCGCGACCACGGCATGACCCATTCAGGCGTCGGCATCTCGCTCTCGCCCGTCGTGCCGGATGTGACGGCGCTCCGTCAGGCGGCCGCCGTGCTGAATGAGGGCGAGAAGGTCGCGATGCTCGTCGGCGCCGGCGCCCTCGGAGCCAGCGATATCGTGGCCGCTGTGGCGGAGCGCCTCGGCGCCGGCGTCGCCAAGGCCTTGCTCGGGAAGGCGGTCCTGCCGGACGACCTGCCCTTCTGCACCGGCTCCATCGGCCTGCTGGGCACCAGCGCGAGCTGGGAGTTGATGGGGGATTGCGACACGTTGCTGATGGTGGGCTCCGGCTTCCCCTATACGGAGTTCCTGCCAAGGCCCGGGCAGGCGCGGGGCGTTCAGATCGACGTCGAGGCCGGGATGCTCGGCCTGCGCTATCCGATGGAGGTCAATCTGCAGGGAGACGCCCGCGCCACCCTTGAGGCTCTGCTGCCCCTGCTCAAGGCGAAGCCGGGCGGACGCTGGCGCGAGACGATCGAGCGGAACGTGGCGGAGTCCTGGGCGGAGGCCCGCTCCATGGCCGAGGCGGCGGCCGATCCGATCAACCCGCAGCGCGTCGCGCATGAACTGTCGGAGCGGCTGCCGGACGCCGCCATCGTCACGGCGGACAGCGGCACGACCACGGTCTGGTATGCGCGCAATCTCCGCTTCCGGCGCGGCATGATGGGCTCCGTCTCCGGCACGCTCGCCACGATGGGCTGCGCCGTTCCCTATGCGATCGCCGCCAAATTCGCGCATCCCCACCGCCCGGTGATCGCACTGGTCGGCGACGGGGCGATGCAGATGAACGGCATGGCCGAACTCGTCACCATCGCGAAGTACTGGCGGGGCTGGGCCGATCCGCGGCTCGTCGTCATGGTGCTGAACAACCGCGACCTCGCCTATGTCACCTGGGAGGAGCGCATCCAGGCCGGCGACCCCAAGTTCGCCGCGAGCCAGGATCTGCCGGATGTGCCCTATGCGGAATTCGCCAGGCTCATCGGCCTGGGCGGACGCCGCGTCGAGACGCCCGACGCGATCGGTCCCGCCTGGGAAGAGGCGCTGGGGTCTGACCGGCCCTTCGTTCTGGATATGGTCACCGACCCCGACGTGCCGCCGCTGCCCCCGCATATCACGCTGAAGCAGGCGCGGAACTTCACGCGCGCCCTGCTGGGCGGCGACCCGGTGGCCGGCGGCGTGATCCGCCAAGCGACGCGCCAGCTCGCCGGCAAGCTCTGGCCGGACCATCGTTGAGCGACGCCACCCCGGTTCCCGGTCCGGCCTTCGCCGGCGGGACGGCTGCGTCAGGAGAAATGGCAGCGCGAGGCGCGTCCATCGCCGAGCTGGCGAAGAGCGGGCTCGGTCGCGCGGCAGACCGGCGCGACCAGCGGACAGCGTCCCGCGAAGCGGCAGCCGGACATGGCCTCCATGGCGGAGGGCGCTTCGCCCGAGAGAGCCGGCGGCGGCAGGGGCATCGCGCGCGGCGGCAGGACGGACATGAGGAGCGCCTGGGTATAGGGATGGCGCGGTGCCGCGAAGACCGCGGCTGCGGGCCCGGTCTCGACGATCCGGCCGAGGTACATGATCATCACCTGCTCGCAGATCGCCCGGACCACGGCGAGATTGTGCGAGATGAACAGGAAGGCGAGGCCGCGCCGGGCCCGAAGCTCGCCGAGCAAGGCGAGGATTTGGGCCTGCACCGAGACGTCCAGCGCCGAAGTCGGTTCGTCCAGGACGATCAGCTCGGGATCGGGCGCCAGCGCCCTGGCGATGCAGGCCCTCTGCTTCTGCCCGCCGGACAATTCGTGCGGGTAGCGCCAGAGCATCGGCTCGGGAAGCTGAACGTCGGCCGCGAGCGCCACGACGCGCTCGCGCAGCGCCCGGCCGCGCAGGCCCGCGAGCACCTGCAGCGGCTCGGCGATCGAGGCGAAGATCGTGGCGCGCGGATCGAGCGCGGCGTGTGGCGTCTGCTGCACCAGCTGCACGCGCCGGCGCAGCGGACGGAATCGGCGCTCGGGCAGCCGCGTGACGTCCTTGTTCCCGATCAGGACCTCGCCGGCATCGACATCGGCGAGGCGAAGCGCCAGCCGCGCGATCGTCGACTTGCCGCAGCCGGACTCCCCGACGAGGCCCCAGGCCTCGCCGGACCCGATCGCGAGATCGACGCCGTCCACCGCGCGCACGGCTCCGCCCGCGACGGCGTAGGACTTGCGGACGCCGCGCAGCGCGAGGAGGCTCATGCATCCTCCGCAAGATGGCAGGCGACCTTGCGTTCGCCTCCGACCGGGCGGAGCGCCGGCCGCTCGGCGCGGCAGCGCGCGATGGCGATCGGACAGCGCGCGGCGAAGCGGCAGCCCGCCGGCGGATCGCGCAGGTCGGGCAGCATGCCCGCCATCGCCCGCATCACACGGTCGGGCTGGGCGAGATCGGGCGTCGCAGCGATCAGGCCTTGCGCATAGGGATGAAGCGGTTTGGCGAAAATCGCCGCGGCCGGCGCGTCCTCGACGATCGTGCCGGCATACATCACGACGACGCGCCGGCACATGGCGCCGATGACGCCGAGGTCATGGCTGACCAGGATCAGCGTCAGGCCGCGCGTGGCCACCAATTCGGCGATGAGCCGCAGGATCTGGCCCTGCACCGTGACGTCGAGCGCCGTCGTCGGCTCGTCCGCGACGAGGAGCTTCGGCGATCCGGCGAGCGCCATGGCGATCAGCACCCGCTGGCGCATGCCGCCGGAAAGCTCGTGCGGATAGCGCATCAGAGCCGCTTCGGCATCCGGCAGGCCGACCGATGTCAACAACCGCACTGCTTCGCTCGCGCGGTCCGTCACCTCCGGCGCCCGTGCCGCGATGACGTCGCCGAGTTGGGCTGCGATGCTGAACAGCGGATTGAGGAAGCTCGTCGGGTCCTGGAAGACCATGGAGACGCTGCGGCGGCGCAGATATGCCAGCTCCTGGTCGGAGGCCTGAAGCACGTCGATGCCGTCGACGGCCACCCGACCGGACAGGACGCGCCCGGGCGGCATGTCGACCAGGCGGATCAGGCTCTTCACGAGCATGGACTTGCCGCAGCCCGTCTCGCCCACGATGCCGAGGCTCTCGCCTTTCTGCACTTCGAGGTCGATGCCGTCGAGCACGCGGTTCACGCCGTCGAAGCCCTCGAAGGCGAGGGCGTAGTCTCTGACCTCGACGAGGCTCATGCGTTGCGCCCGCTGCGGGGGTCGAGCACGTCGCGCAGGCCGTCGCCGAAGAGGTTGAAGCCGAGCACGGTCACGAAGACGGCGAGGCCAGGAAAGAACGCATACCACCAGACCACGGGCATCTCGGTGCGCCCGATGGCGATCATCGCGCCCCATTCCGGGGTCGGCGGGCGCGCGCCGAGCCCGATGAAGCCGAGGCTGGCGGCGGCGAGGATGGCGAGGCCGATATCCATCGAGCCCTTGACCACGATCGGCGAAAGGCAGTTCGGCAGGACATGGCGGAAAAGAATGCGGCCATGGCCTGCGCCAGCGACGCGGGCGGCCTCGATATAGGGCTCGTTGCGCAGCGTCAGGGCCTTGGCCTCGACGAGGCGGACATAGCCCGGCCACCAGACGAGCGAGAGCGCGATGATGGTGTTGCCGATGCCCGGACCGATCGCCGCGACCATGGCGAGGGCGAGCACGAGGCCGGGAACGCAGAGAAAGAGATCGGTCACGCGCATGATCGCAGTCCTGACCCTGCCGCCGAGATAACCCGCCGCGATGCCGAGCGGCACGCCGATGACGATGGCGATTCCGGTGATGCTGAGACCCACGGAAAGGGACAGGCGCGTGCCGATCACCACGCGGGAAAAGATGTCTCCGCCGACCTCGTCGGTGCCGAAGAGATGGCTCGTCGAGGGTGGCCGGAACTTGTTCGCCAGGTTCATCGCGCCCGTCGCATCGGCGGGGTAAGGCGCGATCCAGGGCGCGAGGAGCGCGATCGCCAGGACCGCGACGACGAGCGCCAGCCCGAGCATCGCCGAGGCATTGCGCGAGAACGTCCAGATCGTCTGGCGCCATTGCCTGAAGGCCCCTGCCCGCTCCTCCTTCAACCGCGCCAGCGCGCCCGCGCCGGTGGTCATGCGGTCCTCAAGCGCGGATCGACAAGTCCGTAGGCGAGATCGACCATCAGGTTGACGATCATGAAGTTCAGCCCGATCAGCAGCGTCACGCCCATCACCGGCCCGAAGTCGGAGGCGATCGCCGATTGCACGGCGTAAAGCCCGATTCCCGGCCAGTCGAAGACGGTCTCGACCAGCACGGTGCCGCCGAGCATCCAGCCGTAGCGCAGGCCGATCAGCGCAAGAGTCGGGATGAGGGCGTTGCGGAGCGCGAGCACACCCACCACGCGGCGCTCGCGGACGCCATGGGCCCGTGCGCAGGTCACATAGTCGGCGGAAAGAGCCTCGATCATTTCGGAGCGGTGCACGCGCACGATGGAGGCGAGGCAAGGAAGAGCGAGCACCAGCGCGGGCAGCGCGGCGTGCCGCATCGCCTCGAGCGCCACCGGCCACTGGCCGGCGAGGAGCGAGTCGATGATCAGGAAGCGCGTGATCGCCGGAGGCTCCGGAACCGTCACGGGCAGGCGCCCGCTGGTCGGCAGCCAACCGAGATAGACCCCGAAGAAGAGCTGCAGCACGATGCCGAACCAGAAGGCCGGCATGGCGACGCCCGAGATCGCGAAGATGCGCGTCGCATGATCGACGGCGCCATTGCGCCGCGTCGCGGCGATCATGCCGAGCGGCACGCCGAGCAGCACGCCCAAGCTCATCGACATCACCACGAGCTCCAGCGTCGCCGGGAAATAGCGCGCCAGTTCGGTGGCGACGGAGCGCGAGGTCGCGACGGAGCGGCCGAGATCGCCCCTGAGCAGGTCGCCGACATAGCGGACGAACTGCTCATGGAGCGGGCGATCGAGGCCGTATTCGCGGCGCACCGTCTCGATCGCGTCGGGGCTGGCGTCGGGGCCCGCCGCCAGGGCGGCGGGATCGGTCGGGGCGATGTGACTGACCGCGAAGGTGATGCAGACGAGACCGAACAGCATGACGAGCGAGAGCAGCACGCGCCTCGCCGCATAAGCCAACATGCCGCCGGTCCTTTCCCTGCCCGCCCCTCGTGCGTCTATTTGGCGTCGATCCACAGGGTGTGGAAATCGACCTCGCCCGTCAGCCTGACGGGCGAAAAGGAGAAGCCCTTGACGTAGTCGCGATGGGCCCACCGGCGATTGGCGAGCATGCCGAGAACCTCCGGCGTATCGGCGGTGATCAAGGCTTGCATCTCCTGGTACATGGCGCAGCGCTTGGCCTGGTCCGTCTCGAGCCGCGCCTTGTCGACGAGCTCGGTCACGCGGTCGTTCCTGTAGTGGTGCGTGTACCAGTAGAGTCCGAGCGACTTCGGATGGTACTGGCTCGCCACCACGTCCGGATCGGTGGAGACCGGAGTGACGTAGACGGAGAACGTGTCAGGCGTCGTCTCGGGCTTGGAGCCGCGCTGCACCATGGTCGGCCAGGGCGCGGCGGTGATGTTGACCTTGATGTTGAGCGGCTGCAGCGAGTTGAGCAGCGCCAGCCCGATGCGGCGCGGGTCCTCGAGGCCCTGGACGTGGATATACTCGATTTCCGCGCCGTTCGGGAAAGCCGACTTGGCGAGGTATTCCCGCGCCTTGGCGAGATCGCGCTTCGGCCGGTCGGCGATGTCGACGTGGCAGCCCATGGCGTTCGGGAACGGGCTCGTCATCAGCGTCGCCGCATTGTTGTGGATCTGGAGCAGCGCGTCGTAGTCGAAGGCGTAGGCGACGGCCTTGCGGAAGTTGACGTCGGCCGTCGGGCCCTTGGCGTTGTTCATCTTGATCGTGAAGGTCGTCATGCCGGGAAAGTCAGGCACGGCCATGCCCGGCGTGGCCTTCAGGCGGTCATACTGGTCGGCCGTCAATTCCGTGGCGAAGTCGACCTCTCCCCGCTGCAGCGCCGCCATGCGCGGCGCGGATTCGCGGATGATGCGGTAGACCACTCCGGAAAGCCGGTTGGCCTCGCCCATCGGCCAGCCTTTCCAATAGTCGGGCACGGCCTCCACATGCATCAGCGCATTGCCGTCCCACCGCTTGATCCGGAAGGGGCCGGAGCCGGCGGCGTTGTCGGTCAGCCACTTCTGGCCGTAGTCGTTGTCGACCACGTTCGCCTGCACCTGCTTCGGATTGACGATGTACCACCAGGGCACGAAGGAGATGAAGCCGGGGAAGCCGACCTTCATCTTGAAGCGGATCGTCTGGGCATCCACCACCTCGATGCCGGACGGGTCGAGATGGTCCTTGAGCATCCAGGCGATGCCCTTGTTGAGCTTGAGGCCGCGCTCGTAGGAGTAGCGCACGGCCTCGGCGTCAAGCGGGTCGCCGTTGTGGAATTTCGCGTTCTTGGCGAGCTTGAAGGTCCAGACCGTCGCGTCGGCGTTCGATTCCCAGGACTCCGCCAGCCACGGCACGATCTTCGGAGGGCTGTCGACGTATTTCGCCAGCGCATCGTAGACCGCGTTCTGCATCATGCGCGTCGAGAAGTCATAGCGCTGGTGCGGATCGAGGATCGGAACCGCCTGGCCGCCCGAGAAGACCAGCACCTTGCGATCGCCCTCGCGCTCGAAGGCGCCCGCGCCCTGAACGCCGCCGAGCGCCGCCGTGGCGAGCGCCGCAATTCCCAGCCAAGCCGTCTTCCAGATCCCTGCCGACCGCTTCATCGTCGCTTACCCCTCGTTGACGGGCCGGACGCAGGTCCGGCCGATGCTCAGGTCATTCGGCGGCCTGCGCCGCCTTGGCGCCCAGGCCGTAGTCGCGTTCCGCCGCCTCCGGGCTGACGTAGCCGTCGGCGATGTCGTCCAGCACCCTGCGCCGGTCGCGCTCGTTCGGATCGCCGAAGCCCGCGCCGCCCGGATAGTCGATCTCCACGATCTCGCCCGGCGACGTGAGCTCGACGAGCTGGCCCGTGCCGCAGTCCCGCAGCACGTCGCCGGCCGGGTCCACCACGCGGCCGACGGCGCTCCGGCCGGCAAGGCCGCCGAAGAGACCCTCGATCCTCAGGCCCACGCCCTCCGGATAGACCGAGGTCAGCGCGCCGAGCCCGTCCTCGTAGAGCTTGCGCAGGCGCACCCGCTGGCCGAGGCCGCCGCGATGCCGGCCCGCCCCGCCGCTGTCGACCTTCAGCGCTTTCTCCAGCACCAGCACCGGGGCGCGGGACTCGAAAAGCTCGATCGAGGTGTTGGCGGCCGATGTCGGATAGAGGAGCCCTGATTTGCCGTCGCCGCCCGCCGATGCCCCCTGCCCGCCGCCCGAGAAGAGATGGTCGGAATAGATGCGCCCGCCGGCGTCCCTTCCGTAGACGTTGATGGCGATGGGGAGGCCGGTGAAGGCCTGCACCTGCTCCGGCGCCGCCTTGGACAGGGCGCGGAACACGTTGGGCGCGATGTACCAGCCCGTGCGCGTCCGCATGTTGACCGAAAGCGGCTTGTCGCAATTGAGGATCGAGCCCTGCGGCGCCTTCACCGTGAACGGCCGGTAGCAGCCGGCGTTGCCCCTGACATTCGGCGTCAGGATGCATTTCAGCGGATAGGTCGCGTGCGCGGCCGTGTATGTCCAGGTGCAGTTGAGTCCGCCGGCCGGCAGCTGCGCGGGTGCGCCCTCGAAATCGAGCTCCAGCGCATCGCCGCTGACCGTGAGCTTGAGCGGATAGGTGAGCGGCGTCCCCAGCGGATTGTTGGTGACTGTGCTCTGGTAGGTTCCGTCCGGCAGGCTGCGGATGGCGTCGCGCATCGCCTCCTCGGCGAGGCCCTGCACGACCGAAGCGAAGGCGGTCAGGTCGCCGAGGCCGTATTCGCCCATCAGCTTCAGCAGCCGCTCGCCGCCGATCTCGTTGGCGGCGACGAAGGAATGGATGTCGCCCAGCACCTGATCGGAATTGCGCACGTTTTCGCCGATCAGCCGGAACAGCGTCTCGTTCGGCCGTCCCGCCTCGACGAGCTTCATCGGCGGAATCTGCAGCCCTTCCTCATAGACCTCGCGGGCGCGCAGCGAATCCTTGGTGCCGCCGATGTCCGAGACATGACCGACCGTGGAGGCGAAGGCGACCACGCGCCCGTCGCGGAAGATGGGCGTCGCCACGCAGATGTCGAAGAGGTGGCCGGCGCAAAGCCATGGGTCGTTGGTGACGAGCACGTCGCCCGGCTGCAGCGTCTCGGGCGGATAGCGCTCGATCAGCGCCTTCACGGCGATCGGCATGGTCAGGTTGAAGACCGGCATCGCCCGCGGGGAATGCGCAAGCGGCTCGCCCCTCGCGTCCAGCAGCTCGCAGGCGAAATCCTGCGCCTCGGAGATGATCAGCGAGAAGGCCGTGCGGCAGACGGTCAGCCACATCTCCTCGACCACCGTGACCAGACGGCTCCACATGATCTCGAGGTTGACCGGCTCGGACATGAGCAACCGCTTCGCCTCGGGGAGCGAGGTCTCCGGTCCGATGCGCTCGGCCAGCCGCGCCGCGGTGGCGACGGAAAGCACCAGCGCGCCTGAGGCGTCGACGGTCAGGCTGTCGCCGGCCGGCAGATAGGTCGTCGCCTCGTTCTCCTCGATGATGGCGGGCCCCTCGATCCGCTCGCCGGCTCTGAGCGCGTAACGGTCGTAGACCCTGGCGGCGGCGGTCTCGCCGCCGATCGCGATCAGGCGTTCGCCCTTCAGCGCCTGCCCGGTCGCGGTCTCGCCGGCGAGCGCCAGCGAAAGCTCCGGCGAGGGCGCCGAGACACGCACGCGGAACGAGATGATCTCGATGGAGGCGCCGGCGAAGACCGAGGCGTAGCGGCGCTGGTAGACCTCGCTGAAGGCGCGGCGGATGGCGTCATCCGACGCTTCGCCGATCCGGCCCGGCGGCAGCGGCACGGTGATTTCGTGGAGCTGGCCGACGAGCCGCATGTCCGCGGTGCGCTCGACCGCGACCGCGCCGGCATGTCCTGCCTCGGCGAGGCGGGCGCGGCCTTCGGCTTCCAGCGCCTCGAGGATGGCGTTGGCCGCGGACGCGTCGAATTCCTCGCCGAGGCGCGTCGGGTTCGAGCGCGCGCCCTCGAAGGAGAGCGGAGCGGCGAGGAAGCCGAGCGCGGAGGCCGCGCCGGACGCCGGCGGGACGATGACCTCGCTGACGCCGAGGCTGCGGGCGACATCGGCCGCGAAAGCGGGTCCAGCGCCGCCGAAGGCCACCATCGCGTAGTCGCGCGGATCGCGACCGCGCTCGACGAGATGCGTGCGCGCGGCCGCCGCCATGTTCTCCGTCACGATCCGGCGGATGCCGTTGGCTGCCTCCGCCGCCGGAAGACCGAGCGTCTCGCCAAGACGGGCGACGGCGCGTTCCGCCGCCGCCAGGTCCAGCGTCATCCGTCCGCCGAGGAAGAAGGCGGGATCGTAGAGGCCGAGCACGACATTGGCGTCCGTCACCGTCGCCTGTTCGCCGCCACGGCCATAGCAGGCGGGACCGGGATCGGCGCCGGCCGAGCCGGGGCCGACGCGCAGCAATCCGATCTCGTCAGGCGCGGCGATGGAGCCGCCGCCCGCGCCGATCTCGATCATGTCGATGACCGGCGCCTTGATCGGCAATCCCGAGCCCTTCTTGAATCGGTGAACGCGGGCCGCCTCCATCTCCGCCACGATCTCGGTGCGCCCCTCCTCGACGAAAGCGGCCTTCGCCGTGGTGCCGCCCATGTCGAACGAGATGACGTCTCGCTTGCCGAGCATGCGGCCGAACAACGCCGTCGCGATGCCGCCGCCCGCCGGACCGGATTCGAGCAGCCTGATCGGGAAGTCGCGCGCGGTGCGGGCCGACACCAGCCCGCCCGCCGAATGCATGAGGCGGAAGGCGCCGGAGAACCCGAGGGCAGCGAGCTCGGACTCGAGCCGGCCGACGTAGCGGTCCATCAGCGGCTGGACATAGGCGTTGGCGCAGGTCGTCACGAGGCGCGGATACTCGCGCATCTCCGCCACCACCTCATGGGAGAGCGAGACGGCGAGACCCGGGAACTCCCGCCTGAGCAAGGCGCCGGCGGCCTGCTCGTGCAACGGGTTCTTGTAGGCATGCAGGAAGACGACGGCGATGGCCTCGACGCCTTCCGCCACCAGCGCGCGCGCCTGGTCCCTCAGCCCATCGAGATCGATCGGCGTGACGATGACCCCGTCGCGGTCGATCCGTTCGGCGACCTCGCGCCGGCGAGCGCGCGGCGCCAGCGGCTGGGGAAACTTCAGGAAAAGGTCGTAGATGTCGTAGCGCTGCTCGGTGCCCAGCTCCAGAAGGTCGCGGAAGCCGGCCGTCGTGATCAGCCCGAGCTTCACGCCGCGCCGCTCGATGAGGGCGTTCGTCACCAGCGTGGTGCCGTGGATGATCTCCGACACCTGGGAGAGGGCGATGCCGCTGGACCCGGCGAGCTCGGAGAGTCCGGCCATCGCGCCCAGCGACGGGTCTTCCGGCGTGGTCAGGCATTTGTGCAGGCGCAGCGCATTCGCGTCACGGTCATGCAGCACGAAATCGGTGAAGGTGCCGCCGATGTCGAAGCCGATGCGGTAGCGGCCGCTTTCGCGCATATCCGATGATCCACTTGCCCCGGTCAGTGTGGGCCGATGATGGAACGGAGGAACCTGAAGGGTCAACAGTCCTATGCCCCCTCACCTTACCCTGCCGGCGCGTTTCTTGCGGCGCCCTCCCCTGCGGTGCAGGAACGGACAAGCGCCGGGCGCCCAAAGCCTCAGTAGGTCGGCGGCGTGATGGCGCTGACGATCTCGCTCGGTCCGGCCGCGACGTTGCGGAAGCGGTGGGGGTGGCGGCTGTCGTAACAACAGCCATCGCGCGGGCCCTGTGCGGCGTCCCGGAATCATGCTGTTCGACGAACCGACGGCCTCGCACGATCCCGAGATCATCAGCGAGGTGCTCGCCGTCATGATCGAGCTGGCCGAAAGCGGCATGATCATAATTGTCGTCACCCAAGAGATGGGGTTCGCTCGCACGGTGGCGAACCGGACCCTGTTCATCGATCAGGGTGAGATCGTCGAGGAGGCGCCGCCGGAGCAGTTCTTCCGCGCCCCGGAATACGACCGGACGCGCCAGTTCCTCAGTCGGATCCTGTGAGCCGCGGCGCGTGACGCTTGGGCCGCCGCCGCTGCGCGGCGTTGCCTCCAGGGTGCGACCAATGGCGCGATCCCGCGATCTGCGGGCAACGGATCGGCTGGTCGTCATGGTTCAGCCGCTTGTCCGGCCGTGACGCGGGCTGCTGTCCCGGAGCTTCAGATCCAGTCGATGTCCTGGATCGATTTCAGCTCTTCCCGGAGAGCGGCGATCACATGGGCGAAATTCTCGACCCTCGGACGGCCGCCGAAATGCAGTCCGATGATCCTTTCGCCTTGCGACAGGTCCACGACGCAGGAGCCGGAATTGCCGCCGAGCGTGCTGGCATCATGGCTCATGACCCATTTCCGCGCATCCTTGGACAATTGGCCAGGTCCCGCCTCCAGCAAGCCCGGCGACCAACGCTTCGACCCGAAGCGGTTCTCGTAGAGCTTGTCGAGGATGTCCTGATACTCGCTTCCTGCGGCGGGCGCGCCTGCGCCCGAGGTTCCGGCGGCCACGAGCGGGCGCGCGGGAAACCCCATCACATAGACGGCCGGCTGTATCGCGCCGACGCGGACGGCCGAAAGGTCGGTTCCGACGCTGACCGGCTTGGGAAAGCGTGCGAGGTCGCCCTCGAGTTGCAGGATCGCAAGATCGAGATTGGCGAAGTTGATGCGCCTGTTGATGGGATTCGGCCCTGCGAGCACCACCGACGCGACCTTGAAGCGATTCTCGCGCGGATCGTCATGCTCCCCGATGAAGTCGACCTCGGCGTCGCGCGTCATGGTCCAGGTCTGGCCGTCCTGCGCGGCGAATTCCTCGAGAACGTGGCGGTTGGTGATGACCAGGCCTGGCGCGATGGCGAAGGCGGTCCCGATGCGGCGCTTGTCGAAGGCCGGCAATTGCACGGCGCCCACCGCCGCCGCCACGCGAGCGATCCCGGCAGACGCGCGCAGCGCCGCGTCACGCCAGCGGGCGGCGAGATCGCCCGCGAGCTGCGGGGTATTGAGATCGACCTGATTGTTGCGGATGAAGAGAACGGGTCGGCTGCCGTCGGCTTCGATCACCGCCTCCAGGCCGGCCGATTCGAAATCGGTCAGCTCGGCGTCTTCGCCATCGGAGCCGAGCTTGCGGAGCGCCGTCTCGGCATCCGCGATCATCCTGTCGATCAGGGTTTCGTCGATGTCCGCCCTGCCCTCCGCCAGGCGGCGCAGGAGATCGCGGGCCGCCGCGAGCCGATCGTCCGTGGCGATCTCGGGCATGGCCTCGATCGGTGGCGGAGAATCGCTCTCGATCGCGCTTTCGGTCCCGGAATCGGCGAGCGGCACCGCCAGCCGCCTCAGCAGCCTCTTCGCGCTCGGCATCGCCGGTTCGGGCGCCTGCTCCGCCATCGGTTAGACTTTCGCTTCGGCGATGAAGCTGAAGATGTCGGCTTCGAGCCGTTGCCGCAATCGGGGTTCGATCCGCGTGAGCAAGGCGTCGTCCGCGCTCATCGTCGTCGTGGCGCTTTCGAACTCGGCCGTCGTCTCGCTGATCCGGAAGAACAGGATGTTGGTTTCGGACTGGTCGAAATTCAGCCGGGCCGAGACATGGCGCACGACGCTCTGCGAGCCGGAATGCTCGACCGCGGCGAAACTCATCTCGCGGGTGGTGAAGCGGCGGCTTTCGCGGTCGAACAGGGTGATCCAGGGCTTGTCCTTGTCAACCTCCTGGAGATTCTGCAGCGCCGCGAGGATCACCGGTCCCAGGCCGGCGCCGCCGAAGGCGATCGTCAGGAACGGAATGATCGCCTTGTGGACGAAGATGCCTTGCTTCTCGAAGCGGGACTTCGCGACCGCCGTCTCCGGCACGAGGAAGCCGAGCCGGCGCAGATTGGACTTGTAGGCGGCGAACCACCTGTCCTCGTCGGGCTTCGGCCCGAACTGGGCGTCGGCCGCCCGCGCGGCGAACAGCAGCGCCAGCGACACGGCGGACCGCAACTGCCCGGTCGCGACTTTCGAGAAATCGATCAGCGTATTGCCCGAGACCAATCCGGACGGCAGCTGGTCGAGCGGAGGAGGCTCGGCCTCCGTCGCGCTCTCGACGCCGGGCGGCGCTTCGGACAGGGGCGCGGTTTCGACGAAATTGAGCGTGTCCTCGATCGACATAAGCCCTCCTGCGCGCGAACGCTCGATCAGATATCGACATCCCCCGCTTCAACCAGAGCTTTGAGCATGACGGCCGCGCCGCATTGCCGCGACACCGCGTCGGGATCGAACACGCCGTCCTTGACGAACTTGCCCCGTGCGTACTGGTTGGAGAAGCTCCACAGATAGGGTGAATTGATCCCGCGCGAGCGGTAGCCGAAGCCGTTGTAGCGCTCGAACCGGAACAGGGCGACCTCGATCGACCAGATATCGACGCCGGCATTGCCGTCGAAGGTGATCGCATCGACCGCTGACGAGACCCAATCCGTCGGCGGGTTCCATTGCGGCGGCCGTCCCCGGGGCACCTGCACGGTGCGCGCTCCGAGCGGATCTCCGTTGTGCAGATGCCCGTTGAAGTTGAAGCTCGCTTCGAGCGCGTGGACGATGCCGATGAACCACCAGGGCGCCTGCGTCTGCGCCGACACCTGCTCGTAGGAGGCGCGGCCCGCCAGGATCTTGCGGCGATGGAAGGCGACCTCTCCTGCCTTGGCGGCATTGATGCTGCAGCCGGCCCAGAGGCGGCGGTACCCGTCCCTGAGCTCGCCCAGCGTGGGCGCGGACGCCTCGGTGGCGTCCAGGTCGATGGCCTTGGCCCGGGCGTCGTCGGCATGCCGCGCGAGCAGGACCCCGATGGCCTCCTGCGCTTCGAGAAGCGTGGCGAGCAGAGGCTTGCGGCTGGCGCCCAGCGCTTGCAAGGCGGCGCGGATCGCCGCTTCGTTCTCAGCCGGTCCCGTCTCTCCGTCCGCCATCTCCACCGCCGCGCCGGCGGCCGGCAGAGCCCATGGCCCCGCATCGTCGTAGGCGGCCTTGGTTGCCTTGACCGAGACATGCACATGCTTCTCATGCGGGTTCGGCTTGGTGTAGGCGCGCCACGTCCAGGCCGGAACGGTGCCTATCGCGTCGGAGGAGGCGATCCGCCGGTTGGAGATGATGTATTTGATCCGCGCGTCTTGTGACCGCCGGAGCGCCTCCGCGATCGCGCCGGCATCGCAGCCCTTCGCCGGGTCATGGGTGATATCGAGCGCCGTGACCACGCCGAAGCCGCCGTCGACGATGTTGGGATTGTGGTCCGACGGGCGTTGCCGATGCGCGAGATCGCCGATCGTGCCGTCGCTCAACTTGCTGCGGCGGGGGAAGGCCTCGTTGACCTGCTCCAGCAGGGCCTTCAGCGCCTCGGCGAGACGCCACGGGCGGTCCGGGGCGGATTCCACGCCGCTTTCGGCTTGGAATTCGTCCGTTTCGGGATCGATGTGATCGCTGAGATCAGGAGCCGAAGAGTCCGGTTGGTCGCTCATTGCAGCCACCTCTCCAAAGCGAAAGTACTGTCCCACGAAATAAAGAAAAAGTAAACAGCATGCCGCTTCTTGCGCTGGCTAAGATCCGGGCCGGCCGCGGTCGTCAGTCCGCCTTCGCCGGGATCGCTCGCGCCGGAACGGCCGGCTCGCGGCAGACGAGCACATCGCCACGGGGCTGCGGGTCGGGACACCATGCATCCATGTCGCGCGGATAGGGCCCGCGCTGGGCCGGCAGCAGGCTCCGCAGGCGCGGCAAGGCTTCGTCGCGCTCGGCGGCGCTGTCGAACAGCGCGACCGCCCTGTACCAGCCGTCCCGCAGATAGAGGCGCGGCGTGCCGAGGCCCGTCTTCCGCAACAGGTCGGCCTCGAACCGGGCGGCCTCCAGCGTGCGGTCGGCGCCGGCGACGATCCCGAAGCCAGCAGCCCTCGGCGCGGACGCCGGCGAGGCGGCCGCGTTCTTTTCCCCCGGCGCGGGGTCCCCGGAAAGCGGCAGGATCGCGGGCGCCTCGTCGAGCGGCCGCCGCAGGAGCGGCGTCGGCTGCCCTCCCGCCGTCACGAGCGGCAGGAGAGACCGCCAGCGCGCCTGTGCGACATCGGTGACATAGACCCGGCCGTCGAGGCTCATCGAAGCCAGCCTCGCGCCGTCGGGCGAGAAGGCGAGATGGGTGACGACGTCGCCGTGGCCCGCGATGCCGAAAGCCGCGCCGAGCCACGGCGTCTCGTCGATGCGCACCGGAACGATGCGGATGATGCCGTCCTCGCCCGCCGTCGCCACTGACGAGCCCCGCGGATCGAGCGCCGCCGCGGTGGTCCGCAGCCGGCCGAAGAGGCTGGCGTAAGCCTTGCCCGCAGTGTCCAGGCCGCTGTCCCGCATGTATTGCTGCAGCGCGTTGAGGGTCCGCGGGCCGGAGATGCCGTCGAGACTGCCGACCTCGTATCCTCGGGCGGACAGCATCCGCTGCAGGTCTCTGACCGCAAGGCCGCTGCGCGGCACCTCGGCCTCGGGCAGCAGCGCCGCGTCGCTCCAGGCCTGGAGCGGAAGAAGCGTCGCTGGCCTGCCGACGGCATCGGCGGAGAGGCGGCCCACGGCGAGACCGCCGGCCCTGTTGCGAACCAGCAGAACCGTTCCGTCATCCGACAGGTGAAGACCATCGTCCGCCAGGGGCTGCGGCGGCGCGCCGGGCATCATCTCCAACCGATAGGGCTGCTGACCCCGGTCCCAGATGAAGACGGCGCCTTGGCTATCGGCGGCGGCGACCCGGCCGCCCTTCGCGTCGACCGCCAGCGCGACGATGCCGCGTCCGCCTGATGCGGTTGAGAACGCGTCTTCGCTCGCCCTGCCGCTCGCCGCATCGAAGCGCGAAAGGGTGCCGTCGGCCCAGCCGATGACGATCTCATTGCCCGCGGCGGCCGCCAGGGCGCCGATGCCGCGGGTGAACTCGATGCGTCTCTCGGCGCTCCCGCCCGCGCCCTGCAGCGCCCTGATCAAGAGGGTGGTCGAGTCTACCGAGAGTATCGCCTGCTGCGCCTTCTGATCGCCGGTTGAACCGGAGGCGGTTTGGGCGGCGACGACGAAGAGCTCGGTCGAGACGATCAGCCCATCGGGCGCCGGTCCCAGGGAATGCAGCCGCAGCTTGGGGTTCAGAGCATTGATATGCGTGACCGCGAGGCGGCCCCCTGGAGCCGTCGAAAGCGCTGCGACAGCCGCCCGCGGCACGCGCGAGGCAGGCACATTCTCCTCGGTGATGGCCGAGCCGTCGACGGCGAAGACCGCTCCCTGCCGACCGCCGACATAAAGCGGCGACCCCGCGTCCTTGCCCCAGGCGAGGGCGGAGGCCGCTTCGGGCAGCGCGAGGCGACGCTGCCCGTCCTCCAGGAGCGCGCGCGACGCGATGGCGAGCAATGCCGGTCCCAGGACGGCGGCGAGCATCATGCGCGACCGGAGGAAGCGCAGCAGGAGCAGCAGGACTCCGAGCGTCCCCATCCCCGCCTGGCGGAGCCAGGACATGCGGGTATCCACCTGCGGCGCCGCGCTCATTTCGACAAGGCCTCCACGCGATCGCGCCGGCGCAGCCGCGGCAGGGCGGCGGCGAGACCAGCGATCCGACGCCGGAGCGCCTGGCCGGGCGCGGTTTCGAACAGGGCGATGGATCCGGCGCTGACGCCGGCGAAGATCGCCAGCGGCCACCAGGCTCCATGGGGATGCGGCGCCGCTGCGGCAGGGGGCCATAGCCAGGCAGCCACGAACACGCCGATCGCCGCGACGGCGAAGCGCTGGGCCCCGCCCAGGATCCATTGGGTTCGCGCCCGTTCCTCCGCGGCGCTGCGCGCCTCGCGCTCCGCCGCTTCGACGTCGACCGTCCCGGGCGTGCCGAAGGCGAGATCGAGCATGACGTCGTCGGGGGAGAGCGGCCGACCGGTTGGACTGGGAAGGAACACCGGCAGCTTCAGCCGGACGCCGGGCTGCACGGAGTCGCGGCCGGACAGCAATTCCTCCATCGCTGCTTTGGCCTCTGCCCGTTCGGCGGCGCTGAGGGAGCGGAAGCAGGCTTCGCGCAGCCAGTCGGGCATGCGGCCGGCTGCGAACCAGGGCGTCAGGCACAGCTGTTCGAACCTGAGCTCCGAGAACAGCCTCGGGTTCTCGGCATCCCCGGCGATGTGCAGCCGGTGTCCGAGCCACAGCGTGATGTCCGGCCGAAGCTGCGGGTAGAGGCCTGCGGCGGCGAACCAGAAGAAGCCGACTCCGAGCCATCGCCGCAGATCCGCGACCGCGCCGTCCACGCTCCCGGCACCGGCGTGATCGGGATCCGGCCGGACGGGCGGTGGAATGTCGAGCAGCAGTCCAGGCCGGTCGAGCCGGAGCAGGGCCGGCCGCAGCGGGAGCGGGTCGGCCGCCAGTTGCTGGGCGAGCGCGCGCCGCCAGCGCGCCGTGGCGGCGAAGGGATCCTGCTGGTTCGAGGCCGCGGCGAGCGCCGCGCGCTGGGGGCCGGAGTCCGGAGCCAGCCCAAGCGGAAGGTCGCCGAGGCCGGCAGCCGTAGCGCGCCCGATGGGCGCGTCGAGCGCCATCGACAGGGCCATCTCGCGTTCGCCCCATTCGGCGATCGGCGTCGGCGTCAGCAGCATGCGGCGCGACCAGCCGCGCAGCTCCGCCGTCGCGTTCACGCGCGGCGCCTGGGAGAAAGGATCGATCAGATCCTCGCCGTCCGTGACCAGCACCAGCAGGGCGTCGGCATGCAGCTCGCGGAGGCTGCGCAGATCGGCCTGGCGGCCGTCGAACAGCCCGACGAGCCGCCGGACGTCCGGGCCGTAATCATAGGCGGCCAGGCCTATCCCGGAGCCCCTCAGCCCTTCGAGCAGGCGCGCGAAGCGGCTGCGCTGGTGGTCGTTCGGATGTCGCCGCCGGATCAGGAAGAGGAACTCGACGGCTCGGCTGGCTGGCCGCATGCGGACCGCGAGTTCGCCGCCGCTGGCGAGCGTCGCGGCAAGGCTCGCCCGTTCGTCCAGCACCCGTCCCGGCGCAGCCTCGCGCAAGCGGCCCAGCCGCCGCGCGACCGGGCCCAGCGCGGGCGGAGCGCGGACCTGCAGCGGAGCGGTCACGAGGATGCGGGCGAGGCCGCGCTCGCCATGCGCGGCGCGGCGCGGCGCCACCGCCGCCAGCGCGGCGCGAACGGCCTCGTCGATCATGCGCCGGCGGCCCACGAACGCGAACGCCGCCGCCGGGACGAGCAGGGCGTAAGGGAGGTAGTCCGTCCAGCCTGGCCAACCGCTCTGCACGGCGGGGCGTCTGGCGCCTGCCTCGTCCGAGGCTTTGCCGAATTCGGCGAGAAGGCTTTCGAGGAAGGGCCCCGCTCCTTCGAGAGACGCCGCTGCGGCCAGCGTCGCCGTGAAAGGAGCGCCGGATTCAGCCGCGGCGAGCATCGCGGCGAAGCGGCGGAGGGCGGCGTCGCCGGTTCGGTTCCGCGGCACGGGCGCGTCGGCGTCGAGCGGGAACTGGCGCAGCATGGTCGCCAGCACGCCGCCGGGCTCGCCGATCCGCTCCGACGCGCCGGCGAGCACGGCGGCGAGCTCGCGCGGCGTGAGGTCGTTGCCGTATTGCCCCGCCGCCCGCAGAACGGTCGTCAGCGCCTGCCGATAGGCCGCGACGGAGGGATCGGGGCTGGGATCGGCCGAACCGCTTCCGCGCCTCGGGGGATCCGCCGGTCTCTCCGTCGGTTGATCAGGGGGTGGGTTCGGAGCCTGCATCCCCAGCCAGGAGAGCGAGAAGAGCGCCAGGCCGAAGCAGGCGGCGGCGAGCGAGGCTGCCAAGGCCGCATGCCTGCGCAGCCAAAGCCAGGCGCGCAGGAGAAGGAGCCGTCCGCCTTCCGGCGCCGAGCGTTTCGGGTCGTCATGCTCGCGCAGCAGGCGGGCGTAGGCGGCATCGAAGGCGGCAGCGTTCTCGCGCGTTTCCGCCAGCACCGGCCGGAGATAGGCCGCCCAGAAGCCACGCTCGTCGCCGTCGAACGGTGCCCCCTCGAGCCTCAGGGCCGTCAGTACGTGGAGCGCATCGATCCGCTGGCCCGGCGTCAGCCGCACGAGCGCGGCGCCCACGCCGCGCCGCGACCTTTCCTCCTCGAAATAGGCGAAGAGGCGCTCGATCCGGCCGCCGTCGAGCCTGAAATCAGCCATGCCCGGCCGCTCGGCTTTCCGCCGCCTCGTCGAACAGGCGCCGGTCGTTCTTCAGTTTGGCCAGCGCCGGTTTGACGACCGACATCGGCGCTGCCTCGCCGGCGAGCGCGAGGAGCGCCGCCGCATCGAGCAATTCGGCGATCCCCGGCTTCTTTTCCATCTGCTCGTCCCGCAGTCGCGCCACCAGCGCCACCAGCGCCTTGATGCGTCCGGCGTCGAGCGAGGCGCCGCTCAATTCGCCGAGGCGCTGCAGCCGGTTGGCGAGGCCCCGGCGGACGATCACCTCCAGCGTTCCGGCTTCGGGAAAGGCGATCTCATGGAACACGCAGCGCCTCAGGAAGGCGTCCGGCAGCTGGCGCTCCTCGTTGGAGGTGATGACGACCACCGGGCGGAACGCTGGCGGAATGCGTTCGCAGGGCGGGGTCTCGTTCAGGGCGAAGCCCAGAGGATGCGCGGCTCCGTCGTCGCCTTGGGCGGGAAATTCGCGCAACTTGAAGGTCAGGTTCTCGATCTCGTGGAGAAGATCGTTCGGAAAGTCGCGGGAAGCCTTGTCGATTTCGTCTATGACGACCAGCGAACGCTGCCGTGGATCGCCCTTGGGCCGCAGGCGCGCATGCTTGGCGCGCAGCAGATGCGCGATCTCCTCGCGGTCGTGCGCGAAGAGGATGGCCAGGCCGAGGGCCTGGAAATCGACGTATTCGCCGACGTCGCGCGACACCAGGGCCTGCCGGCCGTCCGGGCGCTCCACGCCGTCGAGTTGCCCCTCGCGGAAGCGGCGCAGCGCGTCGTAGGTGTAGAAGAGCTCGCCCGCATCCGACGTGGATTTCACGCTGAACATCAGGACGCGGCTGATGCCCAGCCGTCGGGCCAGCGCGAATCCGAGTTCGGTCTTGCCGCAACCCGGCTCGCCGGCGACGAGCAGCGGCCGGCCGAGGGCGAGCGCCACATCCGCCGCCGCGATGGCGTCGCCGTCGAGGCGGTAGCCGCGTCCCTTCAAGGTCGGACGGCCGTTCTCGGTGACCGCGAACGCATCCGCCCCGACGCCTTCCGGGTCGGCTTCGACGGCTTCCTTCAGCGTCGTGATCATGGCGTCAGTTCCCTTCCGGCGGCCGGCTGAGCGCCGTCGCGATGTAGTCGGAGAGCGCGGGCTCCAGGGCGCGGCCGATGCGATCGAGCGGGAGGCGATCGAGGCTCTCGAAGGCCTGGCGCGCGGCCGCGAGGAAGGCCGGCGGCGACGGCCCCCAGGCGGTTTCGAGGTAATCCATCCAGGCGGACAGCTGGTCGAAGCCGACGTCGCTGAAACGGTCGCAGAACCCGCAGTGGCTGGGCGGATCGTCGCGCTTCCAGAGCGGCTCGAACGCCTCCAGGGCCGGCTCAGCCGCGTTCCCGGGGACATAATAGTTGATGATGACCTGCAGCCGATCCGGCCCGAGGCCAAGATCCTCGACCGCGGATCTGGCCGCGTCGGCGACGAGCTGCCGCTCCGCCGCCGCATCGAACCGTGGCCCGAGCCTGAGGCTGGCGCTGGCGAGGTAGCTGCCGTCCCGGGGATGCTCGTCGAGGGCGGCGATCACCGCATCGCGCCGCTCCTCCGCCGGGCGATCGAAGGGCGGCCAGGTCAGCGGCAGGTTGCCCCAGCCGGCGCCGCGCTCGCCGCGCAGCGCCTCCACGCGGCTCTTGAGGCGATCCTGACGCGGCACCGCCAGCGACAGGAGGCGCAGGCGCTGCTCGAACCAGCCGAAGCGGTCGGCCTCCTCGCGGGAATAGATGACATGGAAGACCGGGGCCGGGCGCGCCGGGCGGCCCGGCAGGACGATCGGCGCGACGAGGCTGAGCAGCTGGTTCTCCTCGATATGCCGGTCCATGAGCAGGAGAGCCGCCTTGCGGCGCCGTTCCACGCCGTCGCGGCGGGCCTGCGCCGCGATGAGATCGGTCTCGCTTGGCACCGCGCCTTCGGGCTGCCTGAGCAGCTTCTCCGCCAGAGCCGGCCTTTCGTTGCGCATGTGGCGGACGATGCGGGAGATCGGCACCGCGCGACGCTGCTCCCGGTCGCCCGAATTGTGCAGCGCCACGATCTGGAACGTTTCGAGCGCGATGACGGGGCTGCCCGACGATCCCATGAAGGTCTCGGCGGAATGCTGGACCCGCAGCCCTCCGTCCAGTTGCTTCACGATCTTGCCGTAGCTCGTGGTCAGCGGCCGCTGGGCGAGTCGTCCGCTTGCCTCGCGGGGATGCTGGAGGAGCAGGATGTCGGCGCCATCGTCGGGCGGCGCCTGGTCGCTGAACAGGCGGAAGCAGCCGCGCTCGCCCTCCGGCCCGGGATCGCCGGCGACGTCCTGCGCCAGTTCGAGGATGGCATAGTCGAGCGACCCTGCGAATCCGGCCGTCGCGGCCGCGTCCGCGTCCGCGGCGCATTCCGGCGAGCGAAGATCGAGGATGTCGTTGACGGGGATGCGGATACCCGTCTCGTCAGGGCCGCGATAGTCGAACCGGCAGCGGATGCCGCCGAAGCTATCGCTTCCGATGCATGACCTGACGACATGGTGGTTGGTGAGGACATGGCTGCGGCCGATCAGGAAGCCCGTGCCCGGCGCGCCGCCGTCGATCTCGATGGCGCAGACGCGTCTCTCCGCCACCGCGATTCTGCGCCGTTGCTCGCGCGACCCCGGACCCATGCATCGTTCCGTCCAGAAGCGGGTTGCCCCGCTCGAAATCTGGCCAAAAAAGCCAGGCGGCGCAAGCCGTGCCGCTCCCGATTCGCGATCGGTATTGCGGATGAAGCCCTCCAAGCCTAAGCTGGGCCGTCGACTTGGGCTCGCAGCGGGCGGAGGCTGGCGATGAGCGGAGACGGTGTTTCGGCCGGCATCGACAGCTACATCGCGATGCACTTCGCGGACCTGGACGCGACCCCCTCTTCCGCCGAGGACTACGTCGTCACGGCGAAGCCAGCCTCCATCGACAACCTGTTGGCGCTCGATGGCGTCGAGCTCGCGCGAAGCGGCGTCGCCCTGCAAAGCGGCGATGCTCCCACGCCGCTGCGCGGGGTCAGCGGCGGGGAAGAGGCGGCGATCACCGTCCGGGCGAGTCCGGGCGGGCGGCGGCGCTTGCTGGCCAACGCCGGCGTCACCGGCGTGCACGCGACCTCGCGGCGCGCCGTCCTGCCCGTGCTCATCCAGCTCCGGAACGCCAACTGGAACCGCGAGATCGAAGGGATGCGCCGGCTGACCAGGCTGGGCCGCGTCGTCAGCGCCTTGGTCGACGAGCAGGCCATGAAGCTGCTGGCGGCCGATCCCGACATCATCTCCGTCGAGGCGAGCCGGGCAGGAGGCGTCGTCGAATGCGCCGTCTCCATGCCCTGGATCGGGGCGCCGGCCATCCATGCGGCTCCCATGGGAGAGCGCGGCGCCGGCGCGATCGTCGGCCTGATCGACGATGGGCTGGACGTGCTGCACGAGGCCTTCCACGACGCCAACGGCGAGAGCCGCATCCATTGGCTCTGGGATCAGCGCGACAGCACCGGGCCTTCGCCGCGGGCCGTGGCGCCGGGCGTTTTCGATCAGAATTACGGGACGCTGCATAGCCGGGCCGATCTGACCGCCGCCATCGTGGCCGCCCTTGCGCCCAGGCGCCTGGGGCGCAATCCATCGGGCCATGGCACGCATGTGGCGTCGATCGCCGCGGGTTCGCCCCTGCCCCCCGACTTCCCGGGAGGCGTCGCGCCGGAGGCGGATCTGATGGTGGTCATCCCGAAGCTGGCCGCGAGCGCCGACGATCCGCAGAGCCTCGGATATTCGGTGACGCATGTCGAAGCCCTGGGGTTCCTGCGGGCCGCCGCCGAGGCGGAGGGCAAGCCGATCGCGGTGAATGTCAGCCTCGGCATGAATGCGGGCGCGCATGACGGCTCGTCCGCGCTGGAGAACGCCTTCGACGATTTCAGCGGCGGCGGGCGCGATCCCGGCTTCGCCGTCATCAAGTCGGCCGGCAATGAATTCGGGGAGCATGGCCATGCCTATGTCCAGGCCTTCGAGGGAGGCACGATCCCGATCCGGTGGCGAACGACCCAGGCGCCGCGCAAGGAGGATTACCTCGAGTTCTGGTTCCGCTCGTGCGACGACCTCGTCTTCACGCTGCAAGGCCCTGGCGGGCTCGCGTTGACCGTGGATCGGGGCGCCCAGAAAGCGAGTTCGAAGACCGGGTCCTTCGCCGTCTATATGGAGCTGACGCGGTTCCACCGCGATAATGGCGACGGGCGTCTGACGCTCGTCGTGCGCGACAACCAGGGCGGCGCCCTCCGGCAGGATGGGGACTGGGCGCTGGAGGTTCTCGGCCGCAAGGTGTTCGCGGACGGCGGCGTTCACGGCTGGGTCGAGCGCGACACCGCGAGGGCCGTCAATTTCGCGACGGGGAGCGTCGACGATCTCACGCTGTCGATCCCCGGCACGGCGCGCTCGGTGATCGCCGTGGGCGCCTGCGAGCCGAACCAGCCCCTGCGCCTGTCGTCGAGCTCGTCGCGCGGTCCGACGCGCGACGATCGTCCGAAGCCGGAGCTCGTCGCGCCGGGCGTGGGCATCACGGCCGCCCGCGCCGGCACGGCGCGCGGTCTCGTCCCGATGACCGGCACGAGCATGGCCGCCCCTCATGTCACCGGCGCCGTGGCGCTGATCTTCGCCTACCGCGCCCGCAATGGCCTGCCGCAGCTCAACGGGGCGCAACTCCGCGCGGCCCTGAGCCAGGCGCTCGGCAACTACAATGGACGCTGGCAAGCCGGTTTCGGTCATGGCCGGCTCGATCTCGGGATGCTGTTCCAGGCCGTAGGGTAACGATCGAACATTGGAGGGTGCGATGCAGCTGGTGGTGTTCATTCCTGGCATCATGGGCACGCGCCTCGTGCTCGAACGGGACGGCGCGCGCGAGGAGGTCTGGCCGCCGACGCCGCTCGAGACCAAGTTCGGGTATGCCCGCATCGACAAGCTGCAGCATCCGGCCCTCAAGCCGACGGAGATCATCGACAGCGTGCTGTGCTTCCCGTTCTACACCACGGTGCTGGAGTTGCTGCGCGACATCGGGTTCTCTGAAGGAGGGGCGGACCGCCGCCTGCACCTCTTCCCCTACGACTGGCGGCAGGACCTGTTCGGCATCGTCGACCGTCTCGCCTCCACCCTCGACGACGCGGCGCGGGGCGCGGACTCGATCACGCTCGTCGCCCATTCGATGGGAGGCCTGATCGCCCGGCTGCTGCTCGAGAGCGAGACCTATCGCGGACGCCCCTGGTTCGGCCGCATCCAGCAGATGATCGCGCTCGCCGTGCCGCATCTCGGGGCGCCGCTGGCGCTGGCGCGCGTGCTGGGCCTCGATTCCACGCTTGGCATCAAGGGGCGCGACTTCGCGCGCCTGGCGGCGAATCCGCGCTATCCGTCCGGGTATCAATTGCTGCCGCCGCCGGGCGAGATCGCCTGCTGGGACCAGTCGGCCGGCGCTTTGGACGGGCTCGACATCCACGATGCGCGGACCGCCGCGAGCCTTGGGCTCAGCGCGACGCTTCTGGCCCGCACCCAGGCGCTGCATGATGTCCTGTCGGCGGGCCGGGCTCCCGCGGGCGTGCGGTACTTCTACTTCGCGGGAACGGGCCACAGGACCGTGACGCGCGTCAATGTCACGCGCAAGGCCGGCGGCGCCGTCGATCCCGCGGCCGCGACGCTGACCTGGACCGATGACGGCGGCGATGGCACCGTCCCGATCTATTCCGCGCTTCCGAGGATCGGCCAGCGCCAGATCGTGACGAACGAGCATTCGTCCGTCTTCGCGGGGGCGCCGTTCCGCCGCGTCTTCGTCCGGCTTCTGGGAGCGGACGAAGGGCCGGCGGTCGAAGCCGCCGCCCCTTCCGCCAGACTGACGGTCGAGCAGCCCGTCATGATGCTGGGGCGCGACATCGAGGTGAACCTGGTGCTCGAAGATGCCGAGCCGGAGCCGAAGCTGGACGGTCGGTTGCTGGTCGAGGCTCTGGCCGACGATGGCGGTCGCGCCATCCATCGGGAAAGCGTGATGCCCGTCGCTTACGCCGGACCGGCCGTGGCGAAGCTGACCCTGAAGCTTCCGCCGATCGCGAAGGCGGGTCTCTACCGTCTCGCCTGGGAAGGCACGCCCGCTGTCGAGAACCGCCCGATGTTCGTCGTTGCCGAGCCGTGAGCGCAGGAAGGTGCGCGACGGGATGAACAGCAGCCGGACACCGACGGCCTCTCCGCCCGCGCTCGTTGAAGCAGTTGGGAGCTCCCAACGAAATAATTCCTATTTTTCTCCTCTGAAGGATTGACGTCCGCCAGCTTGGCGTTAACTTCCTCTTAACGAAAAAAGCATTGTGAGAATCGGCGGTCGCGCGCATCCTAACGCTCGCGGGCGTTCGTGACGCCTTGTGCCGTTAACAAAGCAGGACCGGGACGGATCATATGGCGCATGTCAGGCGAAAGGAGGCGGAGCGGGCCAGCCCGGATGAATCGCTCGCCATCTCGCGGCATGCAGCCGATCTCGCTGCGCAGTTGCGCGCCATGAGCGGCGCCCTGTTCCCGCCCTCCTCCGCCAAGACCTTGCGCCGCTTCACCTCCGGCGAAGCCGCAGCATGGATCGGCGTGTCCGACTCCCGCCTGCGGCAGCTCGCGCTTGCCGGCGAGGGCCCTCAGCCAGAGACGGGCTCAGGCGGCCGCAGGCTCTACACGCTCACGGAGATGAACGCGCTGCGCCGCGTGCTCGCCGCTTCGGCGAAGGGGCAGGACCGGCGCGCCTATTGGCCTTGCCGCGAAGGGGCCGAGAAGCTGCAGATCCTCGCCGTCACC